>ENA-UOUJ01001099-UOUJ01001099.1-activated-sludge-metagenome-genome-assembly--contig:-NODE-1099-length-15142-cov-5.294028_pt1 | contig 15142 bp, 13 predicted proteins | sample MGYA00249839_ERZ747224 | MGnify/ENA primary metagenome ERZ747224 (study PRJEB28782, sample SAMN03220277) | activated sludge metagenome | biome: wastewater; feature: sewage sludge; material...
GATAGTCGATCAGGGTGTTGAGGCCGTCGGCGACCTCGACGATGACGTCGCCGCCGCGGCCTCCATTGCCGCCCGAGGGGCCCCCGAACTCGATGAACTTCTCGCGGCGGAAAGCCACGCAGCCGTTACCACCATCGCCGGAACGGATATAAACCTTGGCTTCATCGAGAAATTTCATGACCGATAGGTAGGATAGGGAAGCCGGGGAGGCAACGGCCATGCATCATGCATCCGTCGCAGCCGCGCTTTTCCGATTCCGTTCAGAAACGGAAAGGCTCCAGCCTTCGGCTCCGGCAGGACGGCGGCATGCCCGCCCCAGAAGACCTCAGATGCACGGCTCACGGCGCGCGGCGCTGTTCCAACGCTTCAGCGACGACCACACGCCACGCGACAGGCGGAAACGATCGACCGGCGTGGATGAGCCGAGCGCCCTGATGCGGTGCAGTTCGACGCCGGTCCACTGGAAACCGCACTTCTCAAGCACGTTGCGCGAGGCCGGATTGATCACGCGGGTGCCGGAGACCATGCGATCGACGTCATACTCCTCGAAAGCGTAATCGATGACCGCGCGCACGGTCTCGGTGGCGAAGCCCCGGCCCCAATGATCAACGCCGAACCAATAACCCAGTTCGGGCGCGTCGGGTTTTCTCCAGTCAACGCCAGCTACTCCGACCGGCACATGATTGTGCTCGACCAGAAACACCATCTGGCGGCTATCACCTGCGGCGGCTTCGACGAATTGAACGGCGTCATCCGGCGTATAGGGGTGCGGCAGGCAGCGCGTCATCTCCGCGATGCGCCGGTCGTTGGCGAGCGCGGTGATGTCCCTGACATCCGCATGGGTTGGCCTGCGTAATGTCAACCGCTCGGTTTCAAGCGCAAACGACCGCCGATCGCGCTGCAAGGGCGTGAGTATTGGCATGTCCTGCAGCATGGTCGGCTCCGTGTCGCGAACGCAAGTCCCATGCGAGCGCAAAATGAAAAAGGAGGCCGGTTTCCCGCCTCCCCTTGGAGCCATCGATGCTCCACCGGTTCAACAGGGACCGGCGGACGCAACGTCATCCACCGTCTACTCGGCCGCGGCTTCCGTCATCGGGAGGACCGACACGAAAGTCCGGCCGCCGGTTTTTACGCGAAACGCGACGTGACCTTCGACCTTGGCGAACAGGGTATGGTCCGTGCCCATACCGACATTCAGACCCGGATGCCAGGTGGTTCCACGCTGGCGGGCGATGATGTTGCCGGGAATCACATGCTCGCCGCCGAAAGCCTTGATGCCAAGGCGCTTGCCATGCGAATCGCGCCCGTTCCGCGAGGAACCGCCTGCCTTTTTGTGAGCCATCGCCCGTCTCCAAACTCGTCCGAATCTCTAGATCATTTCCGTGACAGAATCATTCATTTTCTGTCACGGGGATTTTTAATTGCTCTTAATCCGCGTCTTCCGCCGTCTTGGCGGCTTTCCTCGCGGCCCTCTTGGGCTTGTCGTCGCTCGCGCCTTCCGCGGGCTTAACGGCCTTTTCCTTCTTCGGGCGCGGCCCGATTGTCGGGCTCTTGCCGTCAGCCAGGATCTCGGTGACGCGCAGCACGGTGATCTCGTCGCGATAACCCCGCTTGCGCTTGGAGTGCTTGCGGCGGCGCTTCTTGAACGCGATCACCTTGGGACCGCGCTTGTGCTGCAGCACTTCCGCCGCGACCGAGGCGCCCGCCACCGTGGGCGCGCCAAGCACCGGCGTGTCGCCGCCCAGCAACAGAACCTCGCCAAGCTGCACGATCGTTCCGACCTCGCCGGCGATCTTGCCAATCTCAAGCACATCATCCGGAACGACACGGTACTGCCGGCCGCCGGTTTTGATGACTGCGAACATCGTTTTATTCCTTCGTGTTCGATCCCGGCCTCGGAAGGTTCCGGGCCGGCTTTTTGTTCAGTCGTTGGACAGGAGCATTTTATCCGACGGCAACCCGGGCGAACGCCGCTTTGCCTGATCATGCTCGATGATTTTCGACGCAGCCGGGGGATTGACCATCCGGCCACACAAGAACAAGCGGCGCCGGGTAAACCCCGCGCCGGTTGCGGGACTTATAGCCCGCCAACGCCGCGAGTCAAGGAAATCGCATGGCCGTATCGCGCAAACGGCAGCAATTCTCCTCGCTTTACAATGGACGCCGCCTCGAGATCACCCCCATGCGGCTGGCCGGCCGCCCGGTCATGAAACCAATGGGTTCCCTCGCAGTTGTTGCAGGCTGGATCAAACGGGCAAGGGGGCACCATACGACATGGCGGAAGACGCTCTGACAACTTCGGGCATCGGCAAGCACGGCGTTCTCCGGCTGCCCTCGGTGGACATCGACAACTACAACATCGAGTTGAAGGACGATGATGGTTTCCTCGGCGACCGCGCCTGCAAGGGCGCGTTCCGCAGGATTCTTGACGACCTGCGCAAGCCGCTGAAAAAAAACGGCGAGGATCCGCTCGGCAAGGCGCCATCCGAGGCGATCGCCAAAGGCTCGCTCGACGAGGCGCTGGTCGGAGAGGATATCGAGGCCTCCGCCCTTGTGCATGGCGCCATCGAGGAATTCGCGCAGGAACTGGCTTATGTGACCGGGCGCTTCCTTAAAACCAAAGCCTGGGCCAACACCGAATGCATCGTGGTCGGCGGCGGCTTCCGCAAGAGCCGGGTCGGCGAGATCGCGATCGCCCGTGCCGACCTGTTGTTGAAGAACGAGGGCCACAAGGTCCACCTGGTTCCGATCCGCTTCGATCCCGACGAAGCGGGACTGATCGGTTGCCTGCATCTTGCGCCTTCCTGGATTTTCGAGGCGTTTGACAGCATTCTGGCGGTTGATATCGGCGGCACCAATATCCGCTGCGGCGTGGTCGAGACCAAATGGAAGAAGGCCGCCGACCTGTCCAAGGCCGGGGTTTGGAAATCTGAACTGTGGCGCCACGCCGACGACGAGCCAACCCGCGAGGGCGCGGTGAAGAAGCTCGTGAAAATGCTGAAGGACCTCGTTTCGCAGACGGAAAGGCAGGGACTGAAGCTCGCGCCCTTCATCGGCATCTCCTGTCCGGGCGTGATCGAGGAGGACGGATCAATCGAGAAAGGCGCGCAGAACCTTCCCGGCAACTGGGAGAGCAGCAGATTCAACCTGCCGAAGTCACTGATCGAAGCCATCCCGGAGATCGGCGGTCACGATACCACCGTGCTGATGCATAACGATGGCGTGGCGCAGGGCCTGAGCGAAATGCCTTACATGCAGGATGCCAGCCGCTGGGGCGTTTTGACCATCGGCACCGGCCTCGGCAACGCGCGCTTCACCAACCGCAGGAAAGAGAAGGAGAACAAGAAGGAAAAGAAGCCCGAGGACGGAAAGGACAAAGACAAAGACAAGAAGGATAAGAAAGCCAAGGACTGACGACACCCTTCGGGCATGATCCGATCAAGTTGAACCGGACCACGCTCCGGAAATTATTGGCTGGTCGCATTCTTTTGCGGCGAACCTGCATCCCTTTGCCGGACCCGAGGATGGAATCCGGTTTGCGTGAGAAAGCGCGTCAAAACATAAAGATAAAGTCTCCTCACTGTTTCCATGAAACGGTGAAAGACGCTAGAACTGACCTTCCCTCACAACAAAGTAACCTTGATTTGTGAGGTTAAGATTGGGATCACGTTGCCGGCTGCGCAAAGACCGCTACGGTCATATTGTCGCGCAGGTGGTCCGCGAAGCCGCACTTCCGGCCACGATTTTAATGACGCGGCACGGGGCCGCCGGTTATTATTGCGTCCGGCGGTCCCACCCTTGACGGCAAGGGCACCGTGGTCCGGGTCTGCCGCCCGCCTCTGGCTGCGGATGCGGTTGAGTTTTGCATTTGACCACGCGGCCATGTATCAATGCGCGCGTTTTCTGGCGCGAATCTGTTTCCGCTTCGCCTGAAACGCGCTAGAGCATTTCGCTTCTAAAGCGAAAATCCAGATTATTGTTTTGACGCGTTTTCTTCACGCGAACCGGTTTCCACCTCGCTCGAAAACGCTATAAATGGGCCTCACCCGCCCGACAGCCCCTTTGGAGAGGTGGCAGAGTGGTCGAATGCACCGCACTCGAAATGCGGCATAGGTGCAAGCCTATCGGGGGTTCGAATCCCTCCCTCTCCGCCACCGGCACAAAGTATCCAATGAAATCAACAGGTCATTGATTGCCATAGGCTTTTTTCCGCCCGACTGGTACACACGGGTGGTACACAATGGCCCTTTCGATGAGTCGTCCCTGGAAGCATCCCGACAGCGGTTTTTATTGGTTCCGAAAGCGAGTTCCAAAGGATCTTCGCAACCTCATCGGAAAGAACGAGTTGCGCTTCACTCTGGGCACGAGAGACCCGAGCGAAGCAAAGCGGCTCCTTGCCATCAAGCTGGTTGAAATTGAGGAGCGCTGGTCGAATTTGCGGCGGGGAGAGCGCCCGCTTTCCCCGGACGAGATTGCTCGAGAAGCGGCAGCGATAGGCGAGCGATTTCGGCGGCAGCTCGAAGCCGCCCCGTACGAACCGGTGGACTGGGACCTCAATATTGGCGCCACCTTATGGAAAGAACCGACGCCTGCCGAATTTGTCGCACAGCTATTTGACCCAACAGCTGTCCAGACCATGAAGGACAAACAGCAGTCGCGTCAGCGAAAGCTCTGCTATTACGTTGTCGACCTGCATCTCACCGCAAAGGAGCTGTTCCTTCAACGTGACGATCGCGAAAAGGTGGCCCGAGCCGCCACTATCGAGCTGCAGCGCGCAGTCCAAGCACACCAAAACTATCTGCTGGGCAAAGCTGAAGCCCAGCCACATGCTGGCATGTCCACAACTTTTCGGCAGGCTGTAGCACCCCTAACGTTCGAAGCGATCATCCAAGGATGGCTCATCGAAAAGAAACCAAACCAAAAGACCGAATACACATGGCGCAGGGTCATGAAGGAGCTCTCGGGATTCCTTGGCCATGATGATGCACGCCGTGTTCGTGCAGAGAATCTTGTGGAGTGGAAAGCAGACCTCCTTGCAAAGGATCTGAAGGCCAAGACCATTCGCGACAGTAAACTTGCACCGGTGCGAGCCATTTTCCAATGGGCCGTGGATAATCGAAAGCTCGATACCAATCCTGCTGCCCGCGTTAACATCGATCTCAAAGCACGTCCGTCAGAGAAGAGACGAGGTTACACGGACGATGAGGCCAGGATCATCTTGAGCGCTGCGCACACTGAGAGGGAAGCGCACAAGCGCTGGGTGCCTTGGGTTTGTGCCTATACGGGCGCGCGGATTGCAGAAATCTGTCAGCTTCGCGCGGAAGACATCAGGCAGATTGACGGCATCTGGTGCATTGCTTTCGCAGGCGAAGCCGGCTCACTGAAGAACGTGAATTCGGAGCGCGTGGTGCCGGTGCATTCGGCTTTGAAAACGGAAGGCTTTCTGAAGTTTGTGGCTTCCGCTCGCAAGGGCCCCTTGTTCGCCGAACTGTCCCCGGATCGATTCGGTAGCCGCGGTGGCACCGGTACCAAGATCCTCAGCAGATGGATCAGGTCGCTCGGTGTGACGGATACTCGAATTTCGCCAAACCATTCATGGCGGCATCGCATCAAAACGCTAGGTCGGCGTTATGGGCTTGCGGTTGATATTCTCGACGCAATGACCGGTCACGGTCGTAAGACGGTGGCAGACACCTACGGTGAGTTTCCGCCAGCCGCGATGTTGCGGGAGATTTCGAAAATTCCGCCAGTCAAGCTGTAAGGTTTAGCGATCAAATCATCCGCACCACGAAACCGCTCATAATAGCCTGCATCCATAATTTTCAGAGAGTTAGGTCGTGGTATAGCTCGATGAGCAAATGGGCAGAGAATGTTGAGTGCCGCTATATGCATTGCAACTGTCTTTCGACCTGCCGAACAGACTCCCGCCCGAAATCGCCAGCCAGATCTCTGCCTCCGGTCGGGCCTCATCCCGCTCCGAAATCCGGAATGATGAGATTCTCTGGTGGCCGCGCAACGATCACAGAGATGTTGTCTCTCGCGCCGACGGCGAAAACCTTGGCCACGAGATCGCGCACAGCTCGGATGGGATCGTTGGCCACACTCAGAGCATGCCCGATCTCATTGTCGTCCACCATATCGGTGAGTCCGTCGCTGCATAGCAGCAACACCTCTTCCACTCCGAGCGGCGCATCGACGTTGATGTGCGGTTCGACGGCAATGGGAAATGAGGAGCCACCGAGCGCCTGAGTGATGGTATGCGATCGGCGGTGGCCTGAGTGATCGATCCCCTCATCGGCAACATCATCGTGGCTGAGCTGGATCAGCCGACCGGTACTGAACAGGTAACAGCGGCTGTCGCCGACATTGAAGGTAAGCAGTGCTGTCGGGGTGAGGAACGCCCCGACCAGTGTGGTTCCCATGCCGAGGGTTGCCTCCTGCTGCTCCATCAGCATGTACAGATGTTGATTGGCACCCTCGATTGCTTCCGCGCACGTTGCCAGATTCGAAATCCGGTCGGCGGCTGCAACCAGATAGTCGAGCACGGCCTGGCTGGCCCTCGCACCCTCGGCGTGGCCACCCATGCCGTCCGCGACCATCAGGAGGCAGCCATTGCCCGGTGCCGTCATAATAACGGGCGTGTTCAAGTAGCCGGTTAGCACGCGAGTACCGATCGAGATGGCGTCCTCATTTGCCGAGCGCACGCGACCGCGATGGGTGAAGGCGGCGATGGTCCAGCCTGTCGTCATGTGCAGACCTCCCGCGCTCTTGACCTCCGTACAGGAACAGCTCAAGCGATGGCGATACGCCAACAAGCCGAGCGTTTGAATTACATTGGTGTAGCGTTACCCAGCAGCTTGGACTTCAGGTCGTCGAATTCGCCTTGAGAGATCGCCCCTCTGGTCAAAAGGCCATGAAGGCGCTCCAGCTCCTGTGTGACGGAAGTTTGGGGCAGCGGCGGAGGCTCGACGACCTGAACCCTTTTCACGTCGTTGACGAAGAGGTTGAGGCCGGATTCGCCGCCACTGCTTGTAGATCCCACACGGTGAGCCGCCCGCATCGCCCAGACCATTGCGATCCCCCAGCCGATGATGGTGCCGCCGAAGGCGACGTTGATGACAAGGATGATCCAACGGTTCGGGTGGTCGCGCCGAAATGCTACGATGCTCGGGATGATGTAGATGATGCCGGCGATGAGGAATACGATGCCTAGGAATATGAGGTCGCCGGCATGAGAATCGGGCTGCATGTTACAATACTCGCAGAATGATTGAGACGATGAATGATGCAATCCAGACAAACCCATAGGTCGGCGTCTGGCGCAGCCGTTGTGCGCGCATGAACAGATAGGCCGGAGCCAACAGAAACGCGAAGAACGTCATCCATCCGGAGCTGTAGCCGGCGCGCTTGAGTTGCCAAGCGTCGATCAGGCACAGCACCGCATTTGTCAGAAGCGGAATGAGCCAGGTCAGCAGCGCAAGATAAACCAAAAACGGTGGATCGTAGACGGGGTTGCCATCCACGAACTGAACGATAGGGGTGAGTTGATATTGGAGGATGGCGCCATCCACGAACAGATACGCAATCGGTGAGACGGCGAGCGCCCACACCAAGCCGTTGTTTAAATTGCTTGGAGTAATGGGCGGCGGAGTATCGTTCAGCTGCGTACCGAGGTCTGTCGTGCGCAAGGGCTGCCAGTCGGCCAACCCTTTACGCCAGATGGGCGTCTCGCCGTCGATCGTCCGAGCGGCCAGGAGTTTGTGGAGTTCGTCGGCCGGGAAAGGCCCTTTGCGCTGGCCGCCTTGGGTGTAGAACCACCCCTCACCGTCTGTCGTGCTGTCCGTCAAAATATCTCTCCGTTATGATCCGCTTTGCGTCACGAGCGGCTATCGGCACTCGTCGCCCAACAACCGACGCTCCACTCAAGAAAACTCGAACCATCAGGATGAACGCGGTCGACACTGGGGATCGCGTCGAGAGCGTCGATCCTCCTAGATTCAAATGAGGCCCCGAGAAATTGCGGGCTTTTGCCAAGAAATCTCCGGCGTGACTTTCTTGCCGCAGTTATGGCTTTGTGGGCGGCCGAAAGGCACCGCCGGCCGAGGACGGATCACCGGCCGCGTAGACGGCGAGATTCGGATCGGCGGTCTCGAGAGCACTCAGAATGGTTTTTAGCTGGCCCTTTTTTTGGTCGGCATCGAAGCCGAAGATGATCAGGCGCGGATTGGGATCGATCGTGAGGACGGTGTTGCCGATGGCGACCTCCTGCACCAATGGATCGCGCGGGAGCGGCACACCGGCAGCGTCCAGTCGCACGTGACGGCGCATCGCATCTAACCGCATGATGGCGCGACATGCGGCTTGGTAACGGGCGATCAGCGCCGGGGTGTGGTGAAGAAGGGTCAATCGGTAGCGGCGGAGCTGGTCGACTACCGCGGGTGATCCGCTGCGCGCCCTCAGTGCCGTATTGGTAAAATGCTTGGCCTCGTGGAAGACCACGGCAATGTCTGCGCCCTGTCGCTCCAGGGTCGCGACATCCAGCCGGTCCAGATTGCGATTGACCCGAGATCCGGTGCCGTCAGCCGTGCTGCCGTTAATCTCGCTCTCTTGTGCTCTCCCCAACGCAATTTCGACGTCGACCACGGCTGGGCTCCCCATGATCAACGGGTGCAGCCCGCTCTTCTCGGCTCCCGCCAGATCGCTGGCCGCGCGGATCATGTCCCGAAGCGTTTCCTGGCCGGCATAATGAGTCCAGCCGATCCCGTTGGGCTTGAATTCGCCATCGACGAGTTCGGCCAATGCCTGCTGTTGGCGGACCAGATATTTGACATGGGTCTTGGGGCTCGCGGTGCCGTCGCCCCTGTCGTCGATCCGGAAGATCGAGCCACCCCGATAGTAAACGTTCAAGGAGTTGCGGCGTACAGCTAAGAAAACGTCGTCGCGCAGCAGGACATCCCGCCACCAGGATCCGCCGTCCTGTCGGGCCAGTTGATCAAGGTGATCGAGAAACGCTTCACTGACGCCGTGGCTAGAATCCGACTCTGTCACGCGGCGACCTCCCACCATTCGCCGTCCTGCTTGAGTGCGACGGCCTCGAAGTGATCCGGAAACGACTGCGGTGCGAAAGTATGGACCGGCACCAGCATCTTGGGCGCCACCGCGCTGGCCAATCGTTTCAGGTCCTTGATGCTGGCATGGCCGGAGGTATGGGCATGGACCAGCGGGATGCTGCGCTGCGCCAGCTCTGCCATCAGCGCCGTGCCGCGTTCTTGTGCGAGGTAGCCGTTCCATTGGGACCAGACCGCAACCGCGCTACTCAGGCATCCCGCCCGGTCGAGGTCACCGAGCATGGCCGGGCGGAATAGCATCGCCGCATTCGATGCGATCTCGGTCAGCCTCTCGCCAAAAATGCGGTGGGCTGCGTGGTGATCAAGAAGATCGAAGCGCCCGGATCGCTTGATCTGAACGCGCTGATACTGCGGAATGTAAAGAGCGACCCCGGGCCAGTCCGATTGCGGGATATGTGCGTTACCGGTCGCCCGCAGCATTTCGGCGGTATAGAGGTCGATGATCAGCGTTCGCCCGGTCCGCTTACAGGCCCGGTAGAGACTGACCATACGGTCGATGTTCTGCGCGGATGCTGCGACGAGGGCCAAACCCTTGCTCTCGCCGAACAGATCGACCAAGCGTTGCTCGACCTCCGACTCGGTCGGAAAGGACAGATCGGGATCAAGGCGGCCGAAGCTCGATCCTTCCATCAGCATGACATCGACGTTTTGCGGCGGATGGGAGATGAGTTTTTCGAACAGCGCCGCTTTGCGACCATGACCGCGAATGTCGCCGGAATAGAACAGCCGCTTGCCACTCGCCTCAACTTCGATGGCGTGGGCGTCGTATGCGGAGTGGTCAACGAGGTGCGGTGTCACGCGAAACGGGCCAAACTGAAGCGCCGTGCCGCTGGCGAACTCAATCGGCTTTGCCGGCACATAAGGCCGGGGCACGAACGGAGCTGCGGCCCGCAGAATCCGAAGGGTCGCCGTGCCCAGCGCCACCGGGAGATCAGGCCCCGCCAACGGCGCCAGACCCCAATGATCCACATGCCCATGCGAGAGCACCAGGCCCAAAAGGTCGTCACCGCCCGCCAGCCCCTCGATGGCCGGATGCGCTCCAACATCGTCTGGATCGCCGTCCAGCGGCAGCCCCAAATCCAGCAACAGCCGCGCGCCATCGGCCATCAGCTCGATGCACGTCCCGCCGATCTCCTTGGTGCCACGGTGGATTCGGACGTGCATTGGCCTGAAGCAGACTTCGGAAAAGTCGGATAAACACAAACTATAGTTCGTACATCCTGACTTAATTCGAAGTACGGTTCGTGGTCAAGCTCATAGCCCGAAGTCAAACTTGGGTATGGTGGGAGAGTTTGAGAGAAATCTGGGGCAGAAAATACGGATCGCCCGTCAGCGGGCCGGGCTGACCCAGGAGGATCTTGCAGGCCGTATCTCCCGAACCTCGGAAAGTATCTCGAATATTGAACGAGGTCTCCAGGAGCCAGGCATCAAAACTGTCCAGAGCTTGGCAGCGGTGCTGGGCCTCCCGGTTTCAGAGTTCTTCGAGGCGCCAAATAGTTTAGGAATCGATGAGTCACGTTTGGAAATGGAATTTCGGTTACGCGACTTGGCGAGAGGCTTGAGCGACCGCGATCTAGCCGTCGCTGTTGCCCAGATCGAAGTGTTCCTAAAAACGAAATAAATACGGAAGTCCTCGATCACCGACAAATCTCGACTCTAGAAAAAGTTACGTTTGCGGCCAGGGGCTGATCTTAGCTATGCCCAAAACAGCCGCGTAGTCGGTAATGTCCGCTTCTGACCAAACGGCCTTCCGCGTTCGAAGCCAGCACGTAATCAGCGAAAGCTTCCCCGTTCGTCTCGTTTCACTATAGCGACCCGTCCAAGCACCGCATTCTGATCTATAGAGTAAAGCATCCCTGCATGCTGCGTTCGCAATCCAAGCATGGATTTGATTTCCGCTACTAAGGCAAGTTTGCTGTGATCTGGTGATAATTGCGCAGCCTCAATTCGGCATTTTTTTGTTTTAAGAACATCCGCTAGATGTGGGTGGATTCCATCCCAATATTCACGTGCATCTGTTGTTCGGCGTGTACCGGCCAGTAGATCTTCGACTGGCTGCAAGTGGCCAGATGACTCCGCAATGTACTGAAAATGCACGGCGAGGCCGAGTAGCGCGCAGGTTCGAATGTCGTCGGGATGTGTCGCCGCGCCGCTCCATTCGCACCGCTTGGCCTCAACGGGCATACAGAATTTTCCGTAAGAGGACCGCACACCTTCTTCTTCCAAGAATACCGCATTTGATACACTGCTCGTGACTAGATGTTCGGGCAGTACACGCTTGCTGCTGACCGAAGAAGCTGCGAGCTCACCGGGGAGCACGCGCTTGCCCGTGACAGCGCAGGGCTGAAGAACATCCGGAGCGACCATCTTGCCGGTCTTTGCGCAGCGCTCGGCTTCACGGGCGGCCAGCATACGCTTTGTTTCCTGGCACCGTACGAATTCCTGGGTATGCCCGCGCGTGCCGGAGACTGCGGAGCTAGCCTCCTGGTCCAGCCGGTAGGGTTTGCCTGAAACCTCACTTTCCCTAAGCTGCTCCTTGAGCACATCTGTTTTCGTAAAGGCGCACTGGCCAAAGTATGTGGGTTCTCCTTTTCGTCCGCTGACGGCGCATGTTCTCAGCAGCGTTCGGTCAACCACCGCGTTCGTGATATCGGACATGCTCGCTTCGTCAACCAGCAGGAATTTTCCGGAAAGGGCGCAGTGGAGAAGATGTTCCGGCAGGGCGTATCGGCCGCTCACCTCCGAACGTGCGAGCCGGTGTTTCATGGCGCGGGTGCCTGATAATGCGCAGGTGGCAAGACAGTCGGTTGGCACCGTCAGATCCGTAAGCGCGCATCGTTCCAGCGCAGGCGCGGTCTCAATGCGACCATCGGACGGTGCAATGGCGAGATCGCTCTCATAGGATGCTCCATCGAGCTGGTAGCGTACCTTTAGGTTCACGCGCCGGCTCATTTGTCCATCCAGAGCCACGAGTGTCGCATCGATCTGTGGCGTGAAGTCGTCTTCAAGTTTCTTGCGTTTGCGAGCGTCGCTTCCTGCCGCGCGCAATTCGTTCTCACGCCGTTCAAGATAAAAGCGATTGAACTCCACCACATTCGGATCGCGATGCGCCTCCTCCAGAATGCGGGCCGTATTGATGCCGGTTGCTTCGGGCTGCTGCAACAGATCCGGCAAGGCATCGAGGGCAGTGGTTGCTTGAACATGATCGGAAGGTTTGCAGGCGATGGTTACGAGGCGCTCGTAACTGTCATGACCAGTTGTCGCGCGTACGCGTGTGACGGCGTTACCATCGAAGCGCCGTTGCACGCGCAGTACCGCGATGTCGCTGTGTGTCCCGCCGAAGTCAGATACCCAGCCCTGTGCGAGTTCCTCCACCATCTGCTGTGGGTCGTCGTCGGTATCGTGTACCTGATGGAGGCCTGAGGTGGTTACCCGATCAACGAGACGGAGGAATGCCGGGCTGCCAGGGCGATAAAGAGGTATCTTGGCATGATCGTCTGCAGGGTTATCGTTCAGCCGTGCATATTCGGGCGCACCCTTAATCGTGATGCGGAGGATCCCCGGTGCTACGTCCGTGATCGTGCCGCCAAGGCTGACAAAGGCCGCGCGGACGAACGGCTCGAATTCCATGGTGGGATGGACCTTTTCGAGCGTCGGCGTTTGCGGGCCCACATATTCGTAGCCATCCATGGCTCCAAGGGTAGTGTCGATATTCGCCTTTTCCTCTTCAAGAGTTTTCTTGGCAGCATCGATGCTACGCGCAATCTTTTCGGCGGCCGCCGCGATGTCGCGTCCGGCAAGGGCCGCGACGACGAGTTCACGAATCTTCTCGTCGAAACCGGCACCTTCCTCGCCATCGCCGACACCCGATGCCTCAAGGAGCGATTCAATGTCGCCAATGGCGTCGGTCGCCATTTGCAGTTTGGTCATGAGTCGGCCGACGATGTATTCCTCAAATGTGCCGGCAAGCATCACATTGTAGATGACGACGTTCTTGTGCTGGGAGCCCAGGCGTTGAACGCGGCCGATGCGTTGCTCGACGATCATCGGATTCCACGGCAAATCGAAATTTATAAGTACGTTGGCAATCTGGAGATTGACGCCCTCTGATCCGGCTTCGGTCGAGACGATAGCCCGTATTTCAGGAGGATTAGCGCGAAAGCGCGCGATCGTATCCTGGTTGCGTTGCCCGGACGAACCGTTGATGATGCCGACCTTGAGGCCGAGCTCTTCGAGGAAGGCTTGGATGGTTGTCTGCGTTTCGCGCCGCCCGGTGAAGACGACCATGCGCCAGCCGGTGGGATTTTGGTGGTGGAGCATGTCGACGAGTTGCCGAAGCCCCTCTAGCTTTGCGCTAGCACGCATCGGCGTAACGATGGCCTGGACGGTTGCGGCCAACTCCATCGACACCGTCCCGTTCCGTGCCATGGTCTGCAGTTGTACCATAAGAGCGTGCGGGCTGCTGGTCAGAGCCTGGAGAATGCTTATTTGCGCAAGGCGATTGAGCTTCTGAATCGGTTTGGCAATGGCCTTGATAAGGACAAGCTCCTCCGATGAGGGCGCTACCTTATGCAGTTGGATCTTACGCTCAGGAAAATCTAAGTTGGCGTCGCCGCGCCGCACGCGTGACATATAACCATAGACAATTTTGCGGAAATCCTCTCGTGCATCGGGTTTTAAGATGCGTGCCGTCTCGCGCTTGTCGGCGATAAAGCGGCGCGCGAACATGCCTTCGCTTCCGAAGGGGTTTTCATGGCCGCGCGCGGCGGTGAGCAGATCGATTAGGGAATAAAGGTCCCATAACCGATTCTGTATGGGTGTTGCTGTCAGCATCAGCACGTAGCGAAAGCGGCGCTGTTGCAGCGTCCGGTGAAAAACCTTTGCTACCTGCGGCGTCGGATCGACTCCGTAGAGATTTCGGAGCTTGTGCGCTTCATCTAGAACCAGCATATCGAAGCGGTCATCTGGTATTTTGTCGAGATGAGCGCGGGCCGAATGGTAGGTAGTGATGACAGCGCCGACCTCTTCGGGCTCGGCCGAAGCCAGTTTGCTGCCGGTGACGACCTCGCCCGGAATATCGAACTTGGCCTGCAACTCATCTTTCCATTGGGGACCGAGCAGCTTGGGCGCCACAATGAGAATCTTGGCAACGCGATTGCGCGCAATCAATTCGCTTGCGACGAGCCCTGCGGAAATGGTCTTGCCGAGGCCCACATCGTCCGCAAGCAGGGTTACGGGCAAGCGGCGGCAGAATGTGATGAGGTTTTGAACCTGATGGTGAAAGGGCTCTAGCCGGTCCTTCCAGCGGAATTCGGATTTGAAATCGTCCCGGCTATCAAGCACGATAGGATCGGTGAGGCCCCATTCCAGCGCCGCGCGATAAACCGTGTATTCGCCGGATGACTTGGCTCGACGAAGAATCTTTGTCTGTAACTTTTGTCCTGACCCCATGGCACGCAGATCCTCACCTTTAATAATCAAGAGTGCCGTGGGGGGCGGACCTCTGCAAGTCCCGCTTTCGCTAGATTCCCCTGCGCTTAGTGGAGACAAGGACGTTTGCGCCCCACCCGCCAAGCGTGGATGCGACGAAGTCACCTTGTAGCGCCCGGTCATTTGCTTGGCTGGGCTTAACCGAAGTTCTGATCATTCGGGAGCCGTTTCTAAATAGACGAAGTTGGGTTGCGCAGGGCGGTATGGGAGACCCGCAACGTAGTCCGCCCGAAGCCGCTCCCGAAAATACCAAACGAAGTCTGGAGAATCCGGACGCGACTGCAGGTGTCAGGCGCAGCTAATGGCTGTTCAGACATGGATAAGTCTCCCAAATCAGCGGTTCAGCGGTCAGGCGCAACAGCTTCAGAGCGAACATCGTAGCGTTTGGGTGCGCAAAACCGCAGGTCCGAGATAGAGTTGTGGCAAGCTGGTCGGGTGAGATAGAATTCTGATTGCGGCGAGACGCCGTGCTGGTCTGCCCCCTGAAAGGTGGTCCTCCCTGAAGTAGGTTTTTGAGCCATAGG
>ENA-UOUJ01001100-UOUJ01001100.1-activated-sludge-metagenome-genome-assembly--contig:-NODE-1100-length-15138-cov-5.643771_pt1 | contig 15138 bp, 14 predicted proteins | sample MGYA00249839_ERZ747224 | MGnify/ENA primary metagenome ERZ747224 (study PRJEB28782, sample SAMN03220277) | activated sludge metagenome | biome: wastewater; feature: sewage sludge; material...
ACATGCCCGGAGCACGCCGCCAGGGAATTTCCACAGCATTCGCGACACGACCGACGTGACCGGCGGAGATCCACTCAGCAGGAGACCCGAAGCTGTTCAGACGAACCGAGCCACCTCTGGCAGCCTCTGCCTCCTGAGGCTCGTCGAACCACCCCGCCGCTCACCTCCCCGGGCAAATGCCCGGAGAAATGAGCGCTGCAAGCCTTACGCCTCCGGCAGATCCGATGTTCCATGGAGAAAGAAGCGCAGCATGGCCGCCGATGCGTCAGGTCCGCGCGGATCGGTGTAGGAGCCGCTCGGGTGTCCTCCGGACCAGGCGTGCTGCGCGCCATCGATCATCCAGCTCTCAATCCCGTGCGTGCCGTCCTCGCGCCTGGTGACCAGGCGCGTGTACCCGCGGGTTTCTCCCGAAACTCCGGGCTCGGACCGGAAGGTTTGCCCCCCGCTTCCACCCTTTCCGGCAGTGATCCGTTCGGCATTGGATGGGTGGACCGTGGTGTCGGCGCTGCCGTGGAACACGATCAGCCTCGGCCCCGTGTCCGGCCCATCACCCGGGTTTCTCGCGGGTACTGGCCCGATCCCCACCTGTCCGCGCATTGCCGCAAAGGCCGACATGGCGTCATTGGCCGAGCCGTAGGCAAGGCCCGAGTGGATGCCGGCCGCCCCGTAGAGCTCCGGATAGGTTTCGCCCATGATTGCCGCCATCGCGCCGCCGGCCGAAAGACCGGCCACGAAGACCCGGTCCGTGGGGATGGCGTACTGGTCGCGCAGGCTCTCGGTCAGGCCGGCGATGATGGCGGGCTCGCCGGCATCGCGCATCTGGTCGGCCGGCCGGAACCAGTTCCAGCAGGACATGGCGTTGTCGCCGCCGGTCTGCGCCGGATAGACCACGAGCAGCCGGTGTTCTTCGGCCAAGGCGTTCATCCCGGTCCCGGCGGCGAAGTCTTCCGGGCTCTGCGTGCAGCCGTGCAGCATCACAATCAGGCCCTGCAGGCCCTCGTCCGCGGTTGACGGAACATAAAGCCGGTAGCGGCGTGTGCCGGCGGCGCAGGAATAGCGCTCATCCAGGAACCGGGCGCGTTCCGGCAATGGCAGCTCTGGGGTCTGCACCGGACGGACCAGACCCGGCAGTCCGTCGAGCTTCAGCCCCTTTCCGCCCTCCTGCAGGATGCGGACGACCTCGCCCAAGGGCTTGCGCAGCCGATCGGTCCGTGCCGCGTGGAGGTCCGGGTAACCCTGGCCCGGCGGCAGCGGCCGGGTCGCCGAACCGGCAGGCGTCAGCTCGCCAGAGGCGAGCGGGTCGGCCGGACCCGACAGACCCGCAAGGGCCAGCGCGTTCTGGACGATGGCAGTCACGCCGGCCGGATCGCCGGAGCGCAAGGTGCCGGTCGCGCGGAGGATCTCCGCGACGTAATCGGTGGTCATGGTGTTCACTGTCTTTCCTTTGCTGTCGCTTGCGCGGCTATTTGATCCGTGAGGCCAAGGCGGCCTTGATCTCTCGGCTTGCCTGCAGCGCGCCCAGCACCGTCAGGGAGCCGATCGTCTGAAGCGCAAGTTCCGGGGTGACGTCGGAGGCAATGCGGATGAGTCCCACGACCTTTACATGAAGCGTCTCGCCGGCAGCGCGTGCGGCTTCCAGTTCGGCCGCGCCAAGCTCCAGCAGGCCGACCTCGAGCCGGTGGCGCTCGATCGAGCGCGACACCTCCTCGGACTGGCTGCGCAACTGGTTGCGGATCGCCGTCCTGATGAAGTCGGTCCGGTTCGAGAAGAAGCCTTCCTGAACCAGCAGATCGATCCGGCCAAGGTCGACATAGCCGAGGTTGATGGTGATCTTCTCGGTCTCGGGAACCCGATCCCGCAACTGCACCACTTTGTCTGACATTCAGTCGTTCTCCATCTATGTGGATGGTATATGGATGTAAGACCCGGCTTTGCAAGGGTGGAGAACGTGCTGCCTGGCCGTCAGGCCAACCGATGCATCATGGTGCGGCGGATATCCGGAGCTTACGGGTGCCGGTTCTGGCGAGCTTATCGCACCGCATACGTCTGCCTTCAGCCCACTGGAAGAGTTCGGGAGCATGCAGGGAACCATCGCGTGGGTCATGCGTAGTTATGCTGCACTGCAGCATGACCGCATCTCGGTGCCATAACGCAGCTTTCCAGATCGGATACCCCCATGAACGCTCAACCCAGCAAGCAATTGCGTGCGGATCTGCACGATGTGGCCGATAAGCGGTCGTCCTCCTCGCGTCTCTCCGCCCGAACCGCACTCATCGGCTTTGCAGCGGCGGGTCTGGCCCTCTCGGCCTTCGTCAACCATCGCTTGGCCCGCAAGGCCGAGCGCGACAATCCCCCGGCCGGAAGCTTCCTGAACGTCAATGGCGTCCGTCTCCACTATGTGGAGCGGGGCAGCGGTGAGCCGATCGTCCTGCTGCACGGCAACGGCAGCATGATCCAGGACTTCCAATCGAGCGGCCTCGTCGACCTTGCGGCAAGCAAGTACCGCGTGATCGTCTTCGACCGACCGGGCTACGGTCACAGCAACCGCCCCCGGAACACGATCTGGACGCCCGAGGCGCAAGCCGACCTGATCCACGATGCGCTGGCGCAGCTCGGCATCGAGCGCGCGACGGTCCTCGGCCATTCCTGGGGTTGCTCGGTCGCAGTGGCGCTTGCGCACAAGTACCCCGACCTGGTTGGCGGGCTTGTTCTGGCGTCGGGCTATTACTATCCGACGGCACGGCTCGACGTGGTCGGCATGGGGGCTCCGGCGGTGCCGGTGCTGGGTGACGTCATCCGCCATACGATCTCGCCGATCCTGAGCCGGCTGATGTGGCCGCTCCTGATGCGGAAAGTCTTCGGGCCCCAGGCAGTGCCGGAGAAGTTCGCCGGCTTCCCGAAGGCTTTGGCAGTCCGACCGTCTCAGATCCGCGCAAGCGCCGTAGAGTCGGCCCTGATGGTTCCGGATGCCCTTGCTGCCGGTGACACCTACACCCGCCTCAAGATGCCGGTCGCCATCCTCGCGGGTGCCGACGACCGCCTCGTCAATGCCGAGGATCAGTCAGCCAGGCTGCACGGTGATATCTCGCAAAGCAGCTTCCACCTTGTCCCCGGCGTGGGCCACATGATTCATCAGACAGCGACGGAAGCGGTCATGTCCGCGATCGAGAAAGTGGCCCCGCCCCACGCTCGGGCCTTACGGGACAGGGCCTCCTGAGCCAGAGGCCGCCCTGCGCGGTGAGGATTGGGGGCTGTCATAAAGCAGATCTTCCAAGTTGCGGAACGACTGAACCGCACCGGAGTTCGCGGAAGATCATGGAGCGATGTACGCTCAATGGGAGGAGACTGTCTGATGCCCCCTGCATCGGACAGACACGGTGTACGGTAGCAGGCATTGGAAAGCTCCGGTGTCGGTGCAGCCGGACGCATTGTTCAAGGGTGAGGCGGGACATTCCTCCACCGCCGGCCCAGCGAATCAAGGATTGACTTGGGAGAGTGTTATCGATATCAGGGACAGGTCGATGTTTGCTTGCCGAGCTTTGGTTGTTGCGCGATTGGCACCGCGCCCTGAACAGACCTCCCTTTCAAAAATCGCTGTCATCCATCCGCATCGCTTTCGCGTCGCGGTCACACAACATGCTTTGAAAGGGTTCATCATGACCACGGGCACAGTAAAATGGTTCAATTCCACCAAGGGATTTGGCTTCATTCAGCCTGACAACGGCGGGCCGGATGCATTTGTCCATATCTCTGCCGTCGAGCGCGCCGGAATGGGCGAAATCGTCGAAGGCCAGAAGATTGGCTATGACATGGAGCGCGACAACAAGTCGGGCAAGATGTCTGCCTGCAACCTCCAGGCTGCCTGAATGGGCGTCTGCTATCCCCTGACCGGGGATGCACTGGCGTTGTTGAGAGAATGACCCCCATGAAGGTCAGGCAATCTGCCTGGCCTTTTTTGTTGACGCTCGCTGGGGCGAGCCCCCGGAGTTGGATCCCCATGAAACAAGCACATAGCAGGCCTCGCCAGCAGGCCGAGATTGCTTTTGCCAAAGTTCAGTCACAGTTCCTTGCGCGCGAACGTGCGGTTGAAGAGCTCGACGCCATTGCCCAGGCCCGCGAGGAAAAGACATTGCGGCTCAGGAAAGCCCGCTTGGCAAGGGAGCTGGAGGATCGCGCGAGGGTGACCGCCGCCCTTGCATCAAGACAAGCCACACAGGCCTGACGTGCAGGCCAGCGACACTTCAAACGGAACACAGAGTTGAGAAACACCAAAGACAATGACCTGTCCGATCGCCGCAATGCCGCTGCTGCGGCAAAATCTGCTCTCCTTCAAGCTTATCGTGCCACAAAGGAAGCCGCAGAACCGACCCGGCTCGCACGGCAGGAAGAGCGTTTGGCGATAGCTGCAGCCAGTGAAGAACGGCGTGCGGAGCGTGAAAGAACAAAGCTCGAAGCGCAGGAGAAGAAGCGTATTCACGTCGAGGCAGCCGAGCGTCAGGCAGCAGCCGACGCTGCTTCCAGGGCCGAGGTCGAAGCACGCCAGAAGGCTGAGAACCGGATCGCTCGCGTCATCGAGGATGAGGCCGCCCGAAAAGCCGAACGCGACCGGCGCTACGCCAGTCGCAGAGCAAGACAGCGGTAGCAGTCTCTTTTCGCGTTTTGACCTGCCCCCCGGAAGGTCCCTCGATCTGATGGGCGTTGATGATGTGACCGCCCCCCGACGGCATCACTGTGCCAAGGTGGGTCTGCGACGATCCACACAGGGGGAGCGGTCACATCATCAACGCCCACGGTCTGCCTGATTTTTTCGACAAGCGGCTCAGATGCGAAATCGCTTGCAATAACGTGTCGCAAAAATCAGTCGCAGACGGCCGGAACGGCCATGGGCAGGAACCTGTAGACCGAGGACCGCGCGATCCCGAGGCGCTTTGCAATGGCCGTGGGGCTGAGCCTTTCCTCCGCATGTAGCCTTCGCATCTCCGCCGGATCGATCCTGGGCTTGCGGCCCTTGTAGACGCCGCGGGCCTTGGCGGCGGCGATGCCTTCCATCTGCCGCTCGCGGCGCAGGTTGGTCTCGAACTCGGCGAAGACCCCGAGCATGTCGAAGAAGGCCTTGCCGGCCGCAGTGGCGGTGTCCACCGGCTGCTCGGTCGCCCTGAGCGTGACGCCCTTGGCCTTCGGTTTGCGCAGGCGCACACGTGGTCGCCCCGGGTCATCTTCCTGTCGCGCTCAGGCCCATCACTGTGCGGCGGACCTGTTTATCTCCGGTGCGTGTGCCGGGCCTCTGGATGGCGGGTCACAGGATCAGTCAGGGCCAAGCCGAAAGATAAGGAATACAGGATGGAAAACGCGCAATTCCATGAGGCGAACCGACCAGGTGCCATCGTGCAAGGTGCAACCAGGCCGGCTTCTCCATGCGCTGTATACAGCGACGAGATTCAGCCGGGCATGTCCCGCACGCGCTATACAACACTTTCGGCAGCGGACATCGAGCTGTTCGGCCGGATCAGCGGCGACATGAACCCGATCCACCTGGACGATGCCTATGCCGCCACGACGATGTTCGGGGGCCGGATCGCGCATGGGATGCTGACCGCCGGCCTGATCTCGGCCGTGATCGGGCAGGATCTGCCCGGCAATGGAACCATCTATCTGAAGCAGGATCTGGAGTTTCTCGCGCCCGTGCGTCCGGGCGACACGGTAGAAGCCACGGTCACCGTGTCCGAGGTGAGCCGCGAGCGGCGCAGGGTCACGCTCGACTGCGCCTGCCGAGTGGCGGGAGCCGTCGTGCTGCGGGGACAGGCGCTGGTGCTTGCGCCTGCGCGGATCGGATAAGAGCCATGCCCCTGCCCTTCCAGGCGAGCGCGTGACCACGCAAGCCACTGCGGGATGCAGGTTGTCATTCTCCATGTCCTCACCGACGCGACACATCTCTGGTGCGGCTCCTGGATCGTGAGGCCGGATGCGCCTACTGCGGGATGCACTGGCACACCGGCTGACCCTGCTCCGGGCGGATGTTTGCGCGGTCGGGGCCATGTGACGCTTCGTCGCGCTGGCGAATCTTCCTGTCGCACTCAGTCACATCACCTGGTCCGCCATCCCTCAGAATGAAGCAGACCAAACAGCAATCGGACGGGGACGCTTCAAGCGGCCCCACGGAGGAACCCGGTTGTGTGATCAGGGGGAGTATCGATGGTCAAACCTGCATTCCTGTCCTTCGAGAAGGTCGATCGTTCGATCTTCCTCGGGGGCATCCTGACGGTTGTGGCCGTCAGTCTGCCATTGGCGCTGTTTCCCGATGCCGCCAGTGCGGTGCTGGGCAAGGTGCTGTCCGTGATCACCGCCAACTTCAGCTGGCTTTATCTGCTGACCGGGGCGGGGGCGTTCTTCTTCATGATGTGGCTGGCGTTCAGCCGCTATGGCCGCATCCGGCTGGGCCGCGCCGAGGACGAGCCCGAATTCAGCAAGTTCAACTGGATCGCGATGCTGTTCTGCGCCGGCATCGGCATTTCCATCGTCAACTGGGCCTTCGTCGAGCCGCTGTATTTCCTCAACACCCCGCCGCTGGGCCATGTCGCCAACAGCGTGGACGGGGCGGAATGGGCGGCGATGTATCCCATGTTCCACTGGGGCTTCGTGCCCTGGGCGCTGTATCTGCTGCCCTCGATCCCAATCGCCTATGCGCTGTTCGTCCGCCAGGAAAACGTCGTCCGCCTCAGCCATGCCTGCCGCGGCGTGCTGGGCAACGCGGTGGACGGCAATCTGGGCCGGGCCATCGACCTGATCGTCATCTTCTCGATCATGGGCGGGGTCGGCACCTCGCTGGGCCTGTCGGTGCCGCTGGTGTCCACGCTGGTGGGCGAGATGACTGGCCTGCCCGAATCCTTCGGGCTGCACATGGTTATCCTTGCCGCCTGGACGCTGCTGTTCGGGTGGAGCGTGTGGAAGGGCCTGGGCAGCGGCATCAAGATCCTCAGCGACATCAACGTGGGCCTGGCGGTGCTGCTGCTGGTCTTCGTACTGGCCGTCGGGCCGACCGTGTACATCCTGAACCTGTGGACGAACAGCTTCGGCCTGTTCATGGACAACTTCTTCCGCATCAACTTCTGGACCGACCCGGTCGCCGGGGGCAGCTTCCCGCGCGACTGGACCGTGTTCTACTGGGCGTGGTGGATCGCCTATACGCCGATGATGGGCCTGTTCGTGGCCCGAATCTCGCGCGGGCGCACCATCCGCGAGCTGATCCTGAACGGCGTCGGCTGGGGCAGCCTGGGGTGCTGGGCGTTCTTCGCCATCTGGGGCGGCTATGCGCTCCATCTGGAAATGAACGGCATCATCCCGGCCAGCGAGATCCTGAAATCTGGCGGCACGCCGGCGACCGTGGTGGCGATCCTCAAGACCCTGCCGGGCAGCTGGCTGGTGCTGCCGGTGTTCACCGCGCTGTGCTTCGTGTTCCTGGCGACCACGCTGGACAGTTCGGCCTATGTGGTCGCCTCGATCTGCTCCAAGGACCTGTCGGGGTACGAGGAACCGGTGCGCTGGCTGCGGCTGGTCTGGGCGCTGGCCATCGCCTTCGTGGGCGTAGGGCTTCTATCGGTGGGCGGGCTGGAGGCGGTGCAGCTTTCGACCGTCATCGTGGCGCTGCCGATGATCCCGGTGCTGGTGATCCTGGCCATGTCCTTCCTGCGGTGGGCCAAGCGCGACTTCGGCCCCGAGATCGCGGCGCGCGAACTGGTGCTGCCCCAGCCCCCGGGTCATCAGTTCCGGCTCCGCACCGATGCCGCGGCCACTCCCGACGCTCCCGCCGGGCACGCCGCCCCGCCGCCCACGCTGGCGCACGGCTGAGGCAGCTGCGCCCAAGGATCGCAGGGGCGCATGCGCCGTCCGCATGTGCCCCTGCATCTTGTCCCCGTGACTGCCGTTCCTGCCGTCCCGACAGAGGTTTTCTTCATGCCCCATCCCGTCACCGTCGTCCGCCGCGGCGGCATCCATGAAATCACCCTCGACCGGCCCAAGGCCAATGCCATCGACGTGGCCACCAGCCGCGCCCTGCATGATGCCTTCGCCGCGTTCGAGGCCGACCCGCAGGCCCGTGTCGCCATCCTGACCGGCGCCGGCACCCGTTTCTTTTCGGCCGGCTGGGATCTGAAGGCCGCCGAACAGGGCGAGGCGGTCGATGCCGACCACGGTCCCGGCGGCTTTGCCGGCCTGACCGAGTTTCACGACCGCACCAAGCCGGTCATCGCCGCGGTCAACGGACTTGCTGTCGGCGGCGGGTTCGAACTGGCGCTGGCCTGCGACATCGTCGTGGCCAGCGAGACCGCACAGTTCTTCCTGCCCGAGGCGACCATCGGCATCGTCGCCGATTCCGGCGGCGTGCTGCGCCTGCCCAAGGTCCTGCCACGTGCCCTGGCGACGCGGATGCTGCTGACCGGCGAGCGGCTGGACGCGGCCCAGGCGTTGCAGCACGGGCTGGTGTCAGAGGTGGTGGCCCCCGCCGATCTGATGCCCGCCGCCCGCGCGCTGGCGGAAAAGATCTGCGCCGCGGCGCCGCTGGCCGTGGCCGCGACCCGGGCGATCCTGGCGCAGACCGAGCATCTGTCGGTCGAGGAAGGCTACCTTGTCATGCGCTCGGGCGCGATCCCGGCCTATCAGGCGATGCTGGCCTCGCAGGACTCGCTGGAAGGCGCCCGCGCCTTTGCCGAAGGGCGCGATCCGGTGTGGGAGGGGCGCTGAGATGCTGGACACCATCTATCGCGCCGGCCTTTTTGCCGGACAGACGGCGCTGATCAGCGGCGGCGGCAGCGGCATCGGCCTGGGCATCGCCCGGCTGCTGGGACGGCTCGGCGCACGAGTCATCATCGCCGCCCGCGACGAGGACCGGCTGCGGTCGGCGGCCGACGAGCTGCGCGTCGAGGGCATCGATGCAGGCTGGCGGGCGCTGAACATCCGCGACGACAAGGCGGTCGAGGCGCTGTTTGACGCCCTCGAAGCCGAAGGGAGCCTGCCCGACATCCTGGTGAACAACGCGGGCGGGCAGTTCGCGGCCAAGGCCGTCGACATTTCCGCCAACGGCTTTCGCAGCGTCGTCGACCTGAACCTGAACGGCACGTTCCACATGACCCAGGCCCTGGCCCGGCGCGCCATCCCGGCCGGGCGGCCGGCCAGCGTCGTCAATATCGTGCTGTGCCTGGCCTCGGGCCTGCCCGGCATGGCCCCTTCCGCCGCCGCCCGCGCGGGCGTGGTGAACCTGACCAAGACGCTGGCCAACGAATGGGGGCGGCACGGCATCCGCGTGAACGCCGTGGCGCCGGGCACCATCGCCACCTCGGGGCTCGACAATTACGACCCCGACCAGCTTGCGCGGGCGACGGCGCGGCTGCTGCTGGCGCGCTTCGGCCGGATCGAGGAGGTCGCCGAAGCCGTAGCCTATCTGGTCTCGCCCGCAGCGGGCTTCATCACCGGCACGACGCTGGAAATCGACGGCGGCGAGCATATGAAGGGCGCCAGCGATCAGGTCGTCTTCGACTGACCCAAGCCGATACGTTTCCCCTGAGTGGCGCCGGTCCAGTCCGGCGCCATTTTCGTTTCCTGCGGGCTAGTTCCCGAAGATCCGGCGGTCGCGTTTCGGCGACCGCCCGAAGCGTGAACTGTAGGCGCGCGAGAAATGCGCCGCCGCAGTGAACCCGCAGGCGACCGAGATCTGCGTGATCGACATGTCGGTCTGCTGCAACAGCCGCCGGGCATGGGCCAGCCGCAGCTTCATGTAGAAATTGCTGGGCGTGTCGTTCAGATGGGTACGGAACAGCCGCTCGAGCTGGCGCCGCGTTATGCCGACCTCGTCGGCCAGATCCTCGACATCGAGCGGGTTCTCGATGTTGTTTTCCATCGCCTGCACGGCCTGCACCAACTTGGGGCTGGAAATGCCCAGTTGTTCGACCAGCGACATGCGCTGTCCGTCCGACCGCACCCGCAGGCTGTTGTGGATGAACTGCTCGGCCACGCGCACGGCCAGATCGGTGCCGTGATCCTCGGCAATCAGCGCCAGCATCATGTCGATCGCCGCCGTTCCCCCGGCGCAAGTGAACAGCCTGGGCGACAGCTCGAACAGGTCGAGCGAAATCTCGATCCCGTCATAGGTTTCAAGGAAGGCTGGCACCGCTTCCCAGTGCATGGTGCATTGCTTGCCCTGAAGCAGACCGGCCTCGGCCAGCACCCAGGCGCCGGTGTCCAGCGCCCCCAGCGCCGCCCCCATCCGTGCCTGCTGGCGCAGCCAGCCCAGCAGCTCGGGCGTCACGGATTTCAGCGGGTCGAAGCTGGCGATCACGATGACCGTCTGAACCGATCCCACATCGCGGATCGCGGCATTGGCGGCAAAGGGCAGGTCGTTGCTGGCCCGCACCGGACCGCCGTCCGCCGACAGGAAGACCCACTCGTACAGGTTCCCGCCAAAGCGGTTGGCGACCCGCATCGGCTCGATCAGCGAAGCCAGCGCCATCATCGAGAAGGAGGGGAGCATCAGGATATGAAAACGACGTGCCACCGTGATTTATCCCGCCCCCGACCGCGATTGTGCAAGTTGCCGACGCGTTCAGTCAAGTTGGATGCCGGGTTTCCGCTAGCTTCCTTTTCAAGCCGGTCGAACGGCTGACAATCACCGAATTGAACAGCGGCGCAGGGACCCGGCGGGGGCGTCGCACGAGGAGGAACATCGCATGGATTTCAATCTCTCCCCCGAACATCAGGCCCTTCAGAAAAAGGCCCGCGATTTCGTCGATCAGGTGCTGATGCCGGTCGAAATGGAATGCGAGGAAAACGACGGCCTGTCCGCCGAAACCCTGGCGAAACTGAACCCGCAGGTCGTCGAATGGGGCTTCAACGCCATCAACCATTCCAAGGAAGACGGCGGCCAGGGCTATGACGTTTTTGAACAGACGCTGATCAACGAGCAGTTCGGCCGGCTGACCGGCGCGGTCTGGGACGTGGTCTGGCAGCCGGCCTGGCCGCTGCGCTATTCCACCCCCGCGCAGCGCGAGGAATACCTGCTGCCGACCAACGCCGGCAAGCGCCGCGACGCCTATGCCATCACCGAGGCCGATGCCGGCAGCGACCCGCGCCAGGTCCAGACCACCGCGGTCAAGGTGCCCGGCGGCTGGAAGATCAACGGCGAGAAGTGGTTCGTCACCGTCGGCGACGTGGCCGATTACTTCCTGGTCCACGCCCATGTGGACGGCGACCCGGACCTGCCCACGGTGTTCTTCGTCGAAAAGAACCTGCCCGGCGTGATCCTGAAGCGCACGCCCCTTTACACCCACCATTTTGCCTTCAAGCACCCCGAATACATCTTCGAGGACGTGATCGTGGGCGAGGACAAGATCCTCGGCGAGATCGGCGAAGGCTACAACATGACCAAGGACTGGTTCGTCGAGGCCCGCCTGGGCATTGCGGCCCGCTGCATCGGGGGCGCCACCCGTGCGCTTGAGGAAGCCAACGAATACGCCGCCAACCGCATCCAGTTCGGCCAGAGCATCCGCGACTTCCAGGCCATCGAATTCATGCTGGCCGACATGGCGGTCGAGATCATGGCCGCGAAAAGCATGATGTATCGCTGCGCCTGGGACATGGCCAACAACTACGACCGCAAGCTGGCCCATGCCCGGATCTCGGCCTGCAAGCTCTATTGCTCGGAAATGGTCGGGCGGGTCTGCGACAAGGCGGTGCAGATCCTCGGCGGGCGCGGCTACATGCGCGAGAACGCCGTGGAACGGCTGTGGCGCGACACCCGCGTGGACCGCATCTGGGAGGGCACCTCGGAAATCCAGCGCGTCATCATCGCCGGCCAGATCAAGAAGCGCGGCATCGGCGTCTATACCGACTGGTTCTGAAGCACGCGAGGCGGAGAAAACAAGATGAGCAAGCAGGACAATCTCAAGCGGCTGCTCGCCCCGCGTTCGGTGGCGTTCATTGGCGGCCGCAATATCGCATCCTCGGTGCAGGACTGCATCAACAGCGGCTTCACGGGCGAGATCTTCGTTATCAACCCCAAGTATGACCAGATCGCCGGCTTCGACTGCGTCAAGACCATCGCCGATCTGCCGGTGGCCCCCGACGCCGCCTTCATCGCGGTCAACGGCGAGGCGACGGTCGAGGCGGTGGCGGAACTGGCCGCCCTGGGGACGGCGGGTTGCGTCTGCTATGCGGCGGGCTTTGCCGAGATCGGCGGCCCGGGGGTCGATCTGCAGCGCCGCCTGGTCGAGGCGGCGGGCGACATGGCGCTGGTCGGGCCGAACTGCTATGGTGTGCTGAACTATGTGGACGGCGTGTCTCTGTGGCCCGACATCCACGGCGGCAAGCCGGTCCAGCGCGGCGTCGCCATCCTGAGCCAGAGCGGGAATATCGGCCTGAACCTGACGATGGCCGAACGGTCGCTGCCCTTGGCTTATGTCATCAGCGTTGGCAACCAGGCGGTGCTGGGCATCGGCGATTATATCGACGCGCTGATCGACGACGACCGGGTGGACGCCATCGGCATCTATCTGGAAGGGCTGAACGACATCGCCTCCTTCACAGCCGCGGCCGCCCGCGCGCTGGAGAAGGGCGTGCCCATCGTGGCCCTGAAATCCGGCGTCTCGGATCTGGGGGCCGAACTGACGATGAGCCATACCAGTTCGCTCGCCGGATCGCGCGAGCTTTATCAGGCGCTGTTCGACCGGCTGGGGGTGATGCAGGTCACCTCGCTGTCGCAAATGCTCGAGGCGCTCAAGCTGCTGTCGGCGCTGGACGGTCCCGTGAAGGGGCGGCGGCTGAACATCCTGACTTGTTCGGGCGGGGATTCGGCGCTGGCGGCGGATGCAGCCGCGGAATACGGCTTTGCCATTCCGCGCTTCACCGAGACGCAGGTCGCGGCGCTGCGCGCGCAACTGCCTTCCTTCGCCAGCGTGTCCAATCCTCTGGACTACAACACCTCGCTGTGGGGCAACGCACAGGCCATGGCCGACTGCTTTACCACGGTGATGGAGGGCGAGGCCGACCTGACCATCCTGGTGCTGGATTACCCGCGCGAGGGGCTGGCCGGGCATCAGCCCTGGAACGCCGCGGTCGAGGCGCTGATCATGGCCAAGGACCGAACCGGGGCGCCGGCGGCCGTCATGGCCTCGATCCCCGAACTGCTGCCCAAGGCCGCGCGCGACCGCCTGATCGAGAACCGCATCGCGCCCCTGCAGGGCATCGACATGGGTTTTCGCGGCCTGTCGGCGGTCGCGGGCTATCACCAGCGCCGGGCCGAGATCCTGGCCGGCGGCGATCTGCGCCAGATCCTGCTGACCGCGCCGGTTCAGCGCGCGGGCGAGGCGGTGCTGATCGACGAATGGCACAGCAAGCAGGCGCTGGCCGAGCGCGGCCTTGGCATCCCGCCGAGCCGTCTGGTCACCGCGGCCGGGGCCGCCGCCGCCGCCGCCGAGATCGGCTTTCCGGTCGTGGCCAAGGCGGTCAGCTCGGCCCTGGCCCACAAGACCGAGATGGGCGCCGTCAAGCTGAGCCTGAAGACGCCCGAGGAAGTCGAGCGCGCCGTGGCCGAGATCGCCGCGAACGTCGCCAGCATCCTTGGCGCGGGCGAACGGTTCCTGATCGAGAAGATGGTCCCCGGCGCGGTGGCCGAGCTGATCGTGGGGGTCAAGCGCGACCCGCAGTTCGGCCTGGCGCTGGTCGTCGGCACTGGCGGGATCCTGGTCAACCTGATCGAGGACTCGCAGGCGCTGATCCTGCCCACGACGCGGGCCGATGTGCGCCGGGCGCTGGGGCGACTGAAGATGGCGCGGTTGCTGACCGGCTATCGCGGCAAGGCGGCGGCCGATATCGAGGCGATCGTGGATGCCGCCATGGCGGTGGCCGACTATGCGCTGGCCCATGCTGACAGCGTGACCGAGATGGACGTCAATCCGCTGTTCGCCATGCCGCAGGGACAGGGCGCCATTGCCGCCGATGCGCTGATCCGCCAGATCGCCGCCCAGCCGGCCGACCGTCTGGCGGCCGAATGACCGGCCGCGCCCGTCCCCGCCGGGGCGGGCGCATCCATTCCCGAACAGGAGGACCGCCATGCCCATCTATGAATTCGAAGGTCTCGTCCCGGTGGTGGATCCGACCGCCTATGTCCATCCGACTGCCGTCCTGATCGGGGACGCCATCGTCGGGCCGGACTGCTATGTCGGACCCTTCGCCTGCATGCGCGGCGATTTCGGGCGGCTGATCCTGAGGGCCGGGTCGAACCTTCAGGACCATTGCATGATGCACGGCTATGTGGACATGGACACCGTTGTCGAAGAGGACGGCCATGTCGGGCATGGCGCGATCCTGCATTCCTGCGTCGTGGGCCGCAACACGCTGGTGGGCATGAATTCCGTGGTGATGGACGGAGCCGTGCTGGGCCCCGACAGCATCGTCGCCGCCAATTCCTTTGTGAAAGCGGGTTTCAGGGGGGCGCCGCGCCAGCTGCTTGCCGGCTCGCCTGCGTCGGTCCGGCGCGAGGTCACCGACGAGGAAGTCGCATGGATGGCGCTGAATACCCGTGAATATCAGGAACTGGCACAGCGCTCGCGCCGCGGGATGCGTCCGGCAGAACCGCTGGCGGCGGTCGAGCGCGACCGCCCGCGTCTGCAGGGCGCGACCGATGTGGTGGCGATCCACGCGGCAGCGCACAGGTGACGCCTGCCGCAAGAGGCTCGGTCAACAGACAGTCGGAAGAGTTTCGGAAGAGTTATTGCCAAGTCTGCATGTCCTTTCCCGAAGACAGTGTCAGCACCCTGTGAAACCGCTGTCTGCCCAGAGAGCGTGATGACTCCCGGCATATTGCCGGGAGGCAGCGGCCTGTTTGCCCAAGTCAGTTTCCTGTGCTCTCCTGCGCGCCGGTCGGATCGCCTGTGGGCAGAAACCTGTACACTGACGATCTTGCGATCCCGAGGCGCCGGGCGATAGCCGTGGGGCTGAGCTTTTCCTCAAGTGAGAGGCGCCGCACCTCCGCGGGATCGATCTTCGGCTTGCGGCCCTTGTAGACGCCGCGGGCCTTGGCGGCGGCGATCCCCTCCATCTGCCGCTCGCGGCGCAGGTTCGTCTCGAACTCGGCAAAGACCCCGAGCATGTCGA
>ENA-UOUJ01001103-UOUJ01001103.1-activated-sludge-metagenome-genome-assembly--contig:-NODE-1103-length-15128-cov-4.774630_pt1 | contig 15128 bp, 9 predicted proteins | sample MGYA00249839_ERZ747224 | MGnify/ENA primary metagenome ERZ747224 (study PRJEB28782, sample SAMN03220277) | activated sludge metagenome | biome: wastewater; feature: sewage sludge; material...
CCATGTTCCCTGTGAGGTGGAGCTCGACCTCCCGTTCGGGCCCGCGAGGGTCGATCGGGCCGCCCACGGTGTGCAGGTCGGCCAGTGTCAGCACGCGCCTGCCCGTGTCACGCAGCCCGACCCCGGGGTCGTCGAGATTGCTGCGTGCCATGTCCACGCGCATGTCGGTACTCGCGCCGTACTCGGTGCTCGCATGGCTCGCTCGGCTCGTGGGGGCGGAATGAGAGGGAGCGACACCGTTGTGCGCTCCATGCCCGCCGCCGTGCGAGTCCCCATGCTGCGCGGCACCGGCGTGGGAAGCACGCTGCGCAGCCTCTCCCATGGCGCCGTGGTTCATGCCACCTCCCATGGACCCGTGATCCATGCCGCCCATCATGTCGGCCATGGTGAGCCACTGAACGGGATCGAGCGCAGGCACCGGGGCAGCGAGACCGGGTCGGCTGGTCAGGGTTCCACGTGCATAGCCCGTGCGATCCATGGCCTGCGCGAAGATCGTGTAGGCATCGTCCTGCGGCTCGACGAGCACGTCGTAGGTCTCTCCGGGACCGAAGCGGAACTCGTCGACGCTGACTGGCTCCACGTTCACCCCGTCGGCCTGGACCACGGTCAGCTTCAGGCCCGGAATGCGGACATCGTAGAACGTGTTCGCCGCCCCATTGATGAATCGCAGGCGCACGCGTTCACCGGGCCGGAACAGGGCCGTCCAGTTGCCCGCCGGGGTCACGCCGTTCATCAGATAGGTCAGCGTGTAGGCGGACAGGTCGGCCAGATCTGTCGGGTTCATCCGCATCTGGTTCCACATCCGGCGCCTGTCGAGCGCGGCGTCAAGTCCCTTACTGGAGACGTCGCGGAAGAAGTCGACGACGGTCGGCTGATTGAAGTTGTAGACGTCGCCCTGGATCTTCAGCTTGGAGAGCACGTCCATCGGGTCATCGTCGGTCCAGTCCGACAGCTGCACCACGTAGTCCCTGTCGGCGCGGATCGTTTCGCCGCCCGCGGGCTCGATGACGAGCGCGCCGTACACGCCCGTCTGCTCCTGGTTTCCCGAGTGCGAGTGATACCAGTAGGTTCCGCTCTGCTCGACCTTGAAGCGGTAGGTGAAGGTCTCGCCCGGTGCGATGCCCGGAAAGCTGATGCCCGGCACGCCGTCCATCTGGAAGGGCAGGAGAATCCCGTGCCAATGGATCGAGGTGGCTTCTGGAAGCCTGTTGGTGACGCGCATCGTAACGGTGTCGCCCTCCCGCCAGTACAGGGTCGGCGCCGGAATCGATCCATTGATGACGGTCGCCATGCGCGGCGAACCGGTGAAATTTACCGGGGATTCGGCGATGACGAGATCGAACTGCGTCCCGCGCAGGATCGGCGCGGAGCCCGTTGCCGTGCCGCCGGTTTGCGACCAGGCTCGGCTGGCAAGCGTTGCACCGGCGCCGAGTAGAACGCCGCCTGCGGCCAAACCCTGCACGAACCGGCGACGTGGCAGGGCAGGCAGGGCGAGGGCCGAGCGCGATGGTATGACACGAGGATTCTTCATGGGAGTGCTCTGAAAAGAAACGCGCGCGATCGACCGCAGACTCAAGCCACGTCAAGCGATCAGATTGGGGGAGTAGTTTGCGAACTGTCGCCTGTCACGCCGATGACCGTGACATTACCGATCCGTCATGTTCTGGGTCACGGCGCTGCAGACCAACACCGATGGCGCAGCGAATCGGCCCCTACACTTCCCCTTCCTCGATCCCTGAAGTCAGCCGTGTCGTGTTCGAAAACAGGCACGCGTCGTAGCCTGTCCGTCGCGTACTTACCTTACCTATGCCCGCTCGTCTTCGGTGGGTGATGAGCGACTCCCCGGCATCCCGCTTGCTGCGCGCTCTCCACACCCGCCCCGGCTCTTCAGCGGGCGGCCAATCAACACATCGGAGAGTTTTCAAGCATGGCTCACCAGCAATATCAGTCGTGCATCGATGCCTGCAACGCCTGCGCCGACGCCTGCGACCACTGCGCCACGGCCTGCCTGCAGGAGGACGACGTCAAGATGATGGCGCGCTGCATCGCACTCGACCTCGACTGCGCGGCCATCTGTCGGCTCGCTGCCGGCTACATGTCGCGCGGCAGCGAGTTCGTGCAGCAGATCTGCCAGCTTTGCGCGGACGTCTGCCAGGCATGCGGCGACGAATGTGCCAAGCACCAGCACCCGCACTGCCAGGAGTGCGCGCAGGCGTGCAAGCGGTGCGCGGACGAGTGCCGGCGCATGGCAGGGACCGCAGGAGGGATGTCTGCCAGCCAGGGCATGGCCTGATGTCATGGCAATGAACCTTGATGGTGCGGGTCTTCCGGGCGTAGGCATCCTTCGCCCGCGATGCTCCGCGCCCTCAATGTTCAGTGAGCTGACGGGGCAGGCCGGGAGCGCCAATCCGATCGCGTTCGGCTGCTCGAGGCCGGATGCCCGACTACCCCACGCAAAGGATGGCAAGGGGAGCGACAAGCCGATAACGCACGAGGGGCAAGGTTCCTTCGGCGAGGAGTACCGAGTGGCGCGGCGCCGTTTGCACGGTGCCGCGTCACCGATGAGCCGGGCCACCCTCGGCTACGCTGACTGACCACCCGCGCTTGTGCCTGCAGGGGCGGCGGGTCCGCATGACGCCTCGATGGCCGACAGCGCCCGGCCCCGCTACGCTGCGACCTCGTCTGAACGTGGAACGTGCGGAAGTGGCTGGAGTCAGAGCCAACACGTGACCGAATGCGTATCAGTCGTCATCTGAATTGGTGCCGCCACGCAAGAAGCCCTGCAGCTCCTCCCTCGTGAGCTTGCCGTCCTTGTCCGAGTCGGCGTACTTGAACATCCGCGCATGGACGGCCTGGACTTCTTCCAAGGACAGCGCGCCGTCCCCATTCGTGTCCATCATGACGATCATCATCGTCATCATCCCGGGGCCGCTGCCGCCACCCATCATGCCGGGGCCCATGCCACCACCCATCATGCCGGGGCCCATGCCACCACCCATCATGCCGTGGCTCATGCCACCACCCATCATGCCGTGGCCCACGCCACCACCCATCGTGCCGTGGCCCATGCCACCACCCATCGTGCCGTGGTCCATGCCACCACCCATCATGCCGGCCGACCCCATCGTGCCCCTTGGCATTCCAGACTGCCCTGCACTGTCGGACATGATTCCGCTGGACAGCATCATGCTCATGCGCAGCGTGTGGATGTGTTGCTGCAGCAATCGCTGTCGTTCGGTGTCGGTGTTTGCGGCGGCAATACGCTGCGCCTCCTCCTGGAGACGTTTTGCGTTGTCGAGTAGCTGCGACGCTGTGGCAGCCGGGGTAGCGCGGTCTGCCGGGTCCCCCGTGGGAATCGCTGACGGCGAAGCTGACGCCTGGGCGTCGGCATGGTGCTCCTGGACGGCGAAGGCCGGCGTCACGCCTGCCAATGAGAGGGCTACGGCGGTGGTGGCAAGCAGTCTGGTCATCGGTTTGCTCCTTCTCGGGACGGGGGTAGGCGCACTTGGTGCGCCGACGGGAACAAGGATCCGGTTCAGAACGGTATCCAGCGCTCGAAGCACCGCCGCGCCTGCGCCCTTGTCGAGGGCGGGGCGCCTCTGCGAAAGCACAAGTGTTGCGCTGTCGAACGCCACGAGCAGGTCCCTTGCGGAACGATCGATTTGCCACGCAGACTTCCTCGCTGAACTGCGTCCATCCTGTTCTAAAGTCCGCCGCGCGTCATGAGGATACGGTTTTCGTAGCCGGTGAATGGTTTAGCCGAGCGCACCGATGTCTCGCCATCAGGTTCTACATCAGAGGCAGAGCAGGCCGCCCGGTTCCCGAAGAGTAACGCTTCGCAACGACCAGAACGCTTACGTGCGCATTACATTCTCGTCATCTTGCGAGGAGGTTTGCAGACGCAATTAACCGAGCGCCCTTATCCGACGCAACGGCGCCCCGGCGCATCGATTCAAGTCCTGCTGCGGGTATGCTGCACGCGTAACGATATTGCGAAAATGGCACGCCTTCCCTACGTCAAAACGTACGACCTCCGAGGCACGGTCCCGGACGAGATCAGTACAGAGGTTGCCTACCGGCTGGGGCACGCTCTGCCGCCTTGGGCGAACGCAAGCGAGTTCATCGTCGGCCGGGACGCGCGCCTCTCGTCCCCTTCTCTCGCGCAGGCGCTCGTCGACGGCCTCGTCGAGGCCGGAGCCCGAGTGCGCGACATCGGAATGGTCAGCACGCCGATGCTCAATTTCGCGGTCGCGCGCCGCCATTGCCACGGCGTGATGATCACGGCTTCGCACAATCCGAGGCAGTACAACGGTTTCAAGATCATCGATCCCAGCGTCGAGCAGGTCTATTACGGGCGCGGGCTCGAAGTGCTGGAGCACGCGCTCGTCCACGCCGACCCTCAGCCGGCCGCCGCGCGCGGGCGCGTCATCGTCGACAACATTCTCGGCGAGTATGGTGATCACCTCACCGCACGCTTTGGCGCGGAGCCGCTTGGCTCGCTGTTGGTGGTGCTGGACTGCGCCAACGGCGTGGGCGCCTTGCCGCTTGGCGTTCTGGAGCGCCTGGGCGTGCGCCACACGCTGCTCTACCACGTCCCCGACGGCGCCTTCCCGAACCACGGGCCGGACACGCTGCGCCCGGAAAACCTGGCAGCGCTGCGCGCGGCGGTACCGGCAGCGGGCGCCGATCTGGGCGTCATGTTCGACGGTGACGCCGATCGCATCGCGGCGGTCGACGAGCGCGGCGTGCCGCTGCCGCCCGAGGCGCTGGTGCTCCTGCTCGCGCGCGCAGAGCTCACCCGCAGCATCGGCACCGTGTTCTACGATCTGCGTATGAGCCGGGCGCTACGCGACGAGATCGAAAAACTCGGCGGCACGGCGGTGACCCTGCGTGTGGGCAATCCCTTCTACAAGGAGGCGCTGCACCGTGCCCCGCAGGGCCTGCTGGGAGCGGAACTGTCGGGCCATGTGATGTTCGCCGAGCACCATGCGATCGACGATGCGCTCTACGCGACGCTCAAGCTGCTTGCGGCTCTCGCGCGAGGCGGCCCTTCCCTGTCACAACGCCTTGCACCGCTCGCGCGCTACGCCAGGAGCGGCGAGATTCGCATCGAGACGCACACTCCCGAGGCGCTCGTCGCCGAGGCGCGTGCGCACTATGCCGATGCACGCATCGGGGAAATTGATGGCATCACGGTCGAGTATCCCGACTGGTGGTTCAACCTGCGCGCCTCGCATACCGAGCCTGTAGCGAAGCTCGTGATCGAAGCTGCCTCCGAGGCCGCACTTGCGGCACGGCGCGAAGAAGTGCTGGGCGTGCTCGCGGCTTCGCCGCAGTCGAAAGATCCTGGCCGCCACCGGCTTCGAGAAAAAGGAAGCTGTCCCTGATGATCGAAAACCCCTCCGTGTACCGTACGCTCGATGACATCGATGTGTCCGGGAAGGCGGCTGTGGTGCGTGTGGATCTGAATGTGCCGATCAAGAAGGGCAGCGTGACGGACGTGACCCGGATCGAGCGCATTCTGCCGACGCTGCACGAGCTGGTAGACAGGGGGGCGAGCGTTATTCTGCTTGCGCACTTCGGCCGCCCGAAAGGCAAGGTCGTGCCACACATGAGCTTGCAACCCGTCTCCGGTGTCCTGCAATCGATGCTCGGCCGGCCGGTGAGATTCGTTGCGACCGACTGGCGCGATGGCCGGGCCGCAGCGGCCGCCGCAAGCGCTCGGCCAGGCGACGTTCTCCTGATGGAAAACACGCGCTTTCACCCGGGCGAAGAGGCGAACGACAAAGCCTTCGCAGCCGAACTCGCCCGCCTTGGCGATGTGTACATCAACGACGCCTTCTCGGCCGCCCATCGCGCACATGCTTCGACCGAGGGGGTGGCCCGCCAGATTCCCGCGGTTGCCGGACGTGCCATGCAGGCCGAACTCGAGGCGCTGACGGACGCCCTCGATGCGCCGGATCGCCCGGTCTACGCCATTGTCGGCGGAGCCAAGGTCTCGACCAAGCTCGAGCTTCTGCGCAATCTGGTGCACAAGGTGGACGCGCTGGTGCTCGGCGGCGGCATGGCGAACGCGTTTCTGGCTGCGCAAGGCAAGCCGATCGGCAGGTCGCTTGCCGAGCGCGACATGGTCGACACCGCGCACAGCATCATGACCGCGGCCGGCACTGCCGGCTGCGACATCATCCTGCCGATTGATGCGGTGGTCGCGCGGGCGCTCGAGACGGGCGCAGCGTGGCACGTCGTTGCTCCCGATGCGGTGGGCGCCGAAGACATGATCGTCGACATCGGCCCGGACACGGTAGCGATGGTCAACGAGCGCCTCGCTGGCGCGCGCACCATCGTCTGGAACGGTCCGCTCGGCGCGTTCGAATTCGAGCCCTTCGATCGGGGCACGACCGCGGTCGCGAGGGCCGTTGCGCGCTTGACCCGGAGCGGGGCGGCGCGTTCGGTTGTCGGCGGCGGCGATACCGTGGCAGCCCTCAGGCGGGCGCAGGTCGCGAACGATTTCAGCTTCGTCTCGGTTGCCGGGGGGAGCTTTTCTGGAGTGGTTGGAGGGAAAAACCTTGCCGGGCGTTACGGCCCTGCGCGTACCCGGCGATTCCTAGCGCCCGTCGACAGCCTCCTCCTTGCCGTCGCGCCCTCGCTACTCCAGACGCACCGTTCGCAGCGAGTCCGGGACGGCGTGCGTGGGATCCGACGAATACAGGAGTACGGCCGGATCGCCGCGCTGCGCGAGCCCACGCGCGAAGAGCCAGTCGCGCGCGCAGGCGATCCAGGCGCCTGGCTCGACGGCCCGCGGGCAAAGCAGCGGCGCGGCGCCCCGCACCATCGCGAGCGAGTGCCACAACCGCTCGGAGCCCGTAATCATCACCAGCGGTGCGCGCGGGCGCAGGCGCGCGAGTGCGAGCACTGCGGCGGCGTCACGCACAGGCGCGACGATGGCGCGGGCTTCGACGCGTGCCGCCAGTTCACAGCCCGCGAAGCTGGTGGCGTCGTCGGTCGAGCCCGGTACCGAACGCAAGCGCTCGAGCGCCATGCCCGAAGCGTACTCGGCCTCGGTGGCCGCAAGCACACGCTGCAGGATGCGCACTGCGGCTGCCGGAAACCGTCCGACGGCGGTTTCGGCCGACAGCATCACCGCATCGGTGCCGTCGAGCAGGGCGTTCGCGACATCGGTGACTTCGGCGCGCGTGGGGCGTTCGTGCTCCACCATCGATTCGAGCATCTGCGTGGCGGTGATCACGGCCCGCGCCCCCGCATTGGCCGCGGCGATGATGCGCTTTTGCACCAGCGGGATCTGCGCGAGGTCGATCTCGACCCCCAGGTCGCCGCGCGCCACCATCACGCCGTCCGCCGCCGCCACGATGGCGTCGAGCGCAACAAGGGCCCGGCGCTTCTCGATTTTCGCCATGAGCAGCGGCGGCTCACGCTCGGGCAGGCAGGCGCGCACCCGCGCGAGATCCTCGGCGCTCTGTACGAACGACACCCCGACCCAGTCGACTCGCTGCGCCAGCGCGAAATCCAGATGCTGCCGGTCGGCCGGAGTCGGAATGAGCACGGCCAGCTCCGAATCCGGCACGTTGATGCCGGAGCCCGAGCGCACGGTCCCGCCGACCACCACCTCGAGCTCGGCCCGTACCGGGGTGGCATGCATCACGCTCAGCTCGACTGCGCCGTCGGCCAGGTACACCCGTTCACCGATGCGCAAAGCGGCGAGCAGTTCGGGGTTGCGCACCGGCAGCGCGCCGTCGGGGCCCGCTTCGAGCGCGAGCGCCACGCGCGCGCCGTCATCGAGCCTGCGCCCGTCCTCGGCAATGGCACCGAGGCGGAACTTGGGACCAGGCAGATCGGCGAGGATGGCCACCGGCTCGCCGAGACGCCGTGCCGCCTCGCGTACCTGCGTGACGCGCCGCGCGTGCTCCGCATGCTCGCCATGCGACAGGTTCAGCCGAGCCACGTTCATGCCGGAGCGCACGAGCGCCTCCACGACGCCTGGTGCGTCGGTCGCCGGGCCGAACGTGCAGACGATCTTGGTCCGGTTCCATCCCGAAAGCTGCATCATTGCCTCCTTGTCAGTACCACGACGGATCGCGCCGCAACCCGGTAATCCAAAGACGGCAGCGCGGTCTCGCTGCCCGCTTCGAGAAAATCAAGCGGGCTATCCAGGCTGGTATCGATCACGCGCCGCCACTGCGCCGCCGTTCCTTCATGCACGCGGAAATCGAGGCCTTCCCAATAGGCGTTGATCATGACGTAGAGGTCGTCGTCCGCCTGCGAGGCGCCGTGCAGGGCAAACGCAAGGCTGTGCGAGCTGTACGAGAGATCCGGTGTGGGGCCCACACCGTACCAGTGCACGTCTTCGCGCCAGAACCGGCTGCGCGCGAGCGAAGGGTGCGCCTTGCGAAACGCGATCATCAGCCTGAAGAACCGGAACACGTCGGGGTTGGCGTCCAGCCGGCGCCAGTCGAGCCACGCCGTCTCGTTGTCCTGGTTGTAGGGATTGTTGTTGCCGCCCTGGGTCTGCATGAACTCGTCCCCCGCACGGAACATGGGCGTGCCGTTCGAGAGAAAGAGCACGCAGCAGAAGTTCTTGACCTGCCGCCTGCGCAACTCGACGACCTCGGGCGGTGCGTCCTCATCGCCTTCCCAGCCGCAGTTCCAGCTGAAGTTCTCGTCGGCGCCGTCCGTGTTGCCGTGGCCGTTGGCCCAATTGTGCTTGCGGCTGTAGGTGACCAGGTCGTAGAGGGTGAACCCGTCGTGAGAGACAACGTAATTCACGCTCTGATGCGGCCGGTAGGCGTGCAGCCGGTCGTCGGGAAAGAGATCGTCGCTGCCGTACAGCCGACGCATGAACAGGGACACCATCCCCGGGTCACCCCTCATGAAGCGCCGGACATCATCACGGAACCTGCCGTTCCACTGGCAGGCGGTCACGCCCGGAAAAGCCCGCCCGAGCTGATACGCGCCTGCCGCATCCCAGGGCTCGGCGATCAAGCGCAGGCCGGCGAGCTCCGGGTCCGAGGCCATGTCGCTCATCAGCGGCGCGTCGGACGCGTTTATCGAACCGTCCGCGTTGCGCGTGAAGATCGACGCGAGGTCGAAGCGGAATCCATCGACGCCCATATCGTTGGCCCAGTGCCGCACGCTGTCCATGATCAACTTGCGCACGGCCGTGTTCACGCAATTGAGCGTATTGCCGGTGCCCGAGAAGTTGGCATAGGGTCGATCCGGGTGCTCGGAAATCAGGTAGTAGGTGCTGTTGTCGATGCCCTTGTAGCTATAGGTAGGCCCCGTCTGGTCGCCTTCTCCCGTGTGGTTGTACACCGCATCGAGCACGACCTCGATGTCTGCCTCATGCAGCGCGTCGACCATCTCGCGAAATTCGTCGTGCTGCGAGTCCGTGATGCCGCGCACCAGATAGCCGTCATGGGGAGCGAAGAAGCTGAGCGGATCGTAGCCCCAGTAGTTGCCATCCGAAGGATCGAACTGGAAAACCGGCATCAGCTCCACCACCGTGACGCCGAGCTCCTTCAGATAGGGAATTTTCTCGATGATGCCCGCGTAGGTTCCACGCACCTCCTCCGCGACACCGGAGCTCGGGTGGCGCGTAAATCCGCCGACATGAAGCTCATAGATCACCGCTGTGGCCTCGTGCCGGCGCACGCGCCGGACCTCCAATCCGAAGCGCCCGAGGTCGACGCCGAGCACGCCGAGCGGTGCCCGGCCAGCGTTGGGACCTGGATGCGCTGCAGCCAGGCGATCGATCGAGGGCGGGAAGTACACCGACCTGGCATAAGGATCGAGCAGCACCTTGCGACGATCGAACGCGTGCCACTCGAAGCGTCCGGCGGGCAACGGGCCGTCGACCCGATAGGCATAGTACGCCGTGCCCTTCATCGCCTCCTGCGCAATGCGGCAATGCCAGATCCGGCCGGACTTGTTCCTGAGGTAATCGAAGGAAAACACCTGAACCGGGTTCACGATATCGCTCGGCGCATAGAGCAGCAGCTCGACACCCTCCGCATGCTTGGAGTAGAGCGCGAAATTGAACGCCCGCTCTTCCTCGATCCAGGTTGCGCCCAGCGGAAACGGCCGGCCTTCCTGCCCCGCCCAGCCTGCTGCGGCCGTCCGGGCGCTATCGGCAGCATGGGCGCTGGCCGCATTGCGGTCCTGTGCCATATCGATGGCACGCTCTTCTGCGACATCACGTGCCACTTCGCTGCGTCGGATGCCGCTCGACAGATCTGCGCCGGATGCATCGCGCTCGTCCAGCAGAAAGAACGGATCGCTCGCCGGGAACGTCTCCTCGAGCGCCTGGTCAAGCTTTTCGTCCAGGCTCGACGATCGCTTTTGTTTTCTGCTCATGGGTGATGACGACCTCGGAGGCAGCCCGCGCGTGCCGATCGCTGCCATGTCCTACGTGGTACACGACATGCCGTCAGCCGGCAGTAATGCTCAGGCTTTCCATCTGGCGTTCACGGGCGCGGTCGAAGCCTTCCTGCTCGATACGCCAACCCCTCTCTGCCCTGCGCGCGTGAAAAGCTGCTTCCAGGCGATCGGCGTCCAGCTCGGCGAGATCCTGCACCACGAGATCCGCGTCGGCGCGCGCAAGCGCAGCAGCGTTGCCGCCGCGGTCCTCCCCCCACAACCAGGCCGAAACCGCCGCGCCGGCCCGCCTTCACACCGACTACCGCATCCTCGAAGACCAGCGTGCCGCTGGGCGCGGCGCCGACCGATTGCGCCGACTGAAGAAACGCTGCTGGGTCGGGCTTGCCTGCAAGCGCGAGCTCGCCGAGATCGATCCCGTCCAGACATGCGTCGAAGAGCGCCGCAATGCCCGCAGCCGCGAGAACCTCTCGGCCACGGCGGCTGGAGGTCACCAAACCGATCTTCACGCCGCACGCGCGCAGCGCTCTGATCAGATCGAGCGTCGAGGAAAAGGTCTGCACGCCCTGCTCGCGCAGGCGCCGCTCGAACAGCGTGTCCTTGCGCCCGGCAAGCGCGTATTCCTCTTCTTCGCCGAGTGTGATCTGCCGAGCGCGCAGAAAGCTGCGCAAGCCTTCGCGGCGCGGCTTGCCGTCGACGTAGGCGAGGTATTCCGTGCGTTCATCGAACGGCCGGTACGGTTCGCCGTCGCGCGCGCGCCGTCGCAGCAGGTCGTCGAACAGCTCCTTCCAGGCGGCGGCGTGCAGTTCGGTGGTGCGCGTGACGTCACCGTCCATGTCGAAGATCGCGGCCCGGAAGATCACACGCATCAGAACACACCTCCGATTCCCAGCGCCGCGTCGGTCTTCGCAATGGAAACGCCTGCGTCGCTTTGCGCACCGGTCAGCGCGCGGATCGCATCGATGGTCTCGGGAACGACGATCGCCTGGTTGTCGACCATATAGGCGTAGAAGAGCTCGTTACCCTGCACCTTGAGCATGTCCTCCCAGAGCGCCACTTCGTACAGGTCGGCACGCGGCCGGCCGGAATCGGATATCAGTTCCTTGACGGCATTGAGCGCTGGCAGCCCGTCGCTGTAGCGGATGAGCGCAATGCGTGTGGAGGTGCGAAACGCCGCCAGCACTTCCTCCTTCGAGGCAGCACGCGTGAGCTCGACGCTCCAGTAGTGCAGGTGGCTGAGCGTCTGGGGGACCTTGACTGCCATGGTCACGACATCCAGCTCGGGATCCACCGTCTGCGCATCGGGCCCCTGATGGCTCGGAATTTCGGCTTCGGGCACAAGCGTGTTCATGATGCCGCCCTCATGGCTCTCCCAAGGGTCAGTGGCGCGCCGAAGCAGCGTGCCGCGCGCCTTGCGCAGCAGCCCTGCGCGCTTGAGGGTGGAAAGCGTACGCACCACCGAGGTGGTGTTGCACGACACCACGCGCGTGGCGTCGCGTCCCAGGGCGCTTGCATAGTTGCACTCGGCCACGAAGGAGTGCCCGGTGACCGAGTGCTTCTCGCCACCCTCGACAATGAACTTGAGGCCGCGGCGCCGGTAGGTCTCGACATTTTTCGCCGCGACCTTCTTGGGCGTGCAGTCGACGACGACATCGGCCTGGCCGAGCAGATCTTCGAGCGTGCCGGCAACCTCGAGCCCCGCCTTGCGCATCGCCTCGGCATGCTCGGACGCCGCGCCGAAGAGCGGCATGCCGCGGCTCAACGCAACGCGCGGTCGCCAATCGGCGACGACGTCGACGACGCCGGCGAGTTGCATGTCGTCCTGTTGCGCCACGGCGTCGGCGACCCGCTTGCCGATCACACCGTAGCCGTTGACTGCTACACGGATGCGCTTTCCTGAGTTCATGGATTTCCTCTCGTTTCGATCAAGGTCCGGTGGCCGGTGCCGGCAACTGTATACAGTGCGGCTCGCCACGCACGCCCGACTCCTTGGCGTCAGCGCAGATACGCCTCGACGACATATCGACGCATCATGCGATGGCTATTGAAGAACGAGGCGTTGTGCGTGATGGCGCCTTTCATGACGGCCGTCCAGCCGGCGCGGTCCCCGTAATAGAGCGGCAGCACCTGTTGCTCCAGCTTGTCATACAGGGATGCTGCATCGCGCGCGTTGTCGGCGTCGACCCCACCACCGACTGCCCAGCCGGTGACGCCCTCGATCCAGCCTTCCAGCCACCAACCGTCGGGCACACTCAGACTGGGCACCCCGTTCAGGGCCGCCTTCATGCCACTCGTGCCCGAGGCTTCGAGCGGGCGCAGCGGCAGGTTCAGCCAGACATCCACGCCCGAGACAAGCAGCCGCGCAAGCTCCATGTCGTAATCGGCAAGGAACGCCACGGGCACCGCACCGGCCAACTCGCGCGCCCAGCCGTGCAGGCGTTCGATCAGCTCTTTTCCGCCGGCGTCGTGCGGATGTGCCTTGCCCGCGAGCACGATCTGGAACGGCTGGCGTTGCGCGATCGCCCTGAGCCGGTCGAGGTCGGAGAACAGAAGGTCCGCTCGCTTGTACTCTGTCATGCGCCGCGCAAAGCCGAGCAGCGGCAGCGTGGCGTCGAGCGCCGGCCCGCCGCGGCGGCCGATGCGCTCGAGGAGCGCGCCTTTCGCCTCGGCGTGCGCCTGCCGCACTGCCTCGTCCGGGATACGGTCCGCACGCACCAGCAACTCCGGCTCGTGGCACCAGCGCGGCAGATGGGCGTTGTACAGACGCCGAAAGCTGTCGCACGCCCAGCTCCAGGGATGCACACCATTGGTTACCGCATGCACCTCGTAGCCCGGGTACATGCGTCGCGAAACTTCGGCGTGGCGGCGTGCCACGCCGTTCACGTGCTCGCTGAGATTGAGGGCGAGCCGCGTCATGTTGAGCCGCTCCTCACCCGCCAGCTTGCGCAGCGTCGCCCCGTCGACGATGCTACCGAGCAGCCGGTCGGCAAGCTCGTAGGCGAACTGGTCGTGCCCTGCCTCGACTGGCGTGTGCGTGGTGAACACGCAGCGCTGCCGCACCGCGGGTACGTTGTAGCGCAACCCGGCCGTGCCCGCCTCCTGCGGCACATATGCCAGGCGGCGCAGCAACTCGAGTGTGAGAAGCGCGGCGTGGCCCTCGTTGAGGTGGTACTTGCGAATCGCCAGACCGAGCGCGCCGAGCATCTGCACGCCGCCGATGCCGAGCACCATTTCCTGCTTCAGCCGATAGGTCTCATCGCCACCATAGAGATAGTGCGTAATCTCCCGGTCTTCGGCCTCGTTTTCCGGCAGATCGGTATCGAGCAGAATTACCGGGACGGCGCCGCCGCGATGGCCTTTGACGGTATAGAGCCAGGCGCCCACCCAGACTTCGCGCGCATCGATCTGCAACGCCACCTTCGCGCGCAGACGCTGCGCCCACTGTTGCGGCTGCCAGAAAGCGGGCCGCTCGACCTGCCGGCCCTCGACGATCTCCTGCCGGAAGTAGCCGGCACGACTCGCGAGGGTCACGCCGACCATCGGCAGGTCGAGGTCGGCAGCGCTGCGCATCGTGTCACCAGCCAGCACGCCGAGTCCGCCGCTGTAGGTCGGAATCTCGTTCGCCAGCGCGATCTCCATCGAGAAATAGGCGATGCGCGGCTCGTTGATGAAGGGATCCAGCAAGGCGGTCATTCCAGCCCCTCGATTTTCGTGCGCCTCGGAAGCAGCGCGTTGGCGCCGACGATCAGCGAGCTGCCCGACATCGCGATCGCAGCAAGGAAAACCTCACTTCCGCGGTGCCGGCACGCGCGGTGCCATACCGGCATATGGCCCGGTTCTCACCGCCAATCAAGAAGCTCGGCCTTGGAAGTCCGACTGTGCAGATTTGACGAAGCCGACCACTCGGGGAATGTCTTTCGAATCACAATCGTTTCCCTTTCCTTATAGCAATCCTCGCATCCCGGCTCGACGATGGTGCGTTTGTGCCGTCAAGTCCCCCGGGGAGTCAGCCGGACCAGAGTGTCGGCGGCGCCGATCTCGATGACTGTATCGCAAACGTAACGACACGACGGAATCACGATACTCGGAACCCAAGAAGGCACCGAATGAACGCCCGTCGTGGCCCGTCTGCAGCTTGGCAAAACTTTAACGCGAAGATTATGAAGACCCGCGCTTTGATGATGACGAGCGACCCACGCCCGTGACCGGGACGGTGTCGTGCGAGATCACAGTTCCTTCTCGGCGCGCCCATCGGCCCGATCGCTGTCGGGCGGGGCGTCACTTGCCCTGCTTTCCTCCGGACCGCCGTGACCGCCGTGACCGCCGTGACCACCGTGGAAGAAATGCATCAGCGGGCAAAACGCAAGCAGGACGAACGGCAGCACACCGGTCAGGTGCGCTCGATGTTCTGCAAGCAAGAAAAAAGCGGCGACGGCGAGAAAGCCGAAGAAAACCCAGGGCAGCTTGAAGCGCTTGAATGATTCCCCCTTTCGGGGGGCATGATGCTCGTGATCGTCCATGGTGTCCCTCGTTCAACGAGTGCCAGGTGAGGGTCGGCGCTTCAGCACCAGAGCCTTCGCAGCGGCGTTAAGCTTGCTGTCCCACACCCGCGGCCGCGGCTCCGAGCCGATCGTTTACGGATAGAACACAACGACCGCGACCGGTAAGCCCAGCACGCCCTAAGCTAAGACGCAGCCCGCTAAACACGCTGACCCCGCTTCGCGAAGCGCTGCGCCGGA
>ENA-UOUJ01001104-UOUJ01001104.1-activated-sludge-metagenome-genome-assembly--contig:-NODE-1104-length-15123-cov-4.824861_pt1 | contig 15123 bp, 15 predicted proteins | sample MGYA00249839_ERZ747224 | MGnify/ENA primary metagenome ERZ747224 (study PRJEB28782, sample SAMN03220277) | activated sludge metagenome | biome: wastewater; feature: sewage sludge; material...
AGGCGGGGTCAGTTTTCGACGCCGATCGTCACTGACCAGCATCGCCGGTCCACACCGGCCGGGGTTGAGGACTCAGGGAGGCCAAACGAGTCTGTACGGGCTTCCTAGGAGTCCCTGCGAGGGGTGCGGCAGGCTGACTCAGTCAGGAGCCTCTTGGACGAGTTGTCGGTCAACGAACCGGAATGCCCGGTCAACGGCCACTCAACGCCAGCATCCGAGTACAGGACCGATAAGGGGGGCTGGGAGCCGCGATTCTTATGGGTCCTGTTAGTGGAGGAGGAGGTGGTGGTATGTTTACTCGAGGCGCCAATTAGGTGCTCCCACCACGACGGTCTCCCCCTAAGAAGACTTCCTAGCCGGGCTGCAACTTAAATGGGCCTGATGAGCCCCCCCTAGGAGATGGGGTCGTAGGTGGCCCCTCAGGTATGCTTTAGGTGTCCCGTAGTCATAGCCTCTCGTGATGAGGAGGAATTACGTCTTGTCGCCGACGGGGAACTCAGCACCGGCTAGCTCATAGGCACACCTCGCCATTATGTGCATCGCAAGTTCACGGGCAGAGACCGGCACAATCAGGCCGTCGTGAAGACAAAGTGCAGGGACGTTCTCAGACGCCAGCCTTGTCAGGGCGTCCATCATGATCTCGCTCTCCCTGAACATCAGCCGGTAGCCGAGACGGCGATCCCACGCCTTTTCCAATATCGGGTGAACACCGAGTATCGCTGTCTTAGTCGATGCAACGGCCGCGCCCGCTGGCAGTCGGGCCTCGAATCTAGCGGCCTCGCGGTCGACCTTGGCGTCTAGATCGTCTCCAACCCCTATTCCCAACTCGCTTGGCCACTTCCCTCGCGGGCCTCCATCGAAGAGGAAGCAGTTCATCGCGAACTTGATCCCGCTCCGGTAGTTCTCGAAGCCAGGGATAGCATAGAGGTCGCCAGCGGGGGCGGGCACCCCTAGCTCGGCGTAGGCGAGACGGGTGAACATCGAGCTGTAGTCGAGGATGGCGATGGGCTCACCGCTGATCCTGATGTTTCGCCTCCGCTCTGATTTCAGGTTCTGCCAGAAGCCCCCAAACAGGCGCCCACCTTGATCGAAGCGTTCCTTCTGATTTGGGAAAATCATGAAGCGTCGCCGCAGCGTTCGGTCGAAGGGGTTGATGCGCGGTTCCAGGCCATCATCCAGAAACTCAATTTGAGCGGTATTCAGGAAGGCGTTGAGACTCTTCAAGTCATCTCGATATTTCCTGGTCTCTGGAGTGTCGGCATAGTCAATCGGGTCCCGGCGAGCGGTGCGGTTCGAGCCACGAGTGTGGCGGCTGAGGATGATGATCTCTTCATCCTCTCGCCGGTTGAAGTCAGCGAGGCTGACCCCGGTCTCCTGCACCTTCCGAGCAAACCAGTCAGACACTCCAATCGACGAAACCTCGCCGCGCACGACGCTGGGGCGCCGTACATCGAGGAAATCCAGTTCCCACAGGAGAGAGAGCGTCGGGGACAAGAGCTTGCCCACGACAGAACTGTCGTATCTGGATCGCCCTTTGCCACCGTGTCCCAAAGGAACCGCGATGCGGCCCTCAGGAGGAGGTAGCAAGACAGCGTGGGCGAGATTGCAGACGATGGTCTCAATACGTTGGACGTGTCGCTTGTGGTCACGCTCGCGCCTTGCCCGCTTACGTGCGCCTGTATGGCGCTCATGATGATCAACAAAGCTGACTGTGGCATCGACCAACTCCTTCAGCGGTCCAGGCTTTGCAACCAGCCATTGGTCGAACCACTGGTAGCGTTGCGGGTCTTGATTCTTCCGCCGACGGGGGGTGTTTGCGATGCTGGAAGGGGAAACAATGTCAACGATGCTCATTCGTATCCCTTAGGAGAGCTTCGATAGTGCGTCGTGCAGATTGCGGCGTTCTGCGAGCTTCTTCTCGTGATCGGCTTGCTCCAGTCGAGCCAAGTGCAGTCCACCTACACCCAGCGTCTCTGCAAGCCAGCGCCCCAGCACGATCCCGGCCCGAGGGGACAGCGCTCGGTAGCAACGCTTCACCTTGCCGGTCGCGTGGACGTATCGCTCCCCGTAGTTCAGGTCCGTGAGCCCTCTCACGCGGCGTCCAAGCTGGACCCAAAAGGCCCGGTCTGAGCGAAAATGGCGCGGATGCAGTTCTCGCATCATCACCATCGCCATCGCCATTTCCACGACAGCGCGAGCCGTCACGCTCTTGCCGATCTTGATGATCTCTTGAGCAGCAAGCCTTTCGATGCGCGGTCCGGGGCGTCCGCGTTCGTACTCGGCGACGATGTGTTCGGCGTGGTCCACCAATGCCCGCCAGCGGGCCTCCAGGGTTGTCCACGCGGGGCTGTGCGGGTTCTTGGCGATCCGGGCTTTGACGAGCGCCAGGTAGGGGTTCACTTGCGCCTTGGTGATGGCCTTCTGATCCGCCTCGCCGTGGCGGCGGAAGTTGGAGCGGTGCGCTGGGCAATAAGGAGAGAAGCCAGAGACTGCAGGGGTGCTGCAGCCGGAGACTTGGCAAGTTCGGGTCATTGATCCTCGAAAAATTGCAGCCATCGGGGGGAAGGCAGGGACGGAAAGGCTTTCGCTCAGTCTTCGTGTTCGTCGCCGTCCTTCGCTATGTGGGCAAGGTATGCCTCGACAGGAACCTCGATTGCCGCAACGGCAGTGAGGTTCACCCAGTGATAGCGGCCGTCCTCTGCCGACATCGTCAAAAAGCTGTTCGGTTCGATTTCGTGCCCGCCTTCAAGGATGAAGACGCTTGTCGCTACGTCGTCAGACAGGTACCCCGTGATTGACTTGCCGCTGCCGCTGATGACTTCGAGGGAATTGAGCTTCTCATGGACTTCGTCCAGATCGAGTTCACCCTGCGGGCTCCCCATGTTCAGGTGCGTCAGTAGCTTTGTGCACTCCTCCTGGAGTAACGGACCGGCGTCGGTCAAAAGGTTGTCCTTGCTCAGCGCCTGATACGCCTCTGGCGATACGAAGAAGGGCATTGCCTCCTCGTCATCGGTTATAGTCTCGATTTCTGAAATGAAAGCCGGGTTGAGGAAGACGAGACGATTGTCGAGCGCCGTGAACTGCACCCAGCCGCTTGGTCTTGCGAACTCAACAGCCGAATGAAATTCATCGATAAGGTCGCTGTACTCATGATCGTCGATTGGGTATTCGCGCTCGCCGAAGGCGAACGTGACCTTCAGAGTGCCCCAGGGGGTTTCACGTCGGGCCCGTGCAAACCCCTCCGTGCGCCGCTTGGCTTTGGCATCCACACCGAGGAGTTCGTCAATGCTGCACCCAAAGAGCACTGACAGGTCCTTGAGGTGACTGGCAGGGATCGCGGTGTGACCGCTCTCCCATCGCTGGATGGTCTGCTGGGTGGTGTCGAGCCGCTCCGCAACCTGCTTCTGGGTTAGCTGCAACTTGGTCCTGAGGTCCTTTAGCTTGTTCATGATCACCCATATTTCATGTTTCAACACACGCAATATAGGTAACCCTTGATAACACGTCAAGTGTGTTTCTCATACATTTTTCGTGTTGTTGAGCAGCCGATAGACGGAGGCCCGCCCGATGCCGAGCCGCTTGGCGATGGCCGTTGCGCCCATGCCTTCCGACGCTAAGCGGCGCACCTCTTCGACATCAATGGAGGGCTTACGGCCCTCGTAGACACCCCTGGCCTTGGCCTTGGCGATCCCCTCCATCTGCCGCTCGCGACGCAGGTTGGTCTCGAACTCTGCGAACACGCCCAGCATGTCCAAGAAACATTTCCCGGCTGCAGTGCTGGTATCGATGGGCTGATCGGTCGCCTTCAGGGCTGCACCCCTGGCTTTGATTGTCTTGACGATTTCTTGCAGGTCGCCCACCGAGCGAGCAAGTCGGTCTACCTTGGTGACCATCAAGACGTCGCCGGACCGGAGAAACTGAAGCAGGGTCTCCAGTTCGGCCCTTCCCTCGCGGGTCGTGCCGCTTACCTTCTCCTCGCGGACAATGCTGCAACCCGCCCCGACCAGCTTTTCCACCTGCGTTTCCAGGTCCTGGTCGGTCGTGCTCACTCTCGCATAGCCATAGATCGCCATTGGTCTAGCCCCTCAAATTGTCTCGTTTGGGTCTAGACCATATTCGATGCTGTCTCGTTTGTCTATTGGAAAACCCTAATGAGACACTCCAGGCGTCTCATGTGAGTGTCTTGTTGGGGTATACCCAAATGGTCAACGTAGTTCTTTCCGAGCGTGAATCCCTGTGCCCCTTCCTGAGGCTCAGTGCCGTTCGAAAATTCATGCCGGACGAACTAGACGACGGTTAAGCGGTAAGACCGGTCATGCCGTCCTCCATCTTGGGGCCGGCGCTTATCGAGGCGCTTTGGCGGCAAAAACTGCCAGCCCAATTCTGGTACGCTCGCTGGTAGTGTATCTGTGGCAAATCCGAGAAGCGTGGCGGCCGAATCTTCGATCGCCTCAAGATACCGCTGTGCCGATCGTGCAGCGGCAACGGAAATTGGGACATTATTTCATGCTGATAAAACGGACACCCACGGTGTGGTTGGAGGTTTGAAGCAGACCTTTTCATTCTAGACGTCTGCTTCAAAGTAGATGAGCAGCCAGAGGAGATGCAGGCGATCGAATTGAAGGATCGCGTGTCGTTCAATCTGACGTACAGCTTTGCTGGGCCGATTGCCCGCAACATGCAGGCTGCCTAGGGGAGCGAGGAGAACCCCCATGGGGGAGTTTTTTCAGCTACCGTTGTTCAAATACGAGTACGCGTGACTGCACCAAATGCTTCCAACGGTCTGTTCGTCAGCGTTCTTCAGCAGCGCTTCTTTAAAATGATAATCGCTTCTGAATAATTGCCTTGAGCGCCCGGCCTAGCTACAAAATCCATCTTCGACAGTTCTATGGTTTCAACTCGGTCGACTTCCAGACCAACGCCATACTTTTTCTTCGTTGCCATCTCTATGATGGGCTCAACCATGTCGAACTTCCGAAGCACTTTCTTCGAAGTCATTTCCCAAAATGTGTGCTCTTTACTAACGACAAGGGCTGCTTTGCCGCCTGGTTTGAGCGTCCGCTGCATTTCTCTCAGCGACAAGGCAAGCTTCTCGAAATAAGCAACAGTCGGGCGAGCCTTTGCAGTCCTTTCACGCTGGGGCTGCATCCAATCGGCTAGTTCATTGACGGATTTTGGAACGAGCGGCTTCGATGACGGTGATGCGAGGATGCTCCCGACTATCGCCTTCTCCGTCTCTAAGATGTCTTTTTCGGTCATCAGCCCTAGCGCCATGAGTGATGCGGCGCGGCTTCTCAAGTAAGTCTCGCGCCCCGACGCCGCGGGGAGGTATGGTGGCGAAGTTACGACTGAGTCGACGGCATTCTCGGCCAGCGGTAGTCTGCTGCAATCGCTAATCGCGCAGTCAACTGTGCCAAGATCGCCAATAAAATTAGCGCTTCGTAGGTCGTCGAGTGTTTGAAGTTTGTCCAATAGGAACGCTAGTTGGGATTTAAAAATTTGCTGAGTTGGTCTGGCGGCGATTTCCAGAGCATAGCGGTTGTCGCCTGTTCCCATCCATCGGAGAGAGACCTTCGTGGCTATAGCGTGGCTAAGCGTGACTAATAACAGATCGCGAACGACGCCGTCGCTGTGCTCAATAACTTCCTTCAGGGCGGTGACTTCGTTTTCAATCGAAGTCATTTGTTCCGGCGTTAGGCGCTTTGGACGTCTGGCTAGTAAAAATTCGGGCAGCCGGTAACGAGCACCCGAAAACAAGCCTGGCTCCGTATCTGACGATTTGCGGGAATGCCTCGCAACGATCTGAGCGATACGCTGCGAGTCCATCATGTCCAATCGGGCTTTAGCCCTGGAAATGAAGACGGATAGTGGATCAATGTCGAACTGGATGGCTCGCAGCCCAAGCAGCGACGCCTCTACTCCCGTGGTACCACTTCCGCAAAACGGATCAAGCACTGTGCCGCGGTCCGTGGCCACGGTGTAATTGATCAAGGACCTAGCCAGCCTAGGAAAAAATTTGGCTTTGTATTTGTGAAACCCGTGGCTCAAGTATTCATTTTTGCGACGCATAGCGGGGCTTAGGGAGATACCGTTCGATGCTGACGCGACGGCGACGATTGGATCGCCTAACGCCATTAGATCCGCTGCGGGGTGCCCGTTGCGCAGAATGCCGGTGAGCTGCTGCCCGTTCTTTACGTATGCCGTCCATTCGAGCAACTGCGATTGTGTCACGAACAGTCTCAGTCCGCCGTCTACGGTGAAGGACTGGGTCGTGCTCTTTCTTCGCGCAGTAACACTATCGTCTCGCACCACGATGTAGTCCCAAAAAGCAAGTCGGCGCGTGAGGCTGGGGAGGCGTTTACCGTCAAACTCGAAGCCATAGACAGTTCGGTCGCGCAGAACGTTTGGCGCGTTAGCGATTGCGAGAAAGCTTGCTCCTTCCTCTAGGGTCATCGAATGCGGATTGGATCCCGAGAGTGCGGCCAGCTCAAGCAAGGCGAGCTTGATGTCGTCACTGGTCTCGCAGTCTCGTTTGTACGTTGCAAGTGCTCTCATATTCCCCCAAAAAAGCTACTCATAGTCTGTAGATCCATAGTCGTCATTTCCTTCAGAGTCTACCCGATTCCCCTCGGGTTACTTGGCTCCAATGACAGATCTGTGGATGCAAGCGATTCAACGCTCTTTTGGCGATCGCGTTAGAGATTTTCGAAAGCAAAGAGGTCATTCCCAAGAGGAACTTGCGGACCTGTGCGGACTTCATCGCACGTACATCGGTTCAGTCGAGCGCGGCGAGCGCAACGTCACGCTGCTGAACATCTACAAGATCGCGAAGGCGCTGTCTGTGAAGCCCGGTGACCTCGTTGTGGGTCGCTAAGATGGCAGTTATACCCACCATTTTTACGGGGCCCTGCGATAGCTGCCACCATCAAGTTTCTTGCGAAGCTTACACTGAGCTAGCTCAGTACTTGTTCCCGCGCCGTGAGTTTCAACGCCCCTCGGTGTTAGATGCGATGGACCTCGCGCTAGACGAGCTTGTAAACGCATTCGGCTCCTCTCTTCAATCTCTGCGGCAACAGGGAAGAATCACAGAAGACCAAATTGGTCGGAGTTTGTCCGCATTGTTTGATCTGTGCGTAACTGCCATTTATTCGAATGGCTTGTTAGCCGCGGAGGGGGCGTTCTCGCAACAGGCTCTGCGGTGCGGTCAGGATAGCCTGGTTTTCCCATACACTTGGATGTGTCCTCTATGTGTGAGTGGAGGTCGACCTAGGGCGGATTCGTATTTGCCGGGGGCGACACGAAAAACTGAAGGAAGTGTCGTCAGGGATTTTCCGAACGTAAAGCTGCTTGCCAAGCCGGGCGGCCGCGCGATCGGCGACCAAGGCATCAAAGCACTCAAATCAATTCTGAGGTTTGCGCTCGCGAGGACCGATCCAACTGCCCGACTTAGGGACGGTGGTGGCGCGAGAGGCGAATTCGATTTGACTGTCGCTACGGACAGCGCCCTCGTCTTCATCGAGGTCAAAGCGAAGCCACTCATCGCTTACCCGCTCGTAGCAAAATTTAGGGAACCGCAGAGGCTTGGCGAGCCGCAGCACGCTTGGACAGATGTTAAAGTCGCAGACGTTCAAGATTTGGCGCTTTTTCTCGGCGCGTCGGGTCAGCGATTGTCGCTAGAAGCGCCAGTTCGAGAGGACCTGTCGACTTGGCCTTTGAAGCACGTTGCGGCCATCGTGAAATCACCCGAAGAGACTTTCAAGATCATTCATAACTGGATTCTGCAAGCGGACGCTTACGCTATCTGGGACAACGAGCCTGACGTTACCCGTTGGCACAGATTTGGATGCGGAAATTTCTCCACGATCGAAGAGGGTCGGCGCATTGAAAAGCGCGTCGCGAATACGAAAGAGCTTCCGGGGCTTGATCGTACCGATGACATCAAAAAAGGAGCGGCTCAAGTTCTGAAGTACAGCAGATTGAAGTTTGCTTGCAAAAAGTCATCTTTGACATCCGTTCTGATGGGCAACACTCACGCTATCACCCACCACAATGATTACGTCGCTCCGCTGCTCAGGTTGAAGGTGGCCAATGGTGATGACGAGAGCTGCAACAGCGAGTGGATTTTCGACGCGGTCATCGGGCTGACTGAAGATTACATTAACAACCCGGTCTTAGAGCGCCTGTTCAATTTCAAAAGCGCCTTCTGATCGTTTGGGGTACCGCCCGCGCTGAAAGCGTTGAAAGAAATCTCGGACTGAATGCCCTCTGGACTGGAACTCGAACCCACTGAGAGCGGAAGACAAGAGCTAGCGTGTCTCGGCGAGCGTGACCAATCTTTGGCCAAGCGCTCAGGTACGTTGCGAGTGGTATCACAAGGTGGTATCAAACAAAATCAATCGGCTCTGTAAGTCATTGATTTTGCACACTGCTGTGTTGCATCGTGGCCTTCCCGTAGGGACGGAAAGAGCGCTTTCCTCTCATCCCACGTCGTAACGGGGGATCTTGCTCAGGGCGGCGATCATAGCTGCATAGAGTTCGTCCTTGCCGTATTCGCCTGCGACGCTGACTGCTGCATGATCGGCAAAGGCATTGCGAACCTCCAGGTCGATGCCGTGCTGGCGAGCGACTGCTTTGAAGCGATGACGCCAGCCGTGATTAGGTGATGGGCCGTTGCCTGTGTTTGGCATGACCTCTCTGACAAACTCGGCAAGCTTGTTCTTCACGCTCTGCAAAGGACCCAGGATGCCGCGAGGGTCGTTCGTCCGGCTGGCTTTCGCGTCGGGGCGGTAAAGGTCGGGGCGCGGGGTGAGGAAAAGGTGTCCGTCCTCCGCTTTGTCTACGAAATCAAGGAAGCCTTGCTCGATCAAGTGAGGATGCAGTGGGATATGCCACATGCTCTTAGTCTTGACGGTTCCTGCATCCACGGTGATGGCGATGGCCGGGTGTCCATCAAAAGGCGCCACGTCGGATTTTCTCAGCTGGGCGACTTCACCTACTCGGGTCCCGGTGTAAGCCATCAGCCAGGGAACCCAACGCTTGGCCGCAACTAGCTTAGGGTCTTCTCGCCGGCTTGCCCTTGCTGGGTAGTTCAAGGCGTGTCTAAGGATCGCCCGCGCCTCTGCATCGTTGATCGTCTTGCGCTTTTTCTTTTCCCCTTCGGCGCCTTTTCGAACCTTGCGCTTGACGCCGTCGGCAGGATTGGTTGTCAGCTTGTCTTGTTCGACCGCCCAGTTGAACACTGCGTTGATCGCGGCGAGGTCTCCGCGGTTGATCGTGTTAGCTGAAACCGCGTCCTTTTCGGAGCGCATGTCGATGAATGCGCGAAAGTCGTCGCGGGTGAGGCTGGGTGCGGTTGGCTCCGCTCCGTAGCGCTTCACAAGGAAGGCTTTGAGATTTTCGAAGACAGCCGAGTAAGACGCCAATGTGCTTGGCGTGACCGTTTTCTGGTCGGGATGCCGCTGCCAGAGTTCGAAAAGCTCGGTGGGCGTCAGGGCGCCCCCTGAGCCCTTAGCCTTCGGCACCCCGCTGTTAGCGGCTTCCCACTTCGGGAAGCGCTCGGCTACAGGGTCGGGGCGGAAGTCGCCTTCTGCGTTCCGTTTGAGTTTCGCAGCGGCGTCGTTGAACGCGTTGGCAACTTCCCGCAGCAGGGCCTTGCGGCTCTCACGATCCGTCACGATGCCCAATTTGGAAAGAAGCTCATCTGCGCTGGGACCAAACCAATGCTCCATTCGCTCCGGTGAGGAGGCGGCGCGGGCATTCGCCTCGCGAACAAGCTGCCAGATTTCTGCCTCGCCAGGATTGTCCTCAAAGTTCTGAGCCAAGTCGCGATAGAGGATGCCCGCGATTGTTACACACTCTTTGTGCGTTAGCCGCCGCGGGCCTTCGCGGTAGGCAGCCATGGTGCGCTCGAAGTGTTCCGATGCTTTGTTAAGGCGCAGCTTTGCCAGTGCTGGGTCCGACGTGCGCAGGGAAAACTCTACGTGAGTTCCGATCCGCGCGGTCACATCGATGCAGTCGTCTCCTGTGAGCGCTTTGGGAAGCGAGAACACAATGGTTTCGCCGCGAGCGATACGCTGCACGTCGGTGGGGACACGCTTTCTGAATTGCTGGTTGGACGAGCCGGAACGCTTCGATGGACGGGTCATAAACAGCACCATTGTGTGGCACCCCTGTGTGGCAGTTGGGCGCTCGATTTCTCAATGATGCTGGATGCTTACGACGGATCAACGGCTTAGGAAAGCAGTGGTGCCCAGAAGAGGACACCGAAGAGGTCGCGTACGAGCAACCGTCTTTCGACCGGCTTGGTGCGGCCGCTGTTGCGTTAGGGTTTCTCGGTTTCTCCAGCGCCCTTTGGCTTGCATTCCGGCGGCGGCGTTTCTTTGTGTCGGTCTAGGAACAGGCGTTTCAAGTCGGGGCCGCTTTTTCCTTCGATGGCGTCCTTCTCGCATCCCAATATTTCCGCCAGGGTTTCCGCGGCTGCGAGCCCTCCGCCTGCTTCGATCAGAAGCAGATTTTCGATGTCGTCACTGCGCGCTTTTTCGTCGAGTGTGGGCGTTGGGGCCGATCCGATAAAGAGCGTCGTTTTGAACTTCTGAGCGGCGGCAACCAAAACGCGATGGCCAGCCGCTTCGCTTCTGGGCAACAGCGCGAGAACGATCCGCGCGGGCGTTTGCACGGCGAAAGCGATGCCGCGGGCGAGCGATGCAGCGTCTTTGGGGTCCATGCGGACTTGCACGATGCGAACGTTGCCTTTCGCCGCAGCAGCTTTGGCGGCGGCCGTACCAAGGCCCTCCGTAGAATAGGGCCGGTGGTCTTCGTCTATGGCGTCCCACGCGATAGCCTCTCCTTCGCCGTCGCGCGCCAGAACCTTTGCGAGCGATGCGTTCGTGTAGTCGAAGCCATCGGCGAGGATTGCGACGGCCGTGCCGCCAGGGTCGAGGCCAGGCTTGAGCGCGGGATCGTCTGCGCGCGTTGCCGTGGCGGATAAGAGGGTCCCCGCGGCTGCGGCCATGCAGAGAAGCGCGTGAAGCATGCGGGGCGGTGTCATGTCTGCGGCGCTTCGCTTTCTGCTATGTGTGCGGTTGCAAGCAAGGCCTGCGCAATTCCTTCGATGTCGTCGAGCGAGAAGACGGGCACGTTCGTGTCCGGCACCTCATGATCCGCTGCAATGGCAAAAACGTGCGTGTCCGACGGTGCGAGCGGTGGGCCTTCGCCCTGGGCTATTCTCCGCACTTCGATTTTCGGGATCGGCGCGCGTTTCATGCCTTCGACCAGCACGATGTCGACGAGCGCGAGGCGCGCTACGATTTCGTTCAGCGACGGTGAGGGGCTCGGATTGAGCGCGAGCTTTCCTTCGCCGCCGATCACGGTCCATCCGGCAGGGGAGACGAGCGCGACTTCATGCGCGCCTGCCGTCTTGTGACGGTCGCTGTCGCTGCCCTCGAACTCTGTCGTGATGCAGTGATGGCTGCTCTTGACGGTGGAAACGCGATAGCCCCGCGCAGTGAGCGCTGCCACCAGGCGCGTCACGAGCGTTGTCTTGCCGGAGTTCTTCCAGCCCGCGATGCCGATGAGAAGCGGCGAAGAGGCAGTCATGTGGGCGCTCGTGGTGCGGTGTGCCGTGACAGGATGTTTTCGGCCGTCGCGAAGTCCTCCGGCGTATTGACGTTGAAGAACGGATCAATCGAGCGTCCCGCAATTTCGATGTCGGAAAACGGCACGGTGACGGCGCCGAGCCGGTCGATCATCGCGTGTGCCTTGCGCTCGCCGCGGGCCAGGGCGGCTTCGATCTCGTGTGCGGCGTCGAGCCTCCAAAGGGCGATCACAGGATGGCGTTGGGCGCGGGAGGAGGCGACGGCGACTTTCGCGCCCGGCGAAGCGGCGAGGCCGTCCCGAAGGCGGGCAACAAGATCCATCGGCACGAGCGGCGAATCGGCCGGCACGCTCGCCACGGCCTCAACGTTTGGCTCGTGCCGTGCGAACCAATGGAGTGCTGCCACCACGCCAGCGAGCGGGCCGGGGCGGTCCGCCGTTTCGTCGGGCACGATGGGGTGGCCGAGGTTGGCAAAGCGTGCGGGATCGCCGTTTGCGTTCAAAATGAGAGATGCAACTTGAGGGCGGAGCCGGGCGGCTGCGTGTGCGATGAGCGGCACGCCGTCGAGCATCATCAGCGGCTTCTCGGGCCCGCCCATGCGGCGGCTCATGCCGCCGGCCAGAACCACACCGGAAATGGTCGTTTTCATCACTCCGCGATCAGGCGTTCGCAACCGACCTTGCTCCTGGTGAAGACGAACACACGGCCGATTCGGCCTTTGCAGTCGATCATAACGGTGTCGAGATCCTGCGAGGGTGTTTCGGGCATCAGCTTGCATTCGGGATGATCGGCAAGGATTGCGCGCGGCGTGAGCGCGACGCCGTCGACCTCCAGAGAGGGGGCGCACACGCGGCCGGTCTCGGTCTGGTGGAGCATCCACCATTCAGAGGCGGTTGCGGGGGCGGCCGTGAAAAGCCCGACGCTGGCGAAGAGGCCGGCCGAGAGGGCGCATTGTGTGGTCGGTCGCATGCGTCTCTCCTTCGAGAGCGATCCCTCGGGGTCCCGCGCCGCGAGCCTACTTTACAGCGGAGCGGGTGTCATCCGGAGCGCGGCATGGTTATAGTCCGCGCCGATACGAACCGGGGGACCCTGATGACGACGCTCGATCGCCGGAAGTTTCTGAAAGTCGCGGGAGCAGGCGGCGCCGCGACGGCGGTGGCCGCCTGCGATCAACCCACGGCGCCGGCCGTGCACGAGGCGATGCCGAACCTGTCCTGGCGGATGACGTCGAGCTTTCCGAAATCGCTCGACACCATCTACGGCGCGGCCGAAACGTTCGCGCGCGTCGTCAGCGAGATGACCGACGGGCGGTTCCAGATCCAGGTGTTCGCGGGCGGTGAACTCGTCGGCGGCCTGCAGGCGGCGGACGCGGTGACGGACGGCACCGTCGAGATGGCGCACACCGCCTCCTACTACTACTGGGGCAAGGACCCGACGTTCGCGATCCCGACATGCATTCCGTTCGGTCTAAACTGCCGGATGCAGAATGCCTGGATGTACGACGGGGGTGGCATCGACCTCATCAATAAATTCTACGCCGACTACAACATCTACGGCCTGCCCGGCGGCAACACGGGCGCGCAGATGGGCGGCTGGTTCCGGCGCGAGATCAACAGCGCGGACGATTGGAAAGGCCTCAAGATCCGCATCGGCGGCTTCGGTGGCGCGATCATGTCCCGTCTCGGCGCCGTGCCGCAGCAGATCGCGGGTGGCGACATTTATCCGGCGCTCGAAAAAGGCACGATCGATGCAGCCGAATGGGTGGGGCCGTACGACGACGAGAAGCTCGGGTTCCATCGCGTGGCGCGCTATTACTATTATCCGGGATGGTGGGAAGGGCAGGCCATGCTGCACTTCTTCATCAATCTCGAAAAGTGGAACAGCCTGCCCAAGGCATATCAGGCCATCATTCGCGCTGCGGCGAAGACTGCGGACATGACGATGATGGGCCGATACGACATGCAGAATCCGGCCGCCCTTCGCCGCCTCGCGCGGGCTGGTGCAATTCTCCGGCCCTTCTCCGAAGAGGTGCTCGATGCCTGCTTCAAGGCTTCGAATGGCGCTTATGCAGAGCTCACAGCGAGCAACGCGAACTTCAAGACGATCTATGAGGCCATGACGGCCGTCCGGGCCGAAGGTTATCTGTGGTTCCAGCTCTCCGAGCAGACAATGGACACCTACATGATGATCCAGCAGCGCAAGGATGCGCTGTAGGCTTGATCTGTCAGCCTGCTTGGGCCGCTGGCCTGGGGCGTGATGGCGAGAGGAGAACGTCAGCCGAGCAGCGTGCGGACGGCTTGGCGGATCTGCTCCAGGGTGAACGGTTTTACGATCACGGCAAGGCGATCCGACGGTAGCCCGCGGGCCCGTTCGAGTTCTTCTGCGAAACCGGACATCAGGAGAAGCCGAACGCGAGGTGCGGAGGCGATGGCGCGGCTTGCGAGCTCGATGCCGTCGAGCCCAGGCATGTGAACGTCGGACACCAGGAGATCCAGCGTATCGGGATCCGACGTAAGGCGCTCCAGTGCTTCGGTTCCGTCCTGGGTCAACTCGACGTAATGGCCGTCCGCCTCCAGGGTGCGCTTGACGAGGTCGCGGGTCGCCTTGTCGTCGTCGGCCAACAGAATGCGCGCCATTGTCGGTTCCCCCTGTTTCAGCGCACCCCGCCTGCGCTTTCTCGGTCTATTGCTCCTTCGCCACCATACGGCCCACGAACGGCAGCTCCCGGTAGCGGTGGGCGACGTCCATGCCATAGCCCACGACGAATTCCTCGTTGCCGTCGAAGGCGCTGAAATCCGCCTCCACGTCGACGGCACGAGGCACCTTCTTATTGATCAGCACGCAGGTGAGAATGCGCTCGGCGCCGCGGGCGGAGATGAGATCCTTGGCGAACACCAGGGTGCGGCCGGAATCGAGAACATCGTCCACTAGAATGACGTTGCGCCCCTCCACGCCGAGGTCCAGGTCCCGCAGGATCTCGACCTTGCCGGATGAAGTGCGGCTTTTGCGGTAGCTCGAGAGCGTCAGGAAATCGACTTCGGGCTCCAGGCCCGCGCGGTGGAGGGCGCGGATCAGGTCTGCGGCGAAAACGAAGCTGCCCTTTAGAACGGCCACCACCATGGGGCGTTCGAGCTTAAGGCTGGAGATTTCCTTGGCCAGCACCTCAAGGCGCTCTGCGATGCTGTCCGCCGAATAGATCACCTCGAGTTCGAGGGCTCTACCGGATGTCAGATCCGTCATTCTCGCTTCCTTGCCACGCGTTCTGCGCGTTTCCGTTCACGATTTCCGATCGCGCCGAATCGCGCTCCAAATCATACGTTTAGTCGTTGTTGCTTATCCGAGACCGACGGAACAGCCGGCATCCAGCCTTTTGGCCGTCGGAGGCGACGCATGTCGGGATCGGCAATTTGCTCCAGCGTATCGGTCTATCCGGTTTGGGCGCAAGATGGGTGGCTGTCACCCGAGAATGCATGTCCAAGGACCATTGTACATGTCGCCGCCATATTCGTAACCGATTGATACCTCCCCCG
>ENA-UOUJ01001105-UOUJ01001105.1-activated-sludge-metagenome-genome-assembly--contig:-NODE-1105-length-15115-cov-18.321248_pt1 | contig 15115 bp, 15 predicted proteins | sample MGYA00249839_ERZ747224 | MGnify/ENA primary metagenome ERZ747224 (study PRJEB28782, sample SAMN03220277) | activated sludge metagenome | biome: wastewater; feature: sewage sludge; material...
CTCAAAGTCAATAAAAATCAAGGTTTTGCCGTTGTATTTCAAATTATTTACAACAACTTTGCAAACATTATTTTAGAACCACATTTCTCCAATATCAATTATGGGTCTTTTCAACTGGTTTACACAGGAAATTGCTATAGATCTGGGAACGGCTAATACCCTTATTATTCATAATGATGAAATAGTAGTAAATGAACCTTCTATTATAGCATTGGACAGGAACAATCCTAAAAATGTACTTGCGGTGGGCAAAAAGGCATTGATGATGCATGAAAAAACCCATGAAAGTATACGCACGATACGTCCTTTAAAAGATGGCGTGATAGCCGATTTTAATGCGGCGGAGCTGATGATAAGGGAGCTGATCAAAATGATCTATCCCAAGAAGCCCCTTTTTCCTCCAAGCTGGCGGATGATGATCTGCATTCCTTCGAGCATTACCGAAGTAGAAAAACGTGCGGTAAGAGACAGCTCGGAACAGGCGGGCGCCAAGGAAGTATATTTATTGCATGAGCCTATGGCCGCCGCGCTGGGCATTGGTATAGACGTGGAAGAGCCGGTAGGAAATATGATCGTTGATATTGGTGGCGGAACTACAGGTATTACGGTTATTGCCCTGGCAGGTATTGTTTGCGATCAGTCTATCCGTATTGCCGGCGATGAATTTACCGCCGATATTATGGAAGCGCTGCGCCGTTACCATAGCCTGCTGATCGGTGAAAGAACAGCAGAACAGATAAAGATACAGATAGGGGCTGCTATGAAAGACTTAGACAATCCGCCAGATGACCTTCCGGTTAATGGGCGCGACCTGGTAACGGGCATACCCAAGCAAATTATGGTAAGCTACCAGGAAGTGGCAGAAGCTTTGGATAAAAGTATTTTCAAGATTGAGGAAGCTATCCTTAAAGCACTGGAAACCACTCCTCCTGAGCTGGCGTCCGATATTTACCGCAGGGGAATTTATATTACCGGTGGCGGGGCGCTTCTGCGTGGATTAGATAAGCGGTTAAGCCAAAAAATTAAATTACCCGTGCATGTAGCTGATGATCCTTTAAAAAGTGTGGTAAGGGGAACGGGAATTGCCCTTAAGAATTATCAGCGCTACCCCTTTGTAATGAGATAAATAACACTATTGGTGATTCTACATCCCCCGCTGCAAAAAGATTTCCGGCGGCATTTAAATGTAGAATTGTAAAAACACAACGAAGTGCGAAATGTTTTTCTTTTTGTCAGACGTTATTTTAATTTCCTCTTCTTCATTATAATGCAGGCGGTTGCCCTGTATATGCTGTTTCATTACAACAGGTTTCACGAAGCCGCATTTATGAGTGTGGCGGGCGAAGTGACCGGTAAAATAAGCAAACAATACAATACGGTTGAGTATTATTTTCAGCTCAAAAAAACCAATGCATTGCTTGTTGAAGAAAATCAGACGCTGCGTAATTTATTAAAAAATGATTTTCTTCCGGCAGATACTACTACCGAATTTGTAGTAGACTCTATAAAAGTAGATTCCCTTGAGCGATACCGGCGTTATTTATATTTTCCTGCCAAGGTTATTAATAACTCCGTGACTTCCCAAACCAATTATTTAACGATCAGCAGGGGCTTCAACCAGGGACTCAGCAAAGATATGGCAGTGGTAAGCCCATCCGGCATTATCGGAACCATCGTTAATGTAAGTGCCAATATGGCTACTGTAATGAGCCTGCTGCACCGGCAAAGCCGGGTAAGCGCCAGTTTGTTAAAAACCGGTGAAACCGGCAGTGTGGAATGGGATGGTAAAGATCCGCAACTGCTTACTTTCAGGAATATTCCTAAATCGGCGGTGGCAAAAAAGGGTGACACTGTTATAACCAGCAGGTATTCTAGTTTCCCCCCGGGCCAAATGATAGGTATTATTGAGGGTGTTGAAAGCCAGGACGGCAGTAATTTTTATGTGCTGAAAATAAAGCCTTCTACTAATTTTTTTAATATTCAATTTGTATACGCGGTAAAAAATTTGCAAAAGGAAGAACAGGATGCTTTGGAAAAAGCAACACACAAACAGGAGTAAAGATGAGCGAACTGCTGAAAAATATTATCCGTTTTATCATTTTTATTTTATTCCAGGTGTTTATCCTGAATAAAATACCACCGTTACATCAGTTCATTACGCCCTACCTCTATTTTCTTTTTATATTATGGCTGCCCTTTAAAATACCACGGCTATCCTTAACCATAGTAGGTTTTGTATTTGGGCTTTGTCTTGATTTCTTTACCAAAACACCCGGTTTGCATGCTGCTGCCTGCACCTTACTGGCTTATATGCGCCCCTTTATGATCAATATCCTTATTTCAAAAGAAGATTCAGACTTTAACTATGTTGCTCCCGCGCCTTCCAGCATGGGATGGTCTCCATATATCGTTTATGTATTGATACTGGCTTTTGTCCATAATGTTTATCTTGTTTTCCTGGAATGGCTGCAATTTGCAAATTTTTGGTACTTCTTAGGCAAGGTAATAGCTACTACAGGCGTTAGCTTTTTATTGATAATGATCACAGAAATATTATTTTACAGGAAACAGAAGTTCAGGACAAATATATAGGGGGTTATTATGCCTGCGTTCAATCAATCACGACAAACCATTATAAGACTCATTTTTGGGGCCACATTTTTAATTATTGTGGTTCGCTTATTCATACTGCAGGTAGTTTCTGATAAGTATAAGCTACTGGCGCTGGATAATGCCGTATACAGAAAAGTGGTATACCCCGACAGGGGAATTATTTTTGACAGGAACAATAAAGCCATTCTGAACAATACCATTATTTATGATCTTACTGTTACACCCTATGAAGTAAGACAGGTAGATACCTCTTTTTTATGTACCCTGCTTGGTATAGATACCACGGAATTCAGGGAAAGGATCATTACGGCCATTATTAAAAACGGGCGTTACCGGCCTTCTGTTTTTGAAGGGCTGCTGCCGCTTGAGCTGCAGGCCAGGTTAGAGGAAAATATCTGGCGGTTTCCCGGGTTTACACTTATTGAACGACCCATAAGAAATTACCTGTTTAATGCAGGAGCTCATTTGCTGGGTGATATTGGCGAGGTGGATACAGCCATCATCCGGCGAAGCAATTACTTTTACCAGATGGGTGATTTTGTGGGGCGGTCGGGACTGGAGCAATATTATGAAAGTGTGCTGATGGGCAAAAGAGGTGTTCAAAACCTGATTAAAGATAACAGGAACCGCCTGCAGGGATCATGGGAAAACGGTAAGTATGATACCCTGGCCGAGGCAGGACGTAACCTGTATACCTATTTAGATATTGAATTACAGCAGTTGGCAGAAAAGTTAATGACCAATAAGGTGGGCAGCATAGTGGCTCTTGATCCTCAAACGGGAGGTATTCTTGCCATGGTTTCAGGGCCTTCCTTCGACCCCAATGATCTAACCGGCAGTACCCGCAGAGGAAAATACGCCAGCCTGGCACTGGATGTATCGGCTCCCCTTATGAACCGTGCTACAAGAGGGCTGTATGAGCCCGGCTCTACCTTTAAACCCATTGGCGGACTGGTAGCGCTTGATATGGGCGTTATTACCGCTAATTATGGTATAGCATGCAGCGGCGCCTATTATGGCTGCGCTAAAGTAATAAGGTGCGAGCATCACAACCCGGGGCATGCGGCCAATATGCGGCTTGCGCTGGCCAATTCCTGCAACTCTTATTTCTGCCAGGTCTACAGGCTTGTTTTAGATAACAATAAAGACAGGGCTGTGAAAAAAGGATATACCCGGTGGAAGGATTACATGAACGCGTTTGGCTGGGGCCAAAGACTGGGGGTAGACCTGCCCAATGAATTGCCGGGCAATATTCCGGATACAACCGAATATAATAAAGATTACAGGGGATCCTGGAATTCCTGTACAAATGTTACGCTTGGTATAGGACAGGATAAGATGCAGGTAACGCCACTGCAACTGGCTAATGCCATGAGCATTATTGCCAATAAGGGCTATTATTACACACCTCATTTTGTGGAAAAAATTGAAAATGAAACGGCCAAAGATACCCTGCTGAAGAAATTCAGGGAAAAGCATCCGGCACTAACCCATATATCAGACCAGGATTATGAAGTTATCCATGCCGGCATGCAGGATGTGGTTGAAAGCGGCACAGCCCGGAGCGCCCGGATACCCGGCATTAATATTTGCGCTAAAACAGGCACATCCGAAAAATATACTATTCTTGATGGCAAACGTATCAAACTGCCCAACAATTCGATGTTTGTTTGTTTTGCGCCGAGAGAAAATCCCAAAATTGCTATAGCCGTTGCAGTAGAAAATGCCGGTTTTGGCTCAACCTGGGCATCTCCTATCGCTTCCTTCCTCATAGAAAAATACCTTACGGATTCCATAAGAACCGACCGGATGAAAGAAGTAGAGCGGATATCCAATACGAATCTTATGCCTTCCTACCTCAAACGCAAACAATTTATAGCAGACTCAACAAGAGCTTATTTTTATTTCAACCTGAGAAAAGACAGCAGCTATATCAAAAAATATTTACGTGGATATACCGGCAATGAAAAAAAACCTGTAAAAGTAATACAGCCCGTAAAAGAGAAAGCGGCCGGAGACAGCACGAAATACATTACGGGTAAGGCCATACAAAAGCACCAGGGCAGATCTGCCGGTAATACCGTATCGGGCAAGGCAATCATCTATATAAAAAAACCCGTTCGTAAACACGAAGAGGAATGGTACATTAGCGATGATAAACAGCTCAAAAACCAGGGAGCCCGATGAGAACCAATAATAATGGCATAACAAGGAGCGCAGACGGTTTGCTGCTATGGCTGTACATTTTATTATGTATCATAGGCATTGTAAGCATTTTTGCCGCTACCTACAATGAAGGCGATGATATATTGGATAGCTTCCTTTCTTTCAGAACCGATTACGGAAAGCAATCCATGTTTTTTATCTTTTCGCTCTTTATGGGCATTGTAATAATTTTAACCGACAGTAAATTCTTTACGGCAACAGCCAATTTATGGTATACCGCGGGCATTTTTTTGTTGTTGCTCGTTTTCCCGTTTCACTCCAACATTAAAGGAACTGAGTCTATTATTAAATTCGGTAATGCCTTTCAGTTGCAGCCTATACAATTATGCATTGTGTTTGCCAACCTGGCGCTTTCAAAATACATCTCCCGTATTGAAACGGATTTTACCAAGCTCCGGTCGCAGCTAATTGCCGCGTCTATTGTAGTTGCACCCGCGTTGCTGGCTATTTTGCAAAAAGAAACCGGGCTGGCACTCGTGTATTTTTCATTTTTCTTAGTGATGTTCCGCGAAGGACTGCCCGCTATTGTGCTGGTAATCGGTTTTTCGTTTGCTATACTGGTAGTGGCTACCTTGCTGATGGAGCCCAATATACTGGCGCTTATCCTTACCGGCATTGCCCTGCTTACCGCCTATTTTATGCGCAGGCAAATCAAGCGCCGCAGATCTGTTTTATTCTGGATCATTACCATATGGGCAGTTTGTGTAAGCATACAGCGCTTTGCCGTGCCTTTTATTTTTGATCATGTGCTGCAACCTTACCAGGTAAAACGTATTTACGACACAATTGGTAAGGATTATATTCCCAGGGATGCCGCTGCGCTCGCCGATATTGAAAAAAATACCACGCAAAAAAAGGATGCCGGGAACTATAACGTTAAGCAAAGTAAAATTGCAATAGGCAGCGGCGGACTGCTGGGCAAGGGGCTTTTAAAAGGTACGCAAACACGCTATGCCTTTGTGCCTGAGCAAAGAACTGATTTTATTTTCTGTACTATCGGAGAAGGTTTTGGTTTTGCAGGCAGTATGTTTTTTATATCTATTTATGTTATTTTTCTCTTCCGGATCATTACTATTGCCGAACGGCAGCGAAGTGTGTTTAGCCGGTGTTATGCCTACGGAGTGGCTTCGGTGCTTTTCTTTCACATTGCTATCAATCTTTGCATGACTATAGGGCTGGCGCCTGTAATTGGTATACCGCTCCCTTTTGTTAGCTATGGAGGACTTTCGCTGGTAACTTTTAGCGCTATGGTATTTATATTGCTTCGCCTGGATAAAGACCGCCAGATGGTGCTCAGATAGTCCCGGATTTGAAATTTCAAATTGAAATCTGAGATTCGTCAATACATTTGCCTTATGAAAATTATACCTTTAAGCGAAGGCGCTTTTACTGTAGATCAGTCCAAGCAATTTGTTCCGTTTAACCTTACCAACGATAATCTTCAGCAAAGATCTGCCGGAAGCCTGCTGGTAGAAATTCAGCCCTTTGTTGTTATTACCTCAAAAGATGTGCTGTTGATAGATACAGGACTGGGTTTTGCAAATGCGGATGGCACATTGCAGCTCTATCAGAATCTTATCAGTCATGACATTGATCCGTCAGACATTACCAAGGTACTGATGAGCCATCTGCATAAAGACCACGCGGGTGGTGTAAGCATAAACGATAAAATCCTTAACCAGCGTTTCCTGAGCTTCCCGCACGCTACCTATTATGTGCAACAGCAGGAATTATCATTCGCGCTGCAAAAAGGAACGCCTTCCTATATACCGGATGAAATTAACATGCTGCAGCAGGCAGGTAACGTGCATTTCTTAGAGGGCGATGGGGTTATTGATAATTATATCCGCTACGAGGTTACCGGCGCTCACAGTCCCTGGCACCAGGTATTCTGGATAGAAGAAAACGGGGAAACCATTTTTTATGGGGCAGATGACGCGCCCCAGTTACACCAGATGAAAAGCAGGTTTGTAGCCAAATATGATTACGATGGTAAAAAATGTATGGAGTTGCGGCAGCAATGGTGGGAACAGGGCCGGCAGGAAAAGTGGACATTCCTTTTTTATCATGATGTGAAAAACCCGGTGTGGAGCTTTACATAGAGGGCAAAAAAACTCCCGGCTGCTATACCGGGAGTGTGCTATATCCAAAAATCATTTAGCTTCTCCTGTTGCCGGCATAAATAAGTATGTATTGCGCAAGGGTAACGATAGAAGCTATTGCAGCAACTACATAGGTCATGGCAGCCCACTTTAAAGCATCTTTTGCCATAGGATACTCCTGTGCATTGGCAACATTGGTATGCTGCAGCCAGGCAAGGGCTCTTTTACTGGCGTCAAACTCCACCGGCAGGGTTATCACTGAAAAGATGGTTGTAAGTGCAAATAAAACGATTCCTATCAGCAACAGGGAAGGAAATACCTTGATCAGCAGTATCCCGCCAATTAAAACCCATTGCACCAGCATAGAACTGTATTGTACCACAGGTACTAAACGGCTTCTTAGCATTAACCACCGGTAGGAAGTAGCATGCTGAACGGCATGACCGCACTCATGGGCAGCTACGGCAGCAGCGGCTACAGATACCCCGTTATATACGTCCGGGCTAAGGTTTACCGTTTTATTCAAAGGGTTATAATGATCCGTTAAAAAGCCATTGGAAGCATTAACGGAAACATCATATATTCCATTTTCTTTTAACATTTTTTCCGCTACTGCCCTGCCTGTTAGCCCGCTGGTGAGGCCAACTTTACTGTACCGGGCAAACTTTCCCTTTAACTGCATGCTTACCAGCATGCTAATTCCAACAAAAATGAGCGATACTACCCAAATTGATCCCATAGTCTTTTAATATTTAATAGTTTATAAGTATAGCAAACTAACTACCATTTATAAATATTTGACATTAAATCCGGTAAGGTTGCAGGGCTAAGGTCTTTTTGTCAGTTGCATTAATTTTAAAAATATACAACTGCCAACTTGACGAAATAAGCGGCTGTTTCAGTATTTAATTTATTTTTATAACTAATTGATTAATAATTAATTAAATACCACATGCTGCATGAATTACAGGGTAAAAAGTTATTCACAAGGGCCAAAATTAATTTTGTTATGTTTGAGCAATTTGTAATTTAGTGCAAGAATTTAATGGGTTAGTAAGTACTAAAGGGTCAGCGAAAGTTGACCCTTTAACTTTAAACAATGCGTTTTCTTTTTCGCCTCTCTTATCATCGGCTGCCTGAATTTTTGAAACATGATTATAGTAAAAGCATATTCAAAACTTTTGATAGTATCGTCTTCTTTATAGCTGAATGATAAACGTTGTACCTTATACGCCTGTTAAAAACATATCAGGAGATTGATATCCCCGGAACTTTTTAGTGTTAACAATAATAATGCCGGCGCGATAGCATATCAAACTACACCAATCATCATTCTGTTTTGTAATACTGCTCTCCTCATGGAGCATAACCTTATCTTCCTGTCCGCTCTTCTATAAACGAACAATCCTGTAAATCTTATTTATCTTTAGCGCATGAGCAAAATAAAAACTGCATTCTTTTGTAGTAATTGCGGCTATGAATCTGCTAAATGGACGGGAAGGTGTCCTTCATGCAGCGAGTGGAATACTTTTGTAGAAGAGCTTATTGAAAAACCATCAAAAAATAATAAAGGATGGAAAGGATACGGCGATAATGGTAACGAAGTAAAAACAATTGCGCTGCATGAAATAGCTGCCGGGGAAGAAAGACGGATCGTTACGCCTGATGCAGAGCTGAACAGGGTTCTGGGCGGCGGTATGGTAAGCGGAAGCTTAGTGCTGGTAGCGGGCGAGCCGGGCATTGGCAAATCAACTTTGTTCCTGCAAAACGGTTTGCTGCTTACCGATATGGTTACTTTATACATCAGCGGGGAAGAAAGTGAACAGCAGATTAAAATGCGTGCCGACCGGCTTAATATTAAAAACGAAAATTTTTATCTTCTCACTGAAACATCAACACAAAATATATTCCAGGAAATAAAAAAGTTAAAGCCGCAGTTAGTCATTGTTGATTCTATTCAAACCCTGCATTCTCCTTATATTGAATCTTCGGCAGGCAGCGTATCGCAGATCAGGGAATGCGCCTCCGAATTTCAGCGCTTCGCAAAAGCAACCAACACACCGGTTTTTTTAATTGGGCACATTACCAAGGAAGGAAGCATTGCGGGGCCAAAGATACTTGAGCATATGGTTGACACGGTGCTGCAGTTTGAAGGCGATCAGCATTATGCTTACCGGATACTGCGTACCCTTAAGAACCGTTTTGGTTCTACCTCCGAATTGGGGATATATGAAATGACCGGAGCGGGCATGCGGCCGGTATCCAATCCATCCGAAATACTGATCACCCAAAAAGAAGAACAGCTAAGCGGTATAGCCATTGCCGCTACCATAGAAGGGCAACGGCCGTTATTGATAGAAGTACAGGCGCTGGTTACCCAGTCTGTTTACGGAACGCCCCAGCGAACAAGCAGTGGTTTTGACCTGCGCAGGCTTCAGCTCCTGCTGGCCGTGCTGGAAAAAAGAGGCGGCTTTCATTTTGGAATGAAAGATGTATTTGTGAATATTGCAGGAGGGTTGAAGGTAGAAGATCCTTCCATAGACCTGGCCATGGTAGGTGCTTTGCTGAGTTCTTATGAAGACATCCCCCTGCCCCAGCAGATCGCCTTTGCCGGCGAGGTTGGACTGAGCGGTGAAATAAGGGCCGTAAACCGGATAGAGCAACGCATTGCGGAAGCGGAGAAGTTAGGGTTTGAAAAAATGATTATCAGTAAATACAATCAAAAGGGCTTAAGCAAACAACATTATAACATTGAGCTGGTAACCATGAGCAGGGTGGATGAGCTGTACAAATATTTTTTTTAAAATAAAAGGATTGATAAAAACTGTTTTTCATAGCGTTTCGCATCTTCTCTTTCCGCACCTGTGCAATGGCTGCGGAAGTGATCTTATTAACGGAGATCACCTGCTCTGTTTGAAATGCTACCAGCGCCTGAGCGAAACCGGTTTTGTATCTATACCAGACAATCCCGTTGAAAAAGCACTGTGGGGAAGGTTAATTTGCAACAGCGCTATGAGTCAGTATTATTTTACTAAAGACTCCTTATTGCAACGGCTTATTCACCAGTTTAAATACAAAGACAATAAAGAGCTGGCACATTATTTTGGAAAGCTGATGGGGGAAGCACTGCAAACATCCGCAAGATTTCAACGGCCGGATGCGCTTGTTCCTTTGCCGCTCTTCCCCGACAAAGAATACAAAAGAGGCTATAACCAGGCAGCGTTGTTATGCGAAGGTATTGCAGCGATTTTACAGGTGCCGGTATTGTACAATACGGTACTTCGCACACGGTACACCACCACCCAAACCCATAAAACACGCATGGAGCGGTGGCAAAATGTAGAGGGTGTTTTTATGTGTGCCGCGAATGCGGAGCTACGGCAAAAGAAGATATTGCTGGTAGATGATGTAATTACCACCGGCGCCACCATAGAAGCCTGCGGCAATGCCATACTGGAAGATGTTCCGGATGTGCAGTTAAGTATTGCTACGCTGGCCTATGCTGCCGCTTAAAAGAATGTTTACGGGCAATGAAAAGACTCCTTTATTTTGTGCTGCTGTTGTTTTTGCTGAAGTGCGCTGTGTCCTGTAAAAAGCAAACGTTCATTACAGATCAAAACGCGGCATTAACCATTACCGCCGACACGCTCCGGTTTGATACCGTATTTACTTCCATTGGATCGGTTACACAATATTTTACCATCATTAACAGCAATTCTCAAAAGCTACAGCTAAGCAGCATAAAGCTGATGGGGGGCAACAGCTCTGTGTATAAAATAAATGTGGATGGAAATGCTGCGGCGGAAATAAGCAACGTGGAGATGAACGCTGGCGACAGCATTTATGTATTTGTTTCCGTTACTATTGATCCTTCTTTAGCTGATCTTCCGTTTATTGTACAGGATAGCATCCAGGTGAATTACAATGGCAATCAAAAATATATTCAACTGGAAGCTTACGGACAAAATGCACATTTCCTCCGCAACCATTATATTGATACAGATACCACCTGGAATAACGTACTGCCCTATGTTATTTTTGGCGGCATACAGGTTGCACAAAACAGCACACTCACTATAGAAAAAGGTTGCCGTATTTATTTGCATGCCGATGCGCCATTTATCGTAGACGGTACATTGATAGTGAACGGAACAGCAGCAAACCCGGTAAGTTTTCAGGGCAACAGGTTAGATAACGTATACCGCGATCTCCCGTCGTCATGGCCGGGCATCTATTTCAGGCAAAGCAGCATAAATAATGCTATCCAATACGGCATCATTAAAAATGCTTACCAGGGTGTTATTGCCGTAGGTCCCGCTACCAATGCGCTACCCAAGCTGCAACTGCGCGAATGCATAATAGATAATATATATGATGCAGGTATCCTGGCCCTGGGTTCGGATATCGACGCCGTAAACTGCCTGATCAGTAACTGTGGTTCTAATATCGTTATAAACGCAGGCGGAGCATACCGGTTCACCTATTGCACTATGGTGAGCTACGACAATAATTATATCAGCCATAAGAAACCGGTGTTAACCCTGGGCGATACAGATGAGGCAGGCAGCAGCTATGCACTCAATGCTCTGTTCCGTAATTGTATTGTATGGGCCGGAGGCAATAATGTGGAAAATGAGGTGCATGCAGACAGAAAGGGCAACGCTGCTTTTAATGTACATTTCGATCACGTGCTGTATAAGGCAAAAAACATATCCCCGGATATTCATTTAATGAACAGCATCGCTAACCAGGATCCTTCATTTGACAGTATTAATGCCGACAGGCGTTATTTTGATTTTCACATCGGTAAAAATCCTTCCCCGGCCGCAGGCGCCGGCACACCCGTTCTCATCAGCCATGACCTTGACGGAAAAGCAAGAACGGGCGACCCCGACCTGGGCTGTTATACAAAACATTAACGCCGGATCCGGATTTTTTACATCAACTTTGTACCTTACTATAAATTTTTCGCTATGATACGTTTATTATTGGTAACACTCGCTTTAACGATCGCCTCTTCTGTTTACGATTTTAAAGTAGAAGGACTGGAAGGCGGTACGATTGACCTTTCCCAATACAAAGGGAAAAAGATATTAATTGTAAATACAGCTTCCAAATGCGGATTTACACCACAATATAAAGATCTGGAGCAGCTATATGAGCAATATAAAGGCAAGCTGGTGGTTATAGGATTCCCGGCAAATAATTTCATGCGGCAGGAGCCGGGTTCCAATGCCGAGATAAAGGAGTTTTGTGAAAAGAACTACGGCGTTACATTTCCTATGGCGGCAAAGGTTTCGGTAAAGGGTAATGATATACATCCGTTGTTCAAATATCTTGATGATGAAGCAAAGAAGATCGGCATCAGCGATCCCGTAAAGTGGAACTTCACCAAGTTTTTGATAGATGAAAAAGGAAAGCTGGTTACTGTTTTTCCCAGCAAGGTAAAACCCATGAGCGAAGAAGTATTGAAATACCTGAATTAATTTACGCAACCGGTTGAGCATCATTTTATGAATGTGTTATATTAACTTGGAAAGAAATTACAGAGCATGTTTGCAATAGAAAAGCATCAGCAGAATGGATTTGATAAAGTTTTTTTAACCCATCATACCACAGGAACCACAGTAGCAGTTGTACCCGGCTGCGGCGCCATGCTGCACGCATTCATTGTGCAGGATGGAGATGACTCCATCAATATCATTGACAGCTATACCGGTAAAGAAGAATTTGATGAAAAAGCTGAAGCCAATGGATTTAAGGGATTAAAGCTATCGCCCTTTCCCTGCAGGATACCCAATGGAACTTATCGTTTTAACGGACGGCAATATCAGCTCAATCATTCCCTGCAGCATGGATCCGCCATACACGGATTACTATATAAACAACCGTTCCGGCTGGTGCAGGAGCAGGTGTTGGGCAATTCGGCACATGTATCACTATTGCATGAATACAAGGGCGATGATGCCGGCTATCCTTTTTCCTATAATTGTATTGTTGAATACCACCTGGAAGAGAATAATACATTAAGCATTACCACTACCATAAAAAACACAGGTATTTCGGCATTGCCCATTGCAGATGGCTGGCATCCTTATTTTACCTTTGGTGGCAAGGTAAATGATCTTGAACTGCAATTCTGCTCGCGGGAAGTGCTGGAGTTCATTGATCTTATTCCTACAGGAAAAATATTGCCTTATACCACGTTCACTTCACCGGCACGTATTGGAGAAACAGCGTTAGACAATTCCTTTGTGCTGGATTTCAGCAAAGCGCAGCCCATGTGCATTTTACGCGATCCTGCTACAGGGTGGCAATTGGAAATACGGCCAGACAACAGCTATCCCTATCTGCAGATATATATTCCACCGCATCGCAACAGCATCGCTATTGAAAACCTCAGCGCCCCCCCCGATTCATTTAATAACGGCATCGGGCTCATTACACTTGCGGCAGGGGCCAGTGCCCGCTTCTCAACACAATATGCCATAAGGAAGGTATGAGTTTCTAGTTTATTGTTTGTGGTTTGTTGTTGTACATCTTCGGATTTTGTATACTCCATCACACCGCGTGAATACAATAAGTAACCACTCCCCATATGGAAAAATCAGCGGCAGACAGGTCTATATCAATCGGCGACAGTTTACGCGTTTCGGGCACCAGCCTTACTTTATTAAAGGTCTTCTCCAGTCGCCGGATCAGCATTTCACCATTAAGTACAGCAATCACTATTTTACCGTTAACGGCTTTTACCGAACGGTCAACAATTACTATATCCCCATTAAATATCCCGGCATCAACCATCGCTTCGCCGCTCACCTTCATCATAAAAGTGGCCGGTTTATTGCGGATCAACTGCTCGTTAAGATCAATACCCCTTTCCATATAATCATCTGCGGCAGCGCTGAAGCCGGTGGCGTTGGCATGCTCCACGTTCCACTGATTAAACCGCTTCGATCCCCTGTATGCGGCATTATAGGTAATTTCTCCGTCCATATAATTAATTTTGCAATTACTAAATTATTTAGTAAATTTATACTAAATATTTGATCATTCAAAATGGTTTTTATGGAAAACAATATTCAATTGCTGCCCGGTTACCGCGTTAACGAATACCTGCTGGTATTGCGTCCGCCGGAAGCGTTATGGAATAAAATCGTAAAAGTAAAAGAGGGCTTTGCTGAAGCATACCAGGCAACAAATGCCCGGTGGGGCAAACCGCATATTACACTGGCAAAATTTGTGCAATACGAAATGTTGGAAACCCGCATTGTGAACCGGCTCAAAATCGTGGGCATGAGCCAGTATCCCTTTAAGGTAGAGCTGCGTGATTACGGCAGCTTCCCTTCCCATACCATTTATATTAATGTGGCAACGAAAGTGCCGGTGCAGCATCTTATTAAACAGGTACGCAGTGAAGGACAGCGCTTAATGAAATTGAATGATGATAATAAGCCGCATTTTATAATGGAGCCGCATCTAACGGTATCGCGTAACCTGCAACCCTGGCAGTATGAAAAAGCATGGGCGGAATACAGCAACAGGCAATTTACCGGCCGCTTTATTGCAGATAGCATGCTGCTGCTGAAGCGGGCTCAAAACGAAATGGCCTATCAGATCGTTCAGCGGTTCACATTCCAGAATTTACCGGTAACAACAAAACAGGGGGAATTGTTTATTTGATACATCAAACCACGGAGACACGGTGACACAGAGCAGCACAGCAGCTAATCACAAACCTCTTACAGAACGGGAGAGGCAATTGGCATCGCAAGTTGTAAATATTGCTTTTACAATACACAAAGCCATTGGACCGGGCCTACTGGAAAGCGTATACGAAAAATGTTTTTGCTATGAATTGAAAAAGAGAAAAATTCCATATCTAAAACAACAATACATTGACATTGTATATGATGGATTGGTTATTAGTGAGGGGTTAAGAATTGATATCCTTGCAGATGATCTTATCATTATAGAATTAAAAGCGCAGGAGAATTATCACCCGGTATGGGATGCACAATTATTAAGTTATTTAAAGCTTACTGGAAAACGGTTAGGTTACATTTTCAATTTCCACGTTCCGCTAATGAAAGATGGGATGAAGCGAATGATTTTGTAAAACACATCTTGGATTAAATCAGCCAGTTATAGACTGTGCATCTCTGTGCCCATGT
>ENA-UOUJ01001106-UOUJ01001106.1-activated-sludge-metagenome-genome-assembly--contig:-NODE-1106-length-15099-cov-4.807697_pt1 | contig 15099 bp, 12 predicted proteins | sample MGYA00249839_ERZ747224 | MGnify/ENA primary metagenome ERZ747224 (study PRJEB28782, sample SAMN03220277) | activated sludge metagenome | biome: wastewater; feature: sewage sludge; material...
TTGTGCATATGGGCAAATTCGGGGGGCAGGCGGACATCGCCGCCGCTGTCGCATGGTTCGCCCGCGCCGCCGGCGCGGGTCATGTCGACGCCCAATATACTCTTGCGCTGCTTCATCTTGATCCGGGCAGCGGCATGAGTGACGCGAAGGCCGCGGCGTCCTGGATGATGAAGGCCGCGCATGCGGGCCATGCCGGCGCGCAGTTTCAGCTCGCCGTGCTGTATTGCACCGGCGCCGGCCTGGCCCAGGATGTCGCGCAAGGGGTGAAGTGGTACGAGGCCGCCGCGCAGCAGGGACACAAGATCGCGCAGTTCAACCTCGCGGTGATGCTTGGAAAAGGACAGGGATGCGAGGCCGATCCCGGGAAGGCGGCTGAATGGCTTGAGAAAGCGGCCCGGCAGGATGTGGCGGAAGCGCAGATTGCGCTCGGCGATGCGTTGATGTCGGGAAGCGGCGTGACGAAGGATCAGGACGCGGCGGTGCAGTGGTATCGCAGGGCGGCCTGTCACAACCATGAAGGCGCCCGGCGCCGCCTGAATGCGATCGGCGTAACGATGGTCGACACGGTGGTCGATGGCTGAACGCCATTCGCGATCAGGTTCGATCTTGAGGAATGAATGCGGGGCTATTCCTTCTTCACGCAAGGTCTCGCCGACGGGATGGCAGGTGCCTGCCTTCGGCCATGTGCGTGATGCGAGGTCATGTCTACCAGTTTCGGGGCTGTGAGGAGATTCGGGTGCGATGAACAAGATTGCGGAGCGCGATGTGAGAAGTGCAAAGGGGACGCAACCCGTCGCCAGTCCCATTTCACACGAAGATAATCTTCAAAGCTCGTTCCTGGATCCGGATCTCGATGATCTGGAGTCGGGTGCGCGCCTGCGCGGAGCGATACTGGAGCAGTCCGGCCGGGAAATTTCCGGTTGGATAGTCGATGCCAGGTCGTTGACGGAATCTGTTTCTCTTTCGCTCTTTGTCGGTTCTCACGCCATCGAGGAGACGAGAACGGATCGCGCAGCTCCCGCGGGAGTCGGGTCTGGAACGGCAATTGGCCGGCCCGGATTCCGGATCGACCTGGCAAACCCTGTCGCGCGCCGCCGCCTGGCGCGTGCGCTCAGAAACACTTTGGCGGATCCGGGCCAGACCCACATCTATCTTCGCGTGCGGCTGGATGATGGAGAGTTCTTCGAGATCCCGCTGTTTGACGCCATCGCCCCCGATGAGCTGGTCATTGCGCTCGGATTCTCGCCCTCCGATTACACGGATCTGCTGATCCCGAATAACAACAGGCTTATCACGCCTGATCCGGATCCGGCCGGTAAGCAGGTGCGTCATGTCTGTTTCTATCTCCCCCAGTTCCACTCGTTCGAGGAGAACGACCGATGGTGGGGGCCCGGCTTTACCGAATGGACCAATATCTCGCGTATGCGCCCTCAGTTTCCCGCGCATCAATCTCCGTGGCTTCCGGCGGACCTCGGTTTTTATGACGTGAGATTGACGGAGACCCGCCGGCAACAGGCCGAGCTGGCCCGGCGCTACGGCATTCATGGCTTCTGCTATTACGTCTACTGGTTTCAGGGCCGCAGGCTTCTCGAAAGACCGCTAGAGCTTCTTCTGGAGGATGGAGAGCCGGACCTGCCGTTCTGCATCTGCTGGGCGAATGAAAACTGGTCGCGTCGCTGGGATGGTTCGGATGCCGAGCTTCTGCTCGGACAGAATCACGCGCTGGAGGATGACGTTCGCTTTATCGACGATATGGCGAAGCTCTTGCTCGATGAGCGCTATATTAAGGTCGATGGGCGCAAGATCATCCTGGTCTATCGGCCCTCCTTGTTGCCGGACAGGCAGAGCCTGTTCGAAACATGGCGCGCCAGAGCAAAGCAGTTGGGTATCGGCGATATCCTGATCTGCAACGCCATGACATTCGGAGAATTCGATCCGCGCGACCTGAGCTGCGATGCGGCCGTGGAGTTTCCTCCGCATACCGTCTCGACGAGGGAGCAGCCGCTGTCCGAGCTGGGCGCGCCGGAGAGCTTCACCGGAAAAGTTTACGACTATGTCGATGCCGTGCGTTCGTCTCTGGGAAAGACCTATGATTTCCCCTATTTTCCGGCCGTCATGCCGCGTTGGGACAACACGCCTCGCAAAGGCCCGCGGGGACATGTCTTCAACGGATCGAGTCCGGAGGCGTTCGAGGTCTGGCTGCGGGACGCCGCGGGGCGGGCAAGACGCGGTCCGTTTGCGGAGCCGATCGTCTTCATCAATTCGTGGAACGAATGGGCCGAGGGGGCTCATCTGGAGCCGGACTCGCGATACGGCCGGGCTTTTCTGGAAGCAGTGAGAAGGGTGGCGTCGTCCGAGCCGATCTCGGCTCAGGTCCGCTCGAATCCGGATTTACTGGACTGCCTGAGCCGGCAGGAGCTCGAACAGGCGATGAAGGAGGCATCCACTCACGTTCAGCTTCTTGCGAACATTCATCGCTCGGAGATGGTCTATTCCGGCCTGCAGCATATGCGCACCGGAATTCCCGTTGAGGCCGAAGGCGCACCGGAGAATCCGGCCGAATCGCTGCTGGTCATCGAGAATATCAACTCGCAAGCGAACGAACGGGTGGTGGTGGACCCGCGATCCGTCGTGCTCGTGCGGGGATGGGTCTGTGCGGGCGATAGCTTCGAGGCAAGCAAACAGAGGATAGCTTTTCTCACCCTCCTCTCCGCGGATTCCAGAAAGCAGGATCAAAGCGGTTACTGCCTGGTCGTGGACTGGCATGAGCGATTTGATGTCAAGGAGTATATGAGGACCAAGAGCAGCGATTGCTATTTTGGCTTCCAGCTCTCCTTTCTTGTGCATGACCTTCCCGAAGGAGAGTACCAGATTGCGGTTCTGGAGGTGGGTGAGGGGAGCCGCGCGCTCATCAGATCGAATCATTCGATCATTATTCGACGTTGAGTTGAGAGAATTCGCATGTTGGCCAGCGTCGTCATCGCTTGTTACAAGCATGAAGCGTACATCGAGGAATGTCTGGAGACGATCTATCGGCAGACCTTTCCCGACGTCGAGCTCATTATCGTCGACGATCACTCGCCCGATAGGAGCTTCGAGATCGCACAAAAGATCATCAGACAAAGATCCTTTGCCAAGCGATTCGCATCCTGCTCGCTTCTGAGGAATCCTCTCAACCTCGGAGCGCCCTGCACCTGGAACAGGGCGTTGTCGCTTGCCAAGGGAGAAATGATCTTCTTCCTGAATTCGGACGATAAGTTTTCAAAGGATCGCATCCGGATATTTGCGAACCAGTATGAGAGAGAGAAGCTGTTCTTTGGCTTTTCCGCAGTCGAGCCGATCGATGAAAGCGGCAAGGCCGTCACGACTCACCAGTTTCCGACGAGGCTTCGATACGCCATCGATCGCAGCCGGATAACGGGCTCTCCGCTATCCTGGATATTTCTGGACTCACAGGTCGCCGCCTCAAGCGGAAACTTCGTCCTGAGCAGGGATCTGCTCAGGAAGATCGGGTGGATGTCCGACCTGAAATACTGCCACGACTGGGAGTTTGCGCTGCGCGCCGTAACGGTGGTCGAGCCAAAATACGTTGAATCGGATCGCTATATGTATCGGCTCCATTCGACCAACAGTTTTCGCAGCCTGAGCAATGTCGCCGAACGCGAAACAAAGTCCTGCATGTCGTCCTACTGCGTCAACGCGATAGCGCAACGGCCGATCAACAGGGTCTGCCTCAGCCCCATAAACTTCGGAGACGCCTTCTACAGCCTCATCAAGATTCATCCGAATTTCTGTTACTGGGTGAAGCAGTTGTATGCCCCTTACCATCCCGATCATCGGACCGTGGACTGGAACGAGTGGACGATGCCGCTCAGGTGGCGATGATTCCGGTATCTTCTGATTTGATCAGAAGCGGAAAGGCTCTAGCAGAGTTCCGGCTTGCGATCCGGCGCGGCTGTCTTCTTCAGAACCTGGCGCAGCGCGTCAAGGCGGTCTGTCTGGCAAGGTAACGTCGGCATCAGCCAGCCGCCTTCATCGTTCTCGTTCCAGGCGTAGATCAGCACGACGGGAGCCTGCTCACCTTGCGGCCGGGCCGCAACCCAACCGAGCGCGCGCGTCAGGTGATCGGCGAGTTCTTTCCTGGTCGGCGCTGCGAAGAAGTTCTCCATGCCTTCCCCTGGCCGCTGCTTTTTCTCCCATGGGACAGGATTTTCAATGCGGGGACGTCGATCCCATCCTGTCATCACAGTCGGCACGACAGGCAGATGACCATTGCTGAGTTCATGCCAGCCTCGCTCCGCAATTCGTGCAAGGTCGGCAAAAGTCCCCGACCGTTGCCGACCGTAAGCGCGTATGATCCGGTCGCATCGCCGCCGATGTTCCTGGCTTCGCGCATCAGGAAATTCCGGTCCCCCGCCAGCACGATGTAGGGATCAGCCAATCCGGACCCGGCAGCCATTCTTCGGATTTTTTCGATCTGTTCCCTGAGGCCCGCGACTCCTTTCCAGTTTCGTTCGATCGAGGCAGGTGCGATGAAACCGAGAAAATACAGAGGCCGGTCGCCCGCGACCCGCAGGTAGTTGCTGTCCGCCATGAGAGCGACATGCTCCTGAGGCAAGGTTGTCGGCTTGTTGCGCGACCCCCACCGGTCGAGTTCGGTAAACAGGCAGTAGCTGAGTTTGTCACGCTCCGCGCTTGCTCTGAACTGATAGAGCGCCTTTGACATCGGATGGTGTGATCCGTAGGCACGAAGGCCCAGTAATCGAGACCGGCAAAGACGGCTTGACGTATCTCCTTGTCCATTTCCTCCGCGGTGACAGGAGGGAATGAAAGAGATGTTGGATCACGCGCGGAACGTCTCGCAAAGAATGGCGCCCGCCAGCGATATCTCTCGGGCGACAGCGAGTTCTCGACGGCTTCAGTCGGTGCCGAGCCTGGCGAATACCAGGCGTCCCAGCGGATTGCTCCCACCAAAGGCCGGGGCTTCACCGTCGCGGCGAAACTCCTTCGGCTGAAGACAGGCGGAACCAGGTTTGCCGCCAGCGAGGCTAAAACCGCGCGCCGGGTCAACATGCGAGAACGCCTTTCCGTCTGTCGTCTGTTGCGCCCGCCCGGTATGGGCCTGTTCAGATCGCTAACATTTGGCGGGCACCTTTGTTAACTAATCTGTTGATTTTCTCCGGGAGGACCTTACAACAATCAAAAACAGGTTTCACACATATAAGCCGGAACGCTGCTCTGATAAGAACGCTGCTCTGATAAGAACGCTGCTCTGATAAGACTGTATAACAATGCGGCGGATCAAGTTACGTCGCCGGGATTGGGAGCCGACGTCCGGTTTTTTGAACAAGCCTGGAGCATGACGGGGTGGAAACGGAAACTGCGGCACTGACAAGGCTCGGTCTGGATCGGGGCGTCGAGGCGCTCACGGCCAACGACATAGAGCCGAGATTGAAAGAGTTCTTTTCGGGACGGATTGCCAATCCGAATCCTGAAGAGCTGATGCGGTCGGTCAAGGAACTGGAAGAGCAGTTTAGCGGATACAGCGAATATCAGTTCGCGAGAGCCGCGGTGTTGATGCAGGCGTGCGATTTTACCCGGGCACGGGACATTCTGATGCGCCTTGCAAAAGAATCGCCGTCCGATCCCCGTATCCTGCATCGACTTGCCGTGACCCATTTGAACATGGGCTCGGCCCAGGCGGCGCAAGACACCTACCTTGCCGCCTTGGCTGTCGCTCCAGCGAGCGAAAATCTCCGCCGGGAGTTCGCCGGCCTTCTGCGGGTGATGGAGGCCGGAAAGCTCTATGCCGGCGTGAGCCGCAGGAAGCACAGATTATCTGTGGTTTGTGCGATCAAGAACGAGGCGGACGATCTGCTTGAGTGGCTGCACTTTCACAAGCTGGTCGGCGTTGATCATTTCTATTTGTATGACAACGAAAGCACCGATGAAACACGCGCGATAATCGAATCATTTCCCTGGCCGGATATGATCACTTACCACCATGTGATGGGTGAGTTCGGGCAGATTCGCGCCTTTCATCACGCGATCGACAGCTACCGGAATAGCTCCGAATGGTGCGCGTTCATAGACGCCGATGAATTTCTCTACCCCGTCGAGGGTAGCAGCATCAGGGATGTTCTGGACGAAATTCCGTCGGCTCCGGCGGTTGCGGTTCAATGGCTGAACTTCGGATCCAATGGCCATGATGCAAAACCGGACGGCCTTTGCATCGAGTCATTCACGCGAAGGGCTCCGGATGATTTCCCGGATCATTATGTGATGAAGTCGATCGTGCGTCCCGACGCGATCGTGGCCTATCTTCACCCCCACCAGTCGCTGGTGCTCGGATGTTACGTTCAGGAGGACGGCGCTCCCGTTTTTCCGATCGGCGGCCGGTGCTCGGTTCCCAAGCGCAGGAAGCTGGCCATCAATCATTATTATACGAAATCCCGACAGCAGCTTTTGAAGAAGCGGGAGCGGGGACGGCCTTTGGCGGCGGGCGATCCCGAGCGCATACGGGCGATGGAATTCTTTACGCTTCGCGACCGTAACGACGTCGAGGATCGGACGATCCTGAAGTTCCTGCCTGAGCTCAAGAAGCTGATTCATCGCTAAGAGTTGTGACGAGATGTTGCGTAGTACAGGGCAGCAACTGTACGCGACCTAGCTTTCCGTGCGCTCGCCGATAGCGGCGGGGACGCCGAAGCTGTTGAAAGCATGATCCGATCAGGTTTGAATCGGATCATGCTACAGGAATATGTGTCAGATCAAGGTTACGGAGCCGCACTGCTGATTCCTTCAGAAGCGAAAAGTCTTCTTAAGACGGCTCGGAATGGAACGATTGAAGGATGGATTCGGCAATCTTCTTTTCCGGCAGTGGACGGAAGAACGAGATATCGCTGGCTGTTGCAATCTCGCGCGCGATCTCCCTGACGCAATGATACTGCGGGCGCGACGTGAAGTCGTGAATGCCGATGATCGCATTCGGATTACAGTGCAATACGATCTGCGCGAAGCACGCGACCCTGAAGCGGCCGTCGACGAAATAGAGATCCGCGGCGGCGCTTTGCGGCATTTTCCAGATTGCCGAGTGATAGTCCGGCCAGCGGTTTTTCGTGGAGGCATCTGTGGGAAAGCCCCATTCGCCGATCGGGCCGATATCGACAAACATCAGCTCCGGCTTTGTCTGATTCTGGGCGCACGCGGTTTTGACCTGATCGAGCCACTCCCGGGACGAGTCGACGGAAAGGATCGAGCTCTGGACGTGCCTTGATGCGACGACCGTGCTTCCGCCGGTTCCGAACTCCACATAGATACGGCTGTTTCTGACGAATGACAGGAACAGAGCCGCTTCGTCCGACGACATTCTCGGCAGCAATTGTTGTGTCCTGTCCGTTGCAACCATGGGAGAGGCCGGCAAGGTGTCGTTTCCTGAAGTGATCGTTCTATGCCCGACCGATGCTCTCATACTTAAACCCCGCCGACCGCACGTCTTCCGGCCTGTAGATGTTTCGCAGATCCACGATAACAGGCGTGGCCATGTCGGTTCTGATCCGCTCAAGGTCCAGCGCGCGGAACTGTCGCCACTCGGTCACGATCACCAGCGCGTCGGCGCCCCGGGCGCAGGCGTAGGGATCGTCGCAATACTCAATGTCGGAGAGTTCCTTCTTCGCCTGCTCCATGCCGACGGGATCGTGCGCTCTCACCTTGGCGCCGAAATCAAGCAGGCCGGCAATCAGCGCGATCGACGGCGCTTCGCGCATGTCATCGGTGTCGGGTTTGAAGGTCAGGCCGAGCACGGCGATGGTCTTGCCGCGAATGTCGTTGTCGAGCACGCCGGCGACCTTTCGCGACATGGTGCGCTTGCGAGCCTCATTGACGGTCAGTGTCGCCTCGACGACGCGGAGCTGCACGCCGTAGTCGAGCGCGGTCTTCGACAGCGCGCGGGTGTCCTTTGGAAAGCAGGAGCCGCCATAGCCTGGACCGGCATGCAGAAACTTGGCGCCAATACGATTGTCGAGTCCGATGCCGCGCGCGACGTCCTGTACGTCGGCGCCGACGCGTTCCGCAAGATCCGCGATCTCGTTGATGAACGTGATCTTGGTCGCGAGAAAAGCGTTGGCCGCGTACTTGATCAGTTCGGCAGTGCGCCGGCTGGTGTAGAGGATGGGGGCCTGGTTGAGATAGAGGGGACGGTAGATCTGGCCCATCACCTTCTTCGCGCGTTCGTCATCGGTCCCGACCACGATGCGATCCGGATGCTGAAAGTCGCGGATCGCGGCGCCCTCCCGCAGGAATTCTGGGTTTGCAGCCACCGCAAAGTTGGCTTCCGGATTGGTCTCTTGAATGATCCGCTCTACCTCGTCGCCTGTTCCGACCGGCACCGTCGATTTGGTGACGATGAGGGTGAAGCCATCCAGCAAACCAGCGATCTCGCGAGCCGCGGCATGAACGTAGCTCAGATCGGCGTGACCGTCGCCGCGGCGTGACGGCGTTCCGACCGCGATGAATACGGCATCCGCGTCGCTGATGTCGGAGAGATCGATCCCGAATCTCAGCCGGCCAGAATTGACGCCGGACTCGACGAGCTTGTCGAGATCTGGTTCGAAGATCGGGATCCGGTACTGGTTGAGCGCCGCGATCTTCTCGGAATCCTTGTCGACGCATGTCACGTCATGGCCGAAATCGGCGAAGCAGGCTGCCGACACCAGGCCGACATAGCCGGCCCCGATCATCACGATGCGCATGTATTACAGATCCTGGTTTCCGATCACGGGATAAGCTCTCGAGCGATGTATCGACAGGCTATTGCCTCAGTCCCGCGCGCTTGGCCGCATAGCCTCGCGCCAGGATCGCCTGCCACCACGGCTGCTCGTCGACGTACCACCGGACGGTTTTCTCGATGCCGCTCTCGAAATCCTCCTTCGCCCGCCAGCCCAGTTCGCGTTCGAGTTTGGATGCGTCGATGGCGTAGCGTCGATCGTGACCGGGACGGTCGGCGACGAAGGTGATGAGGTCGCGATGCCGGTTGGTCGTGTTGGGAGCGATCTCGTCGAGCAGATCACAGATGCTCTCGACCACATGCAGGTTGGTTCGCTCGTTGCGTCCGCCCACATTGTAAGTGTGGCCGACGGCGCCGTGTTCCAGAACGAGCGAGAGCGCTCTCGCGTGATCATCGACATAGAGCCAGTCTCGAATATTCCTGCCGTCGCCATAGACAGGCAGCGGCTCGCCCGCGAGGCCCTTGATGATCATGTGGGGGATCAGCTTTTCGGGAAAGTGATAAGGCCCGTAATTATTCGAGCAATTGGTGATCAGCGTGGGCAGCTCATAGGTTTCACGCCAGGCGCGCACCAGATGGTCGGAGGATGCCTTGCTGGCCGAATAGGGCGAGTTTGGCGCGTAGGCGGTGGTCTCGGTGAAAAAGCCGGTATCGCCGAGCGAGCCGAATACCTCGTCCGTCGAGACGTGCAGGAAGCGGAATTTCTCCCGCTTCTCGGGCGAGAGCGAGCGCCAGTGACGCAAGGTTTCCTGCAGCAGAGTGAACGTGCCGACAATGTTGGTCTGGATAAATTCGCCGGGGCCATCGATGGAGCGATCGACATGGCTCTCGGCGGCGAGGTTCATGACGGCGTCCGGCCGATATTTCTCGAACAGATGACGTAGCCCGATGCTGTCGCAGATACATTGTTTTTCGAAAGCATAGTTCAGATTCTCGTGCGTGCCGGGCAATGAATCGAGGTTCGCCGCGTAGGTGCACTTGTCGATATTGACGACGCGAGCGTGGGTATCGTGCAGAAGGTGGCGAACCACCGCCGAACCGATGAATCCCGCGCCGCCCGTGACAAAAATGGCCGAAGCCTTGAAGCGCATAGCAGGTCGCCTCCGCGAATTGAAATTAACACTGGTATGAAAGGGCAACGGATCTCAGATACTCGCCGTAGCTGCTCTTGCCGTTCTTTTCAGCGGCTTTCTCAAAGGCCTGAAGCGAGATGTAGCCTTGCCGCAGCGCGATTTCCTCCGGGCAGGCGATGCGCAAGCCCTGGCGCTGCTCCAGGATCTGGACGAAGTGGCTGGCCTCGACCAGCGAGGAATGCGTTCCGGTGTCGAGCCAGGCGAAGCCGCGCCCAAGCACTTCGACATAGAGGTCGCCGCGCTCAAGATAGGCGTTGTTGACGTCCGTGATCTCGATCTCGCCGCGTGTCGACGGCTTGACGCCGGCCGCGATCTCGACGACGTCGTTGTCGTAAAAATACAGCCCGGTCACGGCTATGTTGGATTTGGGTTGCTTCGGCTTTTCTTCGATCGAGCGCGCTCGCCCGGTGCCGTCGAGTTCAACGACCCCGTATTGCTCGGGGGTGTTCACGACATAGCCGAACACGGTGGCTCCCTTGTTGCGGGAGGATGCGGCTGATAATAGTTGAGGTAGCCCGTGACCGTAGAAAATGTTATCACCTAATACGAGGGCGACGGCGTCGGAGCCGATAAAGTCGCGACCGACGATGAAGGCGTCTGCCAGCCCGCGCGGGGATTCCTGCGTCGCATAGGCAAAGCGCATGCCGATTTCACTGCCGTCGCCGAGCAGCCGATGAAACAGCGGTTCGTCCTGCGGCGTCGAAATGATCATGATTTCCCGGATGCCGCCCAGCATCAGCGTCGACAGCGGATAATAGATCATCGGCTTGTCGAAGACCGGCAGGAGCTGCTTGGAAACGACTGTCGTCACCGGGTAAAGGCGCGAACCCGTCCCCCCGGCAAGAATGATGCCCTTCATGACCCCTCTCATTTATCTCACACAACCTAACATATAGTGTTAAGCGCGCAAGTTTGTTATCAATGAGAAGGCATCGTGAGTTAACAAATATAAAGCAACTGAAAATGAATGTTATTCGAACCGAAATTCCCGAAGCTATCATCTTCGAACCCCGGCTGTTCGGAGACCAGCGCGGCTTTTTTCTCGAGACGTATCAGTTTCCCCGTTACGCCGAGCACGGGGTCGCGCGTCCGTTCGTCCAGGACAACCTGTCACGCTCCGCGCGGGGCGTGCTGCGCGGATTGCACCTGCAGAACCCATCTCCCCAGGGGAAGCTGGTGACGGTGCTGCGCGGCAAGGTTCTGGATGTCGCCGTCGACGTGCGCGTTGGCAGTCCGAATTTCGGCCGTCACGTCGCCGTCGAGCTGAGCGAAGAGAACAGGCGGCAGCTCTGGGTTCCCCGCGGCTTCGCGCACGGCTTTGTCGTTCTCTCCGAGACCGCCGATTTCTTCTACAAATGCGATGATCTCTACAGTCCGAAGGACGAAGTCTCGATTCGCTGGAATGATCCTGCAATCGGCATCGACTGGGGTGTGGAGGCGCCGTCCCTGTCCGCCAAGGATGCGGACGCGCCGCTGCTGGTGGACGTAAGAAACCTTCCAATCTATGGGCAGGTGTGATGGAAAGTCTGATGCGGATACTGTTGACGGGTAGCAGCGGTCAGGTCGGCGGGGCGCTGCGTCCGCTGCTGAAGGAAGGCGGCATGGTCATCGCGCCGTCGCGCGGCGCGTTCGATCTGTCGAAGCCCGAAACGCTCGCCGAGGCGCTCGACCGATTCAAACCCGATCTCATCATAAATCCCGCGGCCTATACCGCGGTGGATCGCGCGGAGGATGAGCGCGAACTCGCTCTTCTCGTCAACGCCAAAGCACCCGCCGCGATCGCGGAATGGTCGGCGCGGCATCGCGTGCCGTTGATTCATTTCTCCACCGACTATGTCTTCGATGGCTCCGGCGACAAGCCGTGGCGCGAGGACAGTTCAACGGGTCCGCTCTCGGTCTATGGTGCAAGCAAGCTCGCCGGCGATCTCGCCATCCAGGCGGCTGGCGGGCCGCATCTGATCGCCCGCACGTCGTGGGTCTATGATGCGGGGGGAGCCAACTTCCTGCGCACGATCACGCGGCTGGCCGGCGAACGCAAAGAGTTGCGCATTGTCGCTGACCAGACAGGTGCCCCGACCACGGCAAACACGATCGCCGATGCCGTGTCTCGCATCGTGCTCTCGAACGCATCGGACCTGAGCGCGTTGCTCGCGCGCCACGGCGGCGTGGTCAATCTCGCCTGCGCGGGCGAAACCAGTTGGCACGGCTTTGCCACCGCCATCGTCGGCGGATTGAAGTCGCGCGGCGTGAGACTTGCTGCGGAGATGGTCACGCCTATCGCGACGGCGGATTTTCCGACCAAGGCGAGACGGCCAGGCAATTCCAGGCTCGACCTGTCGCAACTTCGGGAACGTTTCGGATGGACTCCGCCAACGTGGCAGGATGCGCTGTCGACGGAGCTCGACAGCCTCGTCACTCGGCAAGGCGAACAGGCGGTCCCGGCCATGCGAGCATGATCAGATGCAGTGTCGCGTCAGAAACCCAGCGGCAGATCGTGCGCGACCGGCGGATGATTGTAGCGGGGAGTTCGTCGTCCCGGGGGCCATGCCAGGCCGCTATAGGGAACACCGTCGCGTGACAATTGCGGATTGTAAGCAGGGTCGTCGTTCAGAAATTCGTCCCAGCGCGCGCGCAGTAGATTGAGTTCGTGTTCGAACCGGCCTCGCCGGTCGGCGCGATTGTCGCGCCCGCGGCTCGCGGACTCGACGTGGATCAGCTTCGCGTGCGGCGTCAGGACGATGCGCTTGCCGGCCTCGCGAAGGCGCAGGCAATAGTCGACATCATTGAGCGCCACGGCGAAGCGGGCCTCGTCCATTCCGCCGACGGCGAGATAGTCGCTTCGCCTTGTCGCAAGGCAGGCCGCGGTCACCGCGCTGCATTCGTGCGCCACGAGGAGTTGATCGAGGAAACCCGGATCACCGCCGAGCCGGTCCGTGAAGGCGTGCGCGACCGAAAAATTCATGCCCAACACCACGCCGCCATGCTGCACGACACCACCGGGCCAGGTCAGCAGCGCGCCGACCGCGCCGACGTCCGGCTCGCCCAGACGCGTCAGCATCTCCTCCAGCCAGTCGTCGGAGCTTGCTTCGATGTCGTTGTTGAGCAGGCACAGGATGTCGCTGTCGAGCGTCGCGGCGGCCTGGTTGTTGAGCCTTGCGAAATTGAATGGCCCTTCGATCCGCAACGTCCGGATGCCGCGTCGCGGCAGATCGGAAAGAAAGTCGATCGTCCTCGGATGCGCGCTGTCGTTGTCGACAACGAGGATATCGGCATGGCAGCGTTCAATGGCGGGTGTGATGGTCTCCAGGCATCGTTGCAGGAGAGAAACCCGGTCGCGCGTCGGGATGATCACCGTCACCAGTTGTTTGGAAATCGTTCGCTTGATTCGAACCGCGGGAAAGAAATTGCCGGTCTGCCGGGCCACGCTTGCATCGATTCCGCGCGCTCGCAGGTGCGACTGGCTGGCCGCGGAAAGCAGCGCGCCGGCTGTCGTTCGATCGAGCCTCGGCATGGTCGCCAACGCGCCCGGCAGGTGAAGGATGTCTGCTCGCCGAGGATCGATCCGATCCAGCAGGCTGTTGAAAAGCCGGTAGAGGTTGTCCGGCCGCGCCGTCCTGATGGCCGTAAGCAATGCTTCGCGCCGGACCGCGAACAGATGGGCGCAATAGCCTTGTTCCAGCAATCGCTCGTAATCGAACGCGGGAAAAGCCAGCGGCCAGATGCGACCGTCGTCAGCGAGAAAGTCGAGGTCGCCGTAGATCGCTAGCGCATCGGGATGGGACTCGAACGCAGCCGCAATGCGTGCGAGAGCGGTTCGTTCGAGCGACATGCCCGCCATGGTTACGACGATGTGGCCCGCATCGGATGCGGCGTCTTCGAGAAACTCCAGCAGGGCGCCGCCGTCGATCGACAGCGGTTCGCCGTCGATCGCGCCGGCGGTCCAGTTCTCGTGGACTTGCGTCTCAAGGCTGGCGAGCGTCTGCTGGGCGCCGGAGCTTCCAGCGATCACCACGGCCAGCCGAAGCGGACATGGCTGAGGCTCCGGCATCGGAAATCGTTCGCGCCAGGCGGCATAGTCATGGAGCGGCAGCGAGGCGGGAATAAGCCTGTCATAAAGCTCGCCGCGCAACCGCTCGGCGGCATAGCCGCCGATGACATCAATCATTCCGGCGAGGCCGTCGGGAAACGCCACGAAGGTGGCTGCCGCCGGAAGCCGGTCGCCGTCTTCTTTCCGCAGCAGGATTTGATGGACGCGCCCGTCGGCGAGACGCTGCGGGACGTGGAAATCAAACGCGCGGACGTTGCGGGAGACTCCTCCATCGGCATCGCCGCCGATGTGGGTCCAGGCGGTGGCGCGGACCTGCGCGACGGATTCTCCATCGACGATCGCTTCCAGCGTGACGACGGCCTCGCTGTCGATCCAACCCTGAAAGCGCAGGCCGCCCAGCCAGCGCAGCTTGCAGATCGGACGAAGATCGGCTCGAAACGTTGTGTCATTCTCAAGATCTATGGGCTGGCCGACAGGAGTTTCGAGATTGGCGAGGCGCGCGGAAAGATGGCGCGCGGCATCGAGCAGATCGGTGTCAACGCTCACGGCAAAGCCGCAAGTATTGCTTCGTGCCGGCTCAGGGCATTCCGGCGTGAACGCATCGGCGTGGACGGTCTTCAGGACCAGGCCATCAAGCAGGATGTCGATCGTGAAGCGGTGTTCCGGCGCTTCCGGATCGAAGACGAAACCGGACACGGTGCCGTCGCCGCCGAGCGCGAGCCGGCTGACCAGCTTCGGCCTGGCGATCCTTGCCTCGCGGGACCGGATGGCTCGCGTCATGTTCAGGACAGCCCCGCCCAGGTGATAACGGCATCGACAAATTCTTCCTCGCTTGTGTCCGGCGGGATGGCAAGATCAGCCTTTCGCGGTTTGGCCGATCCGGCTGACCAGTCGCGGTATGCGACAGGTATCGAAGCTCGCCTTGCGGTCTCGATCAGGGGATGACCGAATGCCGGTTCGTCGAAATCCGTCAGCAGCCAGCCAGGGCTATGCGGCGCCAGCACATCGCCGATCTCGCCGGCCGCGATCTTGCCGGTCACGAAAACATTCGCGCAGGACATCAGACGGTCATCGTCACAGGTCGCGCCGGCAACAATGACCGATCTGGATGGCGCGCGCCGCCGCAAGCCATC
>ENA-UOUJ01001107-UOUJ01001107.1-activated-sludge-metagenome-genome-assembly--contig:-NODE-1107-length-15085-cov-4.571856_pt1 | contig 15085 bp, 11 predicted proteins | sample MGYA00249839_ERZ747224 | MGnify/ENA primary metagenome ERZ747224 (study PRJEB28782, sample SAMN03220277) | activated sludge metagenome | biome: wastewater; feature: sewage sludge; material...
CCGATCCACCTTAGCCAGGCCGCCAAACTGTCTCACCAAGCGGGTCCACCTCAGAGAGCGTGCTGGCACGGGAGATCTCAAAGGCGCCAACGGTGGTGGTCAGCGTACCCCAATCGACCTTCACGCCCGCCTCATACTGCTTGGTTCGATACGGCGGAAAGATCTCTCCGGCATTGGCATAAGTTGCGCCAACAGTGGTGCCTTGTTCAAGTCCTTCGATGTAATTTGCATAGACGGATACATTTTCGAGGGGCTTGATGAGCAACGCATACGCGGGAGTCCAGGCATACTGGTCATAATTCGAAGTCACGGTTGTGCCCGCAGCGTTGAAGCCGTCCCGGTCCACGCGCTGGCGCCGCAAGCCCACGGTCAACTGAACACGTTTCTCCAGAATCGAGAGGGTATCCACAAATCCCACGCTCGAAACGGTGGTATCCGACATCCTGAGCGGGATGACGCCGGGAAGGTTGGGATTTGCGATCATGGGGTTGACATAGAGATTCGACGCGATCAGCGAACCAGATAGGCCCGCATAGCGGTAGTCTCGGGTTGCGCGGGAAACGTCGGCCGTCAGCGCATGGTTGATAGGTCCTGTATCAAACGACGCCCTGATGCCCATCTGTGAAGTTAAATTCTTGTACTTTTCCTCCCAGCTTGTGGGCGTGGCGGTCCAGTCGCCATTCGCGTTGTAAATAGTAGGCGTTCCGGAAACGCCGCCGACCTTCCAGTCCCGGGCTCCCAACGCCATATAGGCTGTCACGTTTTGGGAGATATCGACTTCCCCCTGCATCATCCCGAACAACTCTTCGTAATAGCGGTTGAACCAGGAAGGACTGATGTTCCTGCTTGCATTGGGCGCACCTGGGATCGGAATACCAGGCGTGACCTGAACAAGGGGTGTCACGGCATCTATGTGATTCTTCTTGTAGCTGAAATCGGCGGAGAATCGTACGCGCTCGCCCTGATAGTCGAGTCCTAAACCCGCCAGAGCAGCTTCGTCCTTGTTGCGACTGAATGCGGTTTCGCCATCCCTGTAACTTCCATTGAAGCGAACACCGAACTCCTTGTTCTCGCCATAGCGGCGGCCGACGTCGAGGTGCGTGCCGAGATTCGACCGCGACTGGTAGCTGGTCGTCAGGCGCGTCAGCGGCTCGTCGCGAGCGCGCTTCAATACCAGGTTGACTGTGCCTCCGATCGCGTTGCCTGATGCCGGCAGGCCGTTCAGGAGCGCATTGGGGCCTTTCAGGACTTCCACTCGCTCCACCATTTCCATCGGGACAATGGGCGATGCGCCATAGAGACCGTTAATGCTGATACGGTCCTGTGTCAGGTTACCAAAACCGCGGAGCGTGAACTCTTCGAAGCCACCGCCGCGGGCGCTTTGTTGCGTGATCGAGGGGTCATTGCGCAAAACGTCGGCGACCGTCTTTGCCTGCTGGTTTCGAATCAATTTCTCCGTGTAGCTGGTCTGGCTGAACGGCGTATCCATTATGTGGCGATTGCCAAGCAAACCAAGATTACCGCCCGTTGCTACCTGTCCGCCAGCATAGGCCGGAGGCAACGACATAGTCGAGTTGGGATTCCCGGCGCCCTGCACATCAATGGTATCGAGCGAGATCGCGCCTGATGGCGCCGCGCCAGCGCCGCCGGTGGCCGCCGGCTGCGAGATCGCAACGGTGCTGGCGTTGGTGAAGTGGTAGCTCAGCCCGGTGCCCTGAAGAATCCGCGCAAGCGCCTGCTCGCGCGTGGCCGGGCCTGAAATACCCGGCGACGTTTTTCCGGTGCCAATGCTCGTCAGATAAGTCACTTGCAGGCCGGCCTGCCGGCCGAATGCCGTCAGCGCGCGACCGAGCGGACCGGCCGGCACATTGAACGACGTCTGCGCCGCACTCTGCGCACAGGCGTCGCCGCCAGTCATGACAACGCCGGCGATGGTCGCCGTGCTCATCATCAACACTGATGCCAACACCCTGCTGATGCCGACCTTGCCAGAAAACGTCCGAGCCGCGTACCCCATCATCAATGCCACCCCAATTGTCTCATCAGGGGGCTCGCGACGTCAGAACGCCTGAACGGCGCCAGCCCCTATAGCTGATACAATCGGGGTCGATTTTTTTTACCTGCTCGCGAAACTTTTTTCAGAGCCTTTCCGCTTCTGATTGAATCAGAAGCGGGGCTCTACGATATTGTTTTGACGCGTTTTCTTCACGCGAACCGGTGTCCACTTCGCTCGAAAACGCTCTAGATGGGAGAAATCACCGTCAGGTAGGACGAAACCTGCCGAACATAAGCGCCGGCCGGATGCACGACGGCTTCAAGCGCCCGCTTAGGATTACTCAAATCAAAGATTCCGCTCACCCGCTGCGAACCGATGAAGGGATCGGCCATGACGATCCGCCCCGGAATCCAGCGGCCGATGCGCGCCACCAGCGCCGAGACCGCTTCCTTCTCGGCCATGATCAGATTGTCGCGCCACGACGCGATCTGGCCCGCTTCGCGCGCTCCGCGCTCGATCGCATAGGTCGCGCTATCGAACGTTACCCATTCTCCGGCGGAAAGCTTCGCGCCTGCCGCGATCGCCGAGCCCGACGCCTGCGCTTCGACGACGCCATGATCGACCGAGACCGAGAGCATGCCGGCATCGTTGGCAACGTCGAAGGCCGTCCCGAGCGCCGTTGCCGTCAGCTCCGCGGCCTGCACGGTGAAGGCTCGCTGCGGCTCGGCCGCGACCTCGAAGAACGACATGCCGGCCAGAAGCTGAACACGGCGAAGCCGGGTGGTGAAATCCACCGCAATGGCGCTATCCGGCCCGAGCGTCACTACGCTTCCGTCTTCAAGCGTGACGCTACGAATTTCGCCCTTGGCGGTAAGATGGTCGGCCCGGCCGCGAAGCAGCATCTCGGGCAGAATTGAATAGCCGGCGCCAGCGGTTCCAAGCCCGATGATCCCGCCGATCATGAGATTACGGCGCGTCAGTCCCAGTTTCTCGCGGCGTTCAGTCTTGCGGCGCCGGGTCAGGATCTTGCCGGAAGCGCCGTGAACCTTGGCGACCCGCGCCCAGATGCGTTCATGCTCCGGGCTGCGCGCCCGCCAGACTTTCACCATCTCGGCCGCAACCGGATTTCCGGGATCATTCTGCAAGCGGATGACGAGATCAATCGCCTCATCCATCAGCCTGTATTGATCTGGCCCCGGCTGGCTCATTCATATTCCTTCGACAGGCAGCGAGATGCGCGGAGAATCGCGCCTACCCTTCTAGTACAATCAGGCGGCGTCGAATTTCACGCGAGAGACGGAAAAAGTTCAGAAATCGTCCACCCGCGTCAGGAGATGCCGGTAGCCATTCCGGATCAGTTTCCAGGCCCGGCTGGTCGAAACACCCAGCTCGTCGGCCACCTCCTGGATGGTCTTGTCGCCGAGCCGGTGCATCTCGAAGGCGATCCGGGTACGATCCGGCAATTCGGCGAGGGCCTTGCGCGTCTGCGCCAGATATTGCCGCGAATAGACGATTCTCTCCGCCGATGGCGATGGATCGGCGATAGCGCCCGCCTCATCGAGATCAATCGTCTGAATCAGGCTTTCGCGGCGCAGGTGGTTGATGCTGAGGCTGCGCGACACCTGATAGAGATAGGCTTTCGGATTATGGTTGGTCCGGGCCTCGCCCGGCGGCGCCGCCAGCACCCGCAGGAAGGTATCCTGGGTAATATCGGCCGCCGTCTCGGCGTTGTGGCCACGGCGGCGGAGAAAGCGATCGATCTCCCGCGCGTGCCGAATGAACAGCTTTTGCAGATCCCACATCATCGGCGCACCATACGGCATACGCCTGGGAGATCCGCGCGGCCGGATGATCCGGCCAACGGAAGCCGATGAACCAAGTTGGATGCGAACCCCGGATGAACCATGATGCCGACGAGAATTGGCGCGAGTTTGGACCCCGACACGCTGTCACCGATGCCGCGATCGTTGCATCAGGCGTATGGCCTTTGAAATTCCGCCCCAACCGTAATTATTTAGATTGGTTCTAGAGAAATCGATCAATGATCGTGGGGCCAACGCCGATCAGAACCACGGATGTTAGCATGCACGGCATCAGCATGCGCTCCACGCTCACTCGTGGACGCATCACTGCCTGGCTCATTTCAGCCGCCCATCCATGATCATGAAAGCGACGCGATGCGCTGGCAGAAAACGCAACGCAGACGTCGTTCCGCCATGTGGCTGCGCCACGATCCTTGACCCGCCCCACGCAGGCAGGATGCGCTCCGCCTGAGATTTGCATGCAACGCTGACATATTCCGAACCGCGAGGAGAGAACCATGCCCAGCACGATCCGACTTCACCGCGTCATCGCCGCCAAACCGGAGAAAGTCTATCGCGCCTTTGTGGAGAGCGATGCCGTCGCAAGCTGGCTGCCGCCCTACGGTTTCCTGTGCACCGTCCAGGAAATGGAAGCCAAGGTCGGCGGCAAACACCGGATGTCCTTCCGAAATTTCACTACCGGCGCAAACCACAGCTTCGGCGGCACCTATGTTGAAATCGTGCCTAATGAGCGTCTCGTTTACACCGACAGTTTCGACGACCAGAACCTGCCGGGCGAGATGCGCGTGACTGTAACCTTGAAGGCCGTGTCCGTCGGCACCGAGATCAACATCGAACAAACGGGCGTGCCGGATGTGATCCCGCCCGAGGGCTGTTATCTTGGCTGGCAGGACTCCCTGGACAAGCTTGCAAGACTGGTGGGCCCCGAGATCAACCAGTAGCGCGGAGCAGCCGTGACGCCACCGCCACTTCGAGCGGTCGCCCGATCACGATAACGAGCTGGTGCGTGATATGGGCGTTACGCGCTTGAGGAAGCCGCCCTCACTTATGCCGTTCAAGAACCGGGGGAGCATGCAGTCGGAGACCGGTGGCTCCGACATTCGAAATCTGCCCGCCGGCTGTACCGGTTCGCCGCAAGAAAATGCGACCAGACAATGAGTCTGTTTCAACTACGCTGAATCAGACTCTATTCCGCCGTCGCGCACAGCGTAAGGTTTTGAGCGGTCGCCGCCATTGAGTCGCCGCCGCGCATGCTGTTCAGCTACCAGCGATAGGTCACTGTGCCGAGTACGGTGCGGGTACGTCCGACGTTACATTGAACAAGAGAGAAGCATCCCGCGACATACTGAGTATCGAACAGGTTGGTGACGTTGACGGAGAAGCGCCAAGTATCGATCTCGTACCGGACCATCGCGTCCACCACCGTATAGGCGGGCGCATCGAACGTGTTGAGGCTGTCGCCGGCGCTGGCCGCGACATAGCGTATGCCGCCGCCGAAGCCGAGCCCGTTCAACGCGCCTTCGCGGATGGTGTAGTCGGCCCACAGCGACGCAAGATGAGGTGGTATAGTGACTGGCCGTTTGCCCAGATTGGCGGTGGTGCTTTTCGTCACCTTGGTGTCGTTGTAGGCATAGGCGGCGGTCAGATTGAGATTGCTGGTGAGGCTGGCGACTGCTTCGAACTCGAAGCCACGCGATGCGATTTCGCCGGTCTGGATTGAAAACCGGGGATTACCCGGGTCCGTCGTCAGGACATTCTGTTGCCGCAGATCGTAAACCGCGGCCGTCATCCGCAAATTCATGTCCTTAGGCTGAAACTTGATGCCTCCCTCATACTGTATCCCAGTGGTCGGCTTGAACGGAGACCCGTCAAACGCCGTTCCGGACGTGGGCACAAACGACTCGGAGTAACTGATGTACGGGACCACGCCGCTTTCGAACTCGTAGCCAAGCCCGCCCCGCTTGGTGGAGGCGCTGGCGTTCTGGTTGGTGGTGGTACCACCAAAAGCATTGACGGTCTTGGAGTCCGTCCAGTCGTGGCGACCCCCAAGAGTCAGAATCCAACGATCGAGCTTAATCTGATCCTGAAGGTAGACGCCAGTAAAATTCTCAGCTTGCCGGTATCCGTAATTGTCAGCGGGGATAAAAACAGGTGAACCATAGATCGGTGCAAAAACATCGATCGGACCAGCGGTACCGCTATATGTGCCTATGACATTACTTTTGCGCCATCGATGGTCGACGCCGAACAGCACGGTATGCTGCAAGATACCGGTCGTAGCTTTCAGTTCGGCCTGATTGTCGATCACAAACGTGTCCCAACTCCACCGAGTGGAAGCTGCCCCACGATTGAGCGTGCGAAGATCGGCTTGAAGTCCTCGCGGCGATATTTCCTTTGCGGCCCAATCCTCTTGGACGTATTGAAGGTTCTGCCTGAAGGTCACGCTGTCCGTAGCGTGATGCTCGAGATTATACCCGACGATAGCCTGCTTTTTATTATCATAAGTAAAGTCGGGCTCGCCAATGAACCGCGTGATCGGGATTCGCCCGTTCGGATTCGGCAGCGCGGTGCCCTGCGCGGGCAGGCCAAAGTTAAATTTTCCTGTGTCGTTTTGATACATGCTGAAAGCCGTGATTTCCGTCGAGTCCGTCGGACGCCACGTCACGGTGCCTGAAACGAAAGCGCGTCTGTCGTTTGAAAAATCGATGCCGTTGCCACCCTCGCGCAAGAGGCCGGTGAAACGATAGAGCAGCGTCCTGTCTTGCGTCGCCGGGCCACCGAAGTCGAAGGCACCGGCTTTATTGTCGAAACTTCCGCCCCGCAACTGAACTTCATGAATGAGCGTCTCGGACGGGCGCTTGGTGACGAGGCCGATCACGCCACCCGGCTGGTTCTGCCCGTAGAGAACCGACGCAGGTCCTCGCAAGACCTCGACACGCTCCAGCCCGTAAGGCTCGACGTCGCCGTTCGTGAGCGAGCGCAGCCCATTCAGATACACCGACCCCTGATACGGAGAAGCGATGAAGCCTCTCATTTGAACAGCCCCAGCGTTGAGCTGGAGGCCACCCGGTTCGGCGTAGACGCCCGGCGTATACCTTAGTGTTTCGTTCAACGACTGGACCTGCCGCGTTTGCATCTGGTCGCGCGTGACGACCGAGATCGACTGCGGCACCTCGATGATCGGCGTATCGGTCTTGGTGGCGGTAGCGCTGCGGCTGGCGACATAGCCCTGCACCGGACCCCACGCGGTCTCGCCCTGCACATCGATGGTATCGAGCGAGATCGCTCCGGAAACAGGCCCGGCCGCTGCACCAGATCCTGTCCGCTCTATCGTGACCGTACCGGCGTTGGTAAATCGATAGACAAGCCCTGTCCCGGCAAGAAGTCGCCTCAATGCTTCTCCCCTGGAAAACGTCCCCTGCACACCATTGGTGCGCATGTTTCTGGCGACATCGGCGGTATAGAGAATCTGGAGATCGGCCGCGTTTCCGAATGAGGCCAGCGCCGGCGCCAGCGGTTGCGCCGGAATCGAAAACCGCACAGCCGCGCGATCCGCCACGCCGGAAGTCGCCGTGACATTCTGCTGCGCCTGCGCCAGCGCACATTCGCCTGTCATGGCTGCAACGACCAACGCAGCCGCGCCCCATGCGCCCTTTCTCGATCCCATGTACCAACCCTCGCCCCTTCGACATCGAACCATCGGACGGGCCGATGGCTCCTCATGTTCTCCAAGACGAAGACCAGCGGCGCTTACCTCACGTCAGCCAGAGCACTTTCAAGATGTTCTCGATATTTCTTTGGATCAGGCATAGAGCCCCGCTTCTGATTCAATCAGAAGCGATAATGCTCTAGGCGGGACGGATGACAACGAGATAGGGGGTAATGCTGGTCATGGTGACCGGCAGGGTAAGGGCAATCGCGTCCAATACCCCGCCTGGATCGCGAACATTGAAAATGCCGCTCACCCGCAGCGCACCGAGCCCGTCGCCGAACAGGACAATGCGCCCTGCCCTGTAGCGGTTGAGGTCGCTGATGACGCTGATCAATGATTCATCCTCGAAGATCAGCTTGCCGCTACGCCAGGCGACCTCGGTCTGGCCGGCCGGCTTCATGCTTCCAAGGCTCTTGCTGTCATAGGCGATCTGCATGCCCGCCCCAAGCGTCGCCTGCGCATCATCGGCGCTGCCGTCCAGACGAACCGTGACGGCATGTTCCAGCGCGGTCACGACCACCCCGTCATTCGCACAATGAACGACGAACTGCGTCCCGAGCGCCGTCGTGACGCCGTTGCGCGCGATCACGGAGAACGGACGGCCGGGGTCGGCAGCGACCTTGAACAACGCCCTGCCCCGCTGCAGCGCGATCCGGCGCTCCCCGTCAGAGAAATTCACCGAGAGAGCGGTGTCCGCGTCAAGTTCGGCCTGGGAACTGTCGGCCAGTGTGACCGTGCGGATTTCACCGATATCCGTGGTGATGCCACCCGTGAGCCAATCCCAAACGCCGGCCCGATAGCCGGCGCCGAGTATCGCGGCGGCGCCAATCGCGGATGCCCCTGTCTTCAGCGCGCGCCGCCGTGACACGCGCCGCGGATCTTCCACTGCCTCCAACCGCCCCCACATCGCGGCAAGTTTCTCGAACTCGGCCTGATGGCTTGGATCGGCGGCCTGCCAGTGCCGGAACGCGACCCGTTCCTCGGCGGTTGCATCGCCTGAGTTCAGCCGGACGAACCAGGCCAGCGCCTGATCGCGCGCCGTCGGCGACGAATGCGGTACGGAAGGTTTGGGCATTCAGACTGAGTCCGTACGAGATGCAGTGACGACCATCATGCGCCCTTCGATCCAGAAACGATCGCAGAGCCTCAATGCCTCACCCCGCACTTGAATAAATTCAATCGACCAGCCCGTCCATTCGGTTACGGCAATGGCCGATGGCCTTCATGATGTGCTTTTCGACCATGCTGGTCGAAATCCGCAGTCGATCCGCGATTTCGCGATAGTTCAACCCGTCGAACCGATTCAGCAGGAAGACCTGCCGGCAGCGCGGCGGCAATTCATCGATTGCCTCGGCGAGCGTCTGGATGGCCCGCCTGTAAGCCAACACCGTCTCCGCGTCGGGCAGGTCGTCGGGCATGTTCTGCACGACATCGAGACTGACGAAGCGGTTCGATTGCACCGAGCGGCGCGCAGATAGTCGATCGCCAGATTGTCGGCGACCCGGTAGAGATAGCCTTTCTGGTTCTCGATGATTTCGGCCGAGGGAGCCGAGGTCATCAGCCGCAAGAACGTGTCCTGGATGATGTCCGCGGCAATATCCGAGGACTGGACTCGTTTTGAAGCCCGTCGCAACAGATCCGCGCCAAATCGCCGGAACAAATCCTGCAGATCCCAAGCCGACACGAGCCGCTCCATGCAGAGAAACCGAAAGGGCTGCACTTCCCCAACATTCAGTATTTCATTTCGCTTAAGCGGAAGCGGACAAGGTGGCAATCGGCACGACTTAGATTCTTTCTAGACGGCAAGGCCCGGGGCTCCATAAAAGAAACCGCGAGTGAGGCAGTTACGCGTGGCGACGGCCGCCAGATTGTTCAAAGCGTTTTCAGGTATTGCACCAACGCATCCCGTTCGGCTTCGGTCAGCCCGCGTCCAATGACGCCATTCGGCAGCTTGGTCTTGTCGGTCTCGGCGCCTTCAAATGAATGCCCAAGATTGCTGTTTCCAAGTCCGGTTACATCAAAACGGGTGATACCGGCAGCACACGTTTCACCAGATTTCACCGAAAGGCCGACTTTGACAGGATCGAACTCCCGGCTTCCGACGCAGAAAACCCGCGGCCTTAGGTGCTGTGGGGTGAGCATATCATGCAGGGTCGGCACCGAGCCGTTGTGAAGATAAGGCGCCGTGGCCCAGACACCGTCGAGCGGTCGTGCGCGATAGTGCGGCACCAGGACGATCGGCGGATTGGCGGGCTTGCCGCTATCAGACGAAATCGGCTTGAAGGTCTTTTTGTTCTGGCAGTTCCGTCGCTCCCCCCGCATGATCTTCTCCTGATCCGCCGGTAGCGGGTTGTCCTTGAACCATTGGTCGATCGACTTGTCGACCACCGCCATCAGCGCCAGCGTGAACGAAGCGTTGAGCGCTTCGTCATTCGGCGGCAGGTCGCAGGACCACTGCGCGTTGAGCTGCTTGATTGGATTCACGCCAAGCGAAGGCGGTAAATAGACCTGGCGCTCGGACAGAACACGAGCCTGCTGGCGATCAGTGCCCATGACGGCGACCGGCTTTTCAACGGCATTGAAAAACCTGCGACCGCCGATCGTAACCCAGTTCTTCTCGGCCCGGTCCGGATTCTCGGCGCGCCAGAACGAAAGATCGGGCCGTTCCCTGTCGAACTCGGGATCGCGCACCGGACCGCGATGACACTCGACGCAAAGCTCGGCATAGAGCCGTCGACCGCTTCTCACTTTCTCCCCGTCGACCCGCCAGGCTGGATCGTTCTCGAATATATCCGCGGCCTCCTTCCATCTGGGCGCGACCAGCCCCTTGAATTCCGGCGCCTGACCAGGCGCGTTATCGGCAAACGGATCAGGCCCGCGAAGCATTTCCTCAATCCAGAAGATGTTCTTCATCTTCATCGACGACCTGAACAGCGGCCGATCTGGATCCGAATGCTCTGTCAGGTTGAGTTTTGTTTTCACCCCCAGCGACTGCCCGGCATTGCGGACGAGTTCATTCTGGACTGAGCCGTCATACTGCGCCCAAAGGAACCACGGCACGTCCCAGATCGGCGGAAAGCTGACCGGCGCATCAGGCCGCACATAATTCCGCGCAAGCACCTCGGGAAACGCTTGGTTGTCCCTGGTGACCGGTGGCAGCAAATTCGAGAAGAAGATTTGATTGCCGATCCGGTTGAGGGCATCGAGCCGGCCAAATCCTTCATCGATATAAGTCATATTGTCACGCGCAAGAATCGCCTTGCTCCAATCCCTTTCGCGTTTGATCTTATCAAGGGTCTGCCGCAGTTTTTTCTTTAGGTCTTCCTTGAATGCGGAGTGATCGGCCGGCGGCGAACCAGCTCTTACAGCGCGCGCGATGACACGATCGGCAAAACGATTGAAACGCGTGGGAACGTGAACCGTGTAAAAAATCGAAAGCCCGATGGCGGACTCCAGATTCCCGAGATTGACCATCGCCGGCCCGCCGTCAAAGCGAATGTCGACATCCCGATAACGGATCTGGCCCGTGTGGCAGGCGGCGCAGGTGAAGCCAAGTTGAGCGGGATAAGGCTGGCCGGTAGCCGGCTCGACGCCGCTTTCCAGCCTTGCAAAGCCCACGGGTAACCCATCCGGATTTTCGGGATAATTCTTGAACTGTTCGGGTTCGGCCGCAGAACTGGCATTAAGCGAGTCCTTGCTGTAACCGAAATCGGACGCGCTGCTGTCAGGTTTGCGCGGACTGGGAATGAAGCCAAAACGGATCAGATAATCTCCATCGCTCAGCAGCTTTGGCGTGGAAAACACCGCAAGCTCCGCCCGCTCAAGCGAGACGAACCAGTCATAGGGCACTGGAAAGGTCGCGGTACCTTGAGATGCATGATGAAACCAGAAGCGCTCGCGCGCTGACCAGTTTTGCTTGAGCCAATAAGCCTTCGAAGGCATCTGCGCGGCCGGCAGCGGTGGAGGCAATATGGCGGACACTGTTTCGCCGGCCCGGCCGATATCCTTGAGCGTCGCTCTGACCTTCTCCGGCGCGAAAACTGCCACCAGAAAGAAGGTCGCCAAGGTCATCACCACGCCGATGATGATCACAAAAGCAGCTTTGAAAAAACCAGGCCAATGTTTGAATGAAAAGCTCATAACAATGCGCCCCTGTAGTCGGATCAACTTTTAGAGCCTTTTCGCTTCTGATGGCATCAGAGGCGGAGCTCTATAATCTTGATTTGACGCGTTTTCTTCACGCGAGCAGGTCATCCGCTTCGCTCGAAAAAGCTGTAGCGGTCGCCCTGATTCAGGTTACATAAATCCGAACTGTGTTCAACGCCCCGACCTCGCATCGCTGGAAGGTAGGAACGCCGTAAGTGCAGGACGATGATTGGCCCGATGCCTCGCGGCGGCCCCAACTGCCACGACACCGATCCGCTCCGCAAGACGCCCCTGCCAAGCTGGCGGTTGATAACAGGCCGCCACGGGACAAGGATGAACTCGTGGCACTTTTGGACGATGGCGAACTTGCCGCTGGATAGCTGGCGACGAAACGGCTTTCAATCCGGCGCGCCGTTGCACCACTCGACGGAACCGCGTATCGTCGACGTAAATTGACGCAATAAAGTAAAATGTCATCTGAAAGCATGCCACATCCGCCCGGGAGGCGATCGCATGACTTTGATGTTTCGACGCGCTCTTGTTGCCACGCTCCTGCTCATGAGCGTCGGACTGCCGTCCGGCGTCCGCGCGCAAGACAGTCCGCCGGCGAGCAGCGCCGTCACGCTGTTCGAGAACGTGCGCATCTTCGATGGCAGAAGCGCCGCGCTCTCCGCGCCCTCCAACGTTCTGGTGCGCGGCAACAAGATCGAGACGATCTCGACCCAGCCCATCGCGGTCGATCGCAGAGCGGATACCCGCATCATCGGCGGCGGCGGACGCACGCTGATGCCGGGCCTGATCGACGCGCATTGGCACGCAATGCTGATCCGGGTGACTCCGGCACAGTCATTCGGTGACGTCGGCTACGTCAATCTTCTTGCTGCCGCAGAAGCTAAAGACACGCTCATGCGCGGCTTCACCACCGTTCGCGACGTGGGCGGCCCGGTGTTCGGACTTAAGGCCGCTATCGACGAAGGAATCGTCAAGGGCCCGCGCGTCTATCCCTCCGGCGCCGTTATCACCGTTACGAGCGGACACGGCGATTTCCGCCAGCGCACCGATCTGCCGAGAACGATCGGCGGTCTGCTCACCCGCATGGAGCAGGTCGGCGGCGCCATGGTCGCGGACAGTCCTGACGAGGTACGTTTGCGCGTTCGGGAGCAACTCATGCAGGGTGCCTCCCAGGTCAAAGTGACGGCGGGCGGCGGAGTGTCGTCACCCTTCAGTCCGATCGACGTGTCCACCTTCACCGAGGCTGAACTGCGCGCTGCGGTCGAAGCCGCCGAGAACTGGGGAACGTACGTCGCAGCCCATGCCTTTACGCCGGCTGCGATCCAGCGATCCATTGCCGCCGGTGTGAAGTGCATCGAACACGGCATGTTGATGGACGACGCAACCGCCAAACTGATGGCCGAGAAGGGCATTTGGCTGAGCATGCAGCCGCTCCCCGAAGACTTGAGGCTGGGCTTTCCGGTGGGTTCAGTCCAGCGCGCCAAGGCGGATGAGGTCTGGCCCGGCATAGCCAGGACCTACAAGCTGGCGAAGAAGTACAACATCAAGACGGCCTGGGGCACCGATGTGCTGTTCTCGGGCGCGCTGGCGCGGCAACAGGGGGCCATTCTGGCCTCGCTTGTGCGCTGGTACACTCCCGTCGAAACGCTGGTCATGGCGACGTCGACAAACGCCGAACTGCTGGCGCTCTCCGGCAAACGCAACCTTTATCCGGGCAAGCTCGGTGTTGTGGAACAGGGTGCGCTCGCGGACCTGCTTCTGGTCGATGGCAATCCCCTGGACAACATCAACCTCGTCGCAGATCCGGGCAAGAACTTCCTCGTCATCATGAAGGATGGCGCTATCTACAAGAATGACGTGCCCAAGTGAGTCCCATCTGCCCAAGTGAGTCCCATTCCGGAGGGGCGCGCGATCCAGATCATCATGCTCGCAGCACGTACGAAGGCGAGACGACAATGCGGTGGGTTGATACACAATCATTGTTCTATTCGCGGCCGCCACGCTGATCTTCCTGTGCAGAAGCGGCGAGATCGATCCCAATCTTGCCGCTGGTGCGACCTATGATTTCGCTGGTGCGACCTATGGTGAAGGATCGGTTTTAGGCACCCTTCCATTTGATCGAGCAGCCGATGGACGGCTGTTGGTCAGCGGGCGCCAGACCGGTGCGCGCAATCGCGCGCATGGCTTCGACAAGCTCTCGGGGCGCCTCCGCGCGAGGCGGAGTTTTGCGGCCTTCGTCGAGCCGACCGCGGTACTTAAGCTTGCGGTCGGCGCTGTAACCGAAGAAGTCCGGCGTACACACCGCCCCGTACGCTAGCGCGACTTCTTGGGTTCCATCATGCAGATAGGGAAACGGGAAATTATGAGCCTTGGCGAAATGCTTCATATTTTCAAATGAATCCTCGGGACGGTTCTCCGCATCGTTCGAGCAAATCGCCACGAAACCAATGCCCTCCGACATAAGCACCCGCGCGTCCGCGACCATGCGGTCGATCACCGCTTTGACGTAGGGGCAATGGTTGCAGATAAAGACCACGACGGTGCCATTTTCGCCGGCAAAGTCGTCCAGACTGTAAATCTTGCCGTCGGTCGCCGGAAGCCGGAACTCCGGCGCCGGCGTATCGAAAGTGACCTGGGTGGCCGTCATCGCCATCTCGCATCTCCTTGTGACAGGAATAAAGTATATATGTAATCGGGCTTCAAGGTTCGGCTCCTTTCGGCTGTAAACGGTGAGCCCGGGTCTCAAGGAGCAAATCTTCCAGCCGTCGCGACCATTTGCAATGGCGAATACTGGAGGTTAGGCGCGCATCAAGACGGAACGGTATAGCTGACGCGAGCCACCCTTTCCAATTATCAGGCCCCCTCGCCAATTATCAGGCCCTCTCGCTGCGGCCGGCGTCGGAGATCGGCCAGATCGTTCCGCCGGTGTCGTCGGCCCGCGGTGTCGTCGGCCCTCCTTTCGTTACTGCGAACTCGGCGGAAGGTCCCCAGACTTGGCGAAATCAGCACCGCGGCGCGGAGGCTTGAATGACCCAGTGCGGCATAGGGATGTTACTTCTATGCTATGCACGATGATACGCGGGCTTTGGAGACAGGATCGTCTGTGCTCCGTTCATTCGGACGGCGACAGGAACTCTTTGACCTCGTCGTCGGATAAATCGATGCGATAGAAATTCCGGTAAGAGGCGCGCGTCTCCGCGACCATATCGATATCGGTGAAGGCATCGGGACAGAGCAGCTTCGCGAGCCAAAGGAACGGCAACGCTGCTTCCGACGTCTCGCGTCGGTGAACAATTCCTGGCGTCCCGCTCCTGCCAGCTTCCTGTTGGGCTTGAGACCTGCCTGTATGCTAACTGGTATTGCCCAGCGGTAATTTGCTGCGGGTACGATTTTTGC
>ENA-UOUJ01001109-UOUJ01001109.1-activated-sludge-metagenome-genome-assembly--contig:-NODE-1109-length-15070-cov-7.275857_pt1 | contig 15070 bp, 12 predicted proteins | sample MGYA00249839_ERZ747224 | MGnify/ENA primary metagenome ERZ747224 (study PRJEB28782, sample SAMN03220277) | activated sludge metagenome | biome: wastewater; feature: sewage sludge; material...
CCGATCAGGCCGAGGTCGTGACGCTGGCCTACGTCGAGGGCCTCTCCCACAGCGAGATCGCCGCGCGGCTCGGGCTTCCGCTCGGAACCGTGAAATCCCGCATGCGCCTCGCCTACCAGAAGATCCGCGGCGAGCTCGAGGGGCTGAGATAGATGACGACGATTACCCATCACCCCGACATCTCGACGTTGATGTGCTGTGCGGCGGGCAGCCAGCCGGAGGCATTCGCAGCCGTCGTCGCCTCGCACCTCGCGCTCTGCCCAGAGTGCCGGGACGAGGTGCGCCGCATGCAGGAAATCGGCGTTGCGCTGTTCGACAAGCTGGAGCCCGTGCCGGTCTCCTGCCAGCCGCCCGTCGTCGCCATGCGGGCGGCCGAAGCCGACGTCGGCAGCTTGCAAGCCGATCGCGAGGCCATCGCCGACATCTGCAAAACCGGCGTGCCGATGCCGCTCGCCAAGCACGTGGGATGCTGCCTCCACGACGTCCCGTGGCAAACGGTGGCGCCCGGTATCGCCACCTACACCATTCCTCTGTCCCGCGGCTGCTACGGAAGCTTGAAGCTGGTGATGGTTCAGCCGGGAATCGCGCTTCCGCTCCACGGCCACACAGGAGCCGAGCTGACGCTCGTTCTCACCGGCAGTTATACGGACGAGATCGGCACGTTCCGCGCTGGAGACGTCGCGGACCTCGACGAGGAGGTCACGCACCGGCCCGTCGCCTGCCCGCAAAACGGCTGCGTCTGCCTCACGGCGAGCGCCTGCGAGGCGCCGTTCGAGGGGAAGAAGCGAGATTAGCCGGCGGCACGCGCCTTCGCCAGCGCATCGAAGGCCATCAGCTCGCGCATGAGGGGCTCGAAGTCCTTGAGCGGCAGCATATTCGGTCCGTCGGACGGCGCGTGATCGGGATCCTGATGCGTCTCGATGAAAAGCCCTGCGACGCCGACCGCAACCGCCGCCCGCGCCAGTACCGGCACGAAGCGCCGGTCCCCGCCCGAGCTTCCGCCGAGCCCGCCGGGCTGCTGGACGGCATGAGTTGCATCAAAAATCACAGGCGCGCCGGTTTCCGCCATCTGCGGCAGGCTGCGCATGTCGACCACGAGCGTATTGTAGCCGAACGAGGCGCCCCGCTCGGTGAGAAGCACGTTGGGATTGCCGGAGCCCACCACCTTGGCGACGACGTTCTTCATGTCCCAGGGCGCCAGGAACTGGCCTTTCTTCACCTTCACGACCCGGCCCGTCCCGGCCGCGGCGACGAGCAGATCCGTCTGCCGGCACAGGAAGGCCGGGATCTGCAGCACGTCGGCCACTTCCGCCACCCGCGCGCACTGGGCGGGTTCGTGCACGTCCGTCACGATCGGGAGGCCCAGCTTTTCACGGATTTCGGCGAAGACCGGGATCGCGGCCTCGAGCCCGATGCCGCGCTTTCCGCCAAGCGAGGTGCGGTTCGCCTTGTCGAACGACGACTTGTAGACGAGACCGATCCCGAGCCGCCCGGCAATCTCCTTGAGCGCGCCGGCCATTTCGAGCGCGTGCGCGCGGCTCTCCATCTGGCACGGTCCTGCGAACACCACGATGGGCGCGGTGTTCGAAACGGTCAGCGCCCCGATCGCGACGCTGGCATTGGGTTTCAGAGTGTCTTGCTGGGTCATGCCGCCCTTATACCGGCTTCCCGCCTCCGGGGGGAGTGCTTGACGCTTGCGGCCCCGGTTTCTACACCCACTTAGAGTGCTTCCGGAAAAGTGGGACCCGGTTTTCCGATAAGAAGCACGACAAAGCAAAAACTTAGAGCCGTTCCGCGGTTCCACCAAAATCGGAACGGCTCTAGTCCCTTCCGCCGCCGTCATCCCCGCGCGAGGCCCCTATGCTCGTCCTGATCGATAACTACGACAGCTTCACCTATAACCTCGTGCATTTCCTGGGCGAACTCGGCACCGCTTCGGAGGTCGTCCGCAACGACAAGACGACGGCGGATGCAGTCCTCGAAATGAACCCCAAGGCCATCGTGCTCTCGCCCGGCCCCTGCACGCCGAACGAGGCCGGCGTCTGCCTCGACCTGATCGAGAAGGCGGCCGGAAAGGTGCCCCTCCTCGGCGTCTGCCTCGGCCACCAGGCCATCGGGCAGGCCTACGGGGGCAAGGTCATCCGCGCGCCGCTTCCCATGCACGGCAAGCTCTCTCAGATCCGCCACACGGACAAAGGCGTCTTCAAGGGCCTGCCGCAGCCCGTCGAGGTGACGCGCTATCACTCGCTGATCGTCGAGCGCGAGACCCTGCCCGATTGCCTCGAGATCACCGCCGAGACCGACGACGGCATCATCATGGGGCTCCAGCACAAGACGCATCCCGTCCACGGCGTGCAGTTCCACCCCGAGAGCATCGCCTCCCAAAAGGGCCACGCGCTGCTTGCGAACTTCCTCGAGCTGGCGGGCCTCGATCCCCGGCGCATCGATACGCCCCGCCCGCGCGACGCGGCCTGAGCCCCCCGCGCACCGCGGCCCGAGAATAGGATCACGATGACCACAGCCGGTATCAAGCCCCTCCTGCAGACGATCGCAAGCGGCCGCTCTCTCTCCGTCGACGAGGCGGCCCACGCCGTCGACGTGCTGACCAACGAGGCGACGCCCGCGCAGATGGGTGCCTTCCTCATGGGGCTGCGCGTGCGCGGCGAGACGGTGGACGAGATCACCGGCGCCGCCCGCACGCTGCGCGCCAAGATGATGCCGGTCACGGTCGCGCCCGGCGCCATCGACATCGTCGGCACCGGCGGCGACGGCCACGGCACCTTCAACGTGTCGACCGGCGCGGCCATCGTCGCGGCAGGCGCCGGCCTCAAGGTGGCCAAGCACGGCAACCGCTCGGTCTCCTCGCTCTCCGGCGCATCCGACGTGCTGTCCGCGCTGGGCGTGAAGCTCGACTGCGGTCCCGACGCCATTGTCCATGCCGTCAACGACGCCGGCGTCGGCTTCCTCTGGGCGCCCGCCCATCATCCGGCGATGAAGGCCTGGGCGGCGGCGCGTGCCGATCTCGGCGTGCGCACGCTCTTCAACCTGCTCGGCCCGATCTGCAATCCCGCCGGCGTGAAGCATCATGTGCTCGGCGTCTTCGCGCCCGAGTGGGTTGAGCCCATCGCGGAGGTGCTTCGCGCGCTGGGCTCGGAGCGTGCCTGGGTCGTGCACGGTCACGACGGCCTCGACGAACTCTCGACCACGGGAGCGACGACGGTCGCCGAATTGAAGGACGGCCAGATCGCGATCTTCGAGGTGACGCCCGAAGACGCAGGCCTTCCCCGCGCGACGCTCCAGGACCTCAAGGGCGGCGACGGCGCCCACAACGCAGACGCGCTCCGCAGCCTGCTGGCCGGCGAGCCGGGTCCCTACCGCGACATCGTCCTTCTCAACGCCGCTGCCGCCCTCGTCGTCGCGGGACGCGCGGCCTCTCTCAAGGAGGGCGCGGCCCTGGCCGCCGACGCGATTCTGTCCGGCCGCGCCGCCGAAGCTCTCCAACGCCTCGTCGCCGTCAGCAACAAAGGAAGCTGAGGCTGCGAATTGTCTTCGCGGCTTCAAGGGGCTGCGTTCACCAACCTCGCCGCTCCGCGATCTCGCGAGCTTGACCCCTGCCGCCCGGGCCGGTAGCTACCTACCTTCCCTGACACAAGCATCAGTCATGTCCGATATTCTCGAATCCATCACCCGCTATAAGCGCGAGGAAGTCGCGGCCGCGCAGGCAAAGTTGCCTCTGCAGGTATTGGCGGAGTACGCCCGCAGCGCGCCGCGCGTGCGGCCGTTTGCGGCGGCTCTCGAAGCCAGGCACAACGCCGGCCGCACGGCGCTGATCGCCGAGATCAAGAAGGCCTCGCCGTCGAAGGGCCTCATCCGGGAGGATTTCGATCCGCCTGCGCTCGCGCGCGCCTACGAGGACGGCGGCGCGGCATGTCTTTCGATTCTGACCGATGGCCCGTCGTTCCAGGGCTCGCCGGAATATCTCACCGACGCGCGCGCCAAGGTCTCCCTGCCCGTGCTGCGCAAGGACTTCATGATCGACACCTATCAGGTGGTCGAGGCGCGCGCCTGGGGCGCCGACTGCATTCTGATCATCATGGCGGAGGTGGACGACGCGGTCGCGGCCGATCTCGCCGCCGCCGCGAAGGATTGGGGCATGGACGCCATCGTCGAGGTGCATGACGCCGCCGAGCTCGACCGCGCCTTGAAGCTCGACTGCCGCCTGATCGGCATCAACAATCGCAACCTCAAGACCTTCGAAACCACGCTTGCGACGACCGAAGAGCTGGCTCCGCGCGTTCCGAAGGATCGCATCGTCATCGGCGAGAGCGGCATCTTCACATCCGCCGACATCGCACGATTGAAGCGCGTCGGCGTCGAAACCTTCCTCGTCGGCGAAAGCCTGATGCGCCAGGCCGACGTCAAGGCCGCAACAGAGACCCTGCTCGCGCCGGAGGCCGCATCATGACCAAGCTCAGCCATATCGACGAATCGGGCCGCGCCCACATGGTGGACGTCGGCTCCAAGCACGCGACGCATCGCACGGCGGTCGCGGAAGGCTTCGTCACCATGAACGCGGAAACGCTGGAGCTCATCCTGTCCGGCACCGCACCCAAGGGCGACGTGCTCGCCGTCGCGCGCATCGCCGGCATCATGGCGGCGAAGAAGACGAGCGACCTCATTCCGCTCTGCCATCCGCTCGGGCTCACGCGCGCCGGCATCCACTTCACGCCGTCCGACCAGCCGGCCGGTATCCATATCCGCGCCGAGGTGGGCGTGACGGGACAGACCGGCGTCGAGATGGAGGCGCTTACCGCCGTTTCCGTCGCCGCGCTCACGCTCTACGACATGCTGAAAGCCGCGGACCGTGGCATGGAAATCGGCGCCATTCGCTTGGCGGAAAAGACCGGCGGACGCACCGGCTATTATGCGGCACCTCCGCGCGAAGGCCAGCCGGAGGCCGAAGACGCCGCCGCGCAAGACACCACCGAAACCGGGAGCTGACCATGGCGCTCATGCCCGCCGAGACCGCGCTGGCTCGCGTCCTCGAAGGCATTGGGCCGCCTGACGAGGAGATCGTCCCCATCGGTCAGGCTGCCGGCCGCGTGCTCGCCCGCGATCTCGCCGCCACCCTCACCCAGCCCCCCTTCAATGCCTCCGCCATGGACGGATATGCGGTGTACGGCGCGGATGCCGTCTCCCCGGGCGACCGCTGGACGATCGTCGGCGAAGCCGCCGCCGGAAGCGCATTTGCGGGCACCGTCGGCCCGGGCGAGGCCGTGCGCATCTTTACCGGTGCACCCGTGCCCACGGCGTGCGGCACGGTCGTCATTCAGGAGAACGTCTCGCGCGACGCGGACGCCCTCACCGCCAACGAGCCCACGCAAGCGGGCGCAAACATCCGGCTCGCCGGCAACGACTTCGCGGAAGGCGACGTGCTGCTCTCGCGTGGACGCCGCCTCGATGCCTATTCGGCGACGCTCGCGGCCGCGATGGGTCATGGCGAGGTTGCCGTCGCGCGCCGTCCCATCGTCGCCATCCTCGCGACCGGCGACGAGCTTGTGCCGCCCGGCATCGCGCCGGGCCCGGACCAGATCGTCTCGTCGAACCCCGTGGGCCTTGCCGCGCTCGTCGCGCGCGCGGGCGGCGTGCCGCGCGATCTCGGCATCGCCGCCGACAGGAGAGACGCGCTCGCCGAGCGCATCGCCGAAGCCCGCGACGCCGACATTCTCGTGACCATCGGTGGTGCGTCGGTCGGCGACCACGATCTCGTGGGTCCGGTGCTGAAGGAGCAGGGTCTCGACCTCTCGTTCTGGAAAATCGCCATGCGCCCTGGCAAGCCGCTGATGTTCGGCCGCTTGGGCGTGCGCCGCGTGCTCGGCCTGCCCGGCAATCCGGTGTCCGCGCTGATCACGGCGCGCGTGTTCCTGATTCCGCTGATTCACGCGCTGCAAGGCGAGGAGCCCGAGGCACGCGTGCCGGAGACGGCAATTCTGGCGGCTCCTCTCGAAGCCAACGGCCCGCGCCTTCACCTGATGCGCGGCAAACTCGGGCGGCGCGCCGACGGCGCCCTCACGGTCGCCGCCGTGCCATCGCAGGACAGCTCCCTCCTCGCGGCGCTGTCCCGCTCCGACTGCCTCATTCGCCGTGTCGCCGACGCGCCCGCGCTGCCTGCCGGCGAGCCCGTCGAGATCGAGCGGCTGTGAGGCGGACGTCGCGCCGTTACAAAAAAGTTCCGCGCAACGATGATACGCACCCTGCAACGCGATAGGTTGCGCTTGCAGAACGAGCCGGGAACGATTAGCGTACATTCACGATTTGTTTAGGTGAGTCTTACGACTCGGGTTCCGACGCACCATCCGGCTTTGCGGATCGAGCCGGCACGGTCAGGATGCGGACGAAGGTCTGATTTCAAAGGTTGCGGCAACAAGGCCGCGAACATGGGATCGCCCGTTTGCTCCCCGCCGTTGCGGCGCATCGGCTGCCTCTCAGGGGGGCACGCCGCCGGGACGTCGTAGGTGGAAAAACTCTCGGCCTTGGAAGTCCGGGCCTTGCACGGGAGGCATGAATGCTGACGTCGAAGCAGAAAGAGCTTCTGCTCTTCATCCACGAGCGTATGCAGGCCGATGGCGTCCCGCCGTCGTTCGACGAGATGAAGGACGCGCTCGATCTCAAATCCAAATCCGGCATCCACCGCCTCATCACGGCGCTGGTCGAGCGCGGTTTCATCCGCCGCCTGCCCCACCGCGCGCGCGCCATCGAGGTTTTGAAGCTGCCTGAAAGCTCCACGGCACAAACCGCGGAAGCCCTGCGGCGCGTCGGCTTCCAGCCGAGCGTGATCGAGGGCGCGAAATCGCGGCTGCCCGACATCTCGCTGCCCCCCTCGCACATGCTCGACAGCCGGACGGTCTCCGTGCCGGTGATGGGCCGCATCGCAGCCGGCGTTCCGATCTCCGCGATCCAGAACCACACGCACGACATCGCCTGTCCGCCCGACCTCCTGACCAACGGCGAGCACTTCGCGCTCGAGGTCAAAGGCGATTCGATGATCGAGGCCGGCATTCACGACGGCGATACGGTCATCATCCGCCGCTGCGACACCGCCGAGAACGGCGACATCGTCGTCGCCCTCGTCGAGCACGAGGAGGCGACCCTGAAGCGCCTGCGCAAGAAGGGCTCGACCGTTGCGCTGGAAGCGGCCAATCCCGAGTTCAAGACGCGCATCTTCGGCCCCGACCAGGTCGACATCCAGGGCCGTCTCGTCGGTCTCATCCGGCGCTACTGATCGTCGCTGTCCTGGAGCGACATGCGCGCGCGGCTTGCCCCTCGCGTCCTCTGCGGCCGCTCGGGCCGCTCCGTCCAGGGCCGCACGCCGCGCCGTGCCGCGACCGTTTCGGTCCTGACGATGCGAGCCGCGTCACCCTCTGGAGTGTCGTCCACATAAATTGCGTGCGCGCCGTCGCGCCGCAAGGCTGCGCGGTCGAAAACGGCAAGCGGGCGGTCACAGCCGCGCGGACGCCGCGGCCCGCCGACCAGGATGTCCGCGTTCGCGCAGTCCTCCGCCGTGGCCGAGGGATGGCGCGCGATCGCGACACGCAGGCCCTTGGTCTCGCCGAGACAGCCCACGCCGTCGCAGGAAAGACTGCGGGCTTCGCGTGCAGCGCGCGGCGTGCGCGCGTCGCCGTCGTGCTCCAGCCAGCGCCCGAGATCGAAATTGCCGGACGCCCCGCGCGTGGCGACGAGCAAACCGTCGCCTCCCCGCACCGCGACGAGGTCGCCGCCGCGCCCGACGAGAATGTCGGGCCGCTCCTTTCCGCCCGCCAGCAGCGCACCGGCGGCGATGACGGGCAGCCCCCAGAGCCGCCAGCGCGTCTGCCACAGCATCAGCCAAAGTCCGCCCGCGATCATGAAGCCGAAGGCGATGCCGCGGATTTCCGCGATGACGCCGACCGCGCCGGGAAGCCCCGCCACCACGTACGCCGTCCACGTCATGAAATCGATGCCGAGCGCCATGATCGGCAGAGCCAGCCATTCGAGGCCGAACGGCATCAGCACGAGCGTGAGAAGGGCCGCCGGCATGATGACGAGGTTGACCGCCGGCCCCGCGATGAGGTTGGCGAGCACCGCATACTGCTGGCTCTTGTGGAAGTGATAGATCCCGATCGGCGCCACCGCGAGGCTCGCGATCACGGTGGACAGCAGGATGCCGCCCAGAAAGATCGCGCCCAGTTTCCCCCAGCCGCCGAACGCCGTTTGCTCGGTCCGGCGCCGGATCAGCTCGTATCCCGCGATCAGCGCGATCACCGCTGCAAACGACATCTGGAAGCCGGGATCGAGCAGGCTCTCCGGCATGACGATCAGGATCAGAAGCGCCGCCAGCGCGACGTTGCGCATGGCGAGCGCCTGCCGGTCGAGCAGGATCGCGACGAACATGATCGAGATCATGATGAAGGCGCGGACGGTGGCGATCGCAGCCCCCGAGATCAGGAGATAGCCCGTCGCGCCGAGAAGCCCCGCGACGGCGGCCCACTTCTTCGTCGAGACGCGCAACGCGATCGACGGAAAGAATGCGAGCAGAACGCGTGCCGAGAGAAACACCGCGCCCGCCATGATCACCATGTGCAGGCCCGAGATCGACAGGATGTGAATGAGACCGGAGTCGCGATAGGCATCATTCGTGGCGTCCGTGATGCCGCCACGCTCGCCTGTGATGAGCGACACCGCGATCGCGCCCGTCTCTCCGGGCACGACCGCGCGAATGCGCTCGCCGATATCGAGCCGCAACCGTTCGAGCCAAAGCCGCACAGCCCGCCCCGCGCTGTCCGCATATCCCGCGGGCGGCGCGTCGATCTCGGCCGCGGCCAGCGCATAGCCGGTCGCGCCGAGCCCCTGAAACCATGCCATGCGCGCGAAATCGTATCCGCCGGGCAGCGCCGGCATCGGCGGTGGCCGCAGCGTCGCGCGAAGGCGCACGGCGTCACCCGGCTTCAGCCCCTCGCGCTTTTTCAGAACCCAGAGCCGCACGCGCTCCGGCGTCGCCTCCGGCGCGAGACGGCTGATGGACGTGACGCGGATCGTCAGTCGCTCCCCCCGCGTCGCACGCGGCTCGATCAGTTCGACGATGCCGCGCACGTCGGCAAAACGGATTTCGTGGCCCAGCACCGGCGCGCGCGTCCACTCGGTTCGTACTTTCGAAACGGCAAAGCCGAGTGCCACCGCGAAAAGCGCCAACGCGGCGAGACGGAGCAGTCCCGCCCGCGCGCTCGCGACGGTGAGCGCCAAGGCCATGCCGAAACCCGCCGCCGCAACCCAAAGGGTCGGCTCCACCGGTTGCGCGAAATAGAGCGCGATGCCGAGACCGACGAACACCGGCAGCCACAGGAACCAGCGGGCGCGCTCCGCTTCGAGCCTGGCCATCAGGCTCCAGCGCGCGCCAAACGGGCGCGGATCGTCCGGACCGTCCAGGACAAAAGGCCCATTCCGCCTTTCGTTTCCGGCAGATACGTTCACCCTTCGCCCCTCCCCGGCGCTCGGAACTAGTCTCACCGCGCCCGCCTATGCTACACGGGCGCCCAAACCTCTCAAACCTGAGCCAAACCCTCTATGACCGAGATCTCATCGAGCCCGGCACGCGCGCCGGTCGTGCGCTTCGCCCCCTCCCCCACCGGCTATCTCCATATCGGCGGGGCCCGGACGGCGCTGTTCAACTGGCTTTATGCCAAGGCGAAGGGCGGAACGTTCCTGTTGCGCATCGAGGACACCGACCGCGAGCGCAACAATCCCGAAGCCGTGGCCGCCATCCTCGACGGTCTCTCCTGGCTCGGGCTCGATTGGGACGGCGAGCCCGTCTCGCAGTTCTCGCAAGCGGACCGTCATCGTGAGGTGGCCCGCACGTTGCTCGAGCAGGGCGCGGCCTACCGCTGCTATCTGACGCCCGACGAACTGGACCGGATGCGCAAGGCCGCCGAAGCCGAGAAGCGTCCCTTCTCCGTCCAGTCGCCCTGGCGCGACCGCGATCCCTCGGAGGCGCCGGCGGATCAACCCTTCGCCGTGCGCCTCAAGGCTCCCCGCGAAGGCGAGACCGTGATCGAGGATCGCGTACAAGGCCGCGTCGTGTTCCAGAACAAGGAGCTCGACGACCTGATCATTCTGCGCAGCGACGGCAACCCGACCTACAATCTCGCGGTCGTGGTGGACGACCACGACATGGGCGTAACGCACGTGATCCGCGGCGTCGATCATCTCACGAACGCCGCGCGCCAGACGCAGATCTATCGCGGCATGGGATGGACCGTGCCCGTGTGGGCGCACGTGCCGCTCATTCATGGCAGCGACGGCGCGAAGCTCTCGAAGCGCCACGGGGCGCAGGGCGTGGAAGAGTATCGCGCGATGGGCTATCTGCCGGCCGCGCTGCGCAACTACCTCGTCCGCCTCGGCTGGAGCCACGGCGACGACGAGATCATGTCGACCGACGATCTCATCGCCTGGTTCGACATCGACGACATCAACAAGGCGCCGGCCCGCTTCGACTTCAAGAAGCTCGACGATCTGAACGGACACTACGTGCGCGGCGCCGACGAGGCCGAACTGCTCGCACGCGCCAGAGATCTGTTGCCGCATCTCGATTTCGCAAGTCTGCGCACGCTTGCCGTGGATCCGAAGGCGCCGCCGCGCGCGGACATCGCCCTCGCCCATGAAGTGCACGCGCTGGTGCCGAGCGCCACCAACGGCGCCGATCTCGCGCAGCGTTTCGACGCGGTGGGCTGGGATAAGTTCGGCGCGGCTCTTCCCGCGATCAAGGAGCGCGCCAAGACCGTCGCGGATCTTCTCGCGCAGGCGCTGTTCCTGATCGCCGAACGCCCCCTTAGTCTAGATGACAAGGCGAAGAAGCTGTTGGATGCTGAGGCCCAAGCGAATCTGAAGGCTCTTTTACCGCGCCTGGAAGCCCTCACCGAATGGAACGCGACAAGCCTTGAGGCATTGGTGCGCAGCTATGCGGAGGAAACCGGCGCGAAGCTCGGCAAAGTGGCCCAGCCTCTGCGTTCCGCGCTGACCGGCAGGGCGGTCTCGCCGCCCGTATTCGACGTCATGAGCGTGCTTGGCCGTGATGAAACACTGGGCAGGTTGAGCGAACAAATTCGCTAGCAGCGCCGCAAATCTTTGCAACTTCATCGTTTCGCCGGCCTGCCCGAATTGATTATAATGCACCGCAACAAGTGCATCCTGCTTGGGACGCCTTGGTCTCGTTCGAGGCTCGGGTAGACTGAAACTACCGCAAGGAGAAGCGGCATGGGCATTCAGGAAAACGCGACCCCCAATGTGGAGGCCTCGCGGGAGGCCGAGCTGGAACTCGACGGCCGGAACGTGTCGTTCGACGTGCGCCGGGGGTCGATCGGGCCGGACGTGATCGACATCGGCAAGCTCTACCGCGAGACGGGCTGCTTCACCTACGACCCGGGCTTCACGTCCACCGCGAATTGCTCCTCGGGCATCACCTTTATCGATGGCGACAAGGGCGAATTGCTCTATCGCGGCTACTCCATCGACGAGCTGGCGGAGAATTCGAACTTCCTCGCCATCTGCTACCTGCTGCTGCACGGCGAGCTGCCGACGAACGACGAGTTCAAGACGTTCCGCAACAGCATCTCGCGCCACACGATGGTGCACGAGCAGATGACCAAGTTCTTCACCGGGTTCCGCCGCGACGGACATCCGATGGCGATCATGGTCGGCGTCGTGGGCGCTCTCTCGGCGTTCTATCACGACTCGACCGACATCAACGATCCCGAGCAGCGCCACACGGCCAGCTACCGGATGATCGCGAAGATGCCGACCATCGCGGCGATGGCCTACAAGTATTCCATCGGCCAGCCGTTCATCTATCCGCGGAACGACCTCGACTACACGTCGAACTTCCTGCAGATGTGCTTCTCGGTGCCCTGCGAGCCCTACATCGTCAATCCGGTGGTGGCGCGCGCGCTCGATCGCATTTTCATTCTGCATGCCGACCACGAGCAGAACGCGTCGACCTCGACCGTCCGCCTCGCGGGCTCGTCGGGTGCGAACCCGTTCGCGTGCATCGCAGCCGGCATCGCCTGCCTCTGGGGCCCCGCGCACGGCGGCGCGAACGAAGCCGCCCTCAACATGCTCGAAGAGATCGGCACCGTCGACCGCATCCCCGAGTACATCGAGAAGGCGAAGGACAAGTCGTCCGGCTTCCGCCTCATGGGCTTCGGCCACCGCGTCTACAAGAACTACGATCCGCGCGCCAAGGTCATGCAGAAGACCTGCCACGAGGTTCTCGACGCACTCGACAAACGGAACGAGCCGCTGCTCAAGGTGGCGCTGGAGCTTGAGCGCATCGCGCTCGAAGACAAATATTTCGTCGACAAGAAGCTCTATCCCAACATCGATTTCTATTCGGGCATCACGCTACGCGCGATGGGCTTCCCGGTCTCGATGTTCACGGTGCTGTTCGCCGTGGCCCGCACGGTCGGCTGGATCGCGCAGTGGAAAGAGATGATCGAGGATCCCGAGCAGAAGATCGGCCGGCCGCGCCAGCTCTATGTCGGCCCGCCGCGCCGGCCCTTCCCTAAGCCGTAATCGAGAACGACGTCGGCCGCCGCCTCGCTCGGCGCGCGGCCGCCGTCGGTCTGCAGAAGTCCCGGTATCCGGTCGAGCGCCGCCTGCTGCCGACGCCGCGCCTCCGTATCCGACAAGAGCGGCAGCAGCGTGCCCGCAAGGTTCTCGGGCGTCACCGTCTCCTGATGAAACTCGGGGAACGCGTTCTCGCCGAGCACGAGATTGGCGAGCACAACCGTCGGCGCCTTGATGAGCCGTCGCAGAAACGGCGCCGCGACGGGATCGACGCGATAGGCGACGACCATCGGCGTGCCCGCGAGCGCGAGTTCGAGCGTCACGGTCCCCGAGGCGGCAAGGGCCGCATGTGCGAGCTTGAAAGCGCGAAACTTGTCGTCGTCTCCTTCGACGAGATGCGGCGCAAGCGGCCACGACTTGAGCCCCGCTGCAATCAAGGGCCGCATGTGCGGTACGCACGGCATCAGCACCTGAGGCTCGACACCCTGCGCCATGACGAGCCGCAGGGCGGCGCCGAACGGCTCCATCAGGCGTCCAACCTCGGACGAGCGGCTCCCCGGCAGCGCCACCACGACGGGACGGGCGGGATCGAGATCGAGCGCGGCGGCGAGCGGAGCCGGATCGAGATCGCGGAACCAGTCGAGCCGTTCGGACAGCGCGTGGCCGACATAGGTGCACGGCGGGCCGCCGAGGCGCGCATGCGCCGCCGGCTCGAACGGTAAGAGCGCGAGCACGTGATCCACATAGCCGCGCATCTTCGCCGCGCGTCCGGGGCGCCACGCCCATACGCTCGGGCTCACGTAATCGACGATGGGAATGTCGGGCCGCCGCTTGCGGATACGCTTTGCGATCGGATGCGTGAACTCTGGGCTGTCGATGATGACGACCGCGTGGGGATCGAAGGCAATCGCGCGGTCGACGGTTGCATAAACGCGCCGCACGATCCGCGGCAGGTGGCGCAGGATCGAGAGCGGCCCCATCACCGCAACGTCTTCGATCGGAAAATCCGAGACGAAGCCTTCCGCCTCCATCTCCTTGCCGCCGACGCCCGCAAGTCGCAGCCGATCGCCGAGACGCGCATGAAGCGCGGCAATCAGCTTTCCACCGAGCGCATCGCCTGAATGCTCGCCGGCAATCAGAACGAGGCGCACCTCGTCGGCCGCGCCGCTCATGGGGCATCTCCTTGAGGCGGCGATGTCACGACGAAAAGTCCTTCGCGTTCCGCTGCGGCCAGCGCCGAGCCGGAGGCCGCAACCGCATCGTCGCCGATCGCGATGCCCGCATATCCTGCGCGCGCCACCAGAGCGACGAGCGCTTCCGTCAAGGCCCCTGCTCGTCTCAGCACCACCACACCGCGCCGGCGCCGCGTCAGGCTTGCCCATTGCCGCAGACCTTCGGCACGCCGCACGGTGGCCTCCGCGCCCTCGTCCGCTTCCACCGCAAGCACGTGATTGCGCACCACAACGGCCGTGTGACCGACGCCGAAGCGCGCGAGCGCCTCGACGGTCGCGAGCCCCTTCACCGCATCGCGGACCGAATGCCGGCGCGGCTTCGCGCCGCCCAGCGGGCGAAGATCGCGAACGACGCGATGCGCCTTGAACCGCCGCGGGGCCGCGCCCACCGCCGCCTTGTCCCGCACGCCTTCGACGAAGAGGCCCGCGGCATCCGCGCGCTGAAGCGTCACCGTGCGCTCCGCGATCAGCACATGCTCGGCTTCGACCGCGATGCCGGAAAGGCCGGCGGCCCGCGCCCTATCCACGGTCGCGGGTCCGATGGCCGGCATATCGACGCGAAGATCCTGCTCGGGCTTCGAGCGCTTGACGAGCACGCCGCCCTGCGGGGTGTCTTGCATTCCACGGCGCGCTTCGGCCGCGCGCGCGATCATCCGGTCGGTGCCTTCGACGCCCTCGATGGCCTCGATCCGTCCCCCCGCGATGACGACGCCCTGGCCGATGTCGTAAGGCCCAAGCGCGCGGATCAGCGCAAGACCCGTGTCGATGTCGGCGCGGTCGCGGTCCGACGCGTGCACGGCGCCGGCCGCGCCCTCGCGAACCACGACTTCGGGTGCGGCCTCTCCCGGCCCGATCACGCGGAACCCCTCCTGCTCGAAAAAGCGGACGACCCGGCGCAGCACGCCGTCGTCACCGCCGGACGCGACGATCTTCAGAAGTCGCGGCAGGTTGCGAAAGAACCCGAGGTCCGGCTTGAGAGCTCCGAGCTCCGGCCGGTGCACATGGCCCACGATCACGAGATCCGTCACGCGCGCCTGCCGGAGCGCGCGGATCATGCCGCCGATGCCGCCCCAGTTGACGCGCGTCACGTCGGGGCCGATCAGGTCGCGATCCGCCTCGCTGTCGATGGCGACGATGGCGACCGGCAGTCCCTGCCGCTGCGCGCTGTCCGCGATCTCGCGCGGAAGCGTGCCGCCGCCCGCCAGTATTCCGAGCCGACGCTCGCCTGCACTCATGGCTCTCTC
>ENA-UOUJ01001110-UOUJ01001110.1-activated-sludge-metagenome-genome-assembly--contig:-NODE-1110-length-15059-cov-8.623500_pt1 | contig 15059 bp, 16 predicted proteins | sample MGYA00249839_ERZ747224 | MGnify/ENA primary metagenome ERZ747224 (study PRJEB28782, sample SAMN03220277) | activated sludge metagenome | biome: wastewater; feature: sewage sludge; material...
GGGGCCTCGATGGCCCCCTCGGGCCGGTCCCCCCCCGGTTGACGCCGCCCCCGCTGCGCGGCAATAGACGCGGCCTGCCATCCGGAGGTCCCGCCCATGCCCGAGTTCACCCGCCGCGTCTTCTCCGGCATCCAGCCATCGGGCAACCTGACCCTCGGCAACTACCTCGGCGCGCTCCGCCGCTTCGCCGCGATGCAGTCGAGCCACGAGACGATCTACTGCATCGTCGACCTGCACGCGATCACCGTCTGGCAGGACCCCGACAAGCTCCGCGCCGCGACCCGCGAGCTCGCCGCCGCCTACATCGCGAGCGGCATCGACCCCGGGCGTTCGATCCTCTTCAACCAGAGCCAGGTGCCCGGCCACGCCCAGCTCGCCTGGATCTTCAACTGCGTCGCCCGCATCGGCTGGATGTACCGGATGGTCCAGTTCAAGGACAAGGCCGGCAAGAACACCGAGAACTCCTCCCTGGGCCTGCTCGCCTACCCGACGCTGATGGCCGCCGACATCCTGCTCTACCACGCCACGCACGTCCCGGTCGGCGAGGACCAGAAGCAGCATATCGAGCTCACCCGCGATATCGCCGCCAAGTTCAACCACGACTACGGCATCGACTTCTTCCCGCTGACCGAGCCGGTGATCGAGGGCGCCGCCACCCGCGTCATGTCGCTCCGCGACGGCACGAAGAAGATGTCGAAGTCCGACCCCTCCGACATGAGCCGGATCAACCTCACCGACGACGCCGACACCATCGCGACCAAGATCCGCAAGGCGCGCACCGACGCCGAGCCGCTGCCCGAGACCCCCGCCGGCCTCGCCGGCCGGGCCGAGGCGGCGAACCTCGTCAACATCTACGCCGCCCTCGCCGACTCGACCCCCGAGGCGGTGCTGGCGGAATTTGCCGGCCGCAACTTCTCCGAGTTCAAGCCCCGCCTCGCCGACCTCGCCGTCAGCGAGCTCTCCCCCATCACCCGCCGCATGGCCGAGCTGACCGCCGACCCGGCCGAGATCGACCGCCTGCTCGGCAAGGGCGCGGACAAGGCCGCCGCCATCGCCGAGCCGATCCTCGCCCGCACCTACGAGATCGTCGGCCTGGTGCGCTGACCGCATTCCCGACCGACCGCCTTGCGCCCGGCCGCCGCTTCTCCGATGATCGGGCCGAAAAGCCCCCGGGGAAGCTCTTGCGGAAGTTCCTGATCCTTCTCGACGACACGCCCGAGATGCTGAACGCCATGCGCTACGCGGCGCTGCGCGCGGCCAGGACCGGCGGCGCGGTCGAGATGCTGGCGGTGATCTCGCCCGAGGAGTTCCAGCATTTCCTCGGCGTCGCCGACGTCATGCGCGCCGAGGCGCACGAGAAGGTCGAGGCGCACTTCCAGATCTTCAAGGACCGGATGGAGAAGCACGAGGGCATCACCCCGCGGCTCACCATCCGCGAGGGCGACAAGGTCGACACGATCATCGAGCACATCAAGTCCGACCCCGAGATCGCCGTCCTGGTGCTCGGCGCCGGCGTCGACAAGGCGGGCCCCGGCCCCCTCGTCTCGGCCCTCACCGGACGGCGGATAGCCGACCTCAGGGTGCCGATCACCATCGTGCCGGGGTCGATGACCAAGGAGGACATCGTCGCCGCCTCCTGACCCGGCGCGGCACTTTAGAAGCGTTCCAGAAACCTTGACTTGGCGCCCGGGCGAGCGCACTTAGAGGACAACCGACCGGAGGTCCCGCCGCATGTTCATCCAGACCGAATCCACGCCGAACCCGGCGACGCTGAAGTTCCTGCCGGGGCGCGCCGTGCTCGACAGGGGGACGGCGGACTTTCCCAGCGCGGAGGCGGCGCAGGCCTCGCCCTTCGCCCGGCGGATCTTCGCGACCGGGCATGTGACGGGCGTCTTCTTCGGCCCGGACTTCGTGACCGTCACCAAGACCGAGGACGTCGACTGGGCGCACATCAAGCCCGCGATCCTCGGCGCGATCATGGAGCACTTCCAGTCCGGCGAGGCCGCCCTCGACGGCGCCGCCGGCACCGTCGATCATGCCGAACACTCCGGCGAGGACGCCGAGATCGTCGGGCAGATCAAGGAGTTGCTCGACACCCGCGTCCGCCCGGCCGTGGCGCAGGACGGTGGCGACATCACCTTCCACGGCTTCGACCGCGGCGTCGTCTACCTGCACATGCAGGGGGCCTGCGCCGGCTGCCCCTCCTCGACCATGACGCTGAAGATGGGCATCGAGAACCTCCTGCGCCACTATATCCCCGAGGTCACCGAGGTGCGACCGGTTGGCTTCTGACCAGCCGCTCGTCCTTGCCTTCGACACGGCGGCCGCGCGTTGCGCGGCCGCTCTCGTTCGGGGCGACGCCCTCCTCGCCCGGCGGGTCGAGCCGATGGACCGCGGCCAGGCCGAGCGGCTCCTGCCGATGCTCGAGGAGCTGCTCGCCGAGGCCGGCGTGGCCTGGCCGGACCTCGACGGGATCGGCGTCGTCACCGGCCCCGGCAACTTCACCGGGGTGCGGCTCGCTGTCGCAGCCGCGCGCGGGCTGGCGCTCTCCCTCGGCATCCCGGCCGTGGGCGTCAGCGTCTTCGAGGCGCTGGCCGACCGGCCGGGCGCGGTGACCATCACCCTCGCCGACAAGCGCGGGCGCTTCGCGCAGAGCTTCCGCGACGGCGTCGCGCTCGCCCCGCCCGTCCCGCTTCCGGGCGACGGTCCGGCGCAGGCGGCGCAGGCCGACCCCGCCGTAGTGGCGCGCCTCGCGGCCCGGCGCCTGGGGGCCGCCCCGCCGCCCGCCCCGCTCTACCTCCGGCCGGCGGACGCGACGCCCTCGTCCGATCCCCTCCCCGTCCTCCTCGATGACGCCTGAGGCGCTGGCGGCGCTGCACGCCGCCGCCTTCGCCGGCACCCTCCGCCCCTGGTCGGCGGCGGAGTTCGCCAGCCTCCTCGGCCAGCCCGGCACCCTCCTCGAGAGCGACCCCGCCGGCTTCGCCCTCGGCCGCGTCGCCGGGCCCGAGGCGGAACTGCTGACGCTCGCCGTCCATCCCGCCGCGCGGCGCAGGGGCCTCGCCCGCCGCCTGGTCGGCGCCTTCGAGGCCCGGGCCGCCGCGGCTGGCGCCGAGGAATGCCTGCTCGAGGTGGCGCTCGACAATGCCGCCGCCTGCGCGCTCTACGACCGCCTCGGCTACCGGGAGGCGGGGCGGAGGCCGGACTATTATCCGTCGGCCGCTGGGCCTCGCGTCGACGCTCTCCTGCTCCGCAAGCAGTTGTTCACGGCACGGCCGAAAAACCGTTGACCGATTCCGGGCGATGGGCGTTTATGGGCGCGTCATACCGGCCCGGAACAACGCTGGCCGGAGCCGCAGGCGCAAGGCCGCGGCAGCGGTCCCTTGGAGGTTCTCACCCATGACGTTCGGAAAGTCCCTGGCGGTCGCCGCCCTGACGATGATGACGGCCGCCGGCGCCCAGGCGCAGGAGGCGGCCAACCCGGCCGTCATCTTCGACCTCGGCGGCAAGTTCGACCGGTCGTTCAACCAGGCCTCCTACGACGGCGCCGAGCGCTTCACCAAGGAGACCGGCATCGCCTACGAGAGCTTCGAGCTGCAGAACGACGCCCAGCGCGAGCAGGCGCTGCGCCGCTTCGCCGAACGCGGGCACAATCCGGTCATCACCAACGGCTTCTCCTACGGCTCGGCCATGGAGACCGTCTCGCAGGAATTCCCCGATACCGACTTCGTGGTGATCGACACCGTGGTCGAGCAGCCGAACGTGCGCTCGGTCGTCTTCAACGAGCACGAGGGCAGCTACCTCGTCGGCGTGCTCGCCGCCATGGCGTCGAAGACCGGCAAGGTCGGCTTCGTCGGCGGCATGGACATCCCGCTGATCCAGAAGTTCGCCTGCGGCTACGTGCAGGGCGTGAAGGCGACCAACCCGGACGCCGAGGTCTTCCAGGCCATGACCGGCACCACCGGCGCCGCCTGGAACGATCCCGTCCGCGGGGGCGAGCTCGCCAAGAGCCAGATCGACCGCGGCGCGGACGTCGTCTACCACGCCGCCGGCGGCACCGGCATCGGCGTGCTGCAGGCAGCGGCGGACGCCGGCGTCTACGGCATCGGGGTGGACTCGAACCAGAACTACCTGCATCCCGGCCACGTGCTGACCTCGATGCTGAAGCGGGTCGACGTCGCCACCTACCAGGCGATGATGGACGTGCACAACGGCGCCTTCACAGCCGGCGTGCAGGTGCTCGGCCTCAAGGAGGACGGCGTCGGCTGGGCGCTCGACGAGAACAACAAGGACCTCATCACGCCGGAGATGCAGAAGGCGGCCGACGAGGCCAGGGCCAAGATCATCTCGGGCGAGATCCTGGTGCACGACTATTCGACCGACGGCGCCTGCCCGGTCTCCTGAGGACCATGGCGGCGGCCGGGATGGCGGCGGGGGGCGGCGACGCCCCGCCCGCCATTGAGCTCGCCGGCATCTCGAAGAGCTTCGGTCCCGTCCAGGCCAACAGGGACATCGACCTCGCCGTCCGCCGCGGCACGATCCACGGCATCGTCGGCGAGAACGGCGCCGGCAAGTCGACGCTCATGTCGATCCTCTACGGCTTCTACCAGGCCGACGCCGGCGAGATCCGCATCGACGGCAGGCCGACCCCCATCCCCGACAGCCAGGCGGCGATCCGCGCCGGGATCGGCATGGTCCACCAGCACTTCATGCTGGTCGAGCCCTTCACCGTGCTCGAGAACGTCATCCTCGGCGCGGAGGAGGGGCCGCTCCTGCGCCCCTCGCTCGCCAAGGCGCGTGCCGAGCTGAAGCGCCTCGAGGAGGAGTACGAGCTCGACGTCGACCCGGACGCGGTGGTCGGCGAGCTCTCGGTCGGGTTGCAGCAGCGGGTCGAGATCCTGAAGGCGCTCTACCGCGAGTGCGACATCCTCATCCTCGACGAGCCGACCGGCGTGCTGACGCCGGCCGAGGCCGACCACCTCTTCCGCATCCTGCGGAGCCTCAAGGCGCAGGGCAAGACGATCGTCCTCATCACCCACAAGCTGCGCGAGATCATGGCGATCACCGACGCGGTCAGCGTCATGCGCCGCGGCGAGATGGTGCGGACGCTCGCGACCGCCGACACGAGCCCGGCCGAGCTCGCCGAGCTGATGGTCGGCCGGCGGGTGCTGCTCCGGGTGGAGAAGACGCCGGCCACCCCCGGCCGGGTGGTGCTCGCGGTGGAGAACCTCTCGCTCACCGACGACAAGGGGGTGGCGCGGCTGAAGGGGGTGAGCTTCGCGCTCCGCGCCGGCGAGATCCTCGGCGTCGCCGGCGTGGCCGGCAACGGCCAGTCCGAGCTGCTCGACGTGCTGGCCGGCATCCGCCCGGCGACCGGCGGCACGGTGCGGCTCGACGGGCAGCCGCTCGACCTCGGACACTCCACCAACGGCGACGAGCGGCGGGCGGCGCGGGTCGCGCATGTTCCCGAGGACCGCCGCCGCCGCGGGCTCGTCATGCCCTTCGCCGAGTGGGAGAATGCCTGCCTCGGCTACCAGGGCGAGGAGCGTTTCGAGGGCCCGGCCTTCACCCTCGACCGGACGGCGATGCGCGACGCCGCGCGCGCCTCGATCGAGCGCTTCGACATCCGCCCCCCCTCGTGCGACCTCGTCACCGCCAGCTTCTCCGGCGGCAACCAGCAGAAGATCGTGCTCGCCCGCGAGATGGAGCGCGACCCGGAGGTCCTCCTCGTCGGCCAGCCCACCCGCGGCGTCGACATCGGCGCGATCGAGTTCATCCACAACGAGATCCTGGCGCTGCGCGACCGCGGCAAGGCAATCCTGCTCGTCTCGGTCGAGCTCGACGAGATCCAGGCGCTCAGCGACCGGATCATCGTCATGTTCGACGGCCGCATCTCCGGCGAGCGCATCGCCGGCGAGACCGACGAACGCGAGCTCGGCCTGCTCATGACCGGGATCGAGCCCGGCACGAGGGCGGCGTGAGGCACGCCCGCGCCGGGATGGGCGCGCGCGCCCACTTAGGCAAGCTGCTGATTCCACTATGGTTTCACGGCCACGTTAACCGGGTGGAAAGAGCTGTTAACGGGGGCTCCATCGGCTCGGGGGAGGCGGTGCCGCGATGACCGCCCCCCTCCCCCGCTGGGCCGATCTCGTCCTCATTCCCGCCCTCAACCTCCTGCTCGCCTTCCTCGTCGCCGGCCTCGTCGTCGTCTTCATCGGCGAGGACCCGGTCGAGGCGGTCCGCCTGCTTCTCGTGGGCTCGCTCGGCTCGAGCTACGGCATCGGCTTCACGCTCTACTACGCCACCACCTTCGTCTTCACCGGCCTCTCGGTCGCCATCGCCTACCACGCCGGCCTCTTCAACATCGGCTCCGAGGGACAGGCGGCCCTCGGCGGCATCGGCGTCACCCTCGTCTGCCTCGCGGTCCCCTGGCCCTACTGGTGGCTCGCCCTCCCCTTCGCCATCCTCGGCGCCGGAGCCTTCGGCGCCGCCTGGGCCTTCCTCCCCGGCTACCTCCAGGCGAAGCGCGGCAGCCACGTGGTCATCACCACGATCATGTTCAACTTCATCGCCTCGGCGCTCGTCGTCTACCTCCTCGTCAACGTGCTGAAGGCGCCCGGCATGGCGCCCGAGACCCGCAACTTCCCCGAAGGCACCTTCCTGCCCTTCATGCACGAGATCCTCGCCGTCTTCGGCATCCGCATGTCGCGGACGCCGATGAACTTCACCGCGCTGCTCGCCCTCGCCGCCGCCTTCCTGACCTGGGTCCTCATCTGGCGCACCCGCCTCGGCTACGAGATGCGCGCCTTCGGCCATTCCGAGCCGGCGGCGGTCTATGCCGGCATCGACCCGGTCAGGATCACCATCGTCGCCATGCTGATCTCGGGCGCCATGGCCGGGATGATGGCCCTGAACGTCGTCATGGGCTTCCAGCACCGGCTGGTGCTCGACTACGTCGGCGGCGCGGGCTTCGTCGGCATCGCCGTCTCGCTCATGGGCCGCTCGCACCCGTTCGGCGTCGTGCTGGCCGCCATCCTCTTCGGCATCCTCTACCAGGGCGGGGCCGAGCTCGCCTTCGACATGCCGAGCATCAGCCGCGACATGATCGTCGTCATCCAGGCCCTCGTCATCCTCTTCACCGGCGCGCTCGAGAACCTGGTGCGGGCGCCGGTCGAGCGCGCCTTCCTGCGCCGGCGGCGGAAGGCGGCCTGATGGACTTCGCCACCGTCCTCCAGCTCGCCGGCTCGAGCCTCCGCCTCGCCACGCCGCTGCTGCTCGCCTGCCTCGCCGGCCTCTACTCCGAGCGGGCCGGCATCTTCGACATCGGCCTCGAGGGCAAGATGCTCGCCGCCGCCTTCGCCGCCGCCGCCTTCGCCGCGATCACCGGATCGGTCTGGATCGGCCTTCTCGCCGGCATCGCCGCCTCGAGCGCCCTCTCGCTCATCCACGGCGTCGCCTCGATCACGCTGAAGGGAAACCAGCTCATCTCCGGCGTCGCGATCAACTTCCTCGCCGCGGGCCTGACCGCGCTCGTCGGGCAGAACTGGTTCGGCCTCGGCGGGCAGACGCCCCAGCTCGGGCCCGGCCAGCGGTTCCTGGCGATCGAATGGCCGCTCGCCGACGCGCTGCTGCCGGTGCCGGTGATCGGCCCGATCTACCGGCACCTGATCTCGGGCCACAACATCCTCGTCTATCTCGCGCTCCTCGCGGTGCCGGCGACCTGGTGGATCCTCTACCGCACCCGCTTCGGCCTGCGCCTGCGCGCGGTCGGCGAGAACCCCGCCGCCGTCGACACCGCCGGCATCTCCGTCGTCCGCCTGCGCTACGCGGCGGTGATGATCGCGGGGCTCCTCTGCGGTATCGCCGGCGCCTACCTCTCGACCGGCATGGCCGCGGGCTTCGTGCGCGAGATGACGGCGGGCAAGGGGTTCATCGCGCTCGCCGCCCTCATCTTCGCCAAGTGGCGGCCCTGGCCGGCGCTCGGCGCGTGCCTCCTCTTCGGCGCGCTCGAGGCGATCGGCATCCGCTACCAGGCGATCACCATCCCCGGGCTCGGCGTCGTGCCGGTCCAGTTCATGCAGGCCCTGCCCTACATCCTGACCGTGGTCATCCTGGCCGGCTTCGTCGGCAAGGCGGTGCCGCCGAGGGCCGGCGGCCGCCCCTACGTCAAGGAACGCTGATGCAGACGCTCGACATCATCCGCCGCCGCTGCGGCAACGCACCCGTCACCCTCGGCCTGGTGCTGGGCTCCGGCCTCGGCCACCTGACCGACGCGGTCGCCGGGGTCGCTATCGACTATGCCGACCTGCCGGGCTTCCCGCAGGCCGGCGTCTCCGGCCACCGGCCGCGCCTCGTCGTCGGCGAGCTCGAGGGCGTGCGCGTCGCCGTCTTCGGCGGCCGGGCGCACTACTACGAGACCGGCGACCCCGCCGCCATGCGCGGGCCGCTCGAGGCGCTGCGCGGGCTCGGCGCCGACACGCTCCTCCTCACCAACGCCGCCGGATCGTTCCGCACCGACCTGCCGCCGGGCGAGCTCATGCTGCTGGCCGACCACCTGAACTTCTCCGGGCGGAACCCGCTCATCGGCGAGCCGAGCGAGGCGCGCTTCGTCAACATGACCGAGGCCTACGACCGCCCGCTCCGGGCGGATCTCGCGCGCGCCGCGGCGGCCGAGGGCATCCGGCTCGAGGAGGGCGTCTACGCCTGGTACTCCGGTCCCTCCTTCGAGACGCCGGCCGAGATCCGCGCGCTCCGCACGCTCGGCGCCGACGCGGTCGGCATGTCGACCGTCCCGGAGGTGATCCTCGCCCGCTTCCTCGGGCTGCGGGTCGCGGCGATCTCGGTCATCACCAACATGGCCGCCGGCCTCAGCGACGAGGCGATCAGCCACGAGCACACCAAGGCCATGGCCCCGCTCGGGGCGGCCAAGCTCGAGCGCCTGCTGCGGCGCTTTCTCGCGGCGTCCGCCCGCTGAGAGGAAACCCATCCCCCTTCGCCGCGTTGGGAGCTGCAGGCGCATGTGACGCCGGCCACCCTGCAGGGAAGGAGCCCAGACCAATGCCTCTGCAATCGCTCGACGATCTCTTCGTGCATTTCCTGCGCGACATGTACTACGCCGAGAAGCAAATCGTGAAGGCGCTGCCCCGCATGGCGCGCAAGGCCGAGTCCGACAAGCTGCGCGAGGCCCTCGAGCATCACCTCGAGGAGAGCCAGGAGCATGTCGCGAACCTCGAGAAGGTCTTCGAGCTCCTCGACCTCAAGCCGCGCGGGGTGACCTGCGAGGCGATGGACGGCATCCTCGACGAGGGCAAGGAGATGATGAGCGACGCCAGGGACGCCGAGACCCGCGACGCCGGCATGATCGCCTCGGCGCAGGCGGTCGAGCATTACGAGATCACCCGCTACGGCACCCTGATCGCCTGGGCCACCCAGCTCGGCAAGGACGACGTCCTGCCCCTGCTCCGGTCGAACCTCGACCAGGAGTATGCCGCCGACCGGAAACTCAGCGAGCTCGCCGAGAAGGGGCTGAACCGGAAGGCCGCCTGACCGGCGGCGCCGGACGGGGCCGTGCCGCAATGAAGTAACAGGTTGCGGCGCGGCGCTTTTCGGCGGGGATCGCGCTGGCCTCCGGTCCGACCATCCACTAGGGTTGTCGATCGAGGCTCCCGCGGTCCCCGGTCCATGCAGATCTATCTCCCCATCGCCGAAGTTTCGGTCAACAGCCTGCTTCTCCTGCTGATCGGGGCGATGGTCGGCCTCCTGTCGGGGATGTTCGGGGTCGGCGGCGGCTTCATCCTGACGCCGCTCCTCTTCTTCATCGGCATCCCGCCGGCGGTGGCTGTGGCCTCGGCCGCCAACCAGATCGCCGGCTCCTCCTTCTCGGCCTTCCTCGCGCACCTGCAGCGCCGGACCGTCGACTTCAGGATGGGGACCATCATGCTGGCCGGGGGCCTGCTCGGCTCCACCCTCGGCGTGGCGATCTTCACCCGGCTCCGGACCCTCGGCCAGTTCGACCTGGTCGTGAGCCTGCTCTATGTCGTCATGCTCGGCACGATCGGCACGCTGATGCTCGCCGAGAGCGTGCGGGCGCTGCGCCGCCGCAACGATCCGAACGCCGTCCTGGTGCGGCGCCGGCGGCACACCTGGGCGCACGGGCTGCCGCTCAAGATGCGCTTCCACACCTCCAAGCTCTACGTGAGCGCGATCCCGCCCTTCGTGATCGGCGCCGTCGTCGGCATCCTCGGGGCGGTGATGGGGGTGGGCGGCGGCTTCATCATGATCCCGGCGATGATCTACATCATCGGCATGCCGACCAAGGTCGTGGTCGGAACCTCGGTCTTCCAGTTCCTCTTCGTCACCGGCTTCACCGCGGTGATGCACGCGACCCAGAGCGGAACGGTCGACGTGATGCTGGCGCTCATCCTGCTCGTCGGCGGGGTGATCGGCGCCCAGGTCGGGGTCGGGCTCGCCGCCAGGCTGCGGGCCGAGCAGCTGCGCATCCTGCTGGCGCTCCTCGTCGTCGCGGTGTGCCTCAAGCTCTTCGCCGATCTGGTGATCGAGCCCGAGGAGCTCTTCTCGCTCACCGTCTCATGATCCGGCTGGCGGCGGTCCTGCTGGCGCTCGTGCTCACCGCCCCGCTGCCTGCGCAGGAAAGCGTGGTCACCGGGGTCTCCACCGAGAACATCGGCCTCAACGCCACCTTCGACGGCTCCGACCTCTTCGTCTTCGGCGCCATCCGGCGCGACGCGCCGATCCCGCCGGAGGCGGATCCGATCGACGTCGTCATCACCATCAAGGGCCCGCCGCGCAACGTGCGGGTCCGCCACAAGGAGCGCCGGCTCGGCATCTGGATGAACACCGAGTCGCTTCCCGTCCGCCAGGTGCCGAGCTTCTACGCCATCGCGACGACCCGGCCGCTCGAGGAGACCCTGAGCGAGACCGAGCGGCTGCGCTACCAGATCGGCATGGACGAGGCGGTGCGCCGGGTGGGCGGCCACGACACCATCGAGGACACCACCGTCTATACCGACGCGCTGGTGCGGCTGAAGGAGCGCAGCGGCAGCTACCAGCAGCGGGACGGCGCGGTCCTCGTCGCCGAGGAGACCCTCTTCCAGACCAGCTTCCACATGCCGGCCAACCTCACCGAGGGGAACTACATCGCGCAGTTCTTCCTGGTGCGGGACCGCGAGGTCATCTCCTCCGGCACCTCGGTCATCCGCGTGGCGAAGACCGGCATCGAGCGGTGGCTCTACAACCTGTCGCGCAACCGCCCGCTGCTCTACGGCCTCGCCTCCGTCGCCGCCGCCCTCGCCGCTGGCTGGCTCGCCGCCGAAGCCTTCCGCCTCGCCCGCCGTTAACGAATCGATCCCGACCCTTTCAGGTGCAATACGCGTTCCATACGCATTCCACATGCGTTCCAGATCGAACAAATCCCCGCAAACCTTTGCCCCAGAAAGATTCACCCGACACCCGCCGGCGCGCAGTCGCGGCTTCCCGTCCTACCGGGGAATCGCGCATGATGCCCCCAGCCGGCGAAGCGGCAGGAGACGGCGAGAGCACCATGACTGCGACCATCCCACCGCGTGGGCCGGATCCGCGCGCCCTGCTGCGGGCCTTTTTCGATGCGGCGGTCGCGGCGGCCGACCCCATGCGATGCGTGCCGGCGGCATTGCCGCCACGCCCGCCGGGGCGCGTTCTGGTGATCGGCGCCGGCAAGGCGTCCGCGCGCATGGCCGAGGCGGTCGAGTCGGCCTGGGGACCGTGCGAGGGGCTGGTCATCACCCGCTACGGCTATGCCCGGCCGACGCGCGGCATCGAGATCGTCGAGGCGGCCCACCCGGTTCCGGACGCGCGCGGGCTGGAGACGACCGCCCGCATCCTCGACCTCCTGCCGGGGCGGAGCGAGGACGACCTCGTCCTCGCGCTCATCTCGGGCGGCGGCTCGGCCCTGCTCGTGCAGCCGGCGCCGCCGCTCACGCTCGGGGAGAAGCAGGCCGTCAACGACGCCTTGCTCGCGTCCGGCGCCCCGATCGGCCAGATGAACATCGTGCGCAAGCATCTCAGCCGCGTGAAGGGCGGACAGCTCGCGGCGGCGGCCTGGCCGGCCAGGGTCCTCTCGCTCATGATCTCCGACGTCCCGGGCGACGACCCTGCCCTCATCGCCTCGGGGCCGACGGTCGGCGACGTCTCCACCCCCGAGGAGGCGCGCGCGATCCTCGAGCGCTGGCGCGTTCCCGTCCCGCCCTCGGTCGAGGCGGTCCTCGCCCGGCCGTCCGGCGTGCTCCCGCCCGACGCGCCGCGTCTCTCGCGCGTGGAGAACCGCGTCATCGCCGCCCCGTCGCAGTCGCTCGCCGCCGCGGCGGGGGTGGCCGAGGCCGCCGGATGCGACGTCCGCCTGCTCGGCGACGCCATCGAGGGCGAGGCGCGCGACGTCGCGGCGGCCCAGGCCGATCTCGCGCGGGCGGCGCAGGCCGGGAGCGGGCGTCCGCTGCTGCTGCTCTCCGGAGGAGAGTGCACCGTCACCCGCCGGGGCGACGGCCTTGGCGGACCGAACGCGGAATTCTGTCTCGCCCTCGCCCTCGCCCTCGGCGGCGCGCCGGGAATTCTCGGGCTCGCCTGTGACACCGACGGCGTCGACGGGGCGGCCGAGGTCGCCGGTGCGATCGTGACCCCCGACACGCTCGCCCGCGCGCACGCCCTCGGCCTCGATCCCGCCGCCGCCCTCGACCAAAACGACGCCCACAGCTTCTTCGCCGCGCTCGGCGACCAGGTCGTGACCGGCCCGACGCTGACCAACGTGAACGATTTCCGCGCCATCCTGGTGATGCCGTTGGGCATCTGAAGCCAAAGGCGCTCGCCGGGGACCGCGCCTTTGCCGCCCGCTTCGGCTCCCCGGCAGCGGGACGGGCGGCGGCAGCGAGGCGGTCCGCCGCAGGTGGCGCTGGACGCTCGCCGCGCTTTCGGGTTGCATGCCGGCGCAGCGATCGGGAGGCACGGATGCGCGACAGCTTGCCCCGGCTCTTCTACGGCGTAGGGCTGGCGCTGATGGCCGGGTGGATCCTCGTCCTGGCGCGGCCGATCATCCTGCCGGTGATGGCGAGCATCGTCGTCGCCTACGTGGTGCTCGGCATGGTGGAGCTCGTCGAGCGCATCCCCGGGCTCCGCCGGCTGCCCGCGGCGCTTCGCTACGGGCTGGCGGTGGCGGCGTGCCTCGCGGGCGTGGCGCTCATCCTCTGGCTCATCGTCACCAACTTCGGCCAGGTGGCGACGCTGATGCCGCGCTACCAGGAGCAGCTCCTGGCGATGATCCAGCGCGGGGCGATCGGGCTCGGCATCGACGACGAGCCGAACTGGGAGACGCTGCGGCGGGACGTGCTGCAGCATATCAACATGCAGCGGGTGGTGCTGGCCTCGGCGGCCTCGGTCGCCTCGATCGTCGGCAGCTTCACGGTGGTGCTGATCTATGCCGGCTTCCTCCTGGCCGAGAAGGGCGCCTTCGCGAACAAGATCGCGCTCCTCTCCGACGAGCCGGCCAAGGTCGCGCAGATCCAGGCGCTGATCCGCGACATCAACAGCCGCATCGGCACCTACCTGGTGATGAAGACGCTGGTGAACATCATGCTGGGCGTCTCCAGCTATGCGATCCTGCGCGGGTTCGGCATCGAGTTCGCCGCCTTCTGGGCGCTGCTGATCGGGCTCTTCAACTATGTGCCCTACTTCGGCGGGATCGTCGGGGTGGCGCTGCCGACGCTGCTCGCCATCCTGCAGTTCGGCGACTTCTGGCAGGTCTTCGTCTTCGTGCTGGCGATGTGCGTGCCGCAGGTCGCGCTCGGCAACTTCATCGAGCCCTGGCTGATGGGCAAGTCGCTCAACCTCAGCCCCTTCGTGATCCTCGTCGGGCTGGTCAGCTGGATGTCGATGTGGGGGATCGCCGGCGCCATCCTGTCGGTGCCGATCATGGCGATCCTCGTCATCATCTTCTCCGAGTTCGAGAGCACGCGGCCGATCGCGGTGTTGCTGTCGAAGAAGGGCGAGATCGAGTAACGCAAATGGTCAATGGCGGCCGAGGTCGGCGGGATCGAACTCGTAGTGGGCGCCGCAGAACTGGCAGTCGGCGGTCACCTTGCCCTCGGGCGTGGTCATGGCGGCGATCTCCTCGCGGGCGTAGATCGACAGCGAGCGGACGACCTTCTCCGGGCCGCAGGTGCAGCCGAAGCGCACCGGCTGCGCGGCATAGACCCGCGGGTCCTCCTCGCCGAAGAGGCGCAGGAGCAGCTGCTCGGCGCCAACGTGCGGGCCGATGAGCTCGGTCGCCTCGACGGTCTCGAGCAGCATGACCGCGCGGCGCCAGTTGTCGGCATCGGCCGCATCGAGCAGATCCTCGGCGGCGAGGAGGCCGTCGGGGCCGGTCGCCCCCTGCCGGGCGTGCAGCGAGGCCCGCGGCATGTGCTGCAGGAGGACGCCGCCGCCCCGCCAGTGCGCCGCGCCGCCCGGCTCCAGCGCCTCGCCCATGGCGAGCGCGAAGCGCGTCGGGAGCTGCTCGGACTGGGCGAAGTAGGTCTCGGCGCAATCGGCGAGCGACGCGCCGGCGATGGGCGTCATCCCCTGGTAGGGCATGGTGCCCCGGCCCTGGTCGATGAGGATGGCGAAGACGCCGGCGCCGAGGAGGTCGAAGGGGCGCGCGACCTCGTCCGGCAGCGCCTCGGGGTCGTAGCCGGCCCAGGCGCGCATGCGGGCGGGCGCCCCCTCCTCGCTCGGGCCGAAGTAGTCGGTGGCGATCAGGCGCACCGGCCCGTCGCCGCGGATCTGCAGGCTGAGCTTCCAGCGGAGCTTGATGGTCTGGCCGATCAGCGCGGTGATGAGCGCGGCCTCGGCGACGAGCGCCGCGACCGGCGCCGGATAGTCGTGCTGCCCGAGGATGGTCTCCAGCACCGCGTCGAGCCGCCCGACCCGCCCGCGGATGTCGGCACGGTCGAGCTGGAAGGGCAGGACGGTATCGTCCCAGGCGATGCGGCCGGCAAGGGTCATGGCGGTCTCCGATCTACCCGCGCCAGATAGGTGCT
>ENA-UOUJ01001112-UOUJ01001112.1-activated-sludge-metagenome-genome-assembly--contig:-NODE-1112-length-15030-cov-7.256761_pt1 | contig 15030 bp, 9 predicted proteins | sample MGYA00249839_ERZ747224 | MGnify/ENA primary metagenome ERZ747224 (study PRJEB28782, sample SAMN03220277) | activated sludge metagenome | biome: wastewater; feature: sewage sludge; material...
CCGGCCCCCCTCGACCCCCCCGGCACTGCCCGATAGGGAGAAGGGCTTCGGGCGCTCGCGGGCGCGCCGGTCGCGGAGCGGCCGCCCGGGCATCACTCGCGGGCGCGCGCGTGCACGAGCGCGGTGTCGGCGGCGACGCCGCAGGCGAGGCCGGTGGTGTCGCGGGCCTCGACGCGGACGGTGTAGTCGCCGGGGGCGGCGTAGCGGTGGCGGGTGACGGCGCCCGCGGCGGTGGTGCCGTCGCCGAAGTCCCAGGTGACGCGGACGCCCTGGCCGTCGGGGTCATGGGCGGCGGTGGCGTCGAAGAGGAGGGTGTCGTTGGCGGCGCCGACGGGGGTTTCGCGGTCGGGGCCGGCGTCGACGGCGGGGGGCGCGTTGACGAGGACGGAGGCGGTGTCGGTGCCCAGCGCGCAGGCGGAGCCGCTGTCGTCGGTGACGGTGAGCTCGACCGTTTGCTCGCCGGGGGTGGAGAAGCTGCGCTCGACCTGCGGGCCCTCGAGCGTGACGCCGTCGGAGAAGCGCCAGCGCCAGGCGGTGAGCGTGCCGTCGGCGTCGGCGGAAAGGGCGGCGTCGAAGGCGACCGTGTCGCCGGGGCAGACGATGCGGTCGGGGCCGGCCTGGGCCACGGGGGCCTGGTTGACGCGGACGTAGACCTCCTCGGTGCGGCGGCTCGAGTCGAGCGTGCCGCCGTCGTCGAGGGTGACGGCGACCGGGAAGACGCCGGGCTTCTCGAAGGCGTGCGAGGCGGCGGGGCCCTCTGCCGCGGTGCCGTCGCCGAAGAGCCAGGTGGTCTTCAGGTCCGCCGCATCCTCGGCGACCATCCAGGCGTGCGGGACGCCGGGGCAGAGCGGCGGCGGCGTGCCGAGGTCGGCGACCGGCCGCGGCGCGACCTCGATGCGGCGGGTGAGGGTGGCGCGGCTGTTGGCGACGCCGGCGTCGTCGGTGGCGGCGAGGGTGACCTCGTAGCTGCCGGCGCGGGTGAAGCGGTGCTGGGCCTGGACGCCGGCGGCGGTGCCGCCGTCGCCGAAGTCCCAGGCGAAGCCGGTGATGGCGCCGTCGGGATCGCTGGAGGCGGAGGCGTCGAAGAGGACAAGGCCGCCGGCCGCCACCCGGTCGGGCGCGTCGATGACGGGCGCGGGCGGGGCGTTGACCGTGACGAGGCGGCGGGTCGCGATGGTGCCGCAGCCCTGGGCGGTGCCGGGCAGGGTGACGCTCAGCGTCACGGTGGCGGTGCCGGCCTCGGCGAAGGCGTGCTCCACGCTTACGCCGGTGGTCGTCGTGCCGTCGCCGAAGTCCCAGGCGAAACCTTCGTCCGGGACGTCGTCGTCGTCGGAGAGGCGGGCGGTGAAGCGGACGGGGGTCGCCGCCGCGGCGCGGTCGGGGCCGAGGATGTCGAGGCGGGGGGCCTCGACGACGGTGACGGTCGTCTCGTCGGTGTCGAGGGCGCCGCAGCTGCCGCGGGCGTCGCCGGTGATGGTCAGGGTGACGGCGTAGGTGCCGGGGCGCTCGTAGAGGTGGGTCGGCCTTTCGCCGCCGCCGGAGGAGCCGTCGCCGAAGTTCCAAGAGAAGGCGTTGACCGCACCGTCAGCGTCGGTCGAGCCCGAGCCGTCGAAGCGGACGGTCTGGTTGGTGCAGGCCGCAAGCGGCGCGCCGGCGTCGGCGATCGGGGCCTCGCGGACGACGGCGGCGATGCGGTCGCTGTGCTGGCCGATGGGGAGGCCGGATTCGTCGCGGACGGTGAGGGTGACGGAATAGACGCCGGGGTGCTCGTAGGTCTTGTTCGGGTTCACGATGTCGGAGCGGGTGCCGTCGCCGAAGTCCCAGTCGTAGCGGAGGAGCCCGCCGTCGGGGTCGGCGGAGGCCGAGCCGTCGAAGAGGATGGCGTCGCCGGAGCAGACGTCGCGGTTGCCGCCGGCGACGGCAACGGGGCGGGCGTCGATGAGGACGCGGGTGGCGTCGGTGGCGGTGGCGTTGGAGAGGCCGGTGCCGTCGTCGACGGTGAGGGTGACGGGGAAGATGCCGCTCCGCGGGTAGGCGTGGGTGACGGTCTCGCCGGTGGCGGGCGAGGAGCCGTCGCCGAAGTCCCAGGTCAGGATGAGGCGGTCGCCGTCGGCGTCGGAGGAGGCGGTGCCGTCGAGGGTGACATAGAGGTCGTCGGTGACGGTCTCGGGGCCGGCCTCGGCGACGGGGGGGTGGTTGACGCGGACGGTGACCTCGTCGGTGGCGGTGGCGTTGGCCGCGCCGCTCGCGTCGGTGACGGTGAGCTGGGCGGTGTGGACGCCGGGGGCGTCCCAGGTGCGCTCGGCGGTGGCGGCGAGGACGGGGTCGGGGAGGTCGTCGAAGTCCCAGCGCCAGGCGGTGAGCGTGCCGTCGGGGTCGAAGGAGGCGCTGCCGTCGAGGCGGACGGGCTCGCCCGGGGCGACGGAGAGGTCGGGGCCGGCGGCGGCGACCGGGGGCGCGTTGACGGCGACCTCGACCTCGTCGACGTCGAAGGCTTCCGCGAGGCCGGTCTGGTCGCGGACGGTGAGCTGGACGCGGTGGAGGCCGGGGGCGGGGAAGGCGTGGGTGACGCGGGGGCCCTGGGCCTCGGAGCCGTCGGGGAAGGTCCAGGTGAAGGAGGCGATGGCGTCGTCGGGGTCGACGGAGCCCGTGCCGTCGAGGGTGACCTCCTCGCCGGGGGCGGCGATGAGGTCGGGGCCGGCGTCGGCGATGGGGGCGGCGTTGACCCGAACGGTCATGGTGTCGCGGGCGGTGTTGAGGGGGGCGCCGCTGTCGTCGGTGACGACGAGGGCGACCTCGTAGGTGCCGGGGCGGGCGTAGGCGTGGCGCACGGTGCGGCCGGAGGCGGTCGTGCCGTCACCGAAGTCCCAGGCCCAGGCGGTGATGCGGCCGTCGGGGTCGTGCGAGCCGCCGCCGTCGAAGGCGACCTCGCTGACGGCGACGGACTGGTCGGGGCCGGCGTCGGCGACCGGGGCGGCGCTGACGGTGACGTCGAGGGTGGTCTCGGCGGTGGCCGAGGGGGTGGCGGAGTCGTCGGTGACGGTGAGGGTGACGGGATAGATGCCGGGGGCGGCCCAGGCGTATTGGGCCGTCGGGCCTTCGCCCTTGGCGCCGTCGCCGAAGTCCCAGGACCAGGAGAGGATGCTGCCGTCCGCGTCGGTGGAGGCGCTGGCGTCGAGCTGGGCGATTTCGCCCACCGCGATCGGGCGGTCGGGGCCGGTGGCGACGGGGACCGGCGGGGCGTTGACGGTGAGGGTGACGGTGTCAGTAGTGGTGGCGTTGGCGACGCCGCTATCGTCGGTGACGGTGAGCGTGGCGGTGTAGGTGCCAGGGTCGGCGTAGGCGTGGGTGACGGTCGCGCCTTCGGCCTCGGTGCCGTCGCCGAAGTCCCAGCGGTGGGTGGTGATCGTGCCGTCGACGTCGTAGCTGGCGGCGCCGGTCAGGGTGAGGGTCTGGCCGGTGGCGGCGGACTGGGCCTCGCCGGCTTCGGCGACGGGCGGGAAGTTCACGGTGACTTCGCGGGTGGCGGTGCCGAAGTCGCAGGGGTGGCCGCTCGCGTCCTCGACCCGGAGGACGGCGCGGTAGAGGCCGGGCTGGTCGTAGGCGTGGGTGGCGGTGGCGCCTTCGGCGGTGGCGCCGTCGGCGAAGGTCCAGAGGTAGCGGGTGATCGGGCTGTCGGAAGGGGTGGAAGCGGTGCCGTCGAAGGCGACGGGCTCGCCGGGGGCGGCGGTGACGGGCTGGCCGGCGTCGGCGACGGGCGCGGGGCGGACGTGGACCGGGACGGCGATGCGGGCGCCGCGGGCGACCTGGGTGCCGGCGCCGAGGACGTCGAGCTCGGCCGTGTAGCGGCCGGGTTCGGCGAAGGGGTGGGCGATGACCGGGGCGTCGCTCTCGGCGCCGTCGCCGAAGCGCCAGAGGTAGGAGAGCGGGCCGGCGCCGGTCGAGGCGGAGGCGTCGAAGGCGACCGAGGTGCAGTTGGCGAGCGGGCGGGCGGTGCCGATGGCGACCGGGCGCGCGGCCGGGGGAACCGGGCGGGGCGGCATCTCGAGGGCGAGCGGGCCCTCGGGGCCGAGGACGGCGAGGGTCACGTCGTTCGGCGACTCGGTGCCGCCGCGGAGCGTGATGGCCGCGGTGCCGCCGGGGGCGGCGAAGCGGGCGAGGCGCCATTCGTCCTGGCCGGAGGCGGGCAGGCGGTCTTCGGTGAAGGTGGAGACGAGGTAGATCTCGCCCTCGGCGCCGTCGAAGGACTGGAGCGTGAGGGGCGTGCCCTCGGGGGCCTCGAAGCGCACTTCGGTCGGGTCGCCGCCCTCGCGCCAGCGGATGGTGGGCTGGAAGGCGATGATCCCGGCGTCGGGCGAGGGGTCGGAGCGGTCGGGGGAGAGGCTCGCCTCGAGGGTGAAGGCGTTGCCGGTGTCGCCGGCCTCGCCGATGATGTCGAGGCGGAACCAGGCGCGGCCGTCGACCACCTCGCCGTCGGCGGCGGAGAGGGGGGCGAGCGTCACCCAGGCGTCGTCGGTCGGGCTGTCGACGCCGAAGCGGCGCTCGGCGAGGACGCGGCCGCCCTTGGACGGCGGGGTGGCGGGGTCGGCGGCGGGCGGGGCGCCTTCGGCGACCGGCGCGGGCCTCGGGGCGGCGGTGTAGGCGCCCTCCCCGCCCGAGAGGCGGAAGAGGGTGGTGGTGGCGGCGGCGGCGCGGCCGTAGCGGGTGTCGTGGGCGCCGAAGGGCTCGGGGTCGAAGATGCGCAGGTAGAGGCGGTCGGCGAGGTCGGCCGGGACGCTGACGAAAAGGCGCTCCCTATGGTCGGCGTCGCCTTCGCGGGTGGGCGCCTCGGGGCCGTAGACGACGAGGAGCGGCGCGGGCTGCGCGACGGCCGCAGCGGGGGCGAGGAGCGCGAGGGCAACTCCGATACCGGTCAGACGCATGCCCCCTCCCCTGCTCACGGCTGCCGCCTGGCCGCGTTTCCTGCGTAGTCCTCGACGGTGACCTCGACGAGGACGAGCGCCCCCGGCTCCGGCGGGAGCGTCTCGCGGCAGACGCCGGCCGTGTCGTCGCAGCGCAGGAAGCCGCGCCGCTCCACGCCGCCGACGCTGAGGACGAAGGGGGCGGCCTGGCGGAGCCCGGAGGCGTCGCGCGCCTCGACGACGATCTCGATCGGCCCGGCCGGCCCGCCCGGCCGATCGGCGCGGGCGGCGACGATCTCGGGCGGGTCGATGTCGTAGGTCGTCTCGACCCGCTTCACCGCGACGTTCCCGACGGCGTCGGTCGCGACGATCTCGATGCCGTTCGTGCCGGGCACGAGGGTCGCGGTGGCGGCGAAGCGGTCGCCGTCCATCCGCGCCGGGCTGCCGTTGACGGTGACCGTCTGCGCCCCCTCGGCGGCGCCCGTCACCTCGAGCCAGGCGTTCGCGGTCGCCCGCGGCGGCAGGTCGAGGGCGATCCCGGGCGGGGTGGCGTCGCGCCGCGCGGCGAGGGCGAGGGTGCCGGCGACGCTCCGGTCGGCGGCGAGGATCTCGATCCGGTAGGCGGCGCCCGCCTCGGTGGCGGGAAGGGTGACGTGGAAGGCGCCGCCGCTGTCGGTCAGGGTCTGCACCGCGACCGAGCCGTCGGCGGCGACCACCCGCAGGCTGGCGCCGGCCTCGGCGGTCGAGGTGCCGGCGACGGCGAACTCGGGCGAGGCGCTGAGCAGCCTCCCCTCCGCGTCGCGCGGCAGGGCGGGGTCGAGGGCGATGCCGACCGTGCCGACCGGGCGATAGACGAAGGCGCGGCTGCGCTCGGTGCGGTTGCCGGCGCGGTCGACGGCGGCGAGCCGCAGCACGTTCTCGCCCTCGGCCGGGGCGAGCGTGACCGAGAAGGCGCCGTCGTCGGCTACCGGGACCGGGGCACCGTTCAGGCTGACCTCGGCACCCGGCTCGGCCTCGCCGGTCACGGCCACCTCGGCGACCGTGACGATCTCGCCCTCGCCCGGCGTGGCGAGTGTGACGAAGGGCGGGGTCCGGTCGTCGACGATGCGGAAGTGCCGGCTGAGCGAGCGCACGCCGGGCAGGCCGAGCCGGTCGAGCGAGGAGACGCGCCAGTAGTGATCCCCGGGGTCGAGCCCGTCGAACTGCCGGCTGGTGTCGCGCACGCCCCACTGCGAGGCCTGCATGACGTTGAAGCCGGCGTCGGCGGCGATCTCGAGCCAGTAGCCCTCGGCCCCCTCGGCCGGCTGCCAGGCGAGGGTGACGTCGGGGGTGAAGATCTCCGCCCCGTCGAGCGGCGCGGCAAGCTCGGTCTGCGCCAGCACGCGGGTGCGCTCGGCCCCGCCGCCGCTCGGCAGCACCGCCCCCTCGTTCTCGCCGATCGAGATCCGCTCGCCGCCGCGGCTGATCTCGAGCGCCGGCGCGTCGTAGTTGGCGAAGCGCGAGCCCGCCTCGTCGTGGCGGATCCAGAAGTCGGCCGATTGGGTCGCCGTCTCGATTCCCGGCACCGCCACCTCGAAGCTGGTGCGGTCGCCGAGCTGGTTGAGGAGCGCGTAAAAGTCGCCGTTGACGAGGTTGACCTTGGTGACCTCGCCGCCGGTCAGGGGGTCGCTGCGCATCCGCTGGATGACCGCGTTCGAGTTGGGGTTGAGGCGGAGCCGGCTCAGGTCGCGGAAGGTGACCTGCGCCGTCGAGGCGGAGAGCGTGCGCAGCCGCTCGTACTCGACGAGGACGTCCTGTGTCGCGCGCCGCGACCAGCGCGGCTGATCGGGCGCGCGGCCCTCGACGGTGCCCTGGGCGTCGGAGACGACGGCCTCGGCCGCCCGGTCGCGCTGGGCGACGGAGATCTCGAGCGCCCTGTCGGCGAACTCGGTGGCGACGCCGGCGAAGGTCACCACCTCGGCCCAGGCGCCGACGCCGCGGCGCTCGACGGCGGTGTCGCGGTTCTCGATGGCGTGGCCGATCTCGACCGGGGCGAAGATGCGCGCGCCCTCGGCCGTCGCCTTCTGGATGGCGGCGAGCGAGAAGGCGAGCGCCTCGTCGGCGGCGGCAACCTGCTGCACCGGGACCTTGAGCGCGAGGCCGGGGCGGAGGTCGGCCGGCGAGGCGATGCCGGAGAGCTCGAGGATCTGCGGCCAGAGGTCGGCGTCCCTGAGGTAGCGTTCGGCGACGCCGCGGATGGTGTCGCCGGGTCCGAAGACCACGCTCTCGAGCGGTCCCTCGACCGGAGCGGCGAGCGCAGGCGCCACCAGAGCAGCGACCACGACAAGGCGACCGACCGCTGCCCGCCAGTCGCGCCTGCGTCCCCCCGACATCGCCGAACCGGCCCCCCGGACAAGATGCATGAATTTGTGAAGTATTTTTGCCGAAGAGGCAACCTTTGGCGCGCTCTTGCACGCGCCACGACAGGACGGCAGGCCGCATTCCCGGTCAGGAGTTCGTGATCGCGCCGGATATACTGCGGCGCAACATGCAGCCGTCGCGGATCCTCGCGCGTCAGCCGGCCAGCGGGTCGTCCACCCGGTGGGGGCAGGCCTGGCGCGGGCAGAGCCGGCAGGCGGGGCCGACCTCCTCGACCGGGGCGCCCGGGTCGGGGGCGTAGACGGTCAGCCGGGCGTCCGCCTCGCTCAGCGCCAGCATGTCGGTCAGATAGTGCCGCGGCCGGCCGAAGCCGGTGGGGCCGGCGCGGCGGGCGCGGGCGAGGAAGACGAAGCGCTCGCCGTTCGGGAAGAGCGCGCGCTGGCGCATCACCGTCTCGGGCGACTGCTGGGCGCGGTAGAGCACCCAGAGCGGGCAGGCGGGCGCGTAGCGCGGCGCGACGAGGCCGGCGAGGCCGCGCCGCTCGATCAGCGTGCCGGCGGCGTTGACGCGGAAGTAGCCGAAGCGCGGCACGCCTTCGCCGGAGAGGGCGAGGAGCCGGCGGCAGACCGTCTCGGCGTCGAGGGCGAATTCGCCCGCCAGCGCCTCGAGGTCGTAGCCGAGTTCCCCCGCCCGCGGCGCGAAGGCGGGCAGCGGCGCGAGGATCGCGGCGGCGGCATAGTCGAGCAGCGCCCGGCGCGCCCGCGCCCGCGCCGGCGCCGTCTCGATCTCGGGCTGGCGGGCGATGACCGCCTCGACCGCGACGCCGAGCGCGCGCTCGGCCAGCGCGCGCGCGGCCGCGGCGCGGTGCGGCCCGCCGCCTTCGGGGAAGCGCGCCGCGGCGCCAGCGGCGGCCGTCTCGATCTCGTCGAAGCGGTTCGCGCGCGCGTCGAAGAGCGCCTCCACCTCGTCGACCGGGGTCAGCGCGCGCTGGGTCTCCTCGGCCTTGTCGAAATAGGCGGCGAGCGCCTCGGCCACGCCGGTGAGCGCGCGCGACTCGTCGTGGACGATCGCGAGGAAGCTCGCCCGCCGGTCGGCCGGGAGGTCGGGATAGTCGGTCATGATCTCCGCCGCCGAGCGCACGGCGGCGATGTGGGTCAGCATCCGGTGCACCGCCTCGCCGAGGAAGGGATCGTGCGTCAGCCGGTCGGCAAGCGCCCGCGCCTGGCTGGCCGCCGCCCGTTCCGAGCGGGCGAGCGCGGCGAGCGAGCGCGCCCAGCCGGGATAGGCGCCGATCAGCTCGCCCGCGCTCGCGGCCTCCGCCCCGAGCGCGGCGAGATCGGGCGCATGCGCGAGCTCGGTCAGCGTCTCGAGCAGCCGCCGCTCGGCGGCACCGTCGAGATCGTCGAGCCCGAGCTCGAGCGCGGCAGCGGTGCGGCGCAGCAGCGACCCGGCGATCCCGCGCTTGTTACGCTCGATGAGGTTGAGATAGGAGGCCGAGATGCCGATCCGCCGCGAGAGCTCGACCTGGGTGATCCCGAGCGCCCTGCGGCGCTCGCGAATCCTCGTCCCCACGATGGCCTTCGGCAACGGCCCCTCCCCCGGCTGCAGAATGCCGATGCTACACACTCCTGCCTCGCGATGCTTGACTTGTTTTTCCTTTGCCGCCAACGGAATGAACCGGGATTGACAGATGCCGCCCGCGGCCCGTGACGGACCGGGGGCGTGGGCCGCCGCCGGCGAGGGCCTCGGCGGGCCGTATGGCAAGGCGCTGAAGGCATTGAATTTCCGGTGCTGGATATGCTCGCGCAGCATTGTTACGCTGAGGCCGACACGGGGACTGGTGCGAGTGAGGTGGTAATGCGAAAAGCGCGCAGACCTGCCGCGAGGCGGCGGTCCGGACGGCCCACAGCCTGCGGGAGACGCGCCACGTGAACAGGCCCACCGGCGACATCATCCTGTCGGCCAGGAACCTCGGCAAGCAGTTCGCCGGCTTCATGGCGGTGAGCGGCGTCGACCTCGACGTGGAGCGGGGGTCGATCCATGCGCTGATCGGCCCGAACGGCGCCGGCAAGACGACCTGCTTCAACCTGCTGACCAAGTTCCTGCAGCCCTCCTCCGGCACCATCGCCTTCAACGGGCGGGACATCACCAGCATGGAGCCGGCCGACATCGCCCGGCTGGGGCTGATCCGCTCCTTCCAGATCTCGGCGGTCTTCCCGCGGCTGACCGTGCTCGAGAACGTCCGCGTGGCGCTGCAGCGGCGGCGGGGCGACAGCTTCGACTTCTGGCGCTCGGAGCGGGTGCTGGCCGACCTCGACGGGCGGGCGCTGGCGCTCATCGCCGACGTCGGCCTCGGCGAGTTCGCGCATCACACGGCGGGCGAACTCTCTTACGGGCGCAAGCGGGCGCTCGAAATCGCCACCACGCTCGCGCTCGAGCCGGAGATGATGCTGCTCGACGAGCCGATGGCCGGCATGGCGCAGGCCGACGTCGAGCGGATCACCGCGCTGATCCGGCGGGTGGCGAAGGACCGCACCATCCTCATGGTCGAGCACAACCTCTCGGTCGTCGCGACGCTCTCGAACCGGATCACCGTGCTCGCCCGCGGCCAGGTGCTGGCCGAGGGCGACTACGAGACGGTCTCCAGGGACCCCCGCGTCATCGAAGCCTACATCGGAGTCGGTCATGGCTGAGGCCGCCCGCGCCGCCCAAACCGCGCCGCTGCTCGCGGTGCGCGATCTCGAAGGCTGGTACGGCGAGAGCCACGTGCTGCACGGCATCGACTTCGAGGTGCAGGAGGGCGAGATCGTTACCCTTCTCGGCCGCAACGGCGCCGGGAAGACCACGACGCTCAAGGCGATCATGGGCATCCTCCCCCGCCGCAGCGGGTCGGTGCAGCTCAGTGGGCGCGAGTTGATCGCCCTGCCGTCCCGGACGATCGCGCGGGCCGGGATCGCCATCTGCCCCGAGGAGCGCGGCATCTTCTCGAGCCTCTCGGTCGAGGAGAACCTGATGCTGCCGCCGCGGGTGCTGCCGGGCGGCCTCTCGGTGGAGCGGATCTACGAGCTCTTCCCCAACCTCAGGGAGCGGCTCTCGAGCCAGGGCACCAAGCTCTCGGGCGGCGAGCAGCAGATGCTGGCGATCGGCCGCATCCTCCGGACCGGCGCCAAGCTGCTGCTGCTCGACGAGCCGACCGAGGGCCTCGCCCCGGTCATCGTGCAGCAGATCGGCCGCACCATCTCGCAACTGAAGCGCGAAGGCTTCACCATCGTGCTCGTCGAGCAGAACTTCCGCTTCGCCACCTCGGTGGCCGACCGGCACTATGTGGTCGAGACCGGCAAGGTCATCGACATGATCCCGAACGCGGATCTCGACGCGAACATCGACAGGCTCCACTCCTACCTCGGGGTCTGACCGCACATCCATCACGCATTCCAAAGGGAGGACTTTGCAGTGAAATTCGGAAAGATGGCGCTGGCCACGGCCGTCGGGCTGCTCATGGCCTCGTCGGCCTGGGCGGTCGACGTGAAGATCGGCGTCCTCAACGACCGCTCGGGCGTCTACGCCGACCTCTCCGGCGAGGGCTCGGTGGAGGCCGCGCGCATGGCGATCGAGGACTTCGATGCGGCGGGCAAGGGCATCAACGTCGAGGTCGTCTCGGCCGACCACCAGAACAAGCCCGACATCGCCTCGAACATCGCCCGGCAGTGGTACGACCAGGACGGCGTCGACGCGATCTTCGACGTGCCGACCTCCTCGGCGGCGCTGGCGGTCAACGACATCACCCGCGAGAAGAACAAGATCTTCATCAACTCCGGCGCCGGCACGGCCGACCTGACCGGCAAGTCCTGCTCGCCGAACACCATCCACTGGACCTACGACACCTGGGCGCTCGCCCACGGCACCGGCACCGCGATGGTCGAGCAGGGCTACGACAGCTGGTTCTTCATCACCGCCGACTACGCCTTCGGCCATGCGCTCGAGGCGGACACCATCGCCGTCGTCGAGGCGGCGGGCGGCAAGGTGCTCGGCACCGTGCGCCACCCCTTCCCCGGGCAGGACTTCTCCTCCTACCTGCTGCAGGCGCAGGCCTCGGGCGCCAAGGTGATCGGGCTCGCCAACGCCGGCGGCGACACGGTCAACTCCATCAAGCAGGCGTCCGAGTTCGGCATCACCCAGTCCGGCCAGGCGCTGGCCGGGCTCCTCATCTTCATCACCGACATCCACGCGCTCGGGCTGCCGACCGCGCAGGGGCTGGTGCTGACCGAGAGCTTCTACTGGGACCTGAACGACGACACCCGCGCCTGGTCGAAGCGCTTCGCCGAGCGGATGAACGGCGCCATGCCGACCATGGTCCAGGCCGGCGTCTACGCCGGCGTGCTGCACTACCTCAAGGCCATCGAGGCTGTCGGCGACAAGGAGAGCGGCGCGGTCATGGCTAAGATGAAGGAGATGCCCACCTCCGATCCCCTCTTCGGCGAGGGCAAGGTGCGCGCCGACGGCCGCAAGGTGCACGACATGTACCTGTTCAAGGTGAAGGCGCCCGAGGCCTCGACCGGTCCCTGGGACTACTACGAGCTGATGGCGACCATCCCGGCCGACAAGGCCTTCCGGCCGCTCGAGGACGGCGGCTGCCCGCTCGTCCAGTAGCGCGCTCGGGATCCGCCGGCCGCCGGCGGGTCCCTCCCCTTCCGCAAGGACCCGGCGATGTTTGAACTCCTCGGTATCCCGCCCCAGGCGCTCTTCGGCCAGCTGCTGCTCGGGCTGATCAACGGCTCCTTCTACGCCATGCTGAGCCTCGGGCTGGCCGTGATCTTCGGGCTGCTCAACATCATCAACTTCGCCCACGGGGCGCAGTACATGATGGGCGCCTTCGTCGCCTGGATGCTCGGCAACTACCTCGGGCTCGGCTACTGGTGGGCGCTCGTCATCGCCCCGGTCGTCGTCGGGGCGAGCGGGATCGTGATCGAGCGGCTGATGCTGTCGCGGCTCTACCATCTCGACCATCTCTACGGGCTGCTGCTGACCTTCGGCCTCGCGCTCATCATCCAGGGGCTCTTCCGCAACGCCTACGGCGTCTCGGGCATGCCCTACACCGCCCCGCCGGTGCTGGCCGGGGGGCAGAACCTCGGCTTCATGTTCCTGCCGAACTATCGCGCCTGGGTGGTCGTCGCCTCGCTCGTCGCCTGCTTCGGCACCTGGTTCCTGATCGAGAAGACGCGGCTCGGCGCCTACCTGCGCGCCGCGACCGAGAACCCGACGCTGGTCGGCGCCTTCGGCATCAACGTGCCACGGCTCATCACGCTCACCTACGGCTTCGGCGTCGGGCTCGCCGCCTTCGCCGGCGTGCTCGCGGCGCCGATCTACTCGGTCAATCCGAACATGGGAGCCGACCTCATCATCGTCGTCTTCGCGGTCGTCGTGATCGGCGGCATGGGGTCGATCATGGGGGCGATCGTCACCGGCTTCGGGCTCGGCATCATCGAGGGGCTGACGCGGGTCTTCTATCCCGAGGGCTCGGCGGTCGTCATCTTCGTCATCATGGCGCTCGTGCTGCTCGTGAAGCCGCAGGGCCTCTTCGGGAGGCCCGTCTGATGGCCGATCTCGCCACCGCCGACATCGGCATGCCCGAGCAGGGGCCGACGCTCGGGATGCCGCGGCACCACATGGCGATCTTCGCCGGGCTCTTCGCCTTCATGCTGGTGGCGCCCTTCTTCCTCTATCCGGTCTTCCTGATGAAGGTGATGTGCTTCGCGCTCTTCGCCTGCGCCTTCAACCTGCTGCTAGGCTACGGCGGGCTGCTCTCCTTCGGCCACGCCGCCTTCTTCGGCTCGGCGAGCTATGTCTCGGCGCATGCCGCCAAGGTCTGGGGGCTGACGCCGGAGCTCGCCGTGCTGAGCGGGACGGTGGTCGCCGCCCTGCTCGGGCTCGTCATCGGCGCGCTCGCCATCCGGCGGCAGGGGATCTATTTCGCCATGGTGACGCTCGCTTTCGCGCAGATGATCTTCTTCTTCTCGGTGCAGGCGCCCTTCACCGGCGGCGAGGACGGCATCCAGGCGGTGCCGCGGGGACGGCTCCTCGGGATCCTCGACATCTCCGCCGACCGGACCTTCTACTTCTTCGTGCTCGCCGTCACCTTCGCCGGGCTCCTCGTCATCTACCGCATCATCCACTCGCCGTTCGGCCACATCCTGAAGGCGATCCGCGAGAACGAGCCGCGCTCGGTCTCGCTCGGCTACCGGGTCAACCGCTACAAGCTCGCGGTCTTCGTCATGTCGGCGACGCTGGCCGGGCTCGCCGGGGCGACCAAGGCGCTGGTCTTCCAGCTCGCCTCGCTGACCGACGTCTACTGGACCATGTCGGGCGAGGTGGTGCTGATGGCGCTCCTTGGCGGCATGGGCACGGTCTTCGGCCCGATCGCGGGGGCGGCGATCGTGGTGACGCTGCAGAACTACTTCGCCACCTTCGGCGCCTGGGTCACCGTCATCGAGGGCGTGGTCTTCGTGGTCGGGGTGCTGCTCTTCCGCGAGGGCATCGTCGGCGTCCTCTCGCGCTGGCTGCGCAAGCCGCTCTGAGAGACCTTTGCAGAAGGCGCGCCGCGCCGTTAACCTTCGTCAACAAGTGGTTACTCTGTCTGGATAGATACATATATTCCAGTATGTTGCCAAGTTGGGCACGCGTGCCCGATCCGTGCCCGGGCCGTTTCGCAGAGGTCTCTCTGAGCCCGCCGACAGCCCGCCCGCGCGCGGCCCCTGCGGACCGCAAACCACGGGATTTACATCCGACGCGGCCTCGTGACACTCGTTCGGGCCGGAGAGCTTCGGAGGGGTGACCGGATGGTGCGCATCGTCCAGATCTCGGACACCCACCTCGGGCGCGACGAGGCGCGTTTCGCCGGCAACTGGCCGCCGCTCGCCGCCTGGATCGCCGCAGAGGCCCCCGATCTCGTCATCCACTCCGGCGACCTCAGCGGCGATGGCGCCGGCGTGGACGACGACTTCGCCTATTGCGCCGAGCTGACCGAGGCGCTGCCCGCCCCGCTCCTCGCCGTTCCCGGAAACCACGACGTCGGCGATCCGTTCAGCACCCGACAGCCGCCGACCGCGGAGCGGCTGTCGCGCTGGAACGCCCGCTTCGGCACCGACCGCTGGAGCCGGGACGTCGAGGACTGGCGGCTGATCGGCTTCGACTCGATGATCCTCTCGAGCGGCCTGCCCGAGGAGGAGGCGCAGTTCGCCTGGCTCGAGGCGGAGATGCACGGCGCGGACGGCCGCCGCATCGCCTGGTTCTGCCACCAGCCGCTCTTCATCCGCGGCTGGGAGGAGGGCGACACCGGCTACTGGACGGTGCGCACCGGCCCGCGGGCGCGGCTGAAGGCGCTGGCCGACGCCTACGGCCTCGCCCTCGTCGGCAGCGGCCACGTGCATCTCTCGCACGAGATGCGCCTCGGCGGGACGCGCTTCGTCTGGTGCCCCTCGTCCGCCTTCACCGTCGGCCCGGGGATGCAGCCGCCGCTCGGGGGCGAGAAGTGGCTGGGCGCGGTCAGGTACGACTTCGCCGGGCGGGAGGTGCGCACCGAGCGGGTCCGCCTGCCGCAGCTCCGCCAGCACTGGATCGACGACGTGGCAGCCGCGGAAACCGGGGCGCCATCGCAGGGCTCCCAGCCCGCGCGGGATGTCCATGCCCCTACGCAAGTCGGGAAGCCGGACGGGTAGCGGAGGGACGTGCGGCCAGAAAACGCGCGGGGTGGGGGGCTGGTGGTAGCGGAGGA
>ENA-UOUJ01001113-UOUJ01001113.1-activated-sludge-metagenome-genome-assembly--contig:-NODE-1113-length-15024-cov-7.221257_pt1 | contig 15024 bp, 11 predicted proteins | sample MGYA00249839_ERZ747224 | MGnify/ENA primary metagenome ERZ747224 (study PRJEB28782, sample SAMN03220277) | activated sludge metagenome | biome: wastewater; feature: sewage sludge; material...
TGGCGCTTCATGCTGCTCGAGAACAACACGCTCGGGCCCTACATGAACTCCGTGGTGGTCGCCCTCGGCAGCACGACCCTCGCCGTCCTCATCGGCGCGCTCGCCGCCTATGCGCTGGTGCGCATCCGCTTCCGGGTGAAGCTCGCCGCCGTGGCGATCTTCCTCCTGCTCCTCGTCGCCGTCATCGTCGCCGTCGTCACCTTCGGCGTCGCCTGGCAGGTCGCCGTCGCCGCCGCCGTCGCGCTCTTCCTGCTCGCGCTCCCGACGCTGGCGCGGCGCACCCGGGCGGCGCTCGGCAACAGCGACATCGAGTTCTGGATCATCTCGAACCGCATCATGCCGCCCATCGTGGCGGTGCTGCCCATCTACGTGATGTTTCAGCAGCTCAGGCTCCTCGACACCCAGGTCGCGCTGATCGCGACCTACACCGCGATCAACCTGCCCATCGTCGTCTGGCTGACCCGCGACTTCTTCGCCGGGATCCCCATCGACCTCGAGGAAAGCGCCGAGCTCGACGGCGCCTCGAAGTTCCGCGTCTTCTTCACCATCGCCCTGCCGCTCGTCCGTTCCGGCCTGGTTGCCACCTTCCTCCTCGTCCTGATCCTCGCCTGGAACGAGTACCTGCTCGCCCTCTTCCTCTCGAACGCCAACGCCCAGACCATGCCGGTCCTCGTCTCGGCGCAGAACACCACCCGCGGCCCGCAATGGTGGAACATGTCCGTGCTGATCGTGGTGATGATCGCGCCGGTCGTCATCATCGCCAGCGTGCTGCAGAAGCACATCGCCCGCGGGCTGCTGGTGGGCGCGGTGAAAGGCTGAAGATGAAGGTCACCCTCCAGGAAATCCGCAAGTCCTTCGGCGCCGTCGAGGTGGTGAAGGGCCTCGACCTCGACATCGCCGACGGCGAGCTCCTCGTCCTCCTCGGCCCCTCCGGCTGCGGCAAGACCACCGCGCTCCGCATGGTGGCGGGCCTCGAATCCGTCACCTCCGGCCGCATCCTGATCGGCCCGCGCGACGTGACCAACGTTCTGCCGAAGTACCGCGACGTGGCGATGGTCTTCCAGTCCTACGCTCTCTATCCGCACATGACGATCGCCGAGAACATCGGCTATCCGCTGAAGCTCCGGGGCGTTCCCAGGGCCGAGATCTCGGGGCAGATCCGCACCGCCGCCGAGAAGGTCCACCTCGATGACTATCTCGACCGCTACCCGCGCCAGCTCTCCGGCGGCCAGCGCCAGCGGGTGGCGCTCGCGCGCGCCATCGTGCGGCGGCCGGCGGTCTTCCTGATGGATGAGCCGCTCTCCAATCTCGACGCCAAGCTGCGCACCTTCATGCGCGCCGAGCTGAAGCGGCTGCAGGGCGACCTCGGCACCACCACCATCTACGTCACCCACGACCAGATCGAGGCGATGACGCTGGCGCACCGGGTGGCGGTGATGAACAAGGGGGTCGTGCAGCAGATCGCGACCCCGCGCGAGATCTACGACAACCCGGCCAACCTCTTCGTCGCCGGATTCATCGGCTCGCCGCCGATGAACGTCCTGCCCTGCGCCGTCGCCGAGGGCGCCATCGTCCTGCCCGAGGGGCGCATCGACGTCGCCGGCTTCGCCCCGCGGGCGGATGCCGTCTTCGGCTTCCGCCCCGAGGACGCCCGCATCGTCGACCCCGTCGCGGCGGATCTCGCGGGAACGATCTACGCCAGCGAGCTCACCGGCAACGAGACCGTGGTGACCTGCCAGGTCGGCAAGGAGCAGGTGGTCGTCAAGACCGACAAGAGCTTCGAGCTGCCGCCCGACACCCCCGTGGGCCTCGCCATCGATCGCAGCAAGCTCCGCCTCTTCGACGCCGGGACCGGTGAGCGCATCCCCGCCGCCTGAGCGGCGCCCGTGTCAATGCTTCGCCGTGCCCGAGGGCGTCCGGTGGGCGGGGCGCGTCGTACGTTGACATTCGCAGCCTCCGGAGGGTCACCTCGTGGTTGGCGCGAGGCCCTATTTCCGGAACAGAACGGCTTCATGGCGACACGCTCTCCTCCTCTCAGCAGTGTTCGGACCTTCGTCGTGGCGGCCCGGGCCGGCAGCTTCATGAAGGCTGCCGACGAGCTTTGCGTCACCCCGGCGGCGGTGAGCCGGAGCGTGCGGGCGCTGGAGGATCACCTCGGCTGCCAGCTCTTCCACCGGGGGCACCGGCAGGTCGAGCTGACCGAGGACGGGCGCTTCTATCTCCGCGAGATCGGCGACGCCTTCGAGCGGATCGCGCTCGCCACGCAGAACCTGGCGGCGCGGCGGACGCGGCGGCCGCTGGTGGTCTGCGCCTATCCGAGCTTCACCATCGACTGGCTCATTCCGCGCTGGTCGAGCCAGCAGCTGCGCGAGAAGACCTTCGACCTGCGCTTCGTCACCACGCATACCCACGACGTCGACTTCTCGGGCGACATCGACGTGGCGATCCTGACCGATCGGGCAGTCTATCAGAAGAACGTCTGCGAAAAGCTGTTCATTGCGGATCTGGTGCCGGTCTGCAGCCCGAACTACCTGCCGCCGGGGACCTCGGCGGAGGATGTCGAGGAGTGGGCGGACGGGCTGCTCATCTCCGACACGCGGCCGAACGACTGGGCGCGCTGGGCGGAGGCGAACGGGGTGCGGAACTTCGACCCCTTCCGCGGGCGGCGCTTCGAGAGCTCGCCGCTCATGTACCAGGCCGCGATCGCCGGGATGGGGATCGGGATCGGCATCCGCGAGGTGCTGCTGCGCGAGTTCGCGACCGGCAGCCTGATCAATCCCTTCCCGGAGACGGTGCCGGCGCCCTGCCCCTTCTACCTGATCCGGCCGCCCAGCACCGAGTCGCACCCGGACTTCGCCGCCTTCCGGGCCTGGATCCGCCGGGAGGTGGGGGCGGAATGAGCGGCGCGGGCACGGGGTGGGCACGCGTGCCCACTTGGTGCCTCCGTTGTTTTATATGGATAATCACCCTCGCCGTTAACCGGATCGAAATCTTCGTTAACGCCGCCGGGCACGCTATCCGACGGCGGCGGCCCAGGGCGGGAGGGGCAGGGGGGCGTCGGGCGGGCCGGGCGGCGGGGGCGGGGTCCGGCTGAAGCGGGGGGCCGGGGCGGCCTGCGGGAAGCCGCCGGCCTCGGCGTAGGTGCCGCGGGCGCGCAGGTGCGGGTCGGCGAAGGATTCCTCGAGCGACAGGACCGGCGTCACGCAGGCGTCGGAGCCGGCGAAGAGGGCGACCCAGTGGTCGCGCGGGCGGGTGGCGAAGAGGGCGCGGAGGCGGGCGCGGCCCTCGGGCCAGCGGCTCGCGTCCGCCTGCGGCGGCAGGTCGTCGGGACCGAGGCCGAGGCGGGCGAGGAAGGTGGCGAAGAAGCGCGGCTCGATGGCGCCGACCGCGAGGTGGCGGCCGTCGGCGCAGGCGTAGACGTCGTAGAAGAAGGCGCCGGAATCGAGGAGGCTGGCCTGGCGCGCCCTGGGGAAGACGCCGCCGGCGCGCAGGCCGTTCAGCGAGGTCATCATCGCCGCCACCCCGTCGACGATGGCGGCGTCGACCACCTGGCCGCGGCCGGAGCGCGCGGCCTCGACGACGCCGGCGAGCAGGCCGAGGGCGAGGAAGAGCGCGCCGCCGCCGAAGTCGCCGATGAGGTTGAGGGGTGCCGGCGGGGGGGAGTCGGCGCGACCCAGCGCCTCGAGCGCCCCGGTGAGGCCGATGTAGTTGAGGTCGTGCCCGGCCCAGGGCGCCATCGGGCCGGTCTGGCCCCAGCCGGTGACGCGGCCGTAGACGAGGCGGGGGTTGCGCTCGAGGCAGGGTCCGGGGCCGAGGCCGAGCCGCTCCATCACGCCGGGGCGGAAGCCCTCGATCAGGCAGTCGGCGGCGGCGGCGAGGGCCAGCGCTCGGTCGCGGCCGGCCGGATCCTTGAGGTCGAGGCGGATGGTCGGGCGGCCGCGCAGCAGGAAGTTCGTCTCGGGCGGGCGTTTGATGCCGACGTCGGATTCGCCCGGGCGGTCGATGCGGACGATCTCGGCGCCGAGGTCGGCGAGGAGCATGCCGCACATCGGCGCCGGGCCGATGCCGGCCATCTCGACGACCTTGAGGCCGGCGAGCGGCCCGCCGGGCCTCGTTCCCGGGCTCATTCCGCCGCCGTCCGGGCGGTCTCGGGGTGGCGGGCGCCGAGGAAGGCGGCGATGCCGGTCAGCTCGCGCCCGACGATGAGCTGGTTGATCTGGGTGGTGCCGTCGGGGATGGTCAGCATGCGGGCGTTGCGCAGGTGGCGCTCGACCGGGAACTCGCGGGTGACGCCGGAGGCGCCGTGCACCTGGATCGCCTTCGAGGCCACCCTGACCGCCGCCTCGGAGGCGTAGATCTTCGCCATCGAGGTCGGCAGGTCGGCGCGGCCGCCGCGGTCGAGGCTGGCGAGCGCCTTCAGCGTCAGGAGGCTGGCCGCCTCGGTCTCGCAGGCCATGTCGGCGAGGAGGCCCTGGACGAGCTGGTGGGCGGCGATGGGCGCGCCGAACTGGTCGCGCCCGACGGCGTAGGCGATCGCGTCGTCGAGGGCGGCGCGGGCGATGCCGGAGGCGATGACCGCGACCCAGGCGCGGGCGCGCTCGAAGCCCGAGAGGGCCTCGCGGAGCCCGGCGCCGGGCGGGCCGAGGCGGAAGGCGTCGTCGATCCCGAGGTCGTCGAAGCTGATCGAGCCGAACGACCAGCCGTTGAGGCCGAGCTTGGCGATCTCGCGCGTCTCGAAGCGGTGCTCGGCGCGGTCGAGGATGAAGAGGGTGAACTCCTTCTCACCGGTGCGGGCAAGGAGGGTGGCGATGTCGAAGACGGTGGCGTTGGAGATGAAGGTCTTCTCGCCCGAGAGCCGCCAGCCGCCGCCGTCCCGGACCGCGCGGGTGCGGATCTGGCGGACGTTCGAGCCGGCGCCGGGCTCGGTCACCGCGCCGCAGCCGATGACCCGGCCGGCGGCCATGCCGGGCAGGTAGCGCGCCTTCTGCTCCGGCGTGCCGAGGCGGGCGAGCTTCATCGAGGCCCCCTCGCTGACGTAGGCGAGGCCGGCGACGTCGGGGGCGAGGCGGGAGAGCTCGCCGTAGAGGAGGCCGCTCGTCACATAGGAGAGGCCGAGCCCGCCGTCGGCCTCGGGCAGCCAGCCGGCGCCGATGCCGAAGTCGACGAGGCCGGCCAGGAGCTCGTGCGCGAGGTCGGGCGGAAAGGCCCGGTCCCAGGCCGGGCGGACCCTGGGCAGCACCTCGGCCTCGACGTGGCGGCGGAGGCTCTCGAGCGCCATCCGCTCTTCGGTGGAAGGCTCAAACTCCATCGGCGAGGCGCTCCTCCGTCCGCGGGCGGGCCGTTTCGCCGAGCCAGTCGGCGAGGGCCTCCTCGGCGCCCTCGCCGAGGAGCGGCGGCGCCCGCCAGCCCTCGGTGATCTCGAAGCCGGAGTATTTGATCGCCGGCCCGATGGTCGGCGTCGGGCCGTAGACGGGATGCTCGAGGTCGAGCTTCATCCGCCGGTGCAGCAGCTGGGGGTGGGCGAAGGTGCGGGCGATGTCGTTGACCGGCGCGTGCGGCACGCCGGCGGCGTCGAGCAGCGCGTGCAGCGCGTCGTTGGTGCGGCCGAGCATCTCGGCGTCGAGGATCGCGTACATCGCGTCGCGGTTGACGACGCGGTCCTCGAGTGTCGCGAAGCGCGGGTCGGCGATCAGGTCGGCGCGGCCGATCGCCCGGCAGAAGGGCTCGTAGACCGTCTGGTAGCCGGCGCCGATCACCATCTCGCCGTCGGCGGTGGTGAAGGCCTTGTAGGGGACGATCTGCGAATGCTCCGAGCCCCACTTCTGCCGCACCTGGCCGGCGAGAAGGTATTCCATCGCCGCATCGACCAGGAAGCTGACCTCGGCCTCCATCAGGCTCGTCTGCACCACCTGGCCGCGGCCGGTGCGTTCGCGCTGGAGGAGGGCGGCGAGGACGCCCGAGAAGGCGTAGAGGCCGCAGACGAGGTCGAAGGTCGAGGTGCCCTGCTTGATCGACTTGCCGCCCTTCTCGCCGCTGATGCTCATGAAGCCGAATTCGGCCTGCACGGTGAGATCGAAGCCGCCGCGCTCGGCCTCGGGGCCGTCGGCGCCGAGGGCGGAGAGCGAGGCGTAGACGACGCGCGGGTTCCGCGCCGCGACGCGCTCGTAGTCGATGCCCATGCGCTTCAGGACCGGCGGGCGGAAGTTCTCGACCACGACGTCGGCGGCCGAGGCGAGGCGGAAGAGGAGCTCGCGCCCGGCCTCGGTCTTGGCGTCGATCTCGATCGAGCGCTTGTTGCGGTTCGTCGACATGAAGGTCATGCCGTTGCCGGCGTGGAAGGGCGGGCCCTGGCGGCGGGTCGGCTCGCCGCCCGGGACCTCGACCTTGAGCACGTCGGCGCCGTGGTCGCCGAGGTGCATCGAGCAGAAGGGCCCGGCGAAGAAGCGGGTCAGGTCGAGCACGCGGATGCCGGCGAGCGGCTTGGCGGCCTCGGGCATTTCGTCTCCTCCCGGTTTTCGGGAGCAGGCTTCTCCGGGCGCGCGGCGAGCACAAACGACAAAATCGCGCCGGCGCTTGAGTTTTTGTTGTGCGTGCCGGGGCGGGGGGTTCCGCTAGTCTCGGCGCAAAGGGTCGCGGGGAACGGGCGATGGACGGCGAGGGCAGGGTGACGGTCGAGGCGCGCGGGCGGGTCGCGCTCGTCTGGCTCGACCGGCCGGCGAAGATCAACGCCCTCGACGCGGCGCTCTGCCGGGCGCTGGTGCGGGCGGTGGAGGAGATCGAGGCGGATGCGGGGCTCGGGGCGATGGTGATCGCCGGCCGGGGCCCGCACGGTTTCTCGGCCGGGGCCGATCTCGCCACGGTGGCGCGGCTCTCGGGGGCGGCGAAGCGGCGCTTCGTGGAGGAGGCCTGGCGGGCGATCGACCGGGTCGCGGCGGCGCCCGTGCCGTCGGTCGCGGCGCTGCACGGGCATGTGCTCGGGGGCGGGCTGGAGCTGGCGCTGGCCTGCGACCTGCGCTTCGCCGATCCGGGCGCGCGGCTGGCGCTGCCGGAGCTGGCGCTCGGGAGCGTGCCGTCGTTCGGGGCGGTGCAGCGGCTGCCGGCGCTGGTCGGGCGGGCGCGGGCGGTCGAGCTCATTCTCGGGGGCGAGGTGCTCGATGCGGAGGCGGCGGGGCGGGCGGGGCTGGTCACGCGGGTGACGGCGGCCGGCGCGGTGATCGAGGAGGCGCTGGCGCGGGCGGAGGTGCTGGCGGGGCTGCCGCGGGAGGCGGTGCGCTATCTGAAGCTCGCCCTCGCCATGCCGGCGGACGGGCGGGCGGCGGCGCTGCATGGGCTCATCTCGGATGCCTGCCACTCGAGTCCCGAGTATCAGGCGCGGATTGCGCGGTTTTCCGGGGGGTGATGTTGGCGCGGGGTTTAGCGCATTGCCCCTGAGAGAGAGGATTGATGGTTGACGGTCATGCGGGCATTCCGTTCGCGCGGTCGGAGTCGCGCACGAGGTTGAGGCGGCGGGCGCGGCGGCGTTCGGCCTGGCGCATCGGGTCGGGGACCGGGCTCGAGGCGATGAGCTGGCGGGTGTAGAGCGCGGCGGGGTGGGCGAAGACCTCCTCGGCGACGCCCTGCTCGATCACCTCGCCCGACTTCATCACCAGCACGTGGTCGGCGAACTTGCGCACCAGCGTGAGGTCGTGGGCGATGAAGACGTAGGAGAGGCCGAGCCGGGTGCGGAGGTCGGCGAGGAGGGTGATGACCTGCGCCTGCACGGTCATGTCGAGGGCGGAGACGGCCTCGTCGCAGACGATGATCTCGGGCTCGAGCGCCAGCGCGCGGGCGATGGCGATGCGCTGGCGCTGGCCGCCGGAGAATTCGCCCGGGTACTTGTCGAGGTCGGAGGCGGCGAGGCCGACCATGCCGAGGAGCTCGGCCGCCCGCGCGCGCCAGCGGTCGCGCGGCAGCACGTCCGGGTGGAGGAGCCAGGGCTCGGAGATCACCTTGAGCACGGTCATGCGCGGGTTGAGCGAGCTGAAGGGGTCCTGGAAGATCGCCTGCACGCCGCGGTGGAAGGCGGTCTCCTCGGCGCGGGCGAGGGCGAAGACGTCGCGGCCGTGGTAGCGGATGCTGCCGCTGCTCGGCTCGCGGAGGCGCAGGATGGCGCTGGCCAGCGAGGATTTCCCCGAGCCGCTCTCGCCGACGATGCCGAGGATCTCGCCCTTGCGCAGCGTCACGCTGACGTTGCGAACGGCCTCGAAGCTGCCGTAGCGCACGCAGACCCGGTCGAGCTCGAGGATGGCGGGGGGCTCGGTCGGGCGCAGCGAGCGGTATTCCTCGGAGCGGTCGGTCAGGAGCTGGCGGGTGTAGGCGTGTTGCGGGCGGGCGAAGACCCGGTCGAGCGGGCCGGCCTCGACGATCTCGCCGTGCTGCATCACCACCACGTTCTCGGCGATGTCGGCGGCGACGCCGAGGTCGTGGGTGATCATCATCAGCGCCATGCCCGACTCGGTGCGCAGGTCGCGCAGGAGGTCGAGGATCTGCGCCTGCACGGTGACGTCGAGTGCGGTCGTCGGCTCGTCGGCGATGAGCAGGTCGGGCGAGAGCGCCATCGCCATGGCGATCATCACCCGCTGGCGCTGGCCGCCGGAGAATTCGTGCGGATAGTCGTGCATCCGCCGCTCGACGTCGGGGATGCCGACGCGGTCGAGGAGTTCCCTGGCCCGGGCCCAGGCCTCGGCCCTCGCCATGCCGTGGATGCGGCCGACCTCGGCCACCTGCCAGCCGACCGGATAGACCGGGTTGAGGTGGGTGAGCGGGTCCTGGAAGACCATGGCGATGCGGCGGCCGTAGAGGTCGCGCCGCTGTCGGCCGGGCATGGAGAAGAGGCTCCGGCCCTCGAAGCGGATGTCGCCGCGGACGCGGGCGGGGGGCGAGTCGAGCAGCCCCATGATGGCGCTCGCGGTCACGCTCTTGCCCGAGCCGCTCTCGCCGATGACTGCGAGCGACTCGTTCGGGGCGATGGCGAAGCTGACGTCGCGCACGGCGGCGAAGAGGCCGTCCGCGGTGGGGAAGTCGACCGAGAGGCGGTCGACCTCGAGGAGCGGCTTCGGCTCAGGCATGGCTCGCGTCTCCCTGCGCGGCGCGGAGCGTCGGGTCGTTCGCGATGCGGAACCAGCCGGCGAGAAGGTTGGCGGCGAGCGCCGTCAGCATGATGAAGAGCCCCGGCCAGAAGGCGAGCCACCAGGCGCTGGCGAGATAGCCGCGGCCCTCGGCGACCATGAGCCCCCAGGTGATCGACGGCGGCTGCACGCCCATGCCGAGGAAGGAGAGGGCCGATTCCGCCAGCATGACGTAGGCGAAGTCGAGCGAGCCGATGATGAGGAGGGTGGGCAGCACCAGCGGGGTGATGTGGTGGAGCGCGAGGTGGAACGGGCGCGCGCCCATCACCAGCGCGGCGGAGATGAAGGCGCGCTCGCGGATCTCGAGCACCTCGGCGCGGGCGGTGCGGACATAGACCGGCAGGCGGGTGATGGCGAGGACGACGACGATGTTGGCCGGCGCGCCGCCGAGCACATAGAGGACGATGAGCGCCATGAGCAGCGAGGGGAAGCTCATCACCACGTCCATGCTGCGCATGATGACCTTGCCGAGCCGCCCGCGGCTCAGCCCGGCGACGATGCCGAGCACCCCGCCGACGATCATCGAGACCAGCACCGAGGCGAGGGCGATGCCGAGCGTCGTGCGCGCGGCGAGGAAGATGCGCGCGAGGATGCCGCGGCCGAGCGAATCAGAGCCGAGCCAGTGCACCCAGTCGCGGGAGAAGTCGAAGGGCGGCGCGTTGCGCGCCCGGAGGTCGATCGAGGTCGCCGCCTTGCCGACGATCTCGGGGCCGACGAGGGCGACGCCGGCGATGAGGACGAGCCAGACCGCCGCGACGAGGGCGACGCGGTCGCTGCGGAGGAGGGCGAGGAGGGTCGACTTCTGCACGTCCGTCCCCTTCAGGCGTTGCGGATGCGCGGATCGAGCCGCGAATAGGCGATGTCGATGAGGAGGTTCATCACGAAGATCGCGAGGGCGGTGACGAGGATGCAGGCCTGCAGCACGGCGAAGTCGCGCTGCTGGATGGCCTGGATCATCAGGTTGCCGATCCCCGGCCAGCCGAAGACGGTCTCGACGACGACGGCGCCGTTGATGAGGGTCGCGGCCTGGTCGCCGGCGACGGTGACGACGGTGAGCATCGCGTTCCTGAGGCCGTGCACGAAGATGATGCGGCTCTTGCCGGCGCCCTTGGCGCGGGCGGTCTTGACGTAGGGCGAGGCGAGGGCGCCGATCATCGCCGCGCGCACGATCTGGGTGAGGAGGCCGAGCGGGCGCACCATCAGCACGCCGACCGGCATGATCCAGTGCGCGGCCGTGCCCATGCCGGAGGTCGGCAGCCAGCCGAGCGAGACGGCGAAGACGAGGATGGCGACGATCGCGACCCAGAAGTCGGGCGCGCTGGCGCTCGCGATGGTCAGCATGCTGGCGATGCGGTCGAAGACGCTGCGCGGCCGCCAGGCGGCCAGCGAGCCGATGAGGATGGCGAGCGAGAGCGCCAGCGCCAGGGTGATCCCGGCGAGCTTCAGCGTCACCGGGAAGGCGGCCAGCACGGCGTCGATCGCCGGGCGGCCCTGGAAGAGCGAGTCGCCGAAGTCGAAGCGCGCGAGCCCGGCGAGGTAGCGGCCGAACTGCACCACCAGCGGATCGTTGAAGCCGTGGCTCTCGGCGAAGGCGGCGCGCTGCTCGAGCGAGGCGTCCATCGGCAGGTAGAGGTCCGTCGGATCGCCGGTCAGCCTCGCGAGGAAGAAGACCAGGACGAGCAGGCAGAGCAGGGCGAAGAGCGACTGCGTGCCGTGTCTCAGGACGAAGCGGTTCAAGGCGGACCTCCCTGGGGTTGGCGCGGCCTTCTCGCGGGCCGCGCCTGCTCCTGTCGCCCGGATCAGCTGTTGTTGAAGCCGATCTCGGCGAGCTGGAGCTCGCTGTTTGTGGCGATCGACGGCGTGAAGTCGAGCCGCGGATTGACCCGGGTGAAGCCGACCATGTGGAAGAGCGACACGTCCGGCACGATCTCCTCGTGGATGCGCTTGAAGGCCTGCTGGTAGAGCTTCGTGCGCTCCTCGCCGGTCGCCTGGCCGCCGCGGTCGATCAGGTCGTCGACCTCGGCGTCGGAGAAGGTCGACTGGCCGCCGTCCGAATGGTACTTCACGAAGATGGTGAAGACCGCGTCGCCGTTGTTGTTGTCGTGCTGCTCCTGGAAGAGGTTCGGCGCCCGGTCCTCGGCATAGGGCTTGAACAGCAGGTCGTACCATTCCGCCGCCTCGGTCATCTTCAGCGTGATGTTGAAGCCGACCGCCTCGTACATCGCCTCGAGCGCCTGCAGCGACTCCTGCGAGTTCGGATAGAGGTTGTGGCGGCCGATCAGGATGATCTCGCGGTCGACCGGCACCCCGTCCGCCTTGGCCTCGGCGAGGAGCTCCATCGCCTTCTCCGGGTCGTAGGGGTAGGGCACGAGGTCCGGGTTGTGGCCGTTGATCCCCGGCACGACATGCTGGGTCGAGGGGATGACCTTGTCGCTGAAGATCGTGCCCCGCATCCCCTCGCGGTCGGTGGCATAGTTGAGCGCGAGCCGCACGCGGCGGTCGTCGAGCGGCGGGATCTCGGCGTCGATCCGGAGCCGCGAGGTCTCGGAGTTCAGGAAGCTGAAGTCCATCTCCGGGTCGGTCGCGTCCTGCACGGCGATGTTCGGCGCGATGTCGGCCTCGCCCGAGGCGACCATCGCCGCGCGCACGGTCGATTCCGAGCGCCAGATGTAGGTGGCCTTGGTGACCGCCGGCTGATCCCCCCAGTAGTCGTCGGTGCGGGTCAGCACGATCTGCTGGCCCGGGGTCCATTCCTCGAGCCGGTAGGGGCCGGTGCCGATCGGGTCGCGGGTGATCTCGCCCTTGGGGGTCGCGGTCGACATGGCGACGACGGTGCCCATCAGCGTCGGCAGGATCGGGGTCGGCGTGCTGGTCTTGATCTCGACCTCGTAGTCGCCGACCGGGGTGACCTCGAGGGTGAGGCCGCCGAAGTATTTCACCCGGATCTCGCAGTCGATGCTCTCGTCCATCGTGCGCTCGATCGAGTGTTTGAGCGCCTCGGCGTTGAACGGCGTGCCGTCGTGGAAGCTGACCCCCTCGCGCAGCTTGAAGCGCCAGGTGTGGTCGTCGACCTGGCTCCATTCGGTGGCGAGGCGCGGGTTGACCTGCCCGGTCGTCGGGTCGATCTCGGTGACGGTCTCGACGACGTTCTGCTTGATGACCTTGCCGACCTGCGACTTCGACGCCTGACAGGGGTCGAGCTGGTCGGGCTGGGTCTCGAGCACGATCACGACGTCGGTCGACGCGCCCTGCGCCCAGGCCGGCGACACCGCCGGCAGGGCGGCAGCAGCCGCCAGTAGCAACCTCCAGCCCAGTGACATCCTGATTTCCTCCATGTTCCTGCCGACGTGCGGCGCTTCCTCCGGAGTCTTGTTCGCTGTCCCGTCCGGCTCGGGATCCTGCAGTTCAGTCGGGTGCCAGCGTCGCCCCCCGGTGGATCGGGCCCGAGAGCCGCTGGAAGACCGAGAGCCATCCGCGCTCGGCGGTCGGCCGCGCCGCGGCGAGGGCCTCGCGCCGGCGGGCGAGCTCGGCCTCGGCGACCTCGAGCGAGAGCGAGCGGCTGGCGATGTCGATGACGATCCGGTCGCCGTCGGCGACGAGCGCGATCGGGCCGCCCTCGAAGGCTTCCGGGGCGACCTGGTTGATGGTGATGCCGTGGTTGAGGCCGGAGAGCTGGCCGTCGGTGACGACCGCCACCCGGCCGGCGAGGCCGGCGCCGTTCAGCGCCGCGACGAACCAGGAGGCCGAGGCGATGCCCGGCCCGCCGCGCGGGCCGAGGCCGCGCAGCACCACGACGTCGCCGGGGCGGATGCGGCCGTCGCCGAGGCCGGCGATGGCATCGTCCTGGTCGTCGAAGGTGCGGGCGGGGCCGGCGAAGTGCATCTTGCCGGCGCCGCCGAGGCCGAGCTTCAGGAGCGCGCCCTCGGGCGCCAGCGAGCCGCGCAGGGTGACGAGGGCGGGCGTCGTCGAGAGCGGATGCTCGGGCGGCCGGAGCGTCGCGTCGAGCGGCGGGGCGTAGTCGGCGAGCTCCTCGCCCCAGGTGCGGCCGGTCGCCGTCATGGCGCGCCCGTCGATCCGCTCGCCGAGCCGCTTCATGATCGCCCGGGCGCCGCCGGCGCGCTCGAGGTCCTCGATCCGGTCGGGGCCGTTCGGGCGGATGGCGCAGAGGAGCGGCACCCGGGGCCCGAGCTCGTCCACGAGGTCGTAGATGCCGAGCGGGAGCCCGGCCTCGACCGCGACCGCCTGCAGGTGGCGCACGCAGTTGCCGGAGCCGCTGGCGGCGAGGGTGACGGCGACCGCGTTGCGGAAGGCGGCCTCGGTCAGGATGGCGCGGGCGGTCAGCCCCTCCTCGACCATGCCGACGATGCGCCGCCCGGCCGCCTCGGCCTGCGCCAGCATGGCGGCGCTCATCGCCCGGACCGGGGCGCTGCCGGGGAGGGCGAGGCCGAGCGCCTCGCAGACGAGGTGCATCGAGTTGGCCGTGCCCATGCCGGCGCAGACGCCGGGGCCGGTGATCGCATGCTCGGTCATCTCCTCGAGCCGCTCGAGGGTGATCGCGCCGGTGACGAGCGCGCCGACGCGCTCGAAGACGTCCTCGATGTCGACCTCCTCGCCCGCGCTCTCGCCGTGGCCCTGGTAGCCGCAGAGGACGAAGATGGTCGGCAGGTCGAGCCGGGCGGCGGCCATGAGCTGGCCGGGGGTCGTCTTGTCGCAGGAGGCGAGGCAGACCATGCCGTCGAGCAGCGGCCCCTCGACGCCGACCTCGATGTCGTTGGCGATCAGGTCGCGGCTCGGCAGGATGTAGCGCGCGCCCTTGGCGGCGCCGTGGATGAAGTCGCTCGGCGCCGTGGTGCGGACCTCGAAGGGGAGGCCGCCGGCGGCGCGGACGGCGTCCTTGACGACGCCCGCCACCGCGTCGAGGTGGCTGAAGCAGATGGAGAGCTCGGAGGAGGTGTTGACCACCGCGATCTTCGGCCGGGCCATCTCGGCGTCGCTGAGGCCGAGCGCGCGCCACTGCGCCCGCCGCACCGCCCAGGCCGTCGTCCCGGGGCGGAAGTTGCTGCGGAGGGGCGCGCGCTCAGGCATCGACCGCCGCCTCCGGCCGCGGGGCGAGCACGGCGCCGGCCGCCGCGAGCGCGCGCTGGAGCGCGGGAACGTCCACGTCCGCGACCCGTCCGTCGCCCGCCATCGCCGCGGCGATGCCGGCGGCCTGGCCCATCGAGAAGCAGTTGGCGGTGATCCGGAGCGCCGCCTGCGCCTCGTGGGTGGCCGAGAGGCAGCGGCCGGCGACCAGCAGGTTCTCGGGCCCGCGCGGCAGCAGCGCGCGGTAGGGGATCTGGCAGTAGCCGCCGGGCGACATCCAGACCCAGCGGGTCGAGCGGCCGGCGCCGTGCTCCTCGATCGGCCAGCAGCTCGGCGCGATGGCGTCGTCGAACTTGCGCTCGCCGATCACCTCCTCGGTCGTCATCACGTGCGCGCCGACGATCCGGCGCGTCTCGCGCACCCCGAGCTCCGCGCCGGTATCGAGGATGAAGGCGCGCTCGTAGCCGGGCACGTAGCGGCGGAAGACCTCGAGGTAGCGGCGGGCCTGCCGGCGCCCCTCGCTCTCGGCGCGGCTGAGGCTCGCCGGGTCGAAGGGATCGGGCGAGCGGCCGTCGACCTTCACCCGGGTGATGTTGAGATGCACGATCCCCTCGCGCACCGAGTAGATGCCGCCCGCGGTCCGCGGCAGCTCGTAGCCGTCCGCGACCGCCCGCTCGAGCAGGGCGTGCATCTCGTCGCGCGAGACGGCCATGGCGCGCTCGGTATCGACCCCGGCCATGCGGAACATCGTCGAGGGGAACTGGAGCCCGCCGGC
>ENA-UOUJ01001115-UOUJ01001115.1-activated-sludge-metagenome-genome-assembly--contig:-NODE-1115-length-15007-cov-4.149545_pt1 | contig 15007 bp, 13 predicted proteins | sample MGYA00249839_ERZ747224 | MGnify/ENA primary metagenome ERZ747224 (study PRJEB28782, sample SAMN03220277) | activated sludge metagenome | biome: wastewater; feature: sewage sludge; material...
GGGGATGATTTCTTTTTTGGAAATACTGGGCGGCACATTCCAATAAGGGCTAAATACGACTGTTTTTAAATTTCCGGTAAAAACGGTAGTGCTGGTGCCTTCTTTGCCCACCACTACATCCATATCCCATACCGGCCTGCCCTTTTCATATACATGTAGTTTAAATTCGGGAATATTTACCAAAATAGCTTTTCCCGAGTCCTTAGTTTCGGTGGGTATCCAGCGCATGCGCTCCATATTGATAAGTATCTGCTGAATCCTTTCTTCTACCTTGGCGTTTAGGTCTTTAATGAAAGTTTGACCTGCGGTGCCATCAGGCTTATAACCATAAACTTTTTTAGCATTATTTACGGCGCTTACCAGCACATCGTCATATACTTTCGTCATTAGACTGTCTTCCTGCTCCAGAAAACCTTCTGCTTTCAATCTTTTCTTCAGTTTTTTTACAGCGTCGTCCTCATAGCCTTTCTTCATGACTTCCACCTTGCTGTTGACGATTGGCCATCCTCCACTATCTTTTATAGCTTTATATTGTTTAAGCGCTTCTCTCAATTTTTTATACTGACTGTTCACGGGTGCATTGGCATCTGCAAACTGCGCTTCTTTGTTTAGTACAAGGTTAGTCATTTCATCAACCGTTAGCCTTTTTCTGGGGATGTACCACTCCAATGATTTCATGTCAAAATCAGGATCGTATGCGTAAGCATTGTCGGCATATTTGTACAGAGATTTTGTCAGATCCATCTCTAATTTTCGATAGACAGAGTCGTTTTTCGCCCTGAGCGTATCAATTCTTATTAATTGTTCCATTTTGTTTGCAAGCCTCGCATCATACACGGTAGAGTCTCCGGAATAGTTAACATAGTTTTTGAGCATATTCCAGAAGGAGCGTGTATGCTCAGGCATGCCTTCGCGCGAAAACCATGCAAACTGGTAATTCCGGCTGTTATAAAAACTTTTGATTCTGTCGGCAAGCGTATCACTTAGGTTGTTTTGGGCGAGATAATTGTTTACAACAGCGCTATCCATAAAAAAAGAATTGAATGAATTGCTGGTGTCAATGGTAATATCTACTTTGGTAACGGGTTTTTCCTCGCGAACTACTCTTTCCTTTTGCGCATGACTGTCATTGAAACTGTCGCAAGAAACGATTGTTACAATGATTGCGAGTAAAGAAATTATGTACGGGATTAGTCGGTTTATTTTTTTCATAATGCCTTAGTACGAATATTACCTACAAATATAGGATTTCATAGAAAATAATAATGTATTTTTCACACATTATACACTTGCGTATTCAAAGAAGAATAAATATTCAAATTATGTAATCAATATTGAACATAAACCTTAATTTTGCACCCTGAAATAACTCACCATTTAAATTTTTATGGCAAATACAGGTAAAGTAAAACAAGTAATTGGCGCCGTGGTTGACGTTCAGTTTGACGAAAACCTGCCCGAAATTTATAACGCATTGGAGCTTACCCGCGAAAACGGAGATACGCTGGTATTGGAAGTACAACAGCACCTTGGAGAAGATAGTGTGCGCACCATCGCCATGGATGGTACCGAAGGCTTAGTACGAGGTACCGAGGTTAGAGATACCAGGCGTGCCATAGCCATGCCAACCGGCGATGCCATCAAAGGCCGTCTGTTTAATGTAACCGGCGACCCCATTGACGGACTACCCGCAGTATCCAAAGAAAACGGAAGGCCCATTCATGCCATGCCGCCAGCATTTGAAAACCTAAGTACTGCTGCCGAGGTATTATTTACCGGTATTAAAGTAATTGACCTCATTGAGCCTTATGCAAAAGGCGGTAAAATTGGTCTGTTTGGCGGTGCGGGTGTAGGAAAAACGGTAATTATTCAGGAACTGATGAACAATATTGCCAAGGCTTATTCAGGCGTATCGGTGTTTGCAGGTGTGGGCGAAAGAACCCGTGAAGGTAATGACCTGCTTCGCGAGATGATCGAAGCCGGCATTATGAACTATGGCGACGAGTTTAAGCACAATATGGAAGAAGGCGGCTGGGACCTGAGCAAAGTGGATATGGAAGGCCTGAAAGATTCCAAAGGAACATTCGTTTTCGGACAGATGAACGAACCACCCGGAGCAAGGGCGAGGGTGGCACTGAGCGGTCTCACCGTTGCCGAATACTACCGCGATGGTGATGGCGAGGGTAAGGGTCGTGATATCCTGTTCTTTGTGGATAATATCTTCCGTTTCACACAGGCCGGTTCCGAGGTATCGGCACTTTTAGGACGTATGCCTTCGGCAGTGGGTTATCAGCCCACACTGGCTACCGAGATGGGACTGATGCAGGAGCGGATTACATCTACCAAAAACGGTTCTATCACTTCGGTACAGGCGGTGTATGTGCCTGCTGATGACCTTACCGACCCGGCGCCTGCTACTACATTTGCTCACTTAGATGCCACTACGGTATTGAGCCGTAAAATTGCCGACCTTGGTATTTACCCGGCTGTGGATCCTTTAGATTCTACTTCCAGAATTCTGATGCCGCAGGTGGTAGGCGATGCACACTATGAATGTGCTAACAGAGTAAAAAGAATATTACAACGTTATAAAGAATTGCAGGATATTATTGCCATCCTTGGTATGGATGAACTGAGTGATGATGATAAGTTGGTTGTTTCTCGAGCCCGAAAAGTGCAGCGCTTCCTGTCGCAGCCTTTCCACGTGGCAGAAGCATTTACCGGCCTGAAAGGGGTACTGGTGCCTATTGATGAAACAATCCGTGGTTTCAATATGATTATGGATGGCGAAGTGGATGAATATCCCGAAGCTGCGTTCAACTTAGTGGGAACCATTGATGATGCCATCGAAAAAGGTAAAAAATTAATGGCACAGGCGCAATAACGAATTATTAATGATGGTTTGATGGAATAGAACAACCTCAAACCTTAAACCTTGAACTTCAAACGTTATAATGACTTTAGACATTCTTACTCCCGAAGGAAAAGTATTCAGCGATACGGTGTATGGCGTGCAGATGCCGGGTGTAACCGGTTCATTTGAGGTGTTGGACAAACATGCTCCGCTAATTGCAGCCCTGTCAAAAGGTGTTTTGAAAATATTGAAAGACAAACAAACTGAAAGTTCTTACGAAATTCAGGAAGGATTTGCAGAGGTACTGAACAATAAGGTTACTGTATTGGTAGAAGGGGCAAAAGAACTTTAGAATTTTACTTATTAAGAAATATATCAACCGGTTGATTCTTCAGCCGGTTTTTTTGTAAAAAAATTTATGGTACATAATAGTTTTTTTTGACTAAATCAAGTAGCTGATCGTCAATAAATTAGAAGGTAGAAGTTTTTTATTGGCATATTCGCCAACAAAAATTAACTTGCCTCGCAATTCAGTTTTAAAATGAATAAAAACAAAACAGGTATTTTCATTCTTGCTATTGCAGCGATAGTAGTGGTATTTTTTGGGTACAAATTTTTTGGACCTGCGGCCAACAAGCCAGAAAAAGGGTATCTGTATGTAAAAACCGGCTCTAATCTTCAGGATTTGAAACAACAATTATTGGATGATAAAGTTTTGAAAAACCTGACCTGGTTCAATATCACTTCCAAATTCCTGAAAATACAAAATGCACGACCCGGAAGGTACAAAATTTCGGAAGGTATGAGTATGGTGAACCTTGTACGGATGTTGAGAAACGGTAAGCAAACACCGGTTGATTTTGTGGTTACAAAAATCAGAACCCGTGAACAACTGGCTTCAAAACTTGGAAAGGAGTTTGAATTCGATTCTCTGGCTGCTATTTCTTTTTTAAATAATAATGATTCTTTACGAGCTTATGATTTAGACTCCAATACGGCAATGGCGGCAGTGTTGCCTCTTACTTATCAGTCAAAATGGAATACGACACCCGGAGCCGTTTTTGATAAATTTTACAACGCTTATAAAATTTTCTGGAACAATGAAAGAAAGGAAAAGGCTGCAAAGAAAGGGCTTACGGTGAATCAGGTAGTAACCATTGCCTCCATCATAGATGAAGAAACCAACGCCAAAGCCGAAAAGCCCACTATTGCCAGTGTATATCTCAACCGGATTAACAAAGGGATGCCATTGCAGGCCGACCCGACTGTGAAGTTTGCGCTAAATGACTTTAGTATAAAAAGAGTGTTGTTTAAACATTTGCAAGTTGTTTCACCATACAATACTTACAAAAACAGAGGACTCCCCCCTGGGCCGATTTGTACTCCTCAGGAAGCAACGATTGATGATGTGCTAAATGCTCCCGAAACAGATTATCTTTATTTCGTGGCCAGCCCTGCTTTTGATGGCACACACAAATTCAGCAGTACATATACCGAGCATCAAAAACTGGCTACCGAATATCAAAAAGCATTGGATGAAAGATTCAAAGTGACAAAAAACTAACTTTGGATATGAATTTCTTTTTAAATATAAAAAATTCATTTCTCCAATCCTCTGTCATTAAGCTTTTGGTAGCTTATGCCAGAAAGACGACTATTCCTGGTTATCGAAAGGTATCGGTTTATGATACGGTTGCCCGATATTTTAGTTTGGTAAAAGAAGATGATATTGTAGAAAGGGCTTCTGCCATTTCCTTCAATTTTGCAATGGCCATTCCGCCGACTATTATTTTTTTATTTACACTTATTCCTTTTTTCCCCATCAATAAAGAGTTTATCAATGAAATTTATGGGTTGATTATGAGCGTTATTCCGGGCGAGCGAAATTATACAGCCATCATTGATTTCTTAAATGATTTTTTAAACAACCCCAGAAACGGTCTGTTGTCCTTTGGTTTTTTATTATCGTTATTCTTTTCTTCCAATGCAATCATGGGTGTAATGCGTTCTTTTGATAAAGACTTTCCAGGATTTATTAAAAGAAAGGGTTTTCAAAAAAGGTGGGCTGCCATAAAGATTACATTGGTTCTTTTTGTGTTGTTTTTTCTTTGCATTGCATTGATGATAGCACAGGGCGTGGTATTAGAATGGATAGGTGTAAAAAATGAATTTGTAAGAAACCTTATCGGTTATTCCAGATGGTTGTTAATCATTCTTTTGTTCATGGCCATCATCTCCTATATTTACAGAGCGGCCCCATCCGTACACAAAAAATGGAAATTCATTACTCCCGGCGGCATTTTATCCACTTGTCTGATGGCTGCATTTGCCTTCGGTTTTTCCTGGTGGGTGAGCCAGTTTAACAGCTATAACAAACTTTATGGCTCCATTGGTACGATACTGATTGTATTGGTTTTAATTTATTTCAATTCATTGGTATTGTTGATTGGCTTTGAAGTAAATGTAAGTATCAACTCATTGGCTGAAGGGCAAGCGGAAAAAATGAAATCAGACAGGAATAATTTAGTTGAAGGTTAAATTATTCCCCATTCTTTTTGTAAAGCTGCTTTATAGTCGTCTATATATGTTTTGTTATAATGCCCTACAAGGTTTCTTTGCCTGAAAGCTTCATAAAGAGTGACTGCACAGGCCACGCTTATATTTAATGATTGTATGATGCCAGCCTGAGGAATTACAAAATTGCCATCGGCCAGGGCCCTGATTTCCTCACTCACACCGCTATGTTCGTTCCCGAATACAAGCGCTACGCTTTGTGTTAAATCCATTTTGTACAAATCAACCGCATCGCTGCTCAGATGGGTTGTGAATACTTTCTGATATCTGTTTTTTAAAATTTTGAAACATTCTTCTGCATTGTCAAACTGATGAATACTCAGCCATTTTGCAGCGCTGGAACTGCTTCTGGGTCCCCATTTTTTATGTCTTGGAATTTTTGTATTCAAAATGTAAATATCCTGCACGCCCACCGAATCGCAGGTGCGCATGACCGCAGAAATATTATGCGGATCAAATACGTTTTCGAGCACAATTGCCAAATCCTGCTGCCGCCGTGCAATTACATTTTTAAGTCTGGTTTTTCTTTCTTCCGTCATTTCCCCAAATTAATTAATCTTTTGGCCAATTGATTAATGATTGCACATTATAGTTTATATCAATCAAATTTCTTTCGGGCGATAAAAAAACATTAAAACTTTCAGTTGCTCCTGCCGGTAAATTCGATTCAAACCCAATCAATATTGTTCCCGGGTTAGGAGCATCGAAAGAGTTGGGTGAAACGGTTGACCAGGTTTTTAGTGTAAAGGCTCTGGAGGAATTGACTTTAACGTATATTTTTTTAGATCCTTTGGTGAGCAAAATGGTAGAATTGTCCACAATCGTAGCTGTGGCAGTGGTGAGCATTGTCCAGCGCAGGGTAGTGGCGGTAGCTCCGGTTTTTACTTCATCCCTAACTAATACGTATTTTTCATTCATTATAGCCACTCCTCGTTTTGCCTCGGCAATTTGCCCCTGATAAACACCCGAAAGATCGCTGACGGCATTCATAAACAAAGAATTGGATGAATAGGAGCTAAGCGGAGCAGTACCTTTTACTATCTGATATTGGTTGTTAAAACTAAGCGTATTATGTGCAAGATTATTATACCTGAATATCGTCCAACGTTGTGAATTCTGATTCATGTTCCACAGGTCAACTCCCTGAGATTCCAGCGAATTGTAATCCTGCATACCAAAATCGCTTGCCCATCGTTCGCCATCAGCATCCATCACAAAGGAGCCTACATCTAAATGGCCGTGGCTGGCGGAGGGTGTGCCACATTTCAATCCAAGAAAAATAGCATTGGGGTCAGTCCAGGAACTGCGCATTATGGCAACGGGGTTTTCACCTCTGCCTGCCCACATTTTTTTTGAAGGTATTGGTAGGCCATTCATTGTTTTTCCTTTTGCCCAAACAAGCAAGGCGGGTAAACTACGATCGCCTGCTAATGCTGATGCAGAGGATTTTGATAAAAGCTCTTTTTCAAAATACAACAATGACAGATCATTGAGTTTGTCGGCAAACCAATACATGGCAGGTTGCACAGCGCCTTTTAATCCTGCATCCGAATAATTAAATGCGTTTCCTGACGGTCCGACCATATTCAATAGATATGATGCTGTTTTCATAAATCCGAGTAAGGCTGAAAGGTCATAATTTGTCTTTTTAAATTTTTCATAAGCATCTATAAACAACACATTGAAGGTGGTGCCATAGCTCCAATAACCATATCCTTCGGGGTAAGCGCCATCAGGATTGTACATGTTCATTACATAAGGTTGTGATTCAACAGCTCTCTTCATAACCATTTCAGCCGTGTCTTTATAGTTTTCGTAAATGGCTAAAGCTCCATACGACAAACCGGCATGGCACACCTGATTCCAATTATTAGTTCCCTTTATCCACCAATGACTTCCAGTGTATGAAGGTTCAATGCCCTTTTTTATGATGGCCGATTGGATGGTCTTTCTGGTCTCGGGCGAAAGTTTTTCATACAACCAGTCATATCCGATGGCTAATCCCAAAGTCATTTCGGCAACATCCAAAAAATGAGAGGGATTCCAGTCTGTGAAATTGGAGACATTCAGCATTTCCTGTTGTGCACGCAGATAGTACTTGTCATTTTTGGTCATTCGCCAACTGTATGACAGAAAAAAGATACGGCGGATTGCCTCGCGCGACACGCCCAAAAGTCTTCGACCGGTGAGTACCCGCTCCAATACCGGTAGGCTAATCATCTTGTCGCTTTCGGCTATTATGACGTCATGTACTTTTTTTAATAAGGCATCAGAGGAAATGCTTTGCAGAATCTGGCTTTCTTCATTTTTCAAAAGAAGTATTCTGGGATGTCCGGTATTGGCTTCTTCAGGTATTTCGGGAGTTGCTGTGGCTCCATTGACCGTTTTTTTACTACAGCCAATTATGATAATGACAAATGAGAAGAGCAAAAGTGGCAATCTGTACATACTTTATGTTTTTTGCAAGTTAGTACAAACAATATAAATGGGGAACTTATGGGCTGAAAATTAGATTTTAAAGAAGCGCATTGTAAAATTTACATGAATGTTGGCTTTGCCTTGCCGCTTATTATCTGGAAATTTCGTCATTACAGAAAAATTATTAATTCTTATTGGTTTATTTCCTAAATTCACAATATGAATCTTGATGTTCAGTCAATTACTGCGGCTGCTTTGGGTATTGCATTAGCTGCCTGTTGCGGTTTCAGAGTGTTTGTTCCGATGTTAGTAGCCGGCCTGGCCAGTAGGTTTCATGTCTTTAATTTTTCTGATAGCTTTTCCTGGCTTTCTTCCACTCCCGCATTGATTGCATTGGGCGCCGCTACTATTACGGAGATTGCGGGCTACTATGTGCCATTTATAGACAATATATTAGATACCATTTCTGCTCCGCTTGCAGCAGTGGCAGGCACCTTATTGGCTACTTCGGTAATGCCAATTGACAATGAATGGATGAAATGGATTATCGGTATCGTTGCCGGCGGGGGAGGAGCAGGTTTGGTTTCTTCGGGAACAGGGTTTTTGAGGTTGTTGAGCAGTAAAACCACTTTGGGTACCGGTAATGCAGTAGTGGCCACAGGCGAAAATACGGCAGCTGTGGGAGGCTCTATTTTAGCATTTATAATACCAATAGTAATGGCTGCAATATTTTTATTGCTGTCTTTTTGGATTTTGAAGACAATCTATAACAGTTTTGTAAAGAAGAAAGGCACTTAAATTTTTATCGCTCTGGTAATTTCTCTTTTTCCCGGCGGACCGGGCAGTTTTGTTACTGAAAATCCTGCATTTTCTAACCGTTTCCGTACAATGGATTTGGAACAGTAGGTTACAAGTACACCACATTTATTTAAGAAGTGAAAAACCTTTTTAAAAACTTCTTCTGTCCAAAGTTCGGGTTGGTCTTCGGGAGCAAAAGCATCAAAATAAACAACATCGAAACCTTCTCTTGAGATAAATGATTGAAAATCAGTATTAATTTTCAACAAGTTAAAAAAATCAGTGATTTGAATTTCCTCATTCCAGGTAGCGGTCATTATTTTGTAATATAATTTTTCTTCGACAAGAATTTGGGCAAAGTTGAGTCTGTTATATACTTCCTTTGATAAGGGATATAAATCAATAGATTGATATTCAATATTTAATGCAAAATTTTTTGCAAAAGTTGCAGTTAATAAGGCATTTAAACCGGTGCCAAAGCCTACTTCAAATATCCTGATATTTGTATTGCCCGGAAATTTCTCAGCATACCAATTAAGCCCGGCACTTATAAAAACATGGTTTGATTCCTGAATGGCACCTTTGGTTGAATGAAAGGTTACTGAACTGTTGTTTATTTGAATGGTGTGGCTATTGTCATCGGTATTGATGATTTTATATTCAGGCGTTGTGCTGATCATTTTCTTTGCAAAAGAAATTCAACTTTTTAGTCAATAAAAATATAAAAAGTGGAGGCGACCGGATTCGAACCGGTGTCCAAACATATCCTTCAAAAGCTTTCTACATGCTTATTTCCTGTATTAATTGTCGGCAAAGAACAGGGAAGAAACAAACCGATTCCTTGCGTAGCTGGATAATCTTTTTTCCGATGCACAGCCTAACCGGAAAGCATTCTGCACTTTGTTTTATGAGTCGGCGGCGGAGCGTGGCGGCAGAACAACCGGCTCAACGCGGCCCTAATGACTACTTAATCACTGATTAGGCAGCCATGGCAAATTGAGTATTGCCATTTATATTTTGAGTATTCAGATTAAAGGGCTAATTACCCAACGCCCTGCATGCTTACACTTTCAAAGAACTACGCTGTCAAAACCAAACGCCCCCCAATAACCTATGAAGATACAAAATTTTTTATAAACTAAGCCTGATTTCAGGCTAAATTTTATTTATTTAAACAACCTGAAAATGTCTAACCCTAATGCATAAGCCATTAACCCCAATAACAAAATCATGCCAAACATTTGCGCATATTCCATAAACTTGTCGCTGGGTTTGCGCCCTGTTACCATTTCAATAAGGGTAAATAATGCATGACCTCCATCCAGAGCTGGAATTGGCAATACATTCATAAATGCCAAAATGATTGAAAAAATACCTGTCATTAGCCAAAATCTTTCCCAATCCCATACGCCTCCGAATGTTTTTCCAATACTGATAACGCTCCCCAGATTGTCATTTACGTTGTGTTCTTTTGAAGTAAATAACAATTTGATGCCCCCGATATATTCATTCAGCTTGGTTACACCCATTTTTATACCGGCTGGCAGCGCTTCAAAAAATCCGTATTCTTTCTTTTCGAAATTTAGCAGTTTATAGGCATTGTTGCCATAACCTACTTTACCGTTTTCGTCTAATTTTACACCTACTTTGGCGGTATCGGCACCGTTTCTTAAAACAGTGATTGTTACCGCTTGATTTTTAAAATTCTTAACAGCGCGTATAAAATCATTATAAAAAGGTACCGAAATGCTGTCAATAGCAATAATCTGATCTCCTTTTTTTAGTTCACCGGAAGTGTAATTTATTTTGGATGCGTCAATCGTATCAACGATATTAGGCATTCTGATAGAAACAAAGTTTTTCAGTTGGTTTTTTGTAAGTTCTTTCAAAAATCCGGGAGGAAAGTTGATTACGGTATCTTTTCCACCTCTGTCAATAGTAAGTGATACTTTTTCGCTCAATAACATCTTTTTTGGCAAATCATCTTGATATACAAGGGTTTCTCCATTCACCTTGGTAATCAAATCGCCATCTTTGATGCCTACCTTTAGCGCCAGTGAGTCGGCTGCCAATCCGTATTGGATATTGGCTACCGGTAATTTTTGCTCGCCCCACACAAATAACATCATCGCAAAAATGGCAAATGCCAGTAAAAGGTTTAAGATAACCCCGGCCAGCATAATAATGAGCCTTTGCCAGGCCGGTTTGGAACGAAACTCATAAGGTTGTGGCGGTTGTTTCATTTGCTCCTTATCCATACTCTCATCTATCATTCCGCTTATTTTCACATAGCCGCCTAAGGGAATCCAGCCCAAACCATAAATGGTTTCGCCTATTTTTTTCTTCCAAAGTGAAAACCAGGGATCGAAAAACAGGTAAAATTTTTCTACCCTGCATCCAAACCATTTGGCGGTTATGAAATGACCAAACTCGTGTAATAAAATGAGGATAGAAAATGAAAGTATAAATTGCCCAACATTAGCGCCCAAAGCCGACCAGCTAAAAAGTAATATGTTCATGATGTATATTAGTACGATATTTTCAAAAAATGGTTGCAAAGATAGCCTTTAGCAGTTATCATTTAGGAATTTAGAATTATGATTTTCGATTTATATATGAATTATTAGAGTGATAGCGCTGAATTTTATAATAATTTTAAAGAAAACAACAGTCTTTTTAAAGCTTTATTATATCGGCAGCCAGCGTTCGCGCCTCGGCATCGCTCTCGAAATAATCGCTAAGAACAGGTTTTTCAATAAATGGAACTTCGCTCATTACTTTTTCAACAATATCGGTCATTTCAAGAAAACCGACACGGTTTTTCAGAAAAGCAAATACGGCTATTTCATTAGCTGCATTCATCACGCAAGGCAGATTTCCTCCTTTTTCGAGCGCTTCCATAGCCAATGCAAGATTCCTGAAGGTTTTTAAATCAGGCTCTTCAAACGTAAAGCTGCTGATTTTTTTAAAGTTGAAACGAGGGTAGTCGTTTTTTATTCTGGTAGGGAAAGCAAGTGCATATTGAATAGGCAGTTTCATATCAGCTAAACCAATTTGGGCTTTAATGCTGCCGTCTTCAAACTGTACCATGCTGTGAATAGCGCTTTGCGGATGCACTAATACTTCTATTTGTTCAGGTTTTAAATTGAACAGCCATCTGGCTTCTATCATTTCAAGACCTTTATTCATCAGTGTGGCAGAATCTACTGAAATCTTTGCACCCATTGTCCAGTTTGGATGCTGGAGCGCATGTTCTTTTTTTACATTTACCAAAAAGTTGGGTTTGCGCCCAATGAAGGGGCCGCCGGATGCAGTAAGGTAAATTTTTTCAATCCGATTTCTTGTTTCGCCCATCAGGCACTGAAAAATTGCTGAATGTTCGGAGTCAACCGGAATAATAGGAACCCTGTTTTTTACAGCTTTTTCCATTACAATGTCGCCGGCTACAACCAGCGTTTCTTTATTTGCCAGTGCAATTGTCTTTTTATTTTCGATAGCTTTTAAAGTAGGTTTTAGGCCTGCAAAACCCACAATAGCGGCCAGCATGAGGTCGTAGCAGTTCATAGCGGCTACTTCTTCCAAAGCGTCTTCGCCGCCAAATACTTTAATATCGGTTTTGGCCAATGCTTCTTTTACTGCGTTATATTTTCTTTCGTCGCTAATAACAACAATATTAGGATTAAAAGCAAGTGCCTGCTCTATCAGTAATTCATAGTTTTTATGTGCAGTGAGCACTTCGGCCGAAAACTTATCGGGATGTGCCTTTATTACCTCCAAAGCCTGACTGCCAATAGAGCCTGTTGAACCAAAAATCGCAATTTTTTTAATCATAATTTACACTTGTTTATTGCCGAATGGAGTGATGCTAATGACCGCTCCGAACTTATTAAACTCATTCTATTTACCTTTTTCTACCCATTGCTGAAGCGCATCAGCTAATTTTCTGTCATTGCTTAATCGGGGCACTTTGTTTTGGCCGCCTAATTTGCCTATGGAACGCATATAATTAATAAATCCGTTTTTTTCTACACAGGTTATTTTTAAAGGCAACAATATATTGCCTGTTATCAAATCATTATAATAAGTGTTTTTTTCTCTCAGGTTATGATCAACTTTTAATGCAAATTGTTTCAAATCTGCAGGTTTATTCTCAAACTCAACAAACCATTCATGATAAGACTTGCCTTCGCCTTCGCTTACAAAAGGTGCCACCGTAAATTCGGTAATATTAATATTTTCTTCTTGTGCAACTTTTAAAATGCTATGTTCCGCTTCTTCGGCAATCACATGCTCGCCAAATGCGGAAATAAAGTGTTTGGTTCTTCCGGTTACAATGAGCCTGTAAGGATTTATTGAAACAAATTTTACCATATCACCAATATCATAACCCCATAATCCTGCGTTACTGTTGATGACTAAAGCATAGTTTACACCTGTTTCCACGTCTTTCAGACTGATTCTTTTTGGATTTTCTTTACCTATTTCTTCTTCAGGAATAAATTCATAAAAAATACCACTGTTAGTTATCAGCAATAGCCCTGGTTCGGTTTGTGTGTCCTGAAAGGCAAAAAATCCTTCAGAAGCCGGAAAGGTTTCTATGCTGTCAATCTTTTTTCCGATAGACTGAAATAATTTGGATTTATAGGGTTCAAAATTTACGCCTCCGTGTACTAAAATTGAGAAATTGGGAAATAATTCAGTGATGGTTTTTCCTGAACGTTTCATCAATTCATCAAAATACATTTGTACCCATGGCGGAATGCCACTAATGAGTGTCATATTTTGATGAATGGTTTGGTCAACAATTTTATTCAGTTTGGTTTCCCAATCCTCTATACAATTGGTTTCATAGTTTGGCAATTGATTTTTTCGCAGGTATCCGGGAATGTGATGATTTACAATTCCGCTCAACCTTCCGGTAGGGATGCCTCCGATACGTTCCAAAACCGGCGATCCGCTCAGAAATATCAGTTTACCGTCGGCAAAAGCGCTGTTGCCGGTTTCAGCCATATAGCATAAGAGTGCATTTCTGGCAGAATTGATATGGTTGTCAATAGAGTCCTTGGTGATTGGGATGTATTTAGTGCCGCTGGTAGTACCCGAGGTTTTTGCAAAATAAATGGGTTGCCCACGCCAGAGTACATTATGCTTTCCTTCTTTAATGAGTTCTATATAATTTTTTAATTGTTCGTAGTTCCTTATGGGTATCGCTTCCTTAAAATCTTCGTAAGAAGTAACGTCTTTTAAGAAATGATTATTGCCAAATTCGGTATTTCGCCCGGTTTTCAATTGATTTTTGAGTATTGCATCCTGGTCTGCAACGGCGGTTAGCATACTTTTTTTTATACTTTTAGAAACATACGTGGCTAACGGCTTGGCAAATAAAGAATTGATTTTCATCACTTTAATAAATTATTCTAAAAAAAATCCGTCAAAAAATTGAGGCAAAGATAATACCTTGTTTCGTGAGATAATAAATATAAGTTTATTCTTTAAAAAAATGTCTTGTCTAATAAAAAAAATGTTCTTACCTTTGCCGTCCTAATTTTTAAAATTATGATAGCTGTAATAAAGGTAGCAGGTCAGCAATATAAAGTTGAAAAAGATCAAACTTTATTTGTACCACATATTGAAGGAAACGCAGGTGATTCTATCGACCTTGAAGTTCTGTTTGCTCATGCAGACGGGAAACTGTCTGTTGGATCAAATTTGGCTGCAAAAGTAAATGCTGAGATTGTTGATCAAATAAAAGGCGATAAGGTTATTGCTTTTAAAAAGAAAAGAAGAAAAGGTTTTCAGAAGAAGAAAGGTCATCGTACCGCTTATACAAAAATTAAAGTTTTAGAAATAGCATAATTTATTTGCAAAACATTGATAATAAAAAAAATTAAACAATGGCACACAAAAAAGGAGAAGGTAGCGTAAAAAATGGTCGTGATTCTGAAAGCAAGAGATTAGGTGTGAAAATTTATGGTGGCCAGCCCGCTATTGCCGGAAACATTATTGTACGCCAACGTGGTACTGTTTACCATCCTGGTAAGAACGTGGGTGTTGGTAAAGACTTTACAATTTTTGCACTGACTGACGGTGTAGTAGAATTCAGAAAAGGTAAAAAAGACAGAACTTATATTTCTGTAAATCAAGCTCAGGCATAATCCATTTACATTTACTTAATAACTTGTGGAAAAAAAATTTGCAGGTATAATTATATTTTATAATTTTACCTGCGATAATCCATTTATTACTAACATTAAATTCTAAAAAATGGCAGTTAAAAAAGCAGCAGCAAAAAAAGCGGCTCCAAAAAAGGCGGCAGCTCCTAAGAAGGCAGCAGCTCCAAAGAAAGCGGCAGCTCCTAAGAAG
>ENA-UOUJ01001117-UOUJ01001117.1-activated-sludge-metagenome-genome-assembly--contig:-NODE-1117-length-14996-cov-76.102537_pt1 | contig 14996 bp, 10 predicted proteins | sample MGYA00249839_ERZ747224 | MGnify/ENA primary metagenome ERZ747224 (study PRJEB28782, sample SAMN03220277) | activated sludge metagenome | biome: wastewater; feature: sewage sludge; material...
TGATTGAGTTTCTTGAACTTTACAAGTATCTGATTGAGTTTCTTGAACTTTACAAGTATCTGATTGAGTTTCTTGAACTTTACAAAAATCATCTTCACAAGTATTGCTGAGTGAATTGTAAATATTATAAACTTTTCCCATAATGTCACTAATATTATTATTTGAATTCAAAAAATCATTAATTTTTGGGGGTTGATTGATAAATGTTGTAAGATGATCAACAAATTTATTACCATTTTCAGTAGAAGGTTCAGAAAACAAATTATATAAACATTGAGAAAAATCATTTACCTTTTTTTTGTCATTATTGTCCTCAATACCGAACATATCACATAATTTAACAACCATTTCACCAGTATCAGTATTTGCATCCAAAATTTCATCAATTTCTGATTGAGTCATTTCGGCATTGCTGTTTGATGGAGGTTCTTCGAAAATTTCATCTTCGCTCGATTTTGATGTGACTTCTTTCAAAAAAGATGATAAGAAAGTTGAAATTCTTTTTTCTACTGGATATTGACAGATACATTCAATTTCTTTTAATTTGTCATCTTCTGTTGATGACATTTCAACTTCTTTTTCTAAAATTTTATTATCAACGGAAGATGAACTGATTTTTGGTTCTTCCATTAAATTTTTGTTATTATCAACGGAAGATGAACTGATTTTTGGTTCTTCCATTAAATTTTTGTTATTATCAACGGAAGATGAACTGATTTTTGGTTCTTCCATTAAATTTTTATTATCTGAAGCATCCGACGGATTTTGTTTCATTTTTTCTAAAATATAACGCAAGACAGGATGTTGAGATTCAGGATTTTCATATGAATTCAATGAAACAATATCATCTTTTTCATTAGATGTAGGTAACTTAACTTTGATTCCAAAATTATTTAAAATCTTTGATACATAATCTGGAATAGGAACGTCTACGAGAACAGTTTCTTTTGGAGTAGAAACATCTTTTAGAACAGATGTCTCTTTTAGAACAGATGTTTCTTTTGGAACAGATGTCTCTTTTGGAACAGATGTCTCTTTTAGAACAGATGTCTCTTTTAGAACAGATGTTTCTTTTAGAACAGAAGCATCCAATATATATGAAACAGCTAAAGGGGCAGCTACAGTACCAATGAAATCCCAAAATCCAGAAGATTTTGATTTCTCAGGCTGCTCAGTTACTTTATCAATTGTTTTATCAGTTACTTTATCACAAGAAGTAACTACTTGTGGTCTTAGAAGAGTATTCAGTCCTTGAAATAATTCGCTAATCGAATCTTTAGAAACATAAACAGAAATCCCAGAATTGTTAGCGGACATTTTTTATACTTTAAAATTTCTTTAAATGTTATTTAATTTTTAAGAATGTGTTTCGAAAAATTATAAATATTTTAGTTAAATAGATCTTGATTTAAAGAATATGTTTTAAATTAACACAAATATTTTAGTTAAACAAATCTTGATTTAAAGAATATGTTTTAAATTAACACAAATATTTTAGTTAAATAAATATTGACTTATTGGTTTAAAGAATATTTTTATAATTGAAATGGTATCTTATTTGAATATAACAGAACCTCTTAAAATTGAATGGGTGCATGATAATTTCAGTGGACCAGTAAATGGAATGGTACAATATAATGGTAAATCTTATTGGTTTTGTAGAACTGGTTTACCTGGTACATTAACTTCTTCTGTTGATATTAAGATAGTTCGCGAGTATTCAATTATTGAAGTATCAAATGAGAATATTGAAAAATTAAATAAAATTCATGCTGAATATAGTCGACTTACTGGTTCACCTTTGAAACACGGAGATCCAATTCGTAGCTTAGATGTTCAAGTTAATTTTAATCATGGTTATGATCCTAATAATGTAATTGGAACTGTTATTGGTTTTGTAAAAGAAACAGATTTTGCTAATTTTTATGTACCAAATATTGTAATGTGCAATGGAACTCAAAATATTATATTTTAAGTTGTATGATATATTACACAATCCATCTTTTCTAAATATAATAAACTATTATATTTTATACATTAAGTTGTATATTACACAATCCATCTTTTCTAAATATAATAAACTATTATATTTTATACATTAAGTTGTATATTACACAATCCATCTTTTCTAAATATAACAAACTATTATATTTTACACATTAAGTTGTATGATATCATTACATGTTAGTTTTTTCTAATTATATAAAATTCAAAAGTAAAATTTATATATACAAATTTCAAAATATAATGAAAACATTATATTTTATACATTAAAGTAAGTTGTATGATATCCTAAATTATTATAGTAATTTATTTATATACTTCAAGTGTTCTAGCACTAGGATCTGTTGCTGTAATGAATGATGGCATCCAATATCCAGGTATAACTTTTGCTGCATCTTCCCCAAAATATTCTTCAAATTTGTTTCTATAATACATAGACTCATTAGAAATTGGAGGACAATGTTCATATGTTTTCATTTCAACATCTTTGAAATATCCCTTTACGATATTGTGCCAAGATTTTTCTGTTGTAGAACATCCATCTGACATTGCTTCCTTTCTTCGATATAACATGTCATATGGTAGTAATTTACTATCAGCAAAAGCATCACGAATAAATTTCTTTTCAATAATACTTTCCCAATTTTCATTTTTAGGGATGAAATATTTTGATGGCAAATTCATAACATAATCGACAAATTGTACATCTGCATATGGCAAACGAATTTCAATTGAATGAGCGGACATACAACGATCTGCGCGTCGTCCATCATACATATGAACTTCATTAACACGTTTAACTCGATCTTCTTGGAATTCCTGAATATTTTTCGCACTATGATTATAAAGATATCCTCCCATACATTCATCAGCATTATCACCACAAAGTATCACTCTAATATGAGGGTAATTTTTGGAAATATGTTTTGAAATAAGTTTTTGGAGAACTGATGCTCTTACAGTTGTAATATCATATGTTTCAACATAATAAATTACATCATCTATTTCATTTAATCCATCTTCGAAATCGAGTTCAATAATATGATGTTGAACATTTGAAGAAATCATATTATTATCTTTCCAATACTTAAATATTTTCTTTGCAGCTATTAAATCAGTTGATCCTTCATTGAAACAAATAGTAAATACATCACGAATTGTATTACTATGAGTTAATGAAATTGCTGCCACAAGAGAAGAATCAAGTCCACCAGAAAGTAATAATCCCATAGGAACATCAGACATTAATCTGTCTGTTACAGATTTAATTAACAAATCTTTCACTTTCAACTGTGCTATATTTAATGAATCATAAATAGGTAATTGAATAATATTGTGATATCTAGTTAATGTCATTCCTGATTCAGTTGAATAAAATAAATGATGTCCAGGAGGAAATTCCATTATTTCGAAATCAAATTTAGGAATTCCTTTAATTTCAGATGACAAACAAATTGATGTTTCATTAATTCCAATATATAATGGTCTTACTCCAATTGGATCTCTTGCAGCAATCAAAGTTTCATTTTTAATACAAATAAATGCAAATTCTGATCCAAACAGAGAATAATCAAGATTGTCATTTAAAATAAGAGGAGCTAATGATTCACAATCAGATCCAGAATTATATGGATAATCAGAATACATTTCTCTAATTTTCATATGACCATATATTTCACCATTACAAACATAAGAAATAGTTGGAGATATTTCAAATGGTTGATTTCCATTTGAAGATATATCCATAATTGCTAAACGGTGGAAGCCGAGATAAGAATATTTACCCATTTGTTTTATGGTGCTATAATCTGGTCCTCTATGTTTCATTTTATTGAAATATTTTTCTAATTCAGCAATATCAACATTTTGATTGCCTAAAAAAGCCCAAATTCCACACATTTGATTAACATCATAAAATATTTTATTGATCAGTTCATTATAATTCAAATTACATATATAAATTTAGTTTAACAACATTAGTTAAATATAATTTAAATTACATATAAATTTAGATTACATATAAATTTAGTTCAATACAATTTAAATTATATAGTTCAATATAATTTAGTTCAATACAATTTAAATTACATATAAATGTAATTTATAATACATATATAATATAGTTCAATATAATTTAAATTACATATATAAGTTTAGTTCAATATCATTAGTTCGATACAATTTAAATTACATATAAATTTAGTTCAATATCGTTAGTCCAATAACATTAGTTCAATATAATTTAAATTACATATATAAATTTACATATATAAATTTAGTTCAATACAATTTAAATTACATCTAAATTTAAATTACATATATAAATTTAGTTCAATAAATTTAGTTCAATAAAATTTAGATTACATATAAATTTAGTTCAATATAATTTAGATTACATATAAATTTAGTTCAATAAAATTTAGATTACATATAAATTTAGTTCAATATAATTTAGATTACATATAAATTTAGTTCAATAAAATTTAGATTACATATAAATTTAGTTCAATATAATTTAGATTACATATAAATTTAGTTCAATAAAATTTAGATTACATATAAATTTAGTTCAATATAATTTAGATTACATATAAATTTAGTTCAATAAAATTTAGATTACATATAAATTTAGTTCAATAACATTAGTTCGATAACATTAGTTCAATATAATTTAGATTACATATAAATTTAGTTCAATAACATTATTTCAATAACATTAGTTCAATATAATTTAGATTACATATAAATTTATTTCAATAACATTATTTCAATAACATTAGTTCAATAACATTAGTTATGATAAAATATTGTTACTTATCTGTAATAATATAATTAATTACTTATCTGTAAAATTTATATAAAAAATAAAACTTTTATATAAATACTAACACAGCTATTTTAACATGGAAGATGTCATGAAAAAATCTGCGGTAAAAGATGCGTCTTACTATTTCGCCAAGGCTATGTCAAAAGTCAATAAAAGTGAGTCTGATGAAAAGCGCTATTCACTTTATCCAGTTCTAGATCCAGATTCTTTTAATTTTTATCAAAGACAAGAAAATCAACATTGGTCTGCTGCGGAACTTGATTATGATGAAGATAAGAAGACATACAACACTCTTTCAGATGTAGAAAAACATGTAATTGATACTATTATTGCTTATTTCATTCTTGGAGATGGAGGTATTACTGAATCAGTATTACGATTTCTTATTGATGGAGATAATACACTTGAAGATAAATCTATGTTTATTTCTCAACTTCATATTGAATTAATTCATAGTGAAACATATTCTCTTGCAGCACTGGCTTTCAAAGGTGAAGATGAAATGATAAAATTACTTACTAATATTGAAAATTCTCCTGCTACGAAAGCAAAGGTCAAGTTTAATGAAAAGTGGGTTGAATCTGATACTCCAAAATGGATGAGACTTGTTGCTAGTTCTATTATTGAGGGTCTTTTCTTCATTTCAGGATTTGCTGGTATTTTCTATTTCAGATCAAAGAATAAGCTAGATAACTTTATTCTTGCTAATGAACTTATTAGTAAAGATGAAACTCTCCATAGAGATTATAATGTTTATCTTGCATTACGATCAATGAACGACGTTGATAAGAACGAAGGAGAGAAGATAATTAGACAAATGATACGAGAAGGTGTAGAAGTTGAATTTCAATTTGTAGATGAATTAATGTCAAAAGGAAGTCTTTCTGATTTCAATACAAAAAATATTAAAACATATGTTAAATCATTGGCAGATGTTCTGCTAGCTTGTTATGGATATTCTCCTGAATATAATGAAACAAATCCATTTGATTGGTTGAAAGATTTGGCATTGCAACAGAAGACTAATTTTTATGAGAAGCGTGTTGCTGCATATGTAAAGAGAAATTTGAATGAAATTTTGAATTGGAAAAAGAGAGCTGGTTTGATAAATAATGCAGTTGTTGATCCTGATGAAGTTGAATTTTGAAAAATTGATCAGTTAATTAAAAAAAATCATATTACTAATACAACATGTCGTATCTTTCGTATGGGTGTGGATATTACTCGCGAAGCATGAAGGATAGTATCAACTTCATCGCAAAAGAAATTAATATCCTCTATACTAAGGGCAAACTAATTCTTGATCCTAGTAAAGGACATGAAGAACATATAGCTGAAATCAAAAAGGTGTATACTGTGCTTACATTCGAAAATGATTTTACTACTTTCTGTGAAAAATATGATGAACTTCTGGAACAGGATCTATACGGACACGTTATAATTACATTAAAAGACGAAATTACATTAAAAGACGAAGAAAATGGATTTGATTGTGAACTTAGGGAACTAAAATACATGTTGTCCGGACTAACTTTTCATCATATTGATTCTAAACTAAATTTTAGGTTTTCGGACAATTGGGCAATTGGAGTAGATATTTCGATAGTTAAAGAATTCAAAATGGTCGAAAGTTTAGATTTTGATACTAAGAAGGGGGAATATGTGCTCAAAAAGACAAAGAACGATGATTTGGATCATGAATATTCGTATCACAATGTTCATCTTGTAGATTGGGAACATATCCGAACGATGGTAGAACTTATCAAATCAACAGGACTAAAAGGTGATTTTAGTTTAATTTTATATTCCTGTTGATTTGAGTTAAAAAAATATAACTGAAACAAAAATTATTAAAATAGCAATATCGATGTTATCTAACCTAAAAATTAAGTATTTTCAAAATACTTAATTTCAAAATTGATCAGTCAATTAAAAACTGATATGGTAATCCAGTGCAACATGTCGCTTTCATATGGATGTGGATATTACTCGCGAAGTATGAAGGATAGTCTCAACTTCGTCGCAAAGAAAATTAAGATCGTTTATGCTAAGAATAAACCACTTGATTGTGATGCTGGTAAATATTACAAAGATTTCATTTCAAAATATGAAGGACTTGCAGATGAAACCAAAAATTTGTATACCGAGCTTACATTCGAAAATGATTTTACTACTTTCTGTGAAAAATATAATGAAATTCTAGAACAAAAACTATATGCGTATGTTAAATTCACATTAAAAGACGAATTTAAATGTGAATTTAATGAATTTTGTTGTCCACTTGATGAACTGAAATGTGAATTGCCTTCATTAGGATCAATTCTTCATATTGATTCTAAACTAAATTTTAGTTTCTCGGACAATTGGGCAATTGGAGTAGATATTTCGACAGTTGTAGAATTTGAAAAGGTCAAAAGTTTATATTTTGATACTGAAATGGGAAAATATATGTTCAAAACGACAAAAGATGACGATTTAGAACATGGAGATTCATATAACAGTGTTCATCTTGTAGATTTGGAATATATCCCAACGATGGTAGAGCTTATCAAATCAACGGGACTAAAAGGTAATTTTAGTTTAAATTTTGACGATTAATATTAAAAATTCTATTAAAATATTCATATTTTTTAATATGAATATTTCTAACTCAATTTATTTTTGACGAATTGTTTGGGTAACATCTAAGATGTTATCTTACGAATAAAAATATATTTTTACCATATAGTTTGTGCAATTACCATTAAATATGTTTGGGTAACATCTAAGATGTTATCTTACGAATAAAAATATATTTTACCATATAGTTTGTGCAATTAAATATGTTTGAATAACATATTTATTATCTTACCATAAAAATATATTTTACCATATAGTTTGTACAATTAAATATGTTTGGATAACATATTTAATATTATCTTACGAATAAAAATATATTTTTACCATATAGTTTGTACAATTAAATATGTTCGAATAACATATTTATTATCTTACGAATTTATAGTATGTTCTTAAATAATTTTAACTAAAATTATTTAACCTTTTTTTCTTTTCAAAAAAGTTATTTTTGATTTTGTTTCTTGAGTAATTAAATTATTTTGTGTAGGCGGATTACTTCTTGATTGAAAATCAAATGGTATTGAAGTATCATTTGATTTTGTTTCCGTTTTACAAGAATCGCATTGATTTTGGTTACTCACACTCATATATGCGGTTTCATAATCCATTTCTAATTTTCCAATTCTACGATTAACTGCGTTGTGAAATTCCCATGACCATTTAAACAAGCTATTTGATTTTTCTAATGGATTATCTTTTAAATATTGTAATAAATGGGGTTTACATTTCGAGCAACTAAAATTTTCAAATTTAAATTTAAGTAATTCAATAATATTTTTTCTCATATTTGGATATTGATCTGCTAAGTATGTGTCTTGATGGATATTAAACCATAATTTATTACCATCCTTTTCAATGCTAAATTCCATTATAATAGTAACGAATCTTTTTAAAGTATAAGACGAATTAAAAAGATCAATTAATTTTTTACTTTCAATCTAATTACTTTTTTTATTAGTTGAATATGATATTTCGTAATCAATTAATGTTTTACTTCCAAAATGTTTACTTTCAATCTAATTACTTTTTTTATTAGTTGAATATGAAATATCATATTCAATTAATGTTTTATTTTCAATCTAATTACTTTTTTTGTATGCTGTTTCATATTCAACTAATGTTTTACTTTCAAAATGTTTTACTTTTTTTCTTATATGCTGTTTCATATTTAACTAATGTTTACTTTCAATCTAATTACTTTTTGTGTGCTGTCTCATAATCAATTAATTTTTTACTTTCAATCTAATTAATTTTTGTGTGCTGTCTCATAATCAATTAATTTTTTACTTTCAATCTAATTAATTTTTTTTGTATGCTGTTTCATATTCAACTAATTTTTTACTTTCAATCTAATTACTTTTTGTGTGCTGTCTCATAATCAATTAATTTTTTACTTTCAATCTAATTACTTTTTCACATTTTTTCTTATATGTTGAATATGCTGTTTCATAATCAATTATCTGTTTATTTGTTCTTAAGTTTACATCATTGTGTAATTCCCATCCCCAAACAAACAATTTTTCTGCTTTCTCAATAGGATGTTCTTCCAAATATTTCATTAAATGTGATTTACATGATGGACAAGGATAATTATTAAATATAGTTTTCAATGATATAATAGTAGAATCTCTCTTTTCAGAATGTAGATCAGCTTCAAATGTTTCTTCATGAATTTTATCCCATGCTTTGCTCCCTGTAATATGACTGTAATCCATAAAAATTATTTTTTATACAAAATAATTTTGTAATACAAAATTATTTTTACTACAATACAAATGTCAATTTTAAATATAACTCCACTAAGTAGTCGTATAAATTATAACTTATTCACTATAGTGAATAGCAAATTTAAATCTTGGAAAACTAGAAATACATTCCTTTCTAACATGTATTTTTTGAATAATAATCCAAAAAGTTGTTTATACATAGGCAATGACAAAGACTTAAAATTATTGAAATATTGGTTTCCTGAAATTAACTTTGCAACAAATCCTTTGAACCAAAATGCGAATAGTTCCTTTTATGAAAACGATTATTTCAAAACATTTGATTCAGTAATAATTAGATATACAGGACCAAGTTACCAAGATATATTAAATGAAGAAATAAAAAAGTTTGATATAAATGAGCCAAATAGCAAATTACTTCAATCAGAAGCAGAATATAATGCAATGGCAATATATGATGATGAATTTGAGAAGCATCTTAACTTCGCAAAAAAAATAAAACATAATAATGCAATGATTGAATTTAGGGTTCCATTTTTCAAACCTTACATTGAGTATTTCACTGGAAAATTATTATTATCTCCTTGGTATTCACTTCAAGATCAAACATTGATTTTAATTACTAATATGAAAAATATTGGAACATGGACTTCACGCGATTTTTATCAATGGTTAAGTGGTCACAATTCAAATACTAGAATTTTGGATAACTATGTAAATCCATATACTGGTTATGTAGAAGGTTTGAATTTTCCAGAATTGTCTCAAGATTGGGATTCAAATTCAGAAATAGAAATATTTAGAGGATATCTTGATGATAGAGATAAAATTGTAAATTTTTCACAAGAATTAAGTGAAAATATCAATGAAATTGATGGTACACAAATTACATTAGCTGAAATAAAAGGTCTTAGAAAATATGATCCATTTACAAATTAAAATTTCAAATAACATATTATATTCTAATGAATATAATTCATTGCTATCATAATAACATATTATAAATTAATTCTAATAAATAATTTATAATAGCATATAATTTAGTTCTAATAAATACAACTCAGTACTTTCTCATAACTAAATTACAATAGCATATTCTAATAAATACAACTCAGTACTTTCATAAATAAATTATAATAGCATATAATTTAGTTCTAATAAATACAACTCAGTACTTTCTCATAACTAAATTACAATAACACATAAATTAATTCTAATGAATATAATTCAGTATCATGAACAAATTATAATATGTCATTATAAATTAATTCTAATGAATATAATTCAGCCCTTTCTCATAATTAATTTATAATAACATATAAATTAATTTTAACGAATGTAATTCAGTATCATGAACAAATTATAATATGTCATTATAAATTAATTCTAATGAATATAATTCATTAGAATTAATTTATAATAACACATAATTTAGTTCTAATAAATACAACTCAGTACTTTCTCATAAATAATTTATAATAACATATTATAAATTAATTCTAATGAATATAATTCAGTACTTTCTCATAATAACATATTTTATTATAAATTCTTGAGTAATGAACATAATTCAGTAATATCATCACTATCATCACTTTCATAATCACTTTCATAAGTAAATTCCTCTTTCATTTTATTTTCAATATACTGTCGTTCCAAAAAATTATCAATAAGAAATATTTTTTTAGTTGTATCATCAAAATGTTCCAATACTAATTCATAAGCTCCTGTATCGTGACTAATATAAGTATATGCAATATATAATACTTCAAACCATTCACTTTTAATTAATTTTATTATATCTTCTTCAGATTGTATAGATTTCATGAAATCATCTCTAAAATTTATTATACAATTAATCATTGCATTTACTGCATCCTTATTTACACCTGTTTGCAACATATCTGAGAACATATGTAATTCATCTTCAGAAAATTTATTTTTATTAATTTCATCTAAATCATACAAATTACATAATTTTTTATTTTTTATTTTAATCTTTTGGTCATAGTGTAGCAAGATGTGTATTATATAAATGAAAATTTTAATTATTCCGCCAGGACACTTCAAAGCATCACATAATATATTTACTGGATGATCTAATCCTTTATTTTCATCAAAATAATCATCGCAAAATACTTCAAGTTCTTCAAACATTTCAAAAATAAATCCATATACAATTAAATGTAATAGTGAAACAAAATGTGATTTGGGAAGAATATATTCATCACTATCAGGAAATGGATAATCTTTTTCAAGAGATGTAATAACATTACAAAAAAATGTATAATTTTCAATTTTTTTATTAAATTCAAATGATTTTGGAGGAATGAGAATTACACCCAAACAGTAAGTAGATTTTATAAATGATATACTATAAGCTATGTTATTTTGTTTTATTACATAACCTCTGTCATATCTACTAACACATATTTCAATATTGTATGCAGCTTGAAGAATAGAATTACTATCAGAATTTTTACCATCAATACGAAGAAAACGGCAAAATAGTGGATATCGTTGAATTAATTTTGCAATATAGAAAATTATTCTCTTATCTTCTTCGTCTAGTTTCATGAGAAAAACTTACTAAATATAAAAATAATTTTTTTATATCACTTTATCGAACATAATTTTCATATAAATTATTTTTTAAACATTGCTTTGCAGAAAAATTATATAATTATCATATAATACAACTTATTTTGCAGAAAAATTATATAAATCTCATATAATACAACTTATTTTGCAGAAAAATTATATAAATCTCATATAATACAACTTATTTTGCAGAAAAATTATATAATTATCATATAATACAACTTATTTTGCAGAAATAAAAATATTTAACTAATTAAAAATGTCTCCATTCTCAGCTTATATTCTTGGTCTTTTAACTGTATTTATTCCACTATTTATATTTTTCATATTGGGTCTATCATTTGATTCAGTAAATGGAGCATGGAATAATTGGTTTTGTTATAGACCAATCAATTGAAATTGGTTCAAAAAAAATGTATTGTATGTTTTAAATAATTATGGGAGATAATATTGTTTTGACAATACAAAATTTTCGATGTTATGATAATCATACAATTTCATTTCCTATTGGTAAAACTACTTTATTAAAGGGAAAATCTGGTTCAGGTAAAACAACTATTCTCATGGCAATCAGTTGGGTTCTTTACGGACATATTAGAAAGATTGAATCTAATAATTCAAAAAATAAGAAACCTTGTGTTAAAATAATTATTCCATATAATGATAGAAATCTTGTAATAACACGCACAAAAAACCCTTGTAGATTAATACTTGATGGTTATATTGAAGCTACTCTTGAGGATGATCCTGCTCAAGCAGTAATTAATCAATTATATGGTTCAAAAGAATTGTGGATGGCAACATCTTATGTAGGTCAAAAACAAATGAACAGCTTCATTCAAACATCAAATGATAATAAAATCGCATTGCTTAATTCAATTGCATTCCATCAAGACGATCCTGCTAAATATATTGAGATTATAGGAAAGAAATTATATGAATTCGAAACTCAATACAAAATGAAAAATGAAGTCTATACAAGAAAATTAAAAGAATTTACAAATGAATTTGGTAATATTAATATAAACGAAGAAGTAAATATTTCTGAACTAAATGAAAAATTATCTTTATCGAAATTAGATAAGGAAAAACTTATTCTTCAATCGGGTAAGTATCAAAGTCAAACTCAAAATCTGAACAATTTACGTTCAAGGTTAAGCGTGTATGAAGAAAAGCGAAAAAATATAGAAGTTCCAGAATCTCTTTCTCTTCAAGATATTCTTGATAAAATTACTTCACTCTATATCATTAAATCAGAATTAGAAATTATAAATAAAAAGAAACAAGAAATTGCGGATTTAAAAAGATATTATAATCCTAATTTGATCAGATATTCTCATGAAGATTTAGCTAATTCAATCAGACAGGATCAAGCTTATAGTGATTCAAAAAAATTATTATCTTCATTCAAGATAAATTATGATATCACATCTTTGAACAATTATATTAAATATATTCGTGAAAGGATTGATTCTCAAACAAGATTGTCAGTTGAAGTTCAATTGAAAAATAAATCAGAAAGAATTGCACAAATTAATAATGAATATAAAATAGCTAATAATTTAGATATTCCTGAATATGTTGAAGTTATAATTAATGCTCCAGTACTTGCAGTTTCAACAGAACTTGAATCAGAACTAAATAAATTGTTTTCAGAAAAAGGAAAAGAAGAAGTTAATCTTTCTCAATTAATTAAAGGGAAAGAAGTAATACCATGTCCTCATTGTGAAAATTCATTGATTGTAAAAAATGGAGTTATAATTAAAGCAGATCACAAACACACAAGTGAAGATGAAATAAATGAATCAAGACAAAAATTAAATGAAATAAATAAAAAATTGAAGGACATTCAACAACAAATATCATCAATTGCTGCTAATAATAAAGCTCTTCAATCAAAATATTATGATGAAGTTCAAAAAGAAAATCGTCGCAAAGAAAATCACATGAAAAATGCAACTAATATTCAAATTGAAAATTCACGAAGAGAACAAATTCGAAAGCAATTATTTGAAGAAAACAATAAATTAATAATTGAAGTAAATGAAATAAATGAAAAATTGAATTCATTACCTAACTCAACTAACACCGAAATCCTAAGTGCTAACGATTTAGAATATCATAAGTCATTATTATTGAAATTGAAAGATTTGAAAATATTGGAACCTCCAACCGTTACTCAAGCTGAAATTCGTGAAAATCAAAAATTATGTGAATTTCACGAGAAATATATGAAATTGAGTGAAGAATTTGTCGCAAAAGAATTTTCATATGATTCCGTTACTATAAAAACCGAAATAAGTAAATATGAGTTATTGAAAACTAAAATATTGGAATTAAATAATATCAATGAAAAAATACTAGATATTAATAAACAAATATCTGATACAAAATTAATTGAAAATCCTGAAAAAGAACAATTATTTATTACTAATTGTATAAATGATTTAGAAAAGCAAATTAAAAATGCGGAAATAATACGTTCAGGTAAAAAACGTTATCAAGAACTTGTTAATTTGAATAATGAATTGAATGTATCAAATAATCGTCTTCAAGGGCTTCACATGTTGCACAACGTAGCTAAAGCAAAAGAAAGTGAAATACTTGAACAAGTAGTTGACAGCATTAATTCGGCAATAGAAAATGTATGTAATTCTATGTTTGATGATGAAATTTCTATTATAATGAACTTGTTCAAAATTAACAAAGTTAATAAGAATATAAAACCTTCAGTTAATTTTAAAATTAATTATAAAGGTGGCGAATATGATTCAATTGAAGATTTGAGTGGAGGTGAATCGGATCGTGCTTCAATTGCATTCACTGTTGCATTTTCTAGATTATCTCCTAGTCCACTACTAATTTTGGATGAAACATTAGGCTCGCTTGATGCTGATACAAAAGAGAATGTAATTCAGTGTTTAGAAGAGAACACTGATAAAACGATCTTATTGGTAATGCATGATGGATGTGAAGGTTTGTTTCATCATGTTGTTGAAAGTGAATGAATTACATTTTAATTAAAATGTAATAAGTAATATATTTTATGTTATGGAATTAGCCAAAGATATTTTTATTAGAAGATCTAGTAATAATAGAAAACATTAATGTTTTCTATTAGATATAGTAATAGAGTATTAAGTTTATATTAGAAGATATAGTAATAATAGAAAACATTAATTTTTTATTATAATAGTATAGGAGACATAGTAATAGAA
>ENA-UOUJ01001118-UOUJ01001118.1-activated-sludge-metagenome-genome-assembly--contig:-NODE-1118-length-14993-cov-3.556165_pt1 | contig 14993 bp, 8 predicted proteins | sample MGYA00249839_ERZ747224 | MGnify/ENA primary metagenome ERZ747224 (study PRJEB28782, sample SAMN03220277) | activated sludge metagenome | biome: wastewater; feature: sewage sludge; material...
TCGGTGAGGGGCGGTCATGTGGCATCCGATGGCCTCATCTGGTGCACGGACCAACGCACCTTGGTGGCCTATGAGCCGCATGCAGGCAAGGCCGTTCGGTATCCCGTCAGTGTTGCAGGGCAGAATGCCCCGCCCAAAACCCTGCTCCTGGACGTGTTGCACGATCGGTATGATCACGATGCTCTTTGGTGTACCTCCTGGGGCCTGGGGCTCCTGCGCTTCAACCTGCGTCAGCAGCGGTTCGACCGGCAGTTCGCGATGTATCGTCCACTGAGCGACCTGAGGAACATCGTGCAGGATGCGGTCCAGTTGGGCCCGCACCGGTGGTGGTTCACCTGTGATGGTGAATTGATCGGGACGGGCGGGGAGGGGGATGAACTTATACCGGTGAAGGTGACGCCGGGCGCAGAGGGGGCTTTCACCGGCGCACTGGCCTTGCTGGAGGGAGGTGATGTGATGCGTGGTGGTCTTGGTACCGTGGATGTCACCATGCCGACCATTCAAGCCTCAGCCCCGATCACCAACGGGTTCCTGCACAAGCCGGCGTATATGATCCCCTCCGTGGACGGTCAGGGCCATTGGCTCGTCACCTTCTATGCCGATCGGGCGCTTTTCCGGTTGGCAGAGGATGGGCGCGTGCTGGCCGTGGTGCCCCTGCCCCAGGCCGAAGGACCGTACGAAGCGTTCAAGGTGGTACAGAGCAGCGACGGCACCGTGTGGTTGGCGACCACGCAGGGGCTGATGCGCCATCGTCCTGGAACAGGTGTGGTGGACCGTGTTCCGATCGAGGGGGGCGATGCTTCCAAGGAGCAGCCCTATGTGCATGATCTGCTCGAGGACAAGGGCGGTAAGCTGTGGGTGGCGGCCTCCTCTTCGGGTCTGTTCGAGTGGGACATTTCCACCGGCATGGGGCGTTGTGATCGGCCTCCGGCTGCGTTGGACGGTGAACGTCCACCCGTGTTCGGCGTGGATGCCTACGACGACCAGCACCTGTTGGTGAACCTGGGCATCCAAGGGCCTGCCTTGTTCGACAAACGCACCCGCGTGTTCGAACCGTTGGCCGGGGGGCGGTTGCCGGTGGCCCACTTCCGCACCATGACGGATGTGAAGGCCGATCGTCGTGGCCGCGTTCATGTGCTGACCCGGAGCCATGGGGTGATGCGCCTGCAGCGCAATGCAGAGGGCTGGACCATCGAGCGCAGGTGGCTGCCACCGGACCGGCCCATCTTCGAGAGCGTTGCACTGGATGGACGCGACCGCATCTGGTTGTTGTCCAATACGGGTGCCTACCTCATCGATCCGGACACGGATATCATGCATCGGCTCGATCCATTGCATGGCTTTCCATTCCGTGCCATCGGTGCCATCGCGGCCGGACGGGATGGCGCGATGCTCGTCCAGGCGGGTGAGTGGTATCGCATTGATCCGGACTTCCAGCCCACCGGACCAGAGCCTGTGCTGATGTTGCGGGAGGCGCGCGCTGGCCAGCGTTCCATCGACCTGGGAGCGCTGCTTGCCGGCGGTGTGGAACTGCCCCACGCGATCAACGACCTGCAGCTCGCCTTCGGTGTGGTCGCGCTCCACGAGGGCGATGCGTTCACTTACGCCTATCGCATCACACGCGATGGGGCGCCCGGCGAATGGGCAGCCCTCGGCCGCCAGCGCTCGTTCAGTCTGCTGGACCTTCGACCTGGCGAGTATGTGGTGGAGGTGCGCGCCGAGAGCCCATCGGCCAAGCCGGTCCAAGAGCATTTGCGCTTCGTCATCCTGCCACCCTGGTGGACGCGCTGGTGGGCGATCGGAGCCGAAGTGCTCGTAGCGGTGCTCTTCGTGGTGTTGCTCACGCGCATGTTGCTCAACCGGCGCCACCGTGCCCAAGTGCGCGAACTGGAGCGCGAGCGCGAACTGGAGCGCGTGCGGATGCGCATCGCGCGGGATATCCATGATGGCATCGGCAGCGGCCTTACCAAGATCACGATGCTTTCGCGCCAGATGGATGCCTCCGCAGCTCCGCAGGCCGCACGCATCGCCGAGGCCAGCACCGAGTTGGTCAACGAGCTTGGGGAGATCGTCTGGACCGTGGATCCGCGCAACGACAGCTTTGCCTCCTTCCTGGCCTATGTACGCAGCGTACTGGGACGTCAGTTCGAGGACCTGCAGGTCGAGCTCCGCGCGGACCTCCGCTGCGCCGACACCGACCGGGACAGGACCATCGGACCGGAGCTGAAGCGCAACATCCTCTTGGTGCTGAAGGAGGCAGTGAGCAACGCGCTCAAGCACAGCGGAGCATCGCAGATAGATGTGCAGCTGCACCTGGACACCGTTCTGGCAGAGCTCGTGGTCCGCGACAATGGCCATGGGTTCGATCCACAGCGGGTCCGCGAAGGCGCCAATGGTCTGGCCAATTTCACCAAGCGCGCCGAGGCCTTGGCCGGCACCGCTTCGGTGATGACCGGACCCGATGGTACCACCGTAACGCTCAAGGTGCTGATACCCCCCACGAATATGTGATTCAGCTGCCTCCAGCCGCGGGTAATTTCGCCTTCATGCCCATTCGCATCGCCATCATCGAGGACGATACCGACATGCGTCACGCCTTCGAACGTGCTATCCACGAGGCGGGGGACCTGTCCTTGAAGGGAAGCTACCCGAATGCGGAGTCGTTCCTGGCCCGTCCGGAGGGATTGGATGGACTGGATGTGGTCCTGTCGGACATCAATCTACCAGGCCAGAGCGGCATCCAGGTGGTGGCCCAATGCAAGCCCAAACGCCCCCAGTTGCAGTTCCTGATGATCACCGTGTTCGAGGACAATACCAACTTGTTCAGTGCGCTTTGCGCTGGAGCTACGGGCTATTTGCTCAAGACCGCCACGCCGGCAGAGATCGCTCAGGCCGTACGGGACATCCATGCCGGTGGTTCCCCCATGTCCTTGGCCATAGCGCGCATGGTGGTGGCCAATGTGCAGCAGAAGAAGGCCAATGCCCGGTTGATGGAGAGCCTGACGCCCCGCGAACATGAGCTCGTACAGTTGCTTGCGGATGGCTACCGATACAAGGAGATCGCTGAAAAGCTCACGCTCAGTGTGGAGACCGTGCGTTCCTACATCAGGGCCATCTACAGCAAGCTGCAGGTACACAGCCGTACCGAGGCGCTCAACAAGGTGTTCGATCGGTAGGGTGCTCCGCACCGTTGAGCTTCCGGAGCGTGCGTGGAAGTTCCGCTTCCGAGTTGGTCCATATATAATGTGACCATCGGCAGGTGGAGCTTGTTGCGGCCCATCGTGCTGAGAACCAAGGTCTCGTCAGGTGAGTTGACTGGCGGATCACCAGCGTGACCATACCCACGAACATGTGATGGCAACGTGGCGTGAGGCCGATTTGCTTCGCTGCTTAGGCTCACGTATCCCAGCATCCTGTCATGAGGTTCTTTACACGCACAGACCCGAACCGTCTTTGGTCCCTATACGCGCTCCTGGCCGCGCTGCTGACCGCACTGCTGCTCCTCGTGGGCTGCGGTAAGGACGAAAGCGAGGCACCTGCGCCCTCCATACCCAGTGTACCCGGCAGCACCACGCGGGTGGTAGGCCAGGTGGTGGATGCATCGGGGACTCTACTGTCCGGGGTCATGGTCCTTGCCGGCTCCGCATCAACGGTCACGGATGCGCAGGGCGTTTTCCTCCTCAACGGTGCCCCGGCCGACCAGCGCGTGGTGGTCCGCTGCCAGAAGGTCGGCTTCTTCGATGCGGTGCATGGGGCTGTGGCCAACTTGGGCGGAACGACGCGGGTGCGTGTGGTCATGCATTCGGATGCACCGGATTTCACGGGGCTTTCCGCGAGCGCTCCGCAGGACCTCGTCGATCCGAGCGGCCTGCGGTTGCTGCTCCCCGCCAACGGGCTCCTCACAGCATCGGGCGCTCTGTACACGGGTTCCTATGCCGTGGCCGTGGCGCATTTCGGTCCGGATGATCCGGCCTTTCCTGCATCCATCCCCGGCGGTGATCTGGCGTGCATGGCCGGCGGTGCCCAGCAGCAGCTCTACAGCTATGGAATGGCCAGCGTGCGTATTACGGATGGTGGAGGCAACGAGCTGCAGCTCGGCAATGGGGCCACTGCCGTGCTGCGATTCACCATCGCCACGAGCCAGACGGGTGAGGCTCCCTCCACCATGGCGCTCTGGCACCTCAACGAGGAGACCGGGCTTTGGGGGCAGGAAGGTGAGGCCCAGCGGGAAGGGGATAGCTATGTAGGCGTGGTTCAGCATTTCTCCACCTGGAACGTGGATGCCAATGTGCCTCGGGCCCGGGTATCCGGAGTGGTACGCGATTGTGCCGGTCTTGCGGTGGAGGGTCTTCAGGTGCGCGTCGGACAGTCGGCCGGCATCACCGGTGCGGACGGCCGTTTCCAAGTGTTCGTGCCAGCGGGGTTCGATGTTGAGGTGGAGGTGGCACCGAACGCGTTGGGCCTTACCGCAGCGCCGGTCCCCGTCGGGGCGCTGGCTGCAGGAGGTGTCCAGGAAGTGGATGTGGTGGTGGCCTGCCCCGCCTATGTCGTGGGTAGCATCAGTTGTCCTTCCGGCGGCGTGAACGGTTTTGCGACACTGACCTGGCCGGGTGGCTCGCATGCCATCGGGCTCGGTGGTGTAGGTGAGTTCCGGATCGCTGCTCCGCCCAACGGCCAGCAGGCCACGCTAAGGTTGGTGAACGGCAGTGGCGGCGCCCAGGAGGAGATGTCCGTCAACCTGCCTTCGGTCGCCGGGGGGGAGGCCTCCGTGGGCACCATCGTGCTATGCAGTGGTCAGCCAGGTAGTGGCTATCAGAGCGGCTGCGTGCTGAATGGTGATGGATACAGCCAGCAAGCCTTGACCATCAACTCCACTGCGCTCATGTCCACCGCCGTCCATTACCTCGGCGATGACCTCACCGATCTCATCGTCATCGATACGGGTGGAGGTGCACAGCTTTTCATCGAACTACCAGGAGCCGGAACGGGCAGTTGCGTGATCACGGAGGGTTCAGGGGCTTGTTTCCTTTCCCTCATCATCGATGGTCGCAACTACTACAGCTACGACATGCAGATCACGGTGAACCAGTACGGGGCCGTGGGCAGCGATGTGCAGGGCATCTTCAGTGGAACGATGGTGCGCTACGACGCCACGACCGGTGATGAATCCTTCGTCACCGTGAGCAATGGCTATTTCCGAGCGAAGAGGGGAGCGGACGAGCCCTAGTCGATCCGCCGGATCGAACCCGTCCACTTCTGGCGTGTACGGATGCTGCGGAACCGGAACGTCCCGGTGCCACATACCGCAACCGTCATGCATCGCAGGATCATTCTCATCGCGGCCCTCGTGGCCAGCGCGGGCACCGTTATCATGCTCGCATCGTTCAAGCACCGTACCGTTCCATCGGATGGTCCGGTCAGTCATTGTCCGGTTCCCCCGCCGGTCGCCGAGGAACCGCCCAAGTGCGTGTTCATGACCGTTTACGAAGGCGTCGGACTGGACAGCAGTTTCGTGTTGCGCACCCCCGAGAAGGTGGTGCTGGCCGAGCAGCGGGGCCTGCAATGGCTTGTGAAGGCCCAGGCACCGGATGGGGGGTATGGAGCGGGCTCCCATGCGCGCCAGGACATCATGGACCCGCATGCCGTAAGCGCCGATCCCGCCACCACGGCCATGGTGGCCATGGCGATGATGCGCATGGGCCATGGCATCGACCAGGGCGCCTACAGCACGCAGTTGAAGAAGGCGGTGGAATACCTCTTGAAGCAGGTGGAGGCGGCACCGAAGGACGCCGTGAACGTAACGGCCCTGCAGGGCACGCAGATCCAGTCCAAACTGGGCCAGAACATCGACGTGGCCCTTACCGCCCAATGCCTGAGCAACCTGTCCGCCAAGCTCAATGATCAGCATCCCATGAAGCTTCGCGTGATGCGTTCCCTGAACACCTGCGTGGCCATGATCCAGCGCGCCCAGCTGAGCGATGGAAGCGTGCAGGGTGATGGCTGGGCCGGTGTGCTGCAGAGCTCCTTCGCGGCCAGTGCGTTGGAGTCCGCGAAGGCCCAGGGGGCCGAGGTGGACGAGCAGGCGCTGGACCTGGCACGCGACTACCAGAAGGCCAACTTCGACGTGAGCACCGGAAGTGTGGCCACCGAACGGGCGGCCGGCATCACGCTTTACGCCGTGAGCGGAAGCACGCGTAACAGTGCGGCGGAAGCGCGGGAAGTGAACGAGCGCATCGCGCAGGCCAAAAAGGAGGGCAAACTGGCCAAGGATGCACCGATCTCCGTGGACGCGCTGGAGGAGACCGGTCTGTCGCGCACCGAGGCAGAGAAGTACAACACGGCCTATCAGGTCTATAATGCCGCCAAGCAGCAGGCCCAGCGGGAGGATGTGCTCAGCGGCTTCGGCAACAACGGTGGCGAGGAGTTCCTCAGCTTTCTGCAGACCGGCGAATCGCTGGTGATCGGCAAGGACCAGGGCTGGAAGAACTGGTACCAGCAGACCACGGGGCGCATCGTGGCGATCCAGAACAACGACGGCAGCTGGAACGGGCACCACTGCATCACGAGCCCGGTGTTCTGCACGGCGACGGCACTGCTCATCCTCAGCATCAACAACGACATTGAGCACCTCCTCGCGCAGGGGGCTGTGAAATACCGCGGCAACTGACCCATCCATGAGCGGCCACTGATATTGTGGACCGGTGAAGGATGAACGGGGAAGGTCCGGACCTTTGGTGCGGACCTTCTCCGTTCATGGGTACCCTCAAAAAGATGCTGCTGATCATCGTGGCCGTGCCGCTTGCATTGGGCCTTGCGCTTGTGCTCTACTTCATGACCGCCGACCGCATCGGAGGAACACCTGCTGGGAACAGACTGGTGCGCATCCAGGCCTCGCCCAACCAAACGGACGGTCGCTTCCGCAATGTGGTGCCCACCAGCATGGACATGCCATTCGGAAAGATGCTCGGCGTCTTGTGGGAGTTCATGAAGGGTGGGGAAGGACGCGAGCCGGTGGACACGATCCCCACCGTGGCCTTCGATGCCACGGCTTGGGCCGCTGTGCCCGACACTTCGCTGGCCGTTTGTTGGTTCGGGCATTCCTCCCTCCTCATCAAGCTGGATGGCCTCACCTTCCTGGTGGACCCGGTGTTCAGTGAACGGGCCTCCACCTTTTCCTTCGCCGGTCCCAAGCGCTTCAATTTCACGGAGCACATGCGGGTGGACCAGTTGCGGCCCATCGATGCGGTGCTCCTGTCCCACGACCATTACGATCACCTCGACCACGAGGTCGTACAACAGCTCAAGGACAAGCGCTTCATCGTTCCGCTCGGTGTGGGCGCGCATCTGGAGCGGTGGGGTGTACCAGCGGCCGCCATCACCGAGAAGGACTGGTGGGAGGATGTGCAGGTCGGTCCGGTGCGCCTTACGCTCACCCCAAGCCGGCACTTCAGCGGTCGTGGCATGACGAACCGCTTCAGCACGCTGTGGGGTGCCTGGGTGATGCAGGGCCAGATGAAGCGTTTGTTCTTCGGCGCGGACTCCGGGTATTCACCCACCTTCAAGGAGGTCGGCGAGCGTTTTGGTCCGTTCGACCTGGCCCTGCTGGAGTGTGGGGCCTACAACGCACTGTGGGCGGACATCCACATGATGCCCGAGGAGACCGTGCAGGCAGCCCGCGATGTGAAGGCCCGGGTGCTCATGCCCATCCACTGGGGCAAGTTCAGCCTGGCGATGCATCCGTGGAAGGAACCGGTGGAGCGCGCCAGCGCAAAGGCGAAGGAGCTCGGAGTACCCCTGCTCACACCGCGCATCGGTCGCATCGTGAACGGTCCCGATCTTGCGTTGAGCGAGCGGTGGTGGGATCAGGTCCGGTAAGGAAAAGCGCCGCTTGTGGGCGGCGCTTTCCAGTATCGGAGGTGATGCTTAATGGACGATCGAGACCTGCTGCGTGCCCAGCGACCGGCCTTCCAGGTCCAGCAGACGGACGATGTAGGTCCCTTGCGGAACATCGCTCACCGGGATGCGGTCGTTGCCCTGGAGCGTTCGTTGCAGCACCACGCGTCCCATGGCATCGATCAGCTGTGCCGTGGTGGGCACTGGCACCGTGATGAAGAGCTCCGTGCTTGCCGGGTTGGGATAGGCCTTCACTGGGGCCAGGTTGATCGCCTCCTGCACCCCCGTGTTGGATTCCACGATGATCCGGCCTTTCATGCCGGCATTGGCATGGGGAACGCACACGTAATAGTAGGTGCCAGGAATATCGAGCGTGAGGGTGTGGGTGCCGCCATCGAAGTTGAACCCGCCGTTCCACGTGTTGCCGTTGGCGTTCCAAGTGGCTTCATCCACTTCCGTCATCGTGTGCGCACCGCCGATGTTCAGTGTGATCGTGGTGCCAGCGGTGACCGTAAGCGTGCTCGGGTTGAAGGTGAAGCCTTGCGTGCTGATCGTTTGGGCGTGGAGTGCAAAGGGAAATGCGAGCAGAAGTAGTGGTGCTGTTCTCATGGGCGTTCGGGAGGTTGTTCTGGATGCTATGACGTGCATGGACGTCCGGGCGCTGCCTGAAGGTTGTTGATCTTGTGAAGGGCTGTTGAACGAGCTGTCATGTTCGTGATGGATGGTTGGCGGTGCCGCTCGGGAATGGGCAGCGTTATTCCAGGTTGATGCGTCATCCAGGCATGAACCGTTCGCTCACCGTACTTGCTGTTGCTCTGCTTTTCGGAACCATGCATGCCCAGCAGGTCGATTGGATGACCAGCTCACCGGTGGACTATACCATGAACCCCGGTATGCCACGGCATACGCTAGCATCAGCCCCCGGGCGGTTGGTGGCCGCCCGGATGGTGGATGTACACTTCATCTATGGCATCACGCCCTACGGCCCGGTGGCGCTCGATGCGCTCGATCCCGCCACGGGTGGCACGTTGCTTTCGTGCCTCCTCCTGGATTCGGTATCGATCCGTGCGGCCGTTGTGGACCCGGCCGGCATCGCCTACATCGCCGGGCGCTTCATGGGTGACGTGCTTGAGTTCTGCGATGGTTCACAGCTGCCCGGTATCGGTGGGACCTTGTTCACGGAGAACCATTTCCTGCTCGCTTGGGACCTTACCAGCGGTGCACCCCTGTGGATGCGGAACCTCTCCACCACCTACCCCCAGTGCGAGGACGTGCCTTCCCTGGCACTGGATCCCGAGGGTCACCTGTGGTACATCATGCAAGATTTCTCCGATGGTCGTCTGGTGCGCGTGGATGGTGAAGGCAACGATGTGGAAGCGCGCGAGATCAGCGGCATCCGCCGGTTCGGCACCATCAGCTTCGATCCCTGGGGCGGTGCGTATGTGAGCGGATCTTGCGAGAACGGCACGCTCACCTTTGGGGGACAGGGCTTCCCGGTGGAGAGCGACCAGGGCTACAACATGTTCCTGCTGCGCTACAAGCCGGATGGTACGCCGGGCTTTGCGGAGTTCGCGGCCGATGCCACCTTCCAGGACCCCACGGTGGTGGCCACTTCGGATGGGCATGCGTACCTGGCCGGAGTGCTGATGCAGCCTGAGGCCAGCTGGGGCGGGTTGCCGTTCACGGGATCGAACTGGGGAAGTGATCTCTTTTTAGTGAAGGTGGACAGCATGGGCCAGTTCCTATGGAACGTGGAGAGCAACCCGATGACCGATGTGATTACGGGTGACATGGAGCGCGCCGCAGGGCCGTGCATCACGGTGGATGCGAGCGACAACGTGTACCTCATGGGTGCCATCCGCGGCGTGGTGGATTGGGGCAATGGCGTGGTGAGCGATGGACAGATCATCAGCCAGCGGAGCCTCACGGTGGTGGCCTTCGATCCCTCGGGCATGCCGCAATGGGCGGTCACCAGCGAGCCTTCCGCGTGGTATGTGGCAGCACAGAACGCAACGGTCATGGCCGTACCGGGTTCGGTGCATTTCATCGGTCACGCGGCCGATCCCTTCACGATGGGTCCGTTCACGGTAGGTGGGGAGGGTCAGCAATCCGTCGTGCTGGGTCGGATCACGGAGGTGACCACCGGGCTGGAGGCCGTGGAGGCTTCAACGGGCCTGCAGAGCTGGCCGAACCCGATGGCGGAGGTGCTACACGTGCAGGGACTATCGGCGGGCATGGGATTGGAGCTCCGCGATGCCTTGGGCCGGTTGATCTGGCAAGGGCAGGCGGATTCGGACCGGCTCACGATCGCCACAGGCGATCTGCCGATCGGGAGCTATCTATTGCGGACGGATCGCGGTGATGTGCTCCGGCTGGTGCGCTGAGAAGTGGCTTACGGACCCGGCGATCGTCAATACAGCAACACGAAGTTGAGGTGCTCCTTCTTCCGCTCGTAGGTGTCGATCAGCGCCTGGCGCATTTCGGGTAGTGCGGCGATCCTCTGGTAGATCTCCTGCTCGATCTCAGCAATGCGCTCTGCGCTTGGCTTGGCCTTCAGTTCATCAGCGAATGGGGTCTTAGCTGCGCTCCAGGGTCCGAAGCTGTCCTCCATCTCCCAGATGGTCATGTAGCAGAAGGCCGCATGATGCGGGTGGTCCCGTGATACACTGAGTTCACGCACCTTGTTGATCCCCACGCAAATGTGCAGGGTCGGCTCTCCGTCCATGATGTGCAGGTAATAGAAGTGCGCCGCGATGCGAAGGGCGCTGTCAATTGGCAAAGGCGCTAATTGGTCAGGACGAATGCTGCGGAGGTACAGGTCCTTGAAGTCCGTCTCGGCTTCGAGCAGGGAGCGAAGCCGTTGCCGTATGGCGGCAGTGTCAGGGAGCATTTCCTGGAACTCCTGGCCGTGGGCGTATGTCTCGGAGAAGATGCTGTAGAGATACAGATGATATGGCCAGAGCGCAGTGCAACGGCCATGAAGGGAAGGGTCGGGCGGTAGACTATCCGGACCGGTGTTGATGTAGGTGCTCCCCTCTTCTTCGATCACCTCGAAGGCGAACAGTTCGGAAAAGGCGATGCTCAGGGTCGGGTCTTGAGCTTGTACACCAGCGGTGGATACCACGGTGAGAATTGCACCGAGCAGCAAGCCAGGAATGGAAGGCAAGGGTCGCATGGTTTGAAGTTAACCGCTCTGGATCTCCGTTATGCAACCCGTATTGACCTTTTCCTGTAGAAGCGGTTCACCTCATTATCTGATCGCCCGATCCTCCGGTCCTCACTCCACCTTCTTCACGTTGTCGTCCGGCACCCGGTCGAAGAAGAGGTGCATGGGATCGATGGAGGCACGAACGGGCTTCGTGCGGCTGACGAGCGTTACCGTGTTCTCACCGGTCCTGAGCCGGACGCGTTGCTGCACGAGGATGGCGCCTTCGTCCTCGTCCTCGCCGGGTTCGGCTAGCAGCCCCACATCGATCCAGTCGTTCATGGGCACAGGGGTCTCGCGGCCCAGCGTGTCAGCATGGTTCTTCTCAGCGTGTAGCGTGATGGTGACGCGGTAGCTGCTGTCGGCCTGCTGCTGGGCTGTGGCTGACACCAGTCGGTTGTTGTAAAGCGTGATGGTCTTGAAGTGGTCCTCCAGCAGGTAGGTGAGGCTGTCGGGCGTCACGCGGTCCAGCTCGCGGTACAGGTCCAGCGCGGTGGGGTAGGGCGACGGGCGGTAGGCGAAGGAATCCACCAACGCCTTGAACGCCTTGTTGAGCGTGTCCTCGCCAAGGAAGCTGCGCATGGAGTAGAGCACCACGCTGCCCTTGTTGTAGTGCACGTAGCCTTGGTTCTCCACCTCCAGCAGGGGCAGTTCGCGTTGGCTCTCGAAGCCCCGGGCGCGCTGGTACTTGTCGCTCTCCAGCTTGAGGAACTTGCGCATGTGGTCCGGGCCGTACTCCTTTTCCATCACCATCAATGCGCTGTACTGGCTCATGCTCTCGCTGAGCAGGGTGGAGCCCTGCATATCGGCGCCGATCACCTGGTGGGCCCACCACTGGTGCCCCATCTCGTGCGCCACCACATAGAACACCATGTCGATGTCCTCCTGCGCGGTGAGGTCGGTGATGAAGCCGATGGCCTCGCTGTAGGGCATGGTGCCGGGGAAGGCCTGCGCGAAGGTGAAGTAGCGCGGGAACTCCACGATGCGCACCTGCCGGTGACGGTACGGACCAAAGTGGGTGGTGTAATAGTCCAGCGCCTTCTTCATGCTGTTCACCATGCGCGGAACGTTCACCGCGTGGGCAGGGTCGTAGTACACCTCCACGTCCACAGGTTGTCCGCCACCGGGTGGTTCCCAACGCTCGCGTTCCACGGCGTAGCGGGCGCTCAAGAAGCTGTAGAAGTTCATGCTGGGGTGGTCCAACTCGTACTGGAAGTAGCGTCGGCCGCCGGCGGTCCACTCCTTGCGCAGGGAGCCGGGCGCCACGGCCACCTGGTCGGCCTCTGTGCTGATGGTGGTGCGCACGTTCACCCAATCGCTGTAGGGGAACAGATAGGTGTGGCGGCGCTGTGCGGGATCTTCCGTGAGGCGCGGCATGCGTTCCTTCTCCGGCAGCCCGCGCTTGCGGCGTTCGTTGCGGTCGCCCAGCTCGCCATCCGACGAGTAGCCGATGTGCGGCAGCAGGTCCATGTTGTTGAAGAAGGTGCCGTTCTCCACCAGCTGGATGAAGGAGACCTCGTTCTCGAAGCCCTTCTCCGCATAGCCGCCCTTCACGGTGAAACGTAGTTCCTCGCCCGGTTGCAGCGGTCGCGCCAAGCGGTAGATCAGGTAGTCGAGCTTCTCATCATGCAGCACGCGCTCGGCGCCGGGGATCTCCAACGTGATGCGCTCATCATCGGGCAGGATGAAGTGCACCGAGTCGATGGCCACATCGTACACGTTGCGGGTGATGACGTCCGCTTCGTAGTTCAGGCGGCGCTCGCTCGGCCACAGTTCGATGGTGAAGGTGATGTCCTGGTAGTGCGGCTGGGGGATGCCTTCGTACTTCTTGAAGGTGCGCTCGTAGCGCTCGGCCTCGTCCTCCTGCACATCGGCGGTGGTGTAGGTGTTGAGCAACTTGGTGTTGTAGTAGCCCCAGGCACCGAGCAAGACCCACAGCATGACCAGCGGCAGGGCGATGGCCTTGCTGGCACTGAAGCGCACACCGGCCGTGCTGAACCGCCAGCGAGCGCCTTCCTCCCGGCCGCGCACGGTGAAGAGGAAGGCCACGAACAGCAGGAGCAGGCCGAACACCCACCAATAGGTCTTGAAGAAGATCCACCCCGGTATAGTGGGGCCATAGCCCGCCATGTCCGAATAGCGGATGCCGGGTGAGCCGCCCATGATCACCAGGTTGCTCGATACGTCGATGCCGTTCCAGAGGAAGATGTTCAGCGTGACGAGGAGGATGAACACGAAGAAGCCGAGGTACTTGTTGTTCACCAGGGTATGCACGCAGAGGGCGAGCATGGTGAGGAACCCGAAGCTGACGAGCGCAGGCCCGATGAGGTAGAACAGGTAGACCGAGGGCTGCAGGTCGGTCCATCCGTTCAGCAGCTGCGTGATCATGCCGGCAGCCGTGCTCAGCAGCATCACGATGGTGAGGAGCACCAGCATGGTGGTGAACTTCGCCAGCAGGCCCAGGCCGGTGGGCAGGGGCAGCGCATCATGGATGTCCTGCATGCCGGCATCGCGTTCGCGCCACACGAGTACGCCGCTGTAGAAGGTGACGATGATGATGACGTAGAGGAAGAGGTTGCCCTCGATGAGGTCGATGACGTTGTAGGTGACCGGATAGGTCACGTTGTCGTACATCTCGGTTACCACGCTGAGCGAGGTGAACAGCTGGATCACACCGAGCAGCATCACGATGATGAAGACCGGTCCGGTGACCACGGCGCGCAGGTCGCTGCGTACCTGCCGCAGGAATTGGCGCCAGCGGGCTGATGCACCGTAGCTGCGAACGGCCTTGGGCAGCACGGTGGCCTTCGTTACCAGGCCTTCCTGTTCAACGGCAACGGTGCCGGCCTTCTGCTTGCGCTCGTGGAAGCTGAAGCGCCAGTAGCCGAAGAGGAACACACCGATGGAGATGGCGATCCACAGCAGTCGGTTCCACAGCAGCACGCCGTTCATGGGCAGCAGCAGCGTGTTCTTATCGCTCACGGTCCAGTACTTGGTCACCTTGTCGGCCGCATTGCCGCCGAAGGGGTCCAGCAGGGCGCCGATCAGCTCGTTGTCCAGGTCGCTCATCAGGCTCTGCGAGATCAGGTAGCCCACGATGAGGACGATGGCCGTGACGAAGCTGGCGATGGTGCTGCGCAGGAGCGTGGCCACGGCGAAGATCACGGCCGCAGCGAAGAGCACGTTGGGTGCGGCGATGAGCAGGAAGCCCTGCAGGTGTGGCGCCAGCAGGTTCGGCCCGATACGCACGGGGTCCAGCCAGGGCATCCAGCTGCCCACCACGATGCCGAGGCTGATGCCCAGCATGGGGATGAGCGCGATGAGCGTGCTGCCGATGAACTTGCCCATCAGGTACTGCGTCTTCGTCACCGGCGTGCTGAAGACGATCTGCGCCGTGCGGTAGTGGAAGTCGCGGATGGCGGCGGCATTAACGAACGCGGTGACCATGAGCAGCCCGAGGAAGCTCATGATCGTGTAGAAGTTGTAGACCACGTTCGGGGCGTTGCGGTACACGTTGCCCGAACTGCCGCCGATCACGATGTTCTCCGTGGCCGTGGCCCCGAAGGTCATCAGCGCCAGCAGCAGCAGGAAGATGTACACCATGGGCTGCCTGAGCGCATGGCGCACCTCGAAGGCGAGGATCCGGTACAGCATCAGGCGGCGGGTTGTAGGTCGGCGGTGCGGATGGCGCTGAAGAAGACATCCTCCAGGTTGGGCTCGGCCGGGGCGAAGCCCTCCTCCGGACGCGTATCGCTGAGTACGTGGATGATGGGACGCCCGGCCACGAGCTTGTTGCTGATCAGCAGGTACCGGCGGTCGTGGTCCTCCAGCTCGCTCTTGGCGATGGCCTTCTCCCACACCCGGCCGTTCAGTTCCTTCAGGGCATCGGCGGGGG
>ENA-UOUJ01001119-UOUJ01001119.1-activated-sludge-metagenome-genome-assembly--contig:-NODE-1119-length-14972-cov-4.485017_pt1 | contig 14972 bp, 12 predicted proteins | sample MGYA00249839_ERZ747224 | MGnify/ENA primary metagenome ERZ747224 (study PRJEB28782, sample SAMN03220277) | activated sludge metagenome | biome: wastewater; feature: sewage sludge; material...
GTGGATGAAGGGCCCGCAGCAGATCGTGGGCTACAACGGCTATCCGTCCATCCGGATCGGCGGCGACGCTGCGCCGGGATACTCGTCCGGAGAGGCCATTGCGGAGATGGAGCGCCTGGCCCGCGATTTGCCGCCTGGGTTCGCTTTCGAATGGAGCGGGCAGTCCCTGCAGGAAATCCAGTCCGGCTCGCAGGCCCCGTTCCTGCTCGCGCTCAGCATCCTCTTTGTCTTCCTGCTGCTGGCGGCGCTTTACGAGAGCTGGTCGATCCCGATCTCGGTGATGCTCGTGGTCCCGCTCGGCATCATCGGCTCCGTGCTGGCCATCATGATGCGCGACATGTCGAACGACATCTATTTCAAGGTCGGCCTCATCGCGATCATCGGCCTATCGGCCAAGAACGCCATTCTGATCGTAGAGTTTGCTAAGGATCTCTATGCCCAAGGCCGCTCGCTGAGCGAGGCGGCCATTGAAGCTGCCGCTTTGCGGTTTCGTCCGATCATCATGACATCGCTCGCTTTTATCCTCGGCGTGACGCCGCTCGCAATCGCGACGGGGCCGAGCGCGGGCAGCCAGAATGCCATCGGAACCGGCGTGATGGGTGGCATGATGTCGGCAACTGTCCTTGCGGTCTTGTTCGTTCCGGTCTTCTTTGCATTCGTGCTTCGCAAGCTCGCGAGGCGGCCGAGCGCGGCGGAAAATGACAGCGCGGATATGCAACGCACATGACCAACGCCCACAAGCGCCGGAAGCAACCGGATCTCGTTCGCCATCAGCTTCTGGATGTTGCCGCACGCCTGTGTCTCGAAAACGGTCTTCATGGGCTGACGTTGGATGCCGTCGCCAAGGAGGCCGGCGTTAGCAAAGGTGGGTTGCTGCATCACTTTCCGTCCAAGCAAGCATTGCTCGACGCGCTGTCGCAGGCCTGTCTCGACGAGCTCGAGGGACGCATTGTCGAGCAACTCGACAAAGAAAAGGAGGTCTCGAGGGGACGTTTTTCTCGGGCCTATCTCCGAGCCTCGGTCGATAGCCTGAGCCGGCCGGATCGAGAATGCTGGGACAATCTCGGCGTCCTGTTCATGTCCGATGCCGGCATGAGGGTCAATTGGCACACGTGGCTTACGAGGAAGCTGGCCGAGCACAAGGAGACCGACGACGGCATCTCATCCATCATCGTGCGCCTTGCTGCGGATGGGCTTTGGATGTCGAATTTCGCGGGAAGCCCCGGTATTTCGCAAGCGAAGCGAAAGCTGCTGATCCGGCGCCTCACGAGCATGGCCGGCGAAGACAGCTAGCCTTCGTGTTGCTCGGAGGGGGCGTATCCCGAGGCTGCCGAGCTGACGAATGTTGTTCGTTCCTGCGACGCCTCGCTCCAGCCGCGCGAGTGCTCCGCCAGGGCTTATGTCGGAGGGAAGCTGGGCTTCTCCACGAGAAATCGCCTTCGTCCCGACCGCTTTGAGATTTTATCCCCTCCTCCGGCGATAAAGTTGCCACCGTTCTGCGTCAATCTGAAACTTGACAAAAAAAGTTATATATAGACGATCCTGTATTCAGTCGGCAGTGTCGGGGATGGCAGGTCGTCGCCGTGCGGTTCGGGCGTCCGGCGGCACCGAACGATATGCGTGCCAAAATGCAGAACAGTATCGTCGGCAGCGAATTCGAGCCGGATCAGTTTTTCGTCGGCGCGCTCGAGGGGCGCAGCTGTTGCTCCGGTTTGGAAGAGGTCGAGCTTTGGCCGAAGCTCATCATCAATTGCTACCTGAGCGGCGGCCAGTCCTTCGCCATCGATGGCGTGAACTTTTCCGAACGCGCGCATCCTTCGGACGGGCGTCCGCGAATCTCGATGATCAACATCCGGCGTCGAACCAAAATCCAATTCAAAAAGGGGGATCTGGGCGCGCTGCGTCTTCGGAAGGTCAAGCTGTCGATTCCGGAGCCGTGGCTTCAACGCATCGTCGACGGGTTCTCGGGGACGTCGCCTGCTCTGCACCGATTCTTCTCCGGTCACCTCAGTCACTTCGCCTTCGATCCAACACTTGAGCAGGTCGAGCTTGCGGAACAGATCAGCCAGCCGCCTGCGACTGTGAGGGGAGAATTCCTGACCCTTTATCGCAAAGCGCGCGCAATCGAGCTGATGCGCCTTTCGTTTCTTTCGCTGGTCGCGCAGGGGGAGGAAATCGATCATAAGCCCTCCCTGACAACGGCGCGCCATTGCGAACGCGTGAGGACTTACATCCTCGCCAATCTCTCGAAGCCGTTGACGATCGAGGCTATCGCCCGGGACAATGCTGCAAGCGTGTCGTCCGTTCAGCGCCATTTCAAACAGCACTACGGCGTGACGGTTTTCGATTTCATACGCCGCAAGCGCCTCGAAGCAGCGCGAGAAGCGTTGGAGGCGCGCGGCGTCACGGTCGCAGAAGCGGCTTGGATTGCCGGTTACACGAGCTCATCGAGCTTCATCACGGCCTTCAAGAAAACCTTCGGCACGTGTCCCGGCGAAATGCGCGCCTGAGCGAGGGGCGCATCGCGAACGCAGGGTTCCGGAAGCGCACTTATCGGCGTTTGCGAGCGGGCGGCGTTCGACGGCAGCAGGCATCAGGTGCGACCGCACGGACAACGACGACTGAACACGCGCCAAAACGCGCAAGAATTAGAATAAAGTGAAAGTATTGACCGCACACATTTCGGACGAACGGCAAAGGCGTTCTCAGAAACGTCAAAGCGTCGTCTCGGTCTTTAATTCCAAAAGCCTCCGCGTAGTTTCCGGCATGGGAAACCCGAACGCGCCGTTTGTCGGCGTTCCGGGATGCTTACAGTGGGGGTGACCGTGAAGCTGAACCAAAGTCTATCAATTCGCGCTGTCGCGTTGGTCTCGACATGCGCGTGCTTGCCCGCGCTCTGCGCGATTGAAGCTGCAGCGCAGGAGTCGGGCGTAACCTTGCCTGCCGTCACCGTCGGCGGCGGCGGCCAAGCCAAGAAAAAGAACGCCACGTCCGCTGCGCCCCAGGCGGAGCAGGCCGCACAGCAACAGCAACAACCCGCGGCCGCGACCGACTATCAGGGCGCGAGCGGCCCCGTGACAGGCTACGTCGCCCGCGAGAGCGCGACGGCCACGAAGACGGGCACGCCGCTCGTCGAAACGCCGCAGTCCGTGTCCGTCGTGCCGCAAAAGCAGATCGAGCAGCAGGGCGCAGAAAGCGTGTCGGACGCGCTGCATTACACTGCGGGTGTGATTGTCGATCAGCGGCCATCTTCGCGCTACGATATCGTCAATATTCGCGGCCTCGGCAGCTTGCAAAGCTTCGTTCATTTTCAGGACGGGCTTAAGCTTCAGCGTGGCCTGAACTTCGACGTTCCCGTCATCGATCCTTACCTTCTGGAGCGCATCGAAGTCTTCAAGGGTCCGGCCTCGGTCCTGTTCGGCCAAGTGGGCGTGGGCGGCCTCGTCAATTTTGTAAGCAAGAAGCCGACTGACGAGCCATTTGGCGAGATCGGCGTGACGTTCGGTACGCATGAGCGTCGACAGCTTGCGTTCGATTTCGGCGGTCCGATCGACCGCGCCGGCCAGTTCTCTTATCGCATTACCGGCCTCGGACGCGAAACGGGGACGGACATCTACGGTGTCGATGAAGAGCGATGGGCTATCGCGCCGTCTCTGACATGGCGGCCCAGCACGTCGACGACGCTCACGATCCTCGGCAGCTACATCAACGATCCGACGAGTTCGTACTCGGTCGCCGTTCCTGCGCTCGGCTCCGCATTGACGTCTCCAGTGGGGCAGATCCCGCATTTCTTCAACCCGGGAGAGCCGGCCTACGATTCGTTCGAGCGAGAGCAGGCTTCGATCGGTTACCAGTTCGAGCACGAATTCGACTCGGTCTGGACCGTGCGTCAGAACTTCAGATATATGAAGCTCGACACTGAGTTTGCGGGCGTCCAGACGGCAGGTCTCGTGGCCAACCAGCCGCAGATTACACGCAACAAGTCGCTCACTCAGAACAGCAACGACACGTACGCGATCGACAATCAGGCGGAAGCCAAGTTCGCGACGGGCGCGTTCCGCCACACTGTGCTGTTTGGCTTCGACTATCAGCACACCTCGGCGTCGGCGAATGCCTCAGGTGGCGGGCCGACCACGAGTGTGACGCCCATCAACTACCTCAATCCTGTTTATGGCCTCAACATCGCACGGCCGGACATCGCGTCCTATAACTCGGGCGATAACAGCCAAGCTGGCATCTACGTGCAGGAACAGCTGAAGTACGGCAACTGGGTTGCTCTTCTTGGCGCACGCTACGACTGGGCGGACTATGATTATAGCTCACTGACGCTCGCCAATGGCGCGCTCACGAGCGCGTCGCAAAAGGACGAAGAACTCACGTGGCGTGCGGCGCTGCTTTACAAGTTCGACAACGGGTTTGCACCGTACTTCAGCTATTCGACGTCGTTTGAACCGATCACCGGAACAGCCGTCGATTATGCCGGACAACCTTTCAAGCCGACGACCGGCGAGCAGTACGAGCTTGGCTTCAAGTATGAACCGAGGGGTATCAACGCGTTCATTCAGGCGTCGATCTTCGACATCACGCTGCAGGACGTCCAAACGCCCGATCCGGATCACACGTTCCTGAACGGCAGGTGGCCGTGCGCGCCGAATGCCAATTCGATCTGTCTGACGCAAACGGGCGAGATCCGTACCCGCGGTTTCGAAATCGAGGGCCGCGCGAGCTTGAACGAGAACTTGGATATCGTTGCAGCTTATACGTATCTTGATACGGAGGTGACGAAGTCCAATCAGGTCTTCAATTTCGGCGGCGGTGTCACCGTTGACGAGCTTGGTAAGCGCCCAACGGCGATCCCCGAGCACATGGCATCGTTCTGGGCCTTCTATACCTTCCACGAAGGTCCCCTGAGCGGTTTCGGCTTCGGTGGTGGCGTTCGTTACGTCGGTGAGACGTTCGGGAACCGTGCCAACACGTGGACGGTGGATTCCAACCTGCTGGTCGATGCAGCCATGAGCTATGACTTCGGTGCCATGGCGGCTTCGTTTGAGGGCTATAGCCTCCAAGTCAATGCTCTCAATCTGTTCGACGAGGAATATATTGCATCGTGCGGTGCGTTCGGCGGCGGCTTGCCGGCAACCACCGCAAACAATTCCGGCTGCCACTACGGCGTGGGACGAAACGTGACGGCAACGCTGAAATACCAATGGTAGGAGACGCGACAGCGCAAACCCCTGTCACTTTGCCGCGAACTGCTCAGCATCCGATGCGATCCCGCACGGGTGCTGAGTTTCGTATTTTCGTGGCGTATCCGCACGCGCCCCCGCCCGCGTCCGGCTATCCGGTCGTGTATGTGCTCGATGCCAACGCGACGTTCGGTACGGTGACGGAGGCGGTGCGTCTCCAGTCGGCGCGCCCGGAAGCCACTGGCGTCACGCCGGCCGTCGTTGTCGGTATTGGCTATCCAACCGATCTTCCGCTCGATCCCGTGCGCCGGACGTTTGATTACACGCCAAACGTCGATCCGTTCGCGCTTGGGTCTCGCCCGGACGGGTCGGATTGGCCGCCCACGGGGGGAGCAGACGCCTTTCTCGATTTCATCGAGGATGAACTGAAGCCGGCAGTCGTGGGGATGGCCCCCATCGACCCGCATCGGCAGGCATTGTTTGGGCATTCGTTCGGCGGTCTCTTTACGCTCTACACGTTGTTTCGGCGGCCTGAAGCGTTTCAAACGTTCGTCGCGGGGAGCCCTTCGATCTGGTTCGGAAACGGCGCAATTCTCGCCGCTGAAAAGGAATTTTCATCCAACCTGGAAACGGTCGCAAGCGCGCGCAGTGTGTTGATTGCGGTGGGTGGCCTGGAGCAAACGCCGCCGTCTGTCCGAGACGGCGCAAAGCAACGGGAGTTCGAAGCCCGCGCGTCGTGGATCGTACGCAATCGTATGGTCGACAATGCGAAAGAGATGGCGGGACGGCTGGAGAGCCTTTCAGGACGTGGGTTGCGCGTCCGCTACGAAGAGTTTCCAGGCGAGAACCACGTATCGGTCATCCCGCCGCTCGTCAGTCGCGCGCTGCGCTTCGCGCTCGCGCCGCGTTGAGGGTTCGGCAGTGTATCAACGGAATGGAGCGCACATGGCGCGTTGGTTGGTGTGTTGGCTTGCCTTGGTTGCCGCAGCGGGCGGCAGTGTGTTCTCTCCTGCTGTGGCCGAGCCGATTGTCGTAACCGACATCGCGGGGCGAACGGTCACCATCGAACGACCGGCCCAACGCATACTTCTCGGTGAAGGCCGGCAGCTTCTCGCCTTGTCGCTCATTCACTCCGATCCGGTTTCCATTCTCGCCGGGTGGCCGGCCGATCTCAAGCGGCAGGATGAGGAAACGTACGCGCGCTATAGCAAAAAGTATCCTGGCATCGAAGACATCGCAATCGTCGGCCAGGGAAGTCTCGACACGTTTTCTATCGAGCGAGCGCTCGCCGTTGCGCCCGACGTTGCCGTGTTCAGCGGCGGCTACGGTCCTTCCGTCAAATCGACCGACATCGTGTCGCGGCTCGAAAGCGCGGGGGTGAAAGTCGTTTTCATCGACTTCATCAGCAAGCCGCTCGAAAACACCGCGCAAAGCCTCACCATTCTCGGAAAGCTTGTCGGTCGCGAAGCGGAAGCTAAAGCCTATGTCGAATTTTATAACCGTCACAGGCAGCGGATTGCGGATCGCCTCGCGACGGCCAAGCCCAAAGCGCCGAATGTATTCATGCACGCCCACGCGGGTCTTGGTGCGTGCTGTAATTCGCCGAGCCGCACGACCATTGGCGCATTTATAGATGCTGCTGGTGGGCACAACATCGCTGCAGATGTCCTGAGCGCGCCGTTTGGTCAGCTCAATCTCGAATATGTGCTGTCCGCTCATCCGGATATTTATGTTGGGACCGGGGGTGTGCATCTCATCGGCAAAGGCGGTCTTGTGATGGGGCCGGGGATAGACCTGACGCGCTCAGAGGAGACGCTGGCCGATGTTGTCGCTGCGCCCGGGCTTTCCGATGTTGCCGCTGTCCGTAACGGACGCGTCTTTGGGCTCTGGCATATCTTCAACAACAATCCGGCAAACTTTCTGGCCGTCGAGGTGTTGGCGAAATGGTTTCATCCCGAGCTGTTCGCGGATGTCGATCCGGACGAGAGTCTCCGTGAGTTGAACGACAGGTTCTTGCCGGTGCCGATGCAGGGCACCTATTGGGTTACGTTGACCCCTTCGAGAGAGGCACCCGATGCTGCTTCGCCCTGAGTCAGGCGCCGCGGGTGCACTCGAATCCTATGCCGCGCTCGTTCGCCGGCGCATCGTGTTCGTTGGTGCGATCGCCGTTCTGGTCATCGTCGCGTTCATCATAGACCTCGCGACGGGACCGTCGGCCCTTGGCGTATCGGACGTGCTGCGCGGTCTCTATGCGCCTGCGGAAGCCGAGCGGGCAACTGCCGTCATCATTTGGGAGGTGCGTCTGCCGCAAGCGCTGATCGCACTTCTCGTGGGCGCTGCGCTTTCGCTCGCTGGCGCCGAGATGCAGACGCTCCTCAATAATCCGATGGCGAGCCCATTCACTCTCGGGATGTCATCGGCGGCAACATTCGGCGCGGCGCTGGCCATCGTGTTGGGCATCGGCATCCCGGGCATTCCCGCAAGCTGGATCGTGCCGGTGAATGCGTTTCTGTTCGCGTTTGGGTCGGTTCTGCTTCTGAGTGCGCTTTCGCGACTGCGGGGCACTGGGGGAGATTCGATCGTTCTATTCGGTATCGCGCTGTTCTTTACCTTCAACGCCCTTGTTGCCCTCACTCAGTTCATGGCCAGCGAGCAGGCGCTCCAGCAATTGGTGTTCTGGACGATGGGAAGCTTGACCCGCGCCTCGCTCGACAAGGCCGCGCTCGTTGCACTTGTGCTTGCCGTTGTGGTGCCGTTTTCCATGATGTCGGCATGGAAGCTAACGGCCTTGCGGTTGGGTGAGGATCGAGCACGCAGCATCGGTGTCAACGTGTCCCGCCTGCGCTTGGGAGGTCTGCTACGCGCAAGCCTTTTGACAGGCGTCGCCGTTGCGTTCGTTGGAACGATAGCCTTCATCGGGCTCGTCGGGCCGCATCTGGCGCGCCTCATGATCGGAGAGGATCATCGTTTCTTTCTCCCAGCGAGTGCGCTCTGCGGTGCACTGATTCTGTCTCTCGCATCGTGTGCGAGTAAAATCATCATGCCTGGCGTCGTGCTTCCTATCGGACTGGTGACGTCTCTCATCGGCGTGCCGTTCTTCCTCGCGCTCGTTCTCAACCGGCGGGAGCAGATATGAGCGGCGACACTGCGCTCCACGTCGAACGTCTTTCCGCAGGGTATCCGCGCCGCCGCGTGATCGACGGCCTGACGCTGGCTCCGCTCCAAGCCGGGCACGTCACCGCGCTTGTGGGGCCGAATGCGGCTGGAAAATCCACCCTCATGCTGGCGCTCTCCGGATTGATCAAGGCAAGCGGAACGGTGCGGTTTGGCGGGCGAAATCTCCTTGAGATCTCACCCGCCGAACGGGCCGATTGCGTTACTTTCATGCCGCAGCAACTCCCTCAGGGCGTTGCATTGACAGTCTTGGAATCCGTTCTCGCCGCCCTGAAGGCCATGCCCGTCGCGGGGCTCGAAATGCACGGGCCCCGAGTGCGCGCGCATGCGTTCGCCGCGCTCGAGCGTCTCGGCATCGGAAACATCGCGATGGAGCGGCTGAGCCGGCTTTCCGGAGGCCAGCGACAACTCGTAAGCCTCGCCCAGGCGATCGTGCGAAATCCGCGTGTGCTGTTGTTGGACGAGCCGACGAGTGCCTTGGACCTGCGGCATCAAACGCAGGTGATGAGCCTTGTGAGGTCGCTCGCGCGTGAAGGAAGGGTCGTTGTGGTTGTCCTGCACGATCTCAATCTCGCGGCACGCTGGGCGGACCATATCGTTGTGCTGAAAAAGGGAGCATCTGCTGCCGAAGGCGATCCCGAAACGGCGCTGACATCTGCCGTTCTCGCCGACGTGTATGACGTTGAGGCGCGCGTTGATCGATCGGCAGATGGTCATCTGCAGATTTCCGTTGAGCGCGTCCGCGAGCTTTGATCGATAAAGGCGGCAGGGACATGAGCGAAAGAGAAATTTGCGAGAAGCAAGAAGCCTCGTCGATGAGCAAGGCGATCAGTACTTTTGAAACGGAACGGGCGTCGCGCTATCTGCAGGCGATGTGCAAGCATTTCGCCCACAAGGTGCCGGTGGAGTACGACACGGAGCACGGCTCGGCCGATATGCCCTTCGGATCGCTAAGAATGCAGGCGAACGGGAACACGCTTTTGTTCGAGATCGAGGCGGCGGACGAGGCTACATTGGAGCGCATGAAATATGTCGTCGAAGCCCACATCGTGCGCTTCGCGTTTCGCGAAAAGCTGGAGAAGCTGGAGTGGCGCTAAGCCACGATCATCGCGGGGGCGCGATCCGTCGACGGCTTCGTTCTAATCGACCGCAAGCCCTAATAGCTCGGCCAAAACACGTGCGATGTTTTCCAACGTGTATGGCTTCTGCAAAACCTGGCGCGCGCGATGCTCCATAGGGAGCGAGGCCTGCTCGCCGTATCCGCTCGCAAATATGAACGGAACGCCGAGGTCAAAAAGGCGGTCGGCTACCGGGAAACTGGTTCGATCGCCAAGATTGATATCGAGGACGGCGAGCGAGGGCGTGTCAGACTGGAGGTAATCCAGTGCGCCTTGTGTTGTCGCGTGGGTCACGACGTTTTCCGCGCCAAGCCTGATCAGAATATCTTCGGCATCCAAAGAGATGATGAGGCTATCTTCCACGAGCAACACGGTTTGACCGCCGAGGAATTTGGGGGGCGGCTCGACGGGATGGTTCGGTGTGGGCCGGGCGAATTTGATTGCCTTGCCGGCAAACGACTTCGCCTCCGATACATGCCGCGCCGGAATAATGAAGTCGGCTTCGAAGCCGCTCTCGTTGTAGCGTGCTTCCGCGCTTCCTCCGAGATCGTAGGGAACTGAGCGCTCGATGATCGTCGTTCCAAAGCCCTTCCGCGCCGGTGCTTCCACGGGCGGTCCGCCATGCTCGCGCCATGTGACCACCAAGTCGCGGGCGCTGTTTCGATGCCATGTCATTTCGACATTGCCGTTGGTCGAGAGGCTGCCATACTTGGTCGAATTCGTGACGAGCTCGTGCACGACCAACGCCATTGCCGAGTAGGCTTGCGGATTGAGCAGAATAGGTGGGCCGCCGCCAACTATGCGGTCCGCCCCTTCGGGGATGGCTGCGACCTCGGTATCGAAGAGAGCCTGCAGCGGCGCAGGCCCCCAATGGTCGTCGGTTATTTGATTATGTGCGCGCGCGAGCGCATGGATGCGCCCGTCGACAAGTTGCACGAATTTTCTTACGATGTCTTCATCGGGCTGGGATTGGCGGATGAGGCCGCGGATTACACCGAGGATATTTCGGACGCGATGGTTGAGCTCCGCGATGAGAAGCTCCTGCCGCGCGCTTGCCTGATGGCGCTCAGCGGCAGCTTCGTCTGCAAGTCGAAGGACGACCTCGATCAGAGTGGCGCGCAGCGTTTCAGCCACGCGAAGTTCGGACGGGGTGAACGGCTTCGATCGGCCCTCTACGAGCTCTTTCCACTCGGCAAAACTTTCGCGCGGCGTAAGGCGCGGGCCATTCGGTCCATACTCAACCGGCTTGTGGGGATCGCCTGCCCAGCGGACAGACCGGATCATCTCCGATCGAAACAGGACGACATAATCGCGCGGCGATCGCGAGATGGGGATGGCAAGCAAGCCGGCGACGCCATCGGTCTCGCTTTTGTCGATCAGCGAGGATATTTGATCCGTCGCGAACACCTTTCCCGCAACAGTTCCGTTGAGCGCGCGCACAATCTGGCGAAATGCGTCGGTTGACGGCGTGATCCCTGAAAATGCGTAACTGCCGTTGATCCAGACCCCGACCCCGTCCGCGGGGATCGTGTTTGTGAGGATGTCGGCGAGCCAGTCCGGATCCTTCAACAGGGTCTCGTCGGACGCCACCGCGCCTAGAAGCTGGTCGGAAATGTCGCGCGCCCGGCGTTCGTAGTCGACAAGCGCCCGTCGCTCTCGGCTTTCGAGACGCATCGCAAACATCTGTGCGAAGAGTTCGCTGACCGAGCGCATTTGAAAGCTCGGCACCCTCGGAGAATAGTGGTGACAAGCGAACAAGCCCCAGAGTTCGTCGTCGACGATGATCGAAATCGATAGCGATGCGCCCACACCCATATTCTTCAAGTATTCGATATGGATCGGCGATACGGATCGCAGCATGGAAAGCGAAAGGTCGAGAGGTTTTCCGAACTCGTCGAGCGCGGGCGTAATTTTCACAGGCGTTGCGTTGACGTCGGTGATGACTCTCAGAAGGCTGCGTCGGTAGAGCGCGCGCGCTTGCTGGGGAATGTCGCTTGCCGGGTAATGCAGGCCTTTGAAGGATCCGATCCCGCTTTTGCAGGCTTCGCCCACGACCTCGCCCGATCCATCCGGATCGAACTTGTACACCATCACCCGGTCATAGCCGAGCAACGCGCGAACCTGGCGCGCGCCTTCGCGATAGAAGGCGTGAAAATCCGGTGTTTGGTCGAGCCGGGCCATCATCGTGCGGACGGTTCCGGTCGTATCCTTGGGCGGCTCATTTCCGATTTCGGCTTCGATGACGATGTAAGCGCCCGAAAAATGCACCGCGACGTCGAACAACTGATCCTTGAGGAGTTCGCACGCAAAAAGCCGTTCGATGGAATCTGCTCCGCGCAGCAGGCTCACGCGATTGCGCAGGTCGTGAAGGGCGTGTGCAGGTAAATACTCGGCCAGCGGGCAGCCGATCATCTCGCTCGCCTCACAGCCGATGAAATCTGAGACGTTCTCGGAGGCCCGCGCGACGATCCAATCGGTGGTGACTGCCAGCAAGAACCCAATAGGCTGAATTGCGCCGAGGATGTGAATGGGCTCGCGATCGCAATTCGTGAGGTCAATCTGGGTTTGCAAATTAGTCAAAGATATAACTTCCGCTGACAGAGGATAATGTTTCAAAACGCTTAGCGTTTCGCCACAGTTCCATGGTCCGCTATCAGTGCTCGATTGTGTGTTGCTACAAAAACATACGGAAAGTGGATCGTGCACCTTCTATGACTTCATCCGCATTTCGGTTTGCCTCGAATGACGCGTCAAGCCGAGTAAGGAACGTTTGCCAAAACGGTTGGCCGATGCCGTGGGAGAGGTAGCGCTGTGCGGACCTGCCGATCGGCGACGGCGCTTTCTCCATGGCGTGAAGAATAGCCTTTGCTCCGAGGCGCGAACCTTCGAGGACGTAAAGGATGCCGAATTGAGCCGCTTTGCTTCGCACCTCAAATGTGGATGTGGCTTCGGGCACGGGAAGCGATAGCGCCGCCAGATCGGCCTGGAGGGCAGAGGAGCGCGCTCGCTGCGCCCAATCGGGAAACGTGGCTGCCACATTCGCCGCTTCAAGCGCATTCTCGATCGGCAAGATGGCACTTGCGCTGACCGTCAAAAAATTCGCGTACCCGTCGTGCGATTGGAAAAGTCGGGATCGGAAGCGGTTGTCGACAAGCGCGTGGAGCTGGGCTGTTTCTGTGCGGAGGTGGGTGCGGAGGGATAGCCATCCACGAAGGGAATCGGAATGCGCGAGCGTCATAAAAACCCCAGAACCCCTCTGCACCTCTGTTCAGACAGAGGTTAACGCTCGTCAGGCACTCGGGTTCCAAGCGGGGAATGCGCCCCGCAAGCCGCAAGAACGGCCACTCTCCTCCGAACGGAGGATGCGCCCTGCTCCCGAAAGGATGAGAAATGAGACCGGTCTGCACCTGCGGCGTTGGTCGTAGAAGGCTAGTTAGTTCGAATGAGGCGTAAATGATGAGAGCTTGCATCGTGGCATTGCCGCTTCTCATGCTCGCCGCCGCGTGCGGCAACGCGGAGAACGCCGGGTCGTTCACAGCCAAATGCAGGGGCGCCTTCATGGCCGGCAGTTCGACCCTCGTCTACGAGGGTGGCGCAAAGGGAACGCTCAAGGCCGTGGCCGATTTTGGCGAGATGACCTTGCCCGCGACCCGGATGGAGCGCCAGAACGACTCCTTCGAGGTGCCCATCGTGCAGATCGGCATCGTGGCCACCGGCCCCGCCACGATCCGCATGTCGGATCTCGCCGCGATTGAAGACTGCATCACCAAAAGGGGAGAGACGGACGAGGACATGTGCTCCGACTTGGTGCCGGATGCGGCGAACCCGATTCCAGCCACGGCCCGTGTCACGCTCTCCATAATCGAGCCTCCCGAAGCGCACTTCGCGATTGAACGGAGCTACATCGAGAACAGCGCAGTCGTCGGGGGAAGGCCGATCACAATTCTGACCTCCGGGGGATGCACCATCGAGGAGTGAGCGCGCCGCGTTGAGGCGACGGCGTGGTTGGGCCGTAGCTTCCAACTGCCCGGCAGCGTCACATGCGGTTACGGGACTGCCAACCCACACGGCTCAGCTTCCGTTCATGTCTTTTCATTTACTTCGGTGTTCTGCTCGAGTCGACGAGGTGTTCAATTCGTCGTATCGATCGATGGCTTCCTCCATTTGGAGGAGGTACGATCGTCGGACTAGGGAACGCACGGAAGCTCATTGTGGCAAGCACGGTTTCGTCCAATGCGCTGTCGGAGCTGATCGGATCGATCTACGACTGCGCGCTCGATCCCGATCTGTGGGATAAGACGCTGGCCAGCGTCGTCGAGGCCCTGAAGGCCCGTACCACCGTGCTCCATTTGAACGATCTGCGCCACCGCCGTTTTCTGATCTCCAAGCAGTTTGGCATCCCGCCCTACTGGCAGGAGAACCTGCACAAATATGCGTCCGAGTTAGACAGCGTGGTCTCATCGGTCATCTCCTCGCAGGCGCCTGGCAAGCCGTGCGTGATGTCGCGCCACTTCGCCCAGGCCCAGCTTGAAGCCTCTCCCTACTACAACGAATGCCTGAAACCGGAGGGGATCGTGGACCTCATGCAGTTCGTGCTGCTGTCCACGCCGACGCGTGCCTCGGGATGGGCCGTCAGCCGGCACGAGCGTTACGGCACGTTCACCGACGGAGAGATCCAGCTCGCCGAACTCTTGCTGCCGCACATCCGCCGCGCCGTGACCATCTCCAACGTGCTCGACGTCCGCACCATCCGAGGTGCGCGCATGGAGCAGGCGCTCGATGCGCTCCGCTGCGGCGTGGTGATGACCGACGAGCGTGGCACCATCCTGCACGCGAACCACTTGGCCGATCACATGCTCCAGAACGGCTCTCCCGTCCATTCTTCTCAAGGCACCCTGCGGGCGAGAGTTCCCGCTGCCCATAAAGAGTTGCGCGCGGCCATAAGACTGGCCGCCCACAACGGCGAGGAGATCGGAAGCGCCGGCACCGCTATCGTCCTCACCGAGACCGGGCAGCCTCCGATCTTCGCGCACGTGCTCCCGATGGCGCGCTGCGATATCGGTACTCGCCTCAAACCCGATGCGATCGCGGCGGTGTTCATCGCCGCGGAGCCGGAGGAGGACGACGCAGCGCAGATGATCGCCGCGGCCTTTGGCCTGACGCCAGCCGAAACCCGCGTGCTCGCCTCTTTGCTCGCCGGCCGCACGCTCGGCCAGACCGCGGAGGCGCTCGGCGTCGCTCAGACGACGGCGAAGACCCATCTCGAAGGCATCTTCACCAAAACGGGCGTATCCCGCCAAGCGGACCTCATGCGGCTGGTTGCGCGCGTGATGCCTCCAACGAGGGCCGGCTAGACGCAGACTGCGAGCGTAGTCACATGTGACGTCCGATGTGGATCACACAAGTCTTACTCTCGTCGCACTGGGGCCAGTCCCCGTAGGCAGGAGCTTTGCTACCTCACATTGCGATAGCATGTTCCACCTCCGTCGCGGAC
>ENA-UOUJ01001120-UOUJ01001120.1-activated-sludge-metagenome-genome-assembly--contig:-NODE-1120-length-14968-cov-8.434520_pt1 | contig 14968 bp, 11 predicted proteins | sample MGYA00249839_ERZ747224 | MGnify/ENA primary metagenome ERZ747224 (study PRJEB28782, sample SAMN03220277) | activated sludge metagenome | biome: wastewater; feature: sewage sludge; material...
TCGTTGCGGCTGCGGCCGGTGTGCAGGCGCTTGCCGGCGTCGCCCACGAGCGCGGTGAGGCGCTTCTCGATGTTCAGGTGCACGTCCTCGTCGTCAAGGTTCCAGGCGAACTCGCCGCGCTCGATCTCGCCGGCGATCTGCGCCATGCCGCGCTCGATGTCGGCGAGGTCCTGTGCGCCGATGATGCCCTGGCGGGCGAGCATCTTCGCGTGCGCGAGCGAGCCGCGGATATCCTGGGCGGCCATGCGCTGGTCGAAGAACACGCTGGCGGTGTAGCGCTTGACGAGATCGGAGACGGGTTCGGAGAAGCGGCCGGACCAGGCCTTGGTGCTCGCGTCTGCGGCTTCATTGCCGCCGGCGGCCGGCGTCGTGGTGTCTGTCATAATCGGGGCGTTGGAAACGAAAAAAGCCGGCCCTGCGCTGCCGGCCCGGCATGGGACGATCACGGGAGAGGGCGCCGCCCGGGCGGCGCGTGCAGATGTCCGAAAGTATAAAGCAAAAGCCCTCCGCGCTCGGCGCACCCGGCCTGCCCGACTTCCGCAACCTCGGGGTCATGCTGCGGGTGCTGCTGGCGGTGAATCTGCTCGCCGTGCTCACCGTGGCGATCCGGCTCGACGAGCCCGACCGGCTCGTCGAGGAGCTCGCGCTGATGGCCGGGCGGGTGGAGCTGCCGCTGCTGCTGAGCCTGGTGCTGCTCTATCTGGGCGCGCCCTGGCTGGGCGTCCTGCCGGTCGCGATCGGGCGTGGCGCGGTGCTGGTCCTCGCGAGCGTGGCGGCGATGGCTGGCAGCCTGCTCGCGGCCATCCCGGCCGCGGAGTGGTGGCGGCCGCTCGGTTGGGCCTGGCTCGCTGGCGGGCTTTGCCTGGCATATTTCGACTCGCGTAGCCGGCGCCTGTCGCCGGCGCTCGCCGAGGCGCGCCTGATCGCGCTCACGGCCCGCATCCGCCCGCACTTCTTCTTCAACTGCCTGAACGGTGTGCTCGGCGTCATCCGCTCCGAGCCGCGTCGTGCCGAGCAGGCGCTGGAGGAACTCGCAGACCTGTTCCGCGCGCTGATGCAGGACGGACGCGAGCGGGTGACTCTGGCCGAGGAGGTCGAGCTTGCCGAGCGCTACCTCGGGCTGGAGCGGTTGCGGCTCGGCGAGCGCCTGGCGGTGCGCTGGGAATTCATCGAGGATGGTCAGGGGCAGGCCGGTGGCCGTCCGGGCGAGAGCGTTGCAGGTCTGCGGGAGCGGAGCGACGCGGGAACGAAGGCCGCAGCTGTGGAACTGCTGCGTGCCCGGGTGCCTTCGCTGCTGCTTCAGCCCTTGCTCGAAAACGCCGTCTACCATGGAATCGAGCCCGCTGCCGGGGCTGGCGAGGTGGTCGTCCGCATCGCCCGCCATGGCAAGGAATTGCGCATCGAGGTGGACAATCCGGTCGCCGAGTGCGGCGAGCATCATGCCGGCAACCGCATGGCGCTGGACAACATCCGCGAGCGCCTGATGCTGTTCCACGACCTGGAGGCGGGGCTGGAAATCGACGAGGCGGGCGGGCGCTACCGGGTACGGATCCGCCTGCCCTGGAAGACGGAGACAGCATGAACGAAGTCGCATCTCTTCCCGCTGAGGCGCTGCGCGTGCTCGTGGTCGATGACGAGGCTCCGGCGCGCACGCGTCTTCGCGACCTGCTCGGCGATGTCGCCGATCGCCAGCCGAACGCGATCGTCGGCATGGCCGCGAACGGTGTCGAGGCCTTGCGCCTGCTCGAGGACGCCGCAGCGGTCGACGTGGTGCTGGCCGACATCCGCATGCCGGTGATGGACGGGGTGGAGCTCGCTCGCCACCTCGCCCGCCTGCCGGCGCCGCCGGCGCTGGTCTTCGTGACCGCCTACGACCAGTACGCGGTGCAGGCCTTCGAACTCGCGGCGGTGGATTACCTGCTCAAGCCGGTGCGTGCGCAGCGCCTGGCCGATGCGCTCGAACGTGTGCGGGTGCGCCGCGTGCCGCCGGCCGCGGAGGCGCTCGCCGCGCTGGCGGTGGGCGAGCGCGGCCATTTCAGCGTCGCCGAGCGTGGTCGCATCCTCCTCGTGCCGGTGGCCCAGGTGCTCTACCTGCGCGCCGAGCTCAAGTACGTCACCGCGCGCACGGCGGAGCGCGAGTACGTGCTCGACGAGTCGCTGGTGCAAATCGAGCAGGAGTTCCCGCGCCGCTTCCTGCGCCTGCACCGCAACTGCCTGGTCGCGCTCGCCGCGGTGGCAGGCGTGGAGCGGGCTGCGGAGCGGGATGGGGCGAAGGACGGCGAGCGCGAGGCCGAGCCGCACTGGGAGGTGCTGCTGCGCGATCTGCCCGAGCGCCTGCCGGTGAGCCGGCGGCAGTGGCCGGCGGTGAGGCAGGCGCTCGGCCTGTAGGACGGCTCAGCCGCTGTTGCGCAAGCCCGCGGCGATGCCGTTGATCGAGATGTGGATGCCGAGCCGAATGCGCTCGTCGATGCCGTCCGCCTCGGCGGCGTCGCGGTGGCGGCGCAGCAACTCGACCTGGACGTGGTTGAGCGGGTCGAGGTAGGGGAAGCGGTTGCGGATCGAGCGCTTGAGCAGCGGGTTGGCGTCGAGCAGCTCGGTCTGGCCGGTGATCTGCAGCACCGCGGCGACCGTCGCCTGGTGCTCGGCGCGGATCCGGCCGAAGATCGTCTCGCGCAGCGCCGCATCCTTGACCAGCTCGGCGTAGCGGCTGGCGATCGCGAGGTCGGTCTTGGACAGCACCATGTCCATGTTCGACAGCAGGGTCTGGAAGAAAGGCCACTCGGCGTTCATGCGCTGCAGCAGGGCCAGGCCGTCGTCCGGGCGCGCGGCGAGGAAGCCCTTCACCGCGCTGCCGAAGCCGTACCAGCCCGGCAGCATCACGCGGCACTGCGACCAGCTGAACACCCAGGGGATCGCGCGCAGATCCTCGATCGCGGTGCTCTTCTTGCGCGAGGCCGGGCGGCTGCCGATGTTGAGCGCGGCGATCTCGCTGATCACCGTGGACTCCCAGAAGTAGCGCTCGAAGCCCTCGGTCTCGTAGACCAGGCCGCGGTAGGCGGCGAGGGCTGCGTCCGAGAGGGCCTGCATGGCCGCGAGGAAGGCGGGTGGCGTCGGACTGGCGCTGGCCGGGCGCAGGCTCGTCTCGAGCGTGGCGGCGACCAGCACCTCCAGGTTGCGTCGGCCGACCTCCGGATTTCCGTACTTGGCGCCGATCACCTCGCCCTGCTCGGTGAGGCGGATCTGCCCCTGCACCGCGCCCTCGGGCTGGGCGAGAATGGCCTGGTAGCTCGGCCCTCCGCCGCGACCCACCGAGCCGCCGCGGCCGTGGAACAGGCGCAGGCGCACGGCATGGCGGGCGAAGGTGTCCACCAGCTCGCCCTCGGCCTTGTACAGGGCCCAGCCCGAGGTCAGGAAGCCGCCGTCCTTGTTGCTGTCGGAGTAGCCGAGCATGACCTCCTGGGTGTGCGCGCGCGCTTCGAGCAGGCTGCGGTAGGCCGGGATCGAGAAGATCCGCTCCATCACGCCGGCGGCGTTCTCGAGGTCGCCGATGGTCTCGAACAGCGGCACGATGTTCACGTCGAGCGCGTTCTCCAGCGGGCGCAGGAGGCCGGCTTCCTTCAGTAGCACTGCGAGCTCGAGGAGGTCGGAGACGTCGTCGGTCTTCGAGATGATGCAGTTGTGGATCGCCGCCGTGCCGTAGCGCAGGTGGGCCTGGCGGGCGGCGCGGAAGATCGCCAGCTCGCCCTCGGTCTCGTCCGAATAGCGCACGTGCGGCGAGGCGAGCGGGCGCGCGGTGGCGAGTTCGTCGAGCAGCAGCGCGCAGCGCGCGTCTTCGTCGAGGCTGGAGTAGGCGGTGCCGGGGCGGGCGAGCTCGAGCAGTTCGGCGACCGTGCGCTCGTGCACGTCCGAGTTCTGGCGCAGGTCGAGCGGGGCGAGGTGGAAGCCGAACACCTTCACTGCGCGGCGCAGGTGGCGCAGCCGCCCGCGCGTGAGCGCGGCCGAGCCGTTGGCGGCGAGCGAGCGGTGCAGCACGTCGAGGTCCTCGGCGAGGGCGGTCGCGCTCGGGTAGGGTTGCGCGACGGCGACCGCGTGGCGAAGCGGGTCGTGGCCGAGCAGGCTGCGGTAGGTGGCGGCCAGGCGCGCATAGATGCCCGAAATCGCGCGCCGGTAGGGCTCGTCGCTGCGATGTGGCGAGCGGTCGGGGGAGGCCTCGGCGAGCGCGAGCAGGGCATCGGAGGCCGACACCAGGCCGATGCCGAGCGAGAGCTGCGAGCCGAGGATGTGCAGCTCGTCGAGGTAATGGCCGAGCGCGACCGCGCACTGCATGGCGAGCGCGCGCTCGAGCACCTCGGCGGTGACGAAGGGGTTGCCGTCGCGGTCGCCGCCGATCCAGCTCCCCACCTGCACGAAGGCGGCCAGCTCGGGCGTGCCGAGCGCCGGGTCGGCGGCGGCGAGGCGGTCCTCCAGGCTGGCATAGAGCCGCGGCAGCTCGCGCAGGAAGGTGGTCTCGAAATACGACAGGCCGTTGTTGACCTCGTCGATCACCGACAGCTTGGCGGTGCGCAGCATGCGCGTCTGCCACAGCGTCAGCACCGCGCGGCGCAGCGCCTCGTCGTTGGCCTCGGCCTCCTCGGGGGTGAGCTGCATGCGGTCGCGCGCATCCAGCAGCCGTGCGATCACGGTCTCGCAGTTGAGGATGCTCTTGCGTTGCACCTCGGTGGGGTGGGCGGTGAGCACCGGCGACACCAGCGCGCCGTCGAAGAAACCGGCCAGCGCCGCGGCGTCTGCCGCGCCGCTGTCGAGCGCGCGCTGCAAGGCGTGCGCCAGGCTGCCCTCGCGCGGCGTCGAGCCGGCGATCAGGTGCGCGCGCGAGCGCCGGATGTGGTGCTGGTCCTCGGCGATGTTGGCCAGGTGCGAGAAATAGCTGAAGGCGCGCACCACCTGGATGGTCTGCTCGCGCGACAGCGCGTCGAGGATGTCCTCCAGCTCGCGGCGGGCGGCAATGTCGTCGTCGCGGCGGAAGCGCACCGAGTTCTGGCGGATGCGTTCGATGAGGCCGAATGCGGCCTCGCCCTGCTGGTCGCGCACGGTGTCGCCGAGCAGGCGGCCGAGCAGGCGGATGTCGTCGCGTAGGGGGGCGTCCTTGTCCTGGTTCATTCTTTCGTTCGGATTTCGATGGGAGGGGAGGGTGGAGCTTACCGCAACGAGACCGCTTTCCTCCCCGTTTCGGGTCGATCGGAGGCCGTGGCGACCGCTGGCCCGACGCCTGCGGGAGTCGGCACGGGCAGCCCCCGTGCTAGAATGCGGCGAGTCGTGCGGACGCATTCAGCATTTTGTCATGTTGCGATGCATCATCCATGGTGCGCTTAGGCACCGCACGTGTGTCCCCGTTTCCCAGGTGAATCCCGATCGTGAGTCAAAGCAGCCCCGAGCGCATCGTCATTGCAACCCGTGAAAGCCGTCTCGCCCTGTGGCAGGCCGAACACATCAAGGCCCGGCTGGAGGCGCTATACCCCGGCTGCCGGGTCGAGCTGCTCGGCATGACCACGCGCGGCGACCAGATCCTCGACCGCCCGCTCGCCAAGGTCGGGGGCAAGGGCCTGTTCGTCAAGGAGCTCGAGACCGCGCTCCTCGACGGCCGTGCCGATATCGCGGTGCATTCGATGAAGGACGTGCCGATGATGATGGAGCCGGAGTTCGCACTGCCCTGCATCACCGCGCGCGAGGTCCCGCTCGACGCCTTCGTCTCCAGCCGCTACGAAAGCCTTGCCGACATGCCCCCTGGTGCCGTGGTCGGCACTTCTTCCCTGCGCCGGGAGAGTCAGATCCACGCGCAGTATCCCTTCCTCGGCGTCACCAGCCTGCGCGGCAACCTCGACACCCGGCTGCGCAAGCTCGACGAAGGCCAGTACGACGCCATCATCCTCGCCGCAGCCGGCCTCACCCGGCTCGGTCTGGGCGAGCGCATCCGTTCGGTGATGCCGGCGGAAGTCTCGCTGCCTGCGGCCGGGCAGGGGGCGCTCGGCATCGAGTGCCTCTCCGCACGCGCCGACGTGATTCGCTGGCTGCAGCCGCTGGTCGATGCCGACACTAGCGCCTGTGTCCTCGCCGAGCGCGCGGTCGCTCGCGCGCTCGCCGGCAGCTGCGAGGTGCCGCTGGGTGCCTACGCGGTGATGCGCGAGGGCAGGCTGTGGCTGCGCGGCTTCGTCGCCCGTCCGGATGGCAGCACCATCGTGCGCGCCGAACGCGAGGGTGCGCCGGTCGATGCCGAGGCGCTCGGCCGCGCGCTCGCCGACGACCTGCGGGCGCAGGGCGCGGAAGCGATCCTCGCCGAGCTCGGCTGAGCGGACGGCAAGGGAGGCGCGCGGTGACGACCCCGGCTGCTGCTTCCGATCTCCGGTCCGTGCGGCCCCTTGGCGGGCGCACCCTGGTCGTCATGCGCCCTCGCGAGCAGGCTGAAAGCCTGTGCGCGCGCATCGAGGCCGCCGGTGGGCATGCGCTGCGCTTTCCGGTGATCGCGGTCGGGCCGGCGCTCGATCCGGCGCCGCTGCAAGCCATCGTAGGCCGCCTCGACGAGTTCGATCTCGCCTTCTTCGTGAGCCCCAACGCGGTCGACCACGCCATGCGCGTGATCCTGCCGCAACGTACCTGGCCGGCCCGGCTGCGTGTCGCGACCGTGGGCAAGGGCAGCCAGCGCGTGATGCAGGGCTGGGGTTTCGCCGAGGTCATCGCGCCCCAGGACGGCTTCGACAGCGAGGCCGTGATCGCGCTGCCCGAGTTTGCCGCCGACGCGGTGCGCGGGCGCAAGGTGCTGATCTTCCGCGGCGACGGCGGACGGGAGCTGCTCGCCGAAACCTTGCGCGAACGCGGTGCGAGCGTGGAGTATGTGACCTGTTACCGACGCCATTGTCCCGTGGCCGATCCGGCGCTGCTGCTCGGCCCGGTTGCCCGCGGCGAGGTCGACGGCCTGCTGCTGACCAGCAGCGAGGGCGTACGCAATCTGGAATGCATGCTCGGCGCGGAGGGGCTTGCCGCCCTGCGCGCCGTTACGGTGTTTGCCACGCATCCGCGCATCGTTGCGCAGGCGCGTGCGGCCGGTTTCGAACGGGTGGTCGAAACGCCGGCCGGAGACGACGGTTTGATGCAGGCCCTCGAAAGCCATTTTGCCTAGACGTGGAACCATGAGACAAGAAAATCCCGCTCTGACCCAGCCGCCGCCGGCGACGTCCGCATCGCCGGCCCCGGAGGAGACTCGCCCCGTCACCGAGGAGGTGGTCGCGTCCGCGACGCCACCCGCTGCCGAGGTGGATCCAGCTGCCCGCAACTCCAGCGAGGGGGATCCGGCCGTCCCGGCCGCCCCCGCCACGGCCGTCGGCGAAGAGCCGCCCGCTCGCAGCCCGGCCGCCTGGTGGGCGCTGTTGCTCGCGCTGATTGCGATCGGTGTGGCAGGCTGGTCGATCTGGCAGGCACGCGAGATGCGCCTGCAGACGCTCAAGATGCGCGAGGAGATCGCCAGCCGCCTTTCCGAGGGCGAGACGATCGCCACCGAGGCGCGCGGCATGATGCGCCAGCAGCAGGAGGTCATCGCGTCGCTGCAGGGCAAGCTCGGCGCGCTCGAGTCCAAGGTCGAGACCACCGAGGGGCAGGCCGAGGCGCTCGAGGCCTTGTACCAGGAGTTCTCGCGCAGCCGCGAGGATGGTGTGCTCGCCGAGGTCGAGCAGGCGGTCGCGCTGGCTTCGCAGCAGCTTCAGATCGCCGGCAACGTCGAGGCTGCCTTGATCGGCCTGCAGGAGGCCGAGGCCCGGCTGGCGATCCATGACCGCGGCCAGCTCGCCACCCTGCGTCGTGCGCTCGTGCGGGACATCGAGGAACTGCGCCTGCTGCCGGTGCTCGACGTCTCCGGTCTCAGCCTGCGTCTCGAGCTGATGCTCGAGCGTGCCGACACGCTGCCGCTCGCCTTCGAGAGTCCGTTGCCGGCTGCGGCCGCGGTGGGCGCCGAGATGGGGCCCGCGGATGGCGGTGGTTTCGCCGGCTGGATGGCTGGCGTGTGGAAGTTCGCGCAAAGCGTCGCGGCCGATGCGTGGAGCGAGATCCGCACCCTCATCCGCGTAGAGCGTCTCGACCAGGAGGACCCGGTGCTGCTCGCGCCCGAACAGAACACCTTCCTCCGCGAGAACCTGAAGATGCGCCTGCTCAGCGCACGACTCGCGCTGATGGCGCGCGACGGCCGCAGCTACGCAGCCGACCTCGCTCAGGCCCGTCAGTGGGTGGAGCGCTTTTACGATCTGCGCGATCAGCGTGTGCAGGCCGCGCTCGGCGAGCTGAAGGAGCTCGAGGCGGTGAAGGTGCGCTATGAGCCGCCCGATCTGAGCGAGACCTTCAGTGCGCTGCGCAGTGTGCAGTCGCGTGCCGGCCGCAGCACCAGCGATGCGCGCGGCGCGCGTACGGGCGAGACCGCAGCACCGGCGCAGGCTGCACCTGCCGCAGCGGCCGCTCCTGCCCCGGCGGCTCCCGAGGCCGCGGCACCCGCAGCCGTGGAAGCCGCTGCTCCGGCAGTTGCAGAGGCGGAGCCCGCCGTTGGCCAGGCACCGGCGTCCGCCGTCGAGCCTGAATCCCCGGCGGCGCCCACGGAGGCGGCAACAAGCGAGGCGCAGCCCGCGGCACCCGCCGAGCAGGCGCCCGCTGCCGCCGTGACCGAAGCTGCCGCTCCCGCGGCAGCCCAGTGAGGGCCGACCGATGCGTGCACTGATCTGGCTGATCGGCATCTTCGCCCTCGCTGTCGGCGTGACCATGCTGGCCGGCGTGAATGACGGCTACGTCCTTGTCGTGTTGTCGCCCTGGCGTGCCCAGGTCTCGCTGAACCTCTTCATCGTCGTGCTGGTGGTGGGTGTCGCCCTGATCCACCTGCTGCTGGGCGTGGCCACGCGTACCGTTCAACTGCCCGGCCGGGTGGCGCGCTGGCGCGAACGCCGACGTCGCGACAAGGCCGACCGCGCACTGCACGGTTCGGTGACGGCGCTCTTCGAGGGGCGTTTCTCCGAGGCGCTCAAGTCGGCCTCGACCGCCTATTCGGCGAGCGACGGCTCGCCGATGGCCGCGCTCGTCGCGGCGCGCGCGGCCTACGGCCTGCAGGATGACACGCGCTATCGCGAGTGGCTGGACCACGCCGCCGAGCAGGGCAAGGAGAGCGAGGTTGCCCGCCTGATGACCGAGGCCGAACTCGCCATCGACGCCCGCCAGTTCGAGCTCGCCGCGGCGCGTCTCGGCCAGCTGCGTGAGACCGGGCACAAGCACATCGCGATGCTGCGCCTGGAGAGCAAGGTCGCCTTCGAGCTCGGGCGTTGGGAGGAGCTGGTGAACAACGTTCGCCAGCTACGCAAGCACAAGGCGCTGACCGCCGAGCAGGCTGCGCCCGCCCTTCGCCGCGCTCATGTGGAGCGCATGCGCCAGCTCGTCGGCGATCCGTCGGCGTTGCTGACGTACTGGCAGGAGATCCCCTCCGAAGAGCTGGAGGACCGTGGGCTGATCAAGGAAGTGCTGCCGCTGATGGCGCGTGCCGGACAGGCGATGCACATGCGTGCGCAGACCGAGACCCTCCTCGACGCGCAGTGGGACAGCGACCTGGCCCGCCTGTACGCGAGCTGTGCCAACACCATGGACGACACCAACGCCTGCCTGCACAAGGCGGAAGCCTGGCTGGAGAAGCAGCCGCGCGACGCGGGCCTGCTGTTCGCCCTCGGCCAGCTTTGCCGTCGGGTGGAGCTTTGGGGCAAGGCGCAGAGCTATCTCGAGGCCTCGCTGAGCGCCGACCCGCAGGTGGGCACTCATCTGGCGCTCGCCCATCTCTTCGAGACACTCGAGCGTCGCGACGAGGCTCAGCGCCACTATCGCGCCGCGGCCGAAAAGATGGCGGTCGGCGCGCTGGCCTGAACAGGAAACACGCAGGGAGATCCGGGGCCGTAAGGCCCCGTTTTTTTGCCGCCTTCGGCGCTGCGGATCAGGACCAGTCGCGTGTCACGAGGAACTCCTCGTACAGTCTGGCCTCGGCCGAGCCGGCCTCGGGGCGCCAGTCGTAGCGCCACTTCACCACCGGCGGCATCGACATCAGGATGGATTCGGTGCGTCCGCCCGACTGCAGGCCGAACAGGGTGCCGCGGTCGAAGACGAGGTTGAACTCGACGTAGCGGCCGCGCCGGTAGGCCTGGAAGTCGCGTTCGCGCTCGCCGTAGGGCGTGTCGCGGCGGCGCTCGACGATGGGCAGGTAAGCGCCGAGGAAGCTCTCGCCCACCGCCTTGGTGAGGCCGAAGGCAGCGTCGAAATCCGTCTTGCCGTCGGCGCCGAGGTCGTCGAAGAACAGCCCGCCGACACCGCGCGGCTCGTTGCGGTGCTTGAGGAAGAAATAGCGGTCGCACCAGTCCTTGAGGCGGGCGTATTCGGCCTCGCCGCCCCAGGGCAGCACCGCGGCCTTGCACGTGCGGTGGAAATGGCGCACGTCCTCCTCGAAGGGGTAGTAGGGCGTCAGGTCCATGCCGCCTCCGAACCACCACACCGGATCCTTGCCTTCGGCCAGCGCGACGAAGCAGCGCACGTTCAGGTGCACGGTGGGGCAATATGGATTGCGCGGATGCAGTACCAGCGACACCCCCATGGCCTCGAAGCGGCGGCCGGCCAGCTCGGGGCGATGTGCAGTCGCTGAGGCGGGCATGCCCTCACCCATCACGTGCGAGAAGTTCACCCCACCGCGCTCGAAGAAGTGGCCGTCCTCGATCACCCGGGTGAGGCCGCCGCCGCCGCCCGGGCGTTCCCAGCCGTCGCTGCGGAAGGCCTGGCCGTCGAAGGCCTCGAGGCGCTCGACGATGCGGTGCTGCAGGTCGGTGAACCAGGGTTTGACGACGCGTGGATCCATGCAGGGTCCTCCGAGGCATTGGCGCGCAAGCGCCATGCGCGATCGGTGCGCGCTGGCGTCCGCTGCCGGATGAAGAGGGAGGCCGTCCCACGTGGGTGCGGAGACGGCGGAGGGGGCGCCTGAACGGCACCGGACGATCAGGTGGTCTTGCGCCCGATCGCGCGGTGGCCGATGTCGCGGCGGTACTGGCGGCCCTCGAAGACGATGCCGTCGGCGACCTCGTAGGCGCGCTTCTGCGCGCTGCGCACGTTGTCGCCGAGCGCGGTCACGCACAGCACGCGCCCGCCCGCGGTGACGACCTGGCCGTCCTGCAGTGCGGTGCCGGCGTGGAAGACGTGCACGTCCTCCTGCTCGGTGGCGGGCAGGCCGGTAATGGCGTCGCCCTTGCGCGGGCTCTCCGGGTAGCCAGCGGCGGCCAGCACCACGCCGAGCGCGAAGCGGCGATCCCACTCGGCCTCGGTCTGGTCGAGCTTGCCGGCGATCGCGGCCTCGACGAGGTCGGCGAGGTCGGTCTTCAGGCGCATCATGATCGGCTGCGTCTCGGGGTCGCCCATGCGGCAATTGAACTCGACCACGCGCGGCTTGCCCTCGCCGTCGATCATCAGGCCGGCGTAGAGGAAGCCGGTGTAGGGCAGGCCCTCGGAGGCCATCCCGGCCAGCGTCGGGTTGATGACCTCGCGCATCACGCGCGCATGCACGTCGGGGGTGACCACCGGTGCGGGCGAGTAGGCGCCCATGCCGCCGGTGTTGGGGCCCTGGTCGCCGTCCTGCAGGCGCTTGTGGTCCTGGCTGGTGGCGAGCGCGAGCGCGTTCTTGCCGTCGGCCATGACGATGAAGCTGGCCTCCTCGCCTTCCATGAACTCCTCGATGACGACGCGCGCGCCGGCATCGCCCATGCGGTTGTCGAGCAGCATCATGTCGATCGCGGCGTGCGCCTCGTCGGCCGTCATCGCCACCACCACGCCCTTGCCGGCGGCCAGGCCGTCGGCCTTGATGACGATCGGCGCGCCCTCGGCGTCGATGTAGGCGTGGGCCGCAGCCGCGTCGGAGAAGGTCTGGTACTTCGCGGTCGGGATGTTGTGGCGGACGAGGAACTGCTTGGCGAAGTCCTTGGAGCTCTCGAGCTGTGCGGCAGCACGTGTCGGCCCGAAGATCGGCAGGCCGGCGGCGCGGAAGGCATCGACCACGCCGGCGGCGAGCGGCGCCTCGGGGCCGACCACGGTGAAGGCCACCTGCTCGCGTCGGGCGAGCTCGACCAGCACCGCGATGTCGGTGATCGGGGCGTTCTGCAGCAGCTTCTCGGCAGCGGTGCCGGGGTTGCCCGGCGCCACCAGCACGCGGGTGACCTTGGGCGACTGGGCGAGTTTCCAGGCCAGCGCGTGTTCGCGGCCGCCGGAACCGATGACGAGGACTTTCATGTGCTGCTCCGAAGCTCTGCTGGGGTGGTCGTTCTTAGTGGCGGAAGTGGCGGAAGCCGGTGAAGACCATGGCGATGTTCTGCTCGTTGGCGGCGGCGATCACCTCCTCGTCGCGCATCGAGCCGCCGGGCTGGATCACCGCGGTGGCGCCGGCCTGGGCGAGCACGTCGAGGCCGTCGCGGAAGGGGAAGAAGGCGTCCGAGGCGACCACGCAGCCGGCGATCTGCAGCCCGGCGTTCTCGGCCTTGATCTTGGCGATGCGGGCGGAGTCGACCCGGCTCATCTGGCCGGCGCCGACGCCGACGGTCATGCCGTCCTTGCAGTAGACGATGGCGTTGGACTTGACGTACTTGGCCACGCGCCAGGCGAACAGCATGTCGCGCAGCTCGGCTTCCGTCGGTGCGCGTTGGGTGACGACCTTGAGGTCGGCAACCTGGATGCGGGCCTCGTCGGCGCTCTGCACCAGCAGGCCGCCACCCACGCGCTTGTAGTCGAAGGCGCCGGCGGGCTGGCCGAGCGGGCAGGTGAGCACGCGCACGTTCTTCTTGCTCGCGAGCAGCTCGAGCGCGTCGGCGGTGTAGGACGGGGCGATCAGCACCTCGAGGAACTGCGCCGACACGGCCTCGGCCGCGGCGCGGTCGACCTCGCCGTTGAAGGCGATGATGCCGCCGAAGGCCGAGGTCGGGTCGGTGGAGAAGGCCTTCTTGTAGGCCTCGAGCGCGCTTGCGGCGACGGCCACGCCACAGGGGTTGGCGTGCTTGACGATGACGCAGGCGGCGGCCGATCCGTCGAAGGCCTTGACGCATTCCCACGCCGCGTCGGCGTCGGCGATGTTGTTGTACGACAGCTCCTTGCCCTGGAGCTGGGTGTAGCCCGCCACGCCGCCCTCGGCCGCGCCGGGCTGGCGGTAGAAGGCCGCGGTCTGGTGCGGGTTCTCGCCGTAGCGCAGGTCCTGCACCTTGTCGAAGGCGAGCTGCAGGCGCTCGGGGTAGGTCTGCAGCGATACGTCGCCGGCCTCGTTGGTGACCAGCGCGGTGAGGTAGTTGGAGATTGCCGAGTCGTAGCGCGCGGTGTGGGTGAAGGCCTTCACCGCAAGCGCGAAGCGGGTCTTGTGGCTGAGCTTGCCGGCATTGGTCTTGAGCTCGTCGACGATGCAGCCGTAGTCCTCGGGGTCGGTGACGATGCCGACGCCGCCCTGCTCGTTGCCGTGGTTCTTGGCCGCGGCGCGCACCATGGTGGGGCCGCCGATGTCGATGTTCTCGATCGCGTCTTCCAGCGAGCAGTCGGGCTTGGCCACGGTCTGCTGGAAGGGGTAGAGGTTCACCACCACGAGGTCGATGCGACCGATGTCGTGGGCGGCGATCGTGTCCATGTGTTCGGAAAGGTCACGGCGGGCAAGGATGCCGCCGTGCACCTTCGGGTGCAGGGTCTTGACCCGGCCGTCGAGCATCTCGGGGAAGCCGGTGTGCTCGGAAACATCGGTCACCGGCAGGCCGGCTTCGCGCAGCAGGCTGGCGGTGCCGCCGGTCGACAGCAGCTTGATGCCGAGGGCGGAGAGCTCGCGGGCGAAGTCGAGCACACCACGTTTGTCGGAGACGCTGATCAGGGCTTGGGTCACGTTCATCGTTGGGCCGGAAGCGGAAGGATGGAGAAAAAAGGGGGGCGCCCGCTCAGAGCAGGTCGTATTCGTTCAGCTTGCGCCGCAGGGTGTTGCGGTTGATGCCGAGCATCTCCGCGGCCACGGTCTGGTTGCCCCTGGCCTGCTGGAGCACGAAGGCCAGCATCGGGCGTTCGACGTTGCGGATCACCATGTCGTGGATCGCCGCTGGCTTTTCGCCGTCGAGGTCGCGGAAATACTGGTCGAGGGTGCGGACGACGGCGTCCGCGATCTCGTTGCTGCGGCTCATGCTGCGAGTTCCTGCAGGGTTTCGGCGTGCGCCTCGCGCTCGTGTTCGTAGCTCAGGCGGGCGCCGGCCTCGGCGAGCTGGCCGAAGAAGTCGTCGACGGCGGCGAGCTGGGCGGGAATGTCGGGAATCTGGTTCATCGCGCGGCGGAAGGCCGCCGAGCCCACCAGACCCTTGGTGTACCAGGAGATGTGCTTGCGCGCGATCTTCACGCCGCGATCGTCGCCGTAGAAGGCGTAGAGGTCGGCGAGGTGCTCGCGGCACACCTGGTGGATCTCGCTGACCAGCGGCGGCGGCAGCAGTTCGCCGGTGGTGAGGAAGTGCTCGATCTCGCGGAAGATCCATGGCCGGCCCTGCGCCGCGCGCCCGATCATGACGCCGTCGGCGCCGGTGTAGTCGAGCACGTGCCTGGCCTTTTGCGGGCTGCCGATGTCGCCGTTGGCGATCACCGGGATCTTCACCAGCGTCTTGACGTGGGCGATGGTGTCGTACTCGGCCTCGCCCATGTACTGGTCGGCGCGCGTGCGGCCGTGGATGGCGATGGCGCGGATGCCGGATTCCTCGGCGATGCGGGCGATCACGGGAGCGTTCTTGTTTGCGCGGTTCCAGCCGGTGCGGAACTTGAGCGTGACCGGGGTGTTCGGAACGGCCTTCACCACCGCCTCGAGGATGCGCGCGACGAGGGGCTCGTCCTGCATCAGCGCCGAGCCGGCCATGACGTTGCACACCTTCTTGGCCGG
>ENA-UOUJ01001122-UOUJ01001122.1-activated-sludge-metagenome-genome-assembly--contig:-NODE-1122-length-14961-cov-6.040386_pt1 | contig 14961 bp, 12 predicted proteins | sample MGYA00249839_ERZ747224 | MGnify/ENA primary metagenome ERZ747224 (study PRJEB28782, sample SAMN03220277) | activated sludge metagenome | biome: wastewater; feature: sewage sludge; material...
CCCAGTACGCGCCCACCAGCCACAGGCCGAGCGATCCCGCCTCGACCACCCACCAGCTGACCGGGCGCGACCTGCTGACGCCCGACGAGATCATGCAGATGTCTCCGCATCTGCAACTCCTGCGCCTGCAGGGCCGCCCGATGATCCTGGCCCGCAAGCTCCGCTACCACGCCGACCCCGAGTTCCGGGGCCTCTTCCCCCCGCACTCCGCCCTCTGACAGGACCACACGCGCACATGCCCGACACCCCGCCCCCTGCCCTGTCCGATGTCGCCCTGCGCGAAACCCTCGACCTTCTGGGCCAGGTCGTCGCCAGCATGTCGGCGCGGATCGACCAACAGGGCGAGCAGATCGAAGCCATGGCCAAGGCTGTGGAGAAGACCCGCAGTGCGGCGAAACGCACCGAACAGCAGACCGACCCCGCTGGCTACGCCCGCTTCATCGGCACGGAGGTCGAGAACGCCCTCGACAAGGTTCTCGATGAGTTTGCCGGCGCCGTGCTGACCATCCGTAAGGATCACGAGACCACCGCCGCTCGGCTGAAGGAGCTGGAACAGGCCGAAGAGGCTGCGCTCGAACGCTTGCGACGGGAGTTGGACGAAGCCGCCCGCTGGCGCAGGCAGGTGCCCTGGGTTTGGGCAGGCGCTGTCTTGTTAGCCCTCAGCCTGACCGTGATTCTCAATGCCTTGGTCTAGGCAGTCTGCTTTGCCTGCTCGCTGGTAGGGATGGAGTTGTCCCTAGGTTTGCTCGCTCAACTACAGGAAGAATCTTATCGGAGATTCTTAAAGGTAACCGTATCGGTTTAGGGGGGGGGCGATTTCACGAAGGAAGGGGGGGCGATTTCACGTGGATACGGGGGGCGATTTCACGAAGGAGGGGGGGGCGATTTCACGTGGATAAGTTCTTGGGAAGACTCACTTATCCCCAAGCAGGCGGCCACCACCCTCGATGTGATCCAATGGTCTTCCATCATCTCCCAAGAGGTGCGTTCACTCGGCTGGGCCACCCTTGTAGGGAATGGGGGGCGGGGAGCCGATCAGCAGTACACCGCCGGTAACAGTCTTCACCTTTGCCTGCGGATACACCGCCAGCACCTTTCGTAGGGCTGGCATGAACTCCTTCTTGAAATTCTTATCTGGGTCTTTCCCAGCATACTCCTGGGCGAACTGCTCACGCAGAGACTTCCAGTGTAGGATGACGCCACGCCCTTCGATGCGATGCAGCCGATGCGCTAACCAAGCGTACACATCTAGTGCCAACGCCGAACCTTTTAGAGCCATTAGCGCCCGATTATCGAGGGGTACGGCGCTCTCGATCAGGGAACGATAGTAGTCCTCAGATAGAACCATTACACCCGGCCAGAGCGCTCGCTGGTTGGCAGCTCGATCCGAAATCCAAGCATCAAACTGCTGCACGGGCTGGCCGTTGTAGGTCCGGCCCTTGAACCCCAACTGCAATCGACAAGCGGCCAACGCGTGCATCTGCTTCCGAAGTGTTGCGTAGCGGCGGCCATCACTATCCATCCCCATAAGACGCAGGAACTCGGCCGCGCTATCGCCGATGCGGATTTCCCGTTCCTTGTTTCGAACGGCAAAGGTGGACACCCACGCAAGGCCGAGTCGGGGCATGACGCCATAGGGAATCGGTTGCAGTACCGGCCCATTTCCTTCGTCTAGGTATCCTGCTTGCACGTTCACCCATGCAGCGCCGGACTGACGCATGAACTCGCGAGCTTCAACCTTCGCACGTGGCAGCCCAACCTGACACAGTACGGCATGACTGAATGCCATATCCTCGCTGTTCGGTTGATTAGTCGCGATGGTGGCACTGTGCTCGATGAGGGCGGTGTCCCTTTTGGTGAGCGACTTCCGCACAGACAGTGCCTTCCCGCTACCTGTCATGTCGTTGACTGCTGAGTCTGTTTTGATGGTGCCAGAAGGCAAGTACAGGATATCGGCGATCTGCGCGGGGCTATCTGCCGTGCTCTTCTTCACAAGCTGTGTTCCTTAAAGCTTAGAGGCACCCACAAATTAACCTACCAGCCGCTATGCCAGCCACAGCAGGAGCTGGAATATTTTTAGTATTTATTGAATATCCTTTTAATATTACTTCCGGTCAAATACGTCATCCCGCTCAACTAGCCGGTATAAAGCTAGGTTGATGATAGCTGCACGAGCCTGCCCGCTGCGCTTGGCCAGTTCGTCTACCTTTCGTAGCAACTCTGGCGCGATAGTCAGGCTGATCTGACGCTTGTTTCCCTTAGCCACGCCTTTCTCATAGGTGCCCACCGCCTCAGAGGTGGTCGGCTTGCGAGCGTCGGGAGCACCGTCAACGAACGCGGCGGCAGCAGCCTCAGACTTCGCACCCACACTGGCGGGCTTACGCTGGATTGCCATGTAAAAGGCTCCGTTTATACGGTTATATGGATATTAAAGAGAGATGCTTCCAAGGCCTCGATCTCTGTGATGGCTTTCGGATCACGCGGAGAGAGCTCGGTGACGGAGAGACCTGCGCCGCTGGCGTTGCTGAATGCCTTACGGCGGCGGATCGGCGTTGGCAGGTATTCAAACTGGCTCACCTCAGCGACCGCCGCCGCTGCGTCGGCGTTGTCAGCCGAATGCTCGCCGGGATCGGCAAGGTTCATCACTGCGAAGGCGCGCAGGCCGTCGCGGACGCTTCGGGCCTCATCGATTAAGGCAGCCATGTCATCAAGCGCCCACACGTCGTAGGAACGTGGGGCGAAGGGCACTACAAGCACATCGGCAAGGATCAGCGCCGCGCGGAGTGCCGTCGAATCTCGGCCCCCTACGTCAATGACGATATCATCCCACTTGTGGCGCTGCTGCTGCACCTGAGCGCGAAGGGCAGGGCCGTCCGGATACTGTGCACAGGCGATTCCTGGTTGTCGGCTGGCTTCTCCTCGGGCCGCGATCGCGGCCGCGGCCGTGCCTTGACGATCGCCGTCGATCAACCAGACATCGCGTCCTGCGAGGGCGCGGGCTACAGCTAACTGCACGGCGAGCGTGGTCTTACCCACGCCACCCTTGGTGTTGCCGATTGCGATAATCACATAGCACCCCGTTTGAATATCAAATGGCCTGCTCAAGGTTGCCTTTGCAATCGGGTACTGTCAAGCTTTATGGACGTTATTTTAATATCCAAGTAATATTCTATGGCTTTTATATGAAAGTATACCACATGGTTGATCTCCCCGACCCACAACGAAGTTTATATCTCAATCAACTGCAGAGGCGCGAGATTGTCGCATGGTGGACATTGTAGCTTCTGGCGATGGCCGACAGGCTCTCGCCTGCCTCCCGCCTCTCGCGAGCCTCGCGCTGCTGATGCGGCGTGAGCTTGGGCCTGCGCCCCATCTTTCGACCCTCAGCCCTGGCCCGCGCGCGACCCTCACCGGTGCGTGCACGGATCAACTCGCGCTCGAACTCCGCCAAGCCGGCTAGAACCGTCAGCATGAGCCGTCCGTGCGGGCTCGTCGTATCGGCCCAAGGATCGCCCAAGGAGCGGAAGGCGGCACCTCTGTCCGCCAAAGCACCCAGCACGTTGAGGAGGTCGCGCGTGGAGCGCGCAAGTCGATCCAAACGCGTCACCAGCACCACATCACCAGGGCGCACCTCCTTGAAGAGCCGCGCGAGCTGCGCGCGGTCGCGCTTGGCGCCCGAGGCGGTTTCGCGAAACACCTGGTCCGCGCCAGCGGCCTTGAGGCTCTCCACCTGTGGCGCGAGCGCTTGGCTGTCGGTGCTCACCCGCGCATAACCCAAGGCGCGGGGCAGGGGGGTCGTGGAGGAGTCATCTTCTGCACAGGACATATGCACAGACTAAGCTGCTGATCCGCCTGGGTCGAGCCGGCTGTGCAAAAATCAAGATAAGTGCATCAGCTTCGGTGTATCGGCGCTTGAAGAATCGAGTTCTTCGCATCGTGTGATCAGGCGGAAGCAGGAAGGCACCTCTCGTGCTATCTCGGCCTCTTGCGTCCGCGACGGCTCCTGAAAAGTCTCGCGGAAATACTCAATTTGCTCTGCATCAAGCATTTGCCCTAAGTCTCCCTTGGCGGCGGTTCGGCGCAAGGCCGGTACACTGCTCCATGCACTCGTCGTTTCATCTTCGGAAAGACTGGAACGCCGAAAACGGCGTTCCAGTTGATTGGACTGATCTCAGGCGCGCTCTGGGACGGGCAGGCCTAGCCATTCCGTGTAGAAGGCGTCAATGTCGGGCTCGAAGTCGTGGATCACCGGATACCAGGGGGTCGGCGCCTCTACATCCAGCAGGTCGCCGGATTTGGGGCAGTAGTACTCGCGGATCACCTGCCAGTTGGTCGAGGGGGCCATCAGGCGGGGATAAAGCTCCTCCATCTCTTCGGCCGTCTCGCGCACGCGCATGACCGCGTGCAGCTTCCAGTTCTCGCGCCAATCGCAGAACTCGTAGCCGGCATGGGACTTGACGACCCATTTCTTGTCCGAGGCATGCTGCACAATATAGAGCTTCGGCCCCAGCGGCAGGATGATCTTATCTTCCCACGGCACCTGCTCCTGCAGGATGTCGAGGTAGATCTCGAACCGCTCCTTGTCCTTGGGGGTCGAGAGCATGGTGTGCAGCGTGTCGCGGTCGATCTTGCCGTCGACCAGGTCTTTGATCTTGGCTTTCGTGTAGGCCATTTCGCTTCTCCTGTTGGGTGGCGGGCACCGGACCGGCCGGTGCCCGGAAGGCTCATTCGTCGACGAACTGGACCGTCTTCACGTCCGGCAGTTCACTGATGTCCATGGAATATTCGCGACCGTAGGAGGGGATCGGCAGGTCCGCCTCCATCAACTGCCAGTCCACGGGCAGGTCCCAGAACTTACGGAAGCTTTCCTCGAACTTCGGCCCGAGCTTGAAGGATGCCGCGAACATCTGCTGCACATGGACGCCTGCGTCCTTGCTCAGGATGCGCTCGCGCTCGCCCTTCATCCATTCCCGCGTGGGGACGGCCTTTTCCAGCCGTTCCTTGCGGATTTGGGCGCGCAGGGCCTCGGTGCCGGCCTCGTCGGCCGAGAACTGGTCGTTCTCACCCTTCACCAGCTTCACGCCGTAGACGCTGGCGGCGAAACGCTCGAGCAGGTAGCCGCCGTTCACGTCCTGCGCGACCGCTTCCGGCTCGCGGTCCAGAGGATCGCCGAAGCCGGGGCCGCCGCGCATGTAGTTCAGGTAGAGATCGTAGTCCTTGAACATCGCCTCGGTGGTGATGGCCTGCTTGTCGCGCTTGATCTTCGCGTCAGGCAGCATCGCTTCCCAGGTCGGGTTCTCGGGGTCGGTGTCGCCGCCATGCGGGATCGGGCCGCCGTTGGCGATGATCTCCTTCAGGCCGGTATCATGCGCCTCGAAGCGATAGCCCGAGGCCGCCGGATAGCCGCCCATCAGCCCCCAGTCCGAGGAGATATGGCCGTTGCCCATGAAGAACATCGTCCAGTCCTTGGCGTTCCAGACCATCCGCAGCGACTCGAACCCGCAGCCGCCGCGATACTTGCCCGCGCCACCCGAGCTGGCCTTGATCTGCCGGCCCAGATAGACCAGCGGTTCGGCCAACTCCCAGATCTCCATGTCGCCCATGTCGCCTTCGGGGTTCCAGATGGCAGCCGCGTGGCTGATGCCGTCCATATGGGCGCTGGCGCCCACCCCGTTGGCCGCGCATTCAAACGAGTTGACGGCGTGGATCTCGTCAAACTGGTTGAACCCGCCGCCTTGCAGCCAGTTCGAGGTGTTGGCGTTGCCGGCGTTCACCTCCTCCAGGTAGCCCCGACCGAAATAGCTGCGCGACAGCCCGCGCCACAGCGCCGTCCACGAGCTGACGAGGAAGTGCCAGCTGTAGCTGAAGGCGACGCGGCGGTCGTTGGGGTTCATCCAGGTGCCCTTGGGCAACCGGAACTCGGTCCCGTAGGCGGCGCCGTCGTTGATCATCTCGGTCGGAATCAGCGATTGCGTCATCATCACCCAGATACCGGAGGTGAAGCTGACCGCATGGGCGTTGTAGGTATGCCAGCCCCAACGAGAAGCCCCCTCGAAGTCCAGCCGCCAGGTGCCATCCGGGCGGATGGTGATCTCGGACGGGGTGTGCATGATCGTGTCCACCTTCGCGAAATCCGAAGGTACGCGAACATCATCATGCGCATAGGGCACGTCCACGAAGCCGACCTGCCGGTATTTGCCCGGAATGGTCATCGCCTTGATGCGGGCTTGCAGGCCGACGCGGCCATGCTCGATCGCTTCATAGGCGAATTTCCAATAGTTCTCGATCCCCTCATCGGCAATCACCTGCTCGACAAGATCACGGATCATGTGGCAGCCGGCGATGCGCGTGCGCTCGTCCAGCATCCAGTAGCGCGTGGTGCGCACCGAGCGCTGGCTTTCATGCAGCCAGTCGCGCATCAACGTGTCGTTATGGCCGATCTTGCGGCAGGTGACCTGATAGCCGTCGCCGAAACGCTGGACCTGTCCCGTGGACATCGAACCCGGCCCGACCGAGCCGGTGTCGATCACATGGGTCACGCCGCCGACCCAGCCGATCAACTCACCCTCGTGGAAGATCGGCACGATGGTGTGGATGTCACAGGTATGGACGTTGCCGATGAGCGAGTCGTTGTTGCAGAAGATATCCTTGTCATTGATGCCCGGGTTCGATTCCCAGTCGTTTTCGATCATGTACTTGATCGCTGCGCCCATGGTGCCGACGTGGATGATGATCCCGGTCGAAGTCAGGATCGCGTCGCCGGCCGCGTTATAGAGGGTGAAGCACAGCTCTCCCTCCTGCTCGACAATGGGCGAGGCCGCGATTTTCTTGGCCGTTTCGCGCGCGTCCACTACCCCGGCGCGCAGTCGCGAGAACAGCTTGTTGTATTGGATCGGATGGTTGTCGCGCAGCTCCATCTTCTCGATGCCGGCGTAGTGCCTAGTCCGCTTGGTCGCTTCCATCAGGCGGTCGCGATGCTGCTTGAGCGTCTCGCCGCCGCGGACAATTCCGCGCGTCTCGGCGGTGGTCTGGATATTCATGTTGTTTCTCCTCCCTGAGAATTAGACTTCCTTGAGGTGGAACAGGCGGTGGCCGTCCAGGAACGTCTCGAAACCGCCGGGCACGACAAAGGTGGTCGCATCGGATTCGATGATCGCGGGGCCCGTGATGCGGTTGCCGGGTTGCAGCGTTTCCATCTGGTAAAGCTGTGCATCGACCCATTTCTTGTGGCGGTAGAACTGGCGGGTTCCCAGCCGGGCTTCTTCGGGCGGGGTCTCTGGGCCGAGTTCTTCCTTCGGGATCTTCGGTTTCGGGATCGGCACGGTGCCCCGCATGATCGCGCCGGTCACCGAATAGCCGAGTTCCGGCGACCGGGCCGAGGCGGCATAGACGCGGCCGTAGGTCGCGTTGAAGGCCTCGACCAGCTTGTCCCAGTCCTCGGCCGAATGGGCCTCGGGCACGGGGGATTCGATTTCGAGGTCATTAAGCTGGCCTCGGTACTGCATGCGGAAGCCAGGCTGCAGCGTAACCTTGTCGGCGGAATAGCCGTTAATCTCGAACTCCTCGAGAACGCGCTCCTTCAGTTCCTCCCATGCGGATTGCAGGGTCTTGGCCTGTGTGGCCTTCTGGTCGCCCGCGGCATCCATGGCGATGTTGATGTCCAGCGACTTGTCGTAGCGATATTCGAAATCTGCTGCCGCGCAGCCAAAGGCAGAGAAGCCCGCAGCCCATGCCGGAACGATCACGTCCTCGAAGCCCAGGCCCTCGGTATAGCCATAGGTATGGACCGGACCCGCGCCGCCATAGCTGAAGCAGACGAAGTTCCCCGGCGTCGAGCCCTTGCCCGAGATCATCGAGCGAAGGTAGTCGCGCAGGTCGCTGTCCAGCAGCTCGATGACGCCCGCGGCGGCATCCTCGACCGACAGGCCCAGTGGGTCTGCGATCTGCTCCTTCATCGCCTTGACCGCCCGGTCGCGGTCCAGCTTGATCTGGCCGCCGAGAAAGTTGTCGGGGTTCAGGTAGCCCAGGATGACGTGGCAGTCGGAAATCGTGACGGTGTCGATGCCCGATTCCGCCCAGCAGACGCCGACGCGATAGCCCGCGCTGTCCGGCCCCAGCTTGATCGCCTTGGTATAGGGGTCCAGCCGGATGAAGCTGCCTGCCCCTGCACCGACCGAGTCCATCGCGACCAGCGGCAGCGACAGCACCAGCCGCGCCATGTCGGGGTCGTTGCGGATGGTCAGCTCGCCTTGGGTGATCAGCGCCACGTCGAAGGAGGTGCCACCGATGTCCGAGCAAGCGATGTTCTTGTAGCCTAGCACCTCGCCCAGGTATTTCGCGCCGATCACCCCACCGATCGGGCCGGACGAGATGGTGCGCGCCAGTTCCTTGGCCTTCCACGAGATTGTGCCGCCATGCGTCGCCATCACGCGGAAGTCGAACTTGGACCCGTTATCCTTGAAGGCGGTCGAGATCTTGTTCAGCGTCTGGCGCGAAGGCTCGGCTGCATAGGCCTCAAGGATGGTGGTGTTGGTGCGGTGGGTCTCCTTGCGCACCGGGTAGTAGTCGGTCGAGGCGAAGACGGGGATCTGCTTGCCGGCGGCCTCGATCTCCTCCTTCACGATGTCGCGGACGCGACGCTCGTGGGTCGGGTTCTTGTAGCTGTGCAGCAGTGAGATCACGATCCCGTCCACGTCCTGCGCGATCAACTCGCGCGCGGCGCGGCGGGCGTCCTCCTCGCGCAGCGGGATGACCACGGTGCCGAACATGTCGATCCGCTCCATCACGCCGCGGGTGCGTTCGCGCGGGACAAGCGGCTCGTCGTAGTAATGGGTGTTCAGGTGGATACGGTCTTCATAGGCGAAGCCCAGATAGGCCTGGATGGCGCGGCCCATGCGGTGGAAATCCTCCATCCCCGCATTGACGATCAGCCCGCATTTCAACCCCTTGCGCTGCACCACGCGGTTCAGCATCGCTGTGCCCGAATAGACCCCGGTCTGGATCGAGCCGAGCGCGTCCTCCAGCGACAGGCCCCAGTGCTCCAGCCCCTCACGGCTGGATTCGATCAGGCCCAAGGCCTCGTTTTCGGGGGTCGATTGCGCCTTGCCGACGACGAAGTCGCCCTCGCTGTCGACGAAGAAGGTGTCCGTCATCGTGCCGCCGGCGTCGATGCCCAGCACCTGCACGGTCCGGTTGCTCTTGTGGTCCAAAGCCAATGTGAGTTCCTCCCTTTCCTCGGGACGGCGCAGGGCCGTTCCCCAGGGTCAGAGTGGAACCATCATTCCCGGTGTGGTTGTCCGATTGTCGGATATGCTGCCGGACATGCTGCGGACGCGAGGTCAGCCGCGCCGCGGCCGCGCGATCCGGTAGGCGTCGAGCTTGAGGTAAAGGGTCGAGCGCGCGATCCCGAGGCGCCGCGCGACCTCGGTCATGTTGCCCTGCGCGCGTTCGATGGCTTCCAGGATCTGGGCGCGCTCGCCGTCGCGCAGGGTATCGCCTTCGCGCGCAGGCGCGCGGCTGAACTCGGGCGGCAGGGAACGATGGTCGATCAGCCCGTTCGGCGTCACCGCCAGCAGCAGATCGACGAGGTTCGACATCTCGCGCAGGTTGCCCGGCCAGTCATGGTCGGTGATCGCCGCCAAGGCCGCCGGCGTGAAGTTCAGGCTGCGCCCCGCCCCGGCCTTCTGCCGGGTGATGGCGCGCAAGTGCGGCACGATTTCGTCGCGCCTGTCGCGCAGGGGCACAAGGGCGATGCGGGCTACGGCGAGGCGATAATACAGGTCGCTGCGGAAGCGCCCAGCCCCCGCCTCGTCGCCCAGCGACCGCGTCGAGGTGGTAATGATCCGCATCCCTGCCCCCGCCGCCTGCTCGACCAGTCCCAGCAGCAGCTTCTGCGCGTCCAGCGGACAGGCGGCCGGGCTTTCGAGGCAGAGCGTCCCCCCTGCCGACGAAAGCTGATCGACCAGCCCCTCGGCCAGATCGCGCCGCAGCCCCTCGGCCGTCAGCATCGCGCAGTCCAGTCGGACAAAGGGCAGGTTCGGATCACTACCCGCTTGATGGATCGCCTCGGCCAGCGTGGATTTCCCGGCCCCCGTCTCGCCCTCGATCAGGATCGGCAGATGCGAACCCGCAAGCCGCGCCGCCTGCGAAGAGATCCGTGCCATCACCTCGCCCACCTGCCCGATGGTCTCGAGATCCAGCCGGGATGGGGCCATGGCGGGGCGGCTCTGGCGCTTGCTCAGCAGAAGGCCGATTCCCTCGCCCCCGTCGCGCATGACCTCCAGGTCCATACCCGGCAGCAAGCCCTGCAGCGCCGAGACCATCTGCTCCTCGGGCTGGTCCATGAGGTCGAGCAGCACCGCACGCAGATGGTCCAGCACCCCGTCGTCATCGAAGGCGCGCAGGAAGTTGTCTGTGGACAAGACGTTCAGGCCATATCGGTCCAGCATGGCCACCGGCGCGTTGCCACGCCGCAGCCGGCGCAGGTTGGCCGTCTCGGCCAGCTTCTCGCGCTCGATCATGAGCATCTGGTGCAGCATGGTTTCAGCCTGCACCGCCAGGATAGCCGAGAGCGCGCCGGCATCCGAACGCACGGCATCGGCAGGCCAGGACACATCGACCACACCCAGGATGCGCTCCGTCACCGGATCGCAGACCGGTGTTGCCGAGCACGACCAGCGCTGGATCTCCTCGGAGAAATGTTCCGCCCGGAAGACCTGCACCGGCATGCCAGTCAGTAGCGCCATGCCGATTGCATTGGTACCGATATCCTCCTCCCGCCATCGACCGCCTGTGTGCAGATGGTTCTCGCGTCCCATGTCCAAGGTATAAGGGTCGCCGACCTGGTCGATCACGAGGCCCTGGGGATCGCAGAGCAGGATCATGTTGCCCGAGCGGTTCAGAAGGTAACCCGCCTTCTGGACCGCAGGCTGGGCAGCCCGCATGAAACGGCTCGACCGGAACCGCGCCTGTTGGACGTCTGTCTCTACCAGCAAAGGCGCCCGCTTCAGCTCTCCTCGTGCCAAGTGTGAACTGCGCTGCCATGAAGCGATGATCTCGGCGCGGGCGGCTTTCGGCACCCGGCCCATGGCACGAAAATTCTCCCAGTCCTGTTTGGAAACGCTGTTCGGCATCGTTCCTCCTCGCCAAACCAGGCACCTCCCCTATCCCGCAGAATGCTAACATGCGCGTGCAAGGCGGTCAGCCGCGACAAAAGAAGATTGACATTTTCCTGAGGTCATTCTTGCAAGTGGCATCAGCGACTGTTGTCCGAAAATCGGACAGATCAGACAGTGCGCGGCATGTGCAGCTTGGGCGCTCATAACTCATGATCGCGCCCTCGGTCTTTGTGCCTGTGCACGACTTCGCCTTGGTCATGTCCATACTCCTCGCGCACAACGGCCTTTTCACGCGCCAGCACCGCCTGCAGCCGGTCACGGATGCTCTGCGACTCCTGCCCCAGCGCTGAGGCGGCCGCCTCCGCCTGGTCCTGCTCCCCCTCTTGCCCGAGGATACGCCCGAGCCGCGCGCGGATGTCGCCCTGGTCGTGCTCCGGCCCGGTCTCGTGTCCCACCTCGGCCTCCTTGCGGCCGATCCCCCGGTCCAGGATGCGGGCCAGCCGCTCCCGGAGGCTCCCGGCCTCCAGCGCAGGCGCGTGCTCTTGGGACACGTCCCGCACGTGCTCCCGGTCGGTTGCGTGCTTCTGCGCGGCGGCCCGGAGCGCCGCGAGCCCGGCCGTGATCCCGTCGGCGCCCTCCTCGCGGGCATGGGTCCAGGTGTCGCGGGCCAGCTCCAGCCGGGCGCGCAGCTCGGCCAAGAGGGCGCGCTCCTGCCGGGCGGCCTGCACCGCCGCGCCGCGTTCGGTCACGGGCACGTAGTCCCGATCCTCATACCAGGCCGCCTGCATCTCGCGCCGCTCGATCGCATTGGCCGCCGGCCCGAGCTTGATCTCCGGCGCGCGGTCCAGCTCCTCGGCCTTGAGCTCGTGGCCCTGGGCCAGCGCCGCCTCGCGCTGCGCGGCGAGGCTGCGGTGATCCACGCGGACCTCGTGCCCCTGCCGCTCCAGGGCCAGGTTCTGCAGCTCCGCCCACCGCGCCCGCATCGCCTCGATCTCGGGCCCGCCGGTGGCCTTGGCATCGAGCACCCGGGTCTTGTCGGTGAGGCCCTCGGCCGTGAGCACGCGGGTGGTGGTCAGGACATGGGCGTGGTGGTTGCGCTGGTCCCCGTCGCGGTGCGGCGCATGGATCGCGACATCGGCCGCCACCCCGTAGCGGGCCACCAGCTCGCGCGCGAAGCCCATCACCAGCACCCGCCGCTCGGCGGCGTCGAGCTCGGCCGGGAGCGCGAGTTCCCATTCGCGGGCCGTGACGCTGTTGGAGCGCGTCTCGCGCGCCTCGGCCGCGTTCCAGAGCGCCTGCCGATCCTGCGCCCAGTCCGGCGCCTCGTCGGGGGCGAGGATGAAGGCCTCCTCGACGCCGAGCTTGCGCGTGTAGTCGTGGACGCGGCCCTCGCGGTCGCAGGCGATGAGCTCGCCGGCGCGGTAGGCCGCGGCGGCGGTGGCCGAGCGCCCGGCGCTGCGTTTGATCGTCTTGACCGAGAGGTGGTAGCTCGCCACGGCCGCTCACCCGCGCCCAACGAGGCGCGCAGTGAGCCCGGCCGCGCGGCGAGCGTCGCCGGCTGCGGCCACGAACACGACGGACGCGACGAACGCCCGGGTCCCGTCCCCGAGCGGGACCCTGCACGCGCCCCGCGTGCATCCGCGAAAACGGTTCCGGCAGCGCGCCAGAAGGACCGGAGCCCCCATGCGGCGCAGGTCCGACCGGCCGCCGGGTACAACGTAGGTCTGTGCAGACGCGAGAGAACGCGATCCAAGCCGCGTGAGGCTTGGCCTGGATGGGTTCGGGAAGGCGGGATGGCCTTCCCGATCCGGCGCATCCTGCGCCGGAAGGGGGTCGCTGTCGGCGGGGGGCGCTTGCCCCCGGGAGACCGCACGCAAACCGCAGGTTTGCATAAGTGCGCCCTTCTCACTGCTGTTCGTCGGGTCCACGCTAGCCGGCACCGTCTTGGCAGACAACGGCAACGTCGGCAGAGTGGCGAGAAGAACACGCACAGAACGAGGGATCATCCGATGGCCGAGACCGAGCTCGACCGGGCCCAGAAGCGCTACGAGCAGGCCCGTGCCCGGCTGCAGGCGCTCCGCAACCGGGAAGCCGCCCGCGAGCGCAAGATCGACACCCGCCGCAAGGTCATTCTTGGGGGCGCGCTCATGGACCTTGCCACCCGGGATTCCAACGCCGCTGCAATGCTCGACCGCCTGGTCCGCAACCTGCCGCGGGAGCAGGACCGCAAAACCTTCGACGGCTGGAGCCCGGAGGCGCGCCCTGCCAGCGGGTCCGAGGACGACAGGGCTGCGCCCCCTGCCCCGTCCGGCCCTAACGGGGCCGCATGATCCGGGCCGTCTTCGGTTTCCTCGTCCTGCTGGGGACGCTGGCGATCGCCGTGCCTTGGGCGCTGCTCCTGCTGGCCTTGGGCCTTGTCCTCGCCTTTGTCCTCGTCACCTTCGGCTTCGTCTTGGGGCAGATGCTGATCTTCGGCCTGGCCACGATCGATGAGCCCAACACCCTCTTCGGCTGGCTGGGTTATGCCGTCTGCGTGCTGACAGGCTGGGCCCTCGTTCTCTCGATCTGGGCCGAGCACTTCGGCATCGCCCGGCTCTTCGCCCGCACCCGCGACAGCCACGGCTCCGCCCGCCTCGCTACCAGGGCCGAGCGCCGCGATCTCGCCCGGAGCGACAGCGGCCTCCTGATCGGCCGCGACGCCGACAGCGGCCGGCTGCTGCGCTACGACGGCCCCGCGCATCTGCTGACCCTTGCCCCTACCCGCGCCGGCAAGGGCGTCGGCACCGTGATCCCCAACCTCCTCCGCGTGCCGCGCCCCATGCTGATCATCGACCCCAAGGGCGAGAACGCCCGGATCACGTACGAGGCCCGCAGCAGGTTCGGCCCGGTTCATGTCCTCGACCCCTTCGGCGTCACCGGCCTGCCTACAGCAGCCTACAACCCGCTCGCCCGGCTCACGCCCGACGGCCTCGACCTCGGCGAGGACGCCGCCTCGCTCGCCGAAGCCCTGGTCATGGACCCGCCCGGCGAGACCGGCGACGCCCATTGGAACGAGGAGGCCAAGGCCCTCCTCGCCGGCCTGATCCTCTTCGCCGCCGTCCACGAGACCGAGGACCGCCGCACCCTCGCCGCCGTGCGCGAGTACCTGACCCTCCCACCCGAGCAGTTCCGCGCGCTCCTCGGGCTCATGCAGGACAGCACCGGCGCTGGCGGATTGATCGCCCGCGCGGCCAACCGTTTCCTCGGCAAGGCCGACCGCGAGGCCGCGGGCGTGCTCTCCTCCGCGCAGCGTCACACCCATTTCCTCGACAGCCCGCGCATCACCGCCAGCCTGGCGCGCTCCGACTTCGGTTTCGCGGACCTGCGCCACGAACGGACCTCGGTGTTCCTGGTGCTGCCGCCGAACCGTCTCGATGCCTACAGCCGCTGGCTGCGCCTCCTGGTCAGCCAGGCGCTGGCGGAGATCGCCCGGGATGCCGAGACGCTCCAAGCCGCCCCAGAGGCCCCAGGAGCCGCGCAGAGGCCGCAGGAAGGCTCTCCGGCCCTCCGGGAGCCCACCCTGTTCCTCCTCGACGAGTTCGCGGCCCTGGGCCGCCTGGAGGCGGTGGAGCGGGCCATGGGGCTGATGGCCGGCTACGGCCTCCAGCTCTGGCCCATCCTGCAGGACCTGAGCCAGCTCCGCGCCCTCTACGGCGCCCGCGCCAATACCTTCGTGGCCAACGCCGGCGTGCTCCAGACCTTCGGCGTCAACGACTACGAGACGGCGAAAGCCTTGAGCCAGCTCATGGGCCAGGCGACCACCCAGTACGCGACCACCAGCCACAGGCCGAGCGATCCCGCCTCG
>ENA-UOUJ01001123-UOUJ01001123.1-activated-sludge-metagenome-genome-assembly--contig:-NODE-1123-length-14938-cov-4.451992_pt1 | contig 14938 bp, 13 predicted proteins | sample MGYA00249839_ERZ747224 | MGnify/ENA primary metagenome ERZ747224 (study PRJEB28782, sample SAMN03220277) | activated sludge metagenome | biome: wastewater; feature: sewage sludge; material...
CAGGCCGTCCGCCGTGATCCGCCCGTCCGCGCCCTCGATCAGCGCCGCCTGTGCACCGCCGGACATGAATCCGGGGGCGCCCGCCTCGCTGGTTTCCAGATGCGCGCCGCGGTGGCAGAAGATGCGCCCCCAGGGCGGGCACAGCTGCGCCAAGGCCAGCGCATTGGCCCCGGTGCCGGTGCCCAGCAGGAAGACCTCGGCCCGCGGCGCCTCGAACACCTCGCGCACGCGCGCGACGGCGGCGGCGGTCATGCTGTCGCGGCCATAGGACGGACAATGTCCGTCATTCGCCGCCGCCAGCGCCGCCATGATCCGGGGATGCACGCCCGCCGTGTTGTCGGAGGCGAAGTTCACGACAGATCCTCGATGATGTAATCGTCCCAGTCGTCCTCGGGCACCTCGGCCTCGCTGACCGTCCAGCCGCGGACCGAGGCACCGGCGCGATGCACCGATTCGGGATCGCCCGAGACCAGCGGGTGCCAGTCGTAAAGCGGCTTTCCTTCGGCCCGCAGGCGATAGGCGCAGGTCGCGGGCAGCCACCACGAAATCTGCTCCAGCATGGACGGCGTCAGCACCACGCATTCGGGCACGAAGTCATGCCGGTTGGCGTAACTGGAACAGCGGCAGCTGTCCCCGTCCAGCAGGCGGCAGGCGACGCGGGTGAAATCCACGCTGCCGTCGTCCTCGTATTCGATCTTGTTCAGGCAGCATTTGCCGCAGCCGTCGCAGAGCGCCTCCCATTCCTGGGGGTCGAGCTCAGTCAGCGGCAGTTCCCAGAAGCGTTCGCGCATCACAAGGCCGACAGGATGCGCCGGGCCTCGGCCTCGTCCGCGCGCATCTGGGCGACCAGCGCATCCAGGCTGTCGAACCGCGCCTCGGGGCGCAGGTATTCGACAAGGGCGACGGACAGGGTTTCGCCGTAAAGATCGCCTTTGAAATCGAACAGGCAAGTTTCCAGATTGGGCGCGTTCTGCCCGAACATCGGGCGCACGCCCAAACTCGCCACGCCGCGATACGCACCGCGATGGGGGCCGGTCAGCACATCGGCCAGCACCGCATAGACGCCCAGTCTGGGCAGCATCAGCCCCTCGACGGCCATGTTAGCGGTCGGGTATCCCAGCTCGCGGCCGCGCTTGGCGCCATGCAGGACCGGGCCTTCGATGCGGTGCCAGTGGCCCAGCATCCGTTCGGCGTCCCTCGGCCGCCCTTCGGCCATGGCCTCGCGCACCGCGCTGGAACTCGCGCGCTTTCCGCCAAGGCCCGTCAACGGCACGATGGTCACGCCGAAGCCAAGCCTCTGCCCCAGTTCCGCCAGCATTGCGGCATCCCCCCCGCGGCCGCGGCCGAAGCGGAAATCCTGCCCGACCGCGACATGAACGATGCCCAGTCCGTCCGCCAGCACCTCGCGCGCGAAAGCCTCGGGTTCCAGCCCGGCCAGAACCGGGCCGAAGGGCAGTTCGTAAAGCTGCGCCACCCCAAGACGCGCCAGCCGGTGGGTGCGCGCGCCCGCGTTCATGAGCCGGAACGGCTCGGCCGTCTGGCCGCGGAGTTCGGTGAAATACTCGCGCGGATGCGGCTCGAAGGTGACGACACCCAAGGGCGCGTCGGGCCGGGCGGCACGGGCCGCGTCGATCACGGCGCGGTGGCCAAGGTGAACGCCGTCGAAGTTGCCCATTGCCACCGTCGCGCCGCGGGCGGACGCAGGCAGGCCGGTCCAGCCGTGATGCACATGGATCTGGTGGCTCTGGGTCGTGTCGGTCATGGGCGGCCCTTCGGGGGCCGCGCCCCTTCAGTCGAACTTGCGGCTGGGCGCCAGCACCACGGCCTCGCCCTTGAGCACGACGGTATCGCCGACCAGACAGCGGGTGGCAAGGGTGACGCGGCGCTTTGCATGGTCGATCGATTCGACCGACACCTCGGCCCGCACCGTGTCGCCGGGGCGCACGGGCGCCAGGAACTTCAGCGTCTGGCCCAGATAGACGGTGCCGTGACCGGGCAGTTGTTCCCCGATCACCGCGCTGACCAGCCCTGCGGTCAGCATCCCGTGGGCGATGCGGCCTTCGAAGATGGTGTCGCGGGCATAGGCGTCGTCCAGATGGACCGGGTTCCGGTCAGTGGATATCTGGGCGAACATCTCGATATCGTCGTCGGTGACCTGCTTCTGCAGATACCGCATCATGCCGATTTCCAGATCCTCGATGACGATAGTGCCGCGGGGTTGATTGTCCAGCATCATGACTCGTCCCTGTTTCTGCATTGCAGCATAACAGGTTCAAGGCAGGCGCGCAACATTATGGCGCATGTTGCCCGCCGAAAGTCAGATTATTGCGAAGCCGTCAACGAAGCCGGCCGATGGCCCAAGTCGGATGAATGCCCTGCAGCGCCAGCCATTCCCGCAGCAGTGCGGGATCGGGATGCTCGACATCCGGTCCCATCTCGGCTGCGGCCAGGCCGCCGGTCACGAACAGCGAATCGATGCCCTGCGCCACGCCGCCGGCAATGTCGGTGCCGATCCCGTCCCCGATGGCCAATGCCGGCAGGCCGGGGCCGACCCCCAGTTGGCGGCGCGCAAGGTCATAGATCGGCGCATGGGGCTTGCCGAAGTAAAGCGCCCGTCCTCCCATCTGTTCGTAAAGCTCGGCAATGGCGCCGGCGCAGTAAAGCCGCGTCTCGCCCAGATCGACGACGATATCGGGATTGGCGCACAGCATCGGCAACCCGCGGGCCAGCGCGTCCTGAAGCCTGTCGCGGTAATCCTCGGGCGTTTCGGTCAGGTCGTCGAAGGGGCCGGTCGCGACGATGCCTTCGGCCTGGTCCAGCGGCACGCGCGTGATGGCTTCCGCGCGCGGATCGGCGATGCCGGTAAAGAAGCCATGGTCCTTTTCCGGTCCCAGATGCCAGACCCGCTGACCCACATGGCCTGACAGCATCGCATCCTGCGCGGCATCGCCCGAGGTGACGATGACATCCCAACAATCGCGCGGCACCCCCATGCGCGCCAACTGTTCCTGAACCAGCTGCTGCGGCCGCGGTGCGTTCGTCACCAGCGCAACCCGGCCCCCGTTCCTGCGGAAATCCTGCAACGCCGCGGCGGCGGCCGGATAGAAGGCCCGCCCGTTGTGCAGGCAGCCCCACAGGTCGCAGAACAGGGCGCCATATCCTGCCGAAATCTCGGACAGGCTGTCGATGATGCGGGTCACGGCGTCGCTCCTTGGCCCCGGATGATGTGGAAACGGCAGCGCCGCCCGTCCGGGCGGCGCCAGTTGCGGGGACATGACACGCGGTCCCTGCCCCGCCCGGCCTGCGCGATCAGAGCGCCAGCGCGGGGATGATCTGCTTTTTCCGGCTGACGACGCCGGGCAGCAGGACCGTATCGCCGCTGACCTGCACCCCGAAGGACGCCTCGGCCACGCGGCGGACGAATTCGTTGGGCACCAGCAGCGTGGACTGCTCGTTCAGGATGTCCACGATGAACAGCATCACCTCGTCCGCGCCATCGGCGGCGGCCACAATGGGCATGGCGGCCATCAGCGCGGCCTTGCGGTCCAGCAGCACCTGCGGCGCGGTGGTTTCCAGCACCGAAATCCGCATCTGCTTGCCGCCCAGTTCGTATTCCTTGCTGTCCATCCGCAGCAGCGCGTCATCGGCAAAGGCCGACACGTCCGACTTCGCGGTGAACATCTCCATCGCATAGGCGGGGATCGACAGGTCCAGTTCCTGCGCCAGCTTTTCGGCCACGAAACGGTCGTGCGGCGTCGTGGTCGGGCTGCGGAATTCCAGCGTGTCGGACAGGATGCAGGTCAGCATCAGGCCCTTGATGTGCCGCGGCGCGCGCGCCATGTCCTCGTCCCCGATCAGGTCGTGCATGATCGTGGCCGTGCAGGCCAGCGGGCGCAGGGTCATGTTGATGGGCAGGCGCGTCTTCAGCCCGCCCGCCAGCAGGTGATGGTCGATGACTTCCATCACCTCGGCCTCGTTGATCGAGGCAGGCAGTTCGGCCACGTTGTTGGTGTCCACGATCACGCATTTGTCGCCGGGCGCGACATCGGCGATGATCTCGGGCATGTCCACGTCCCATTGCCGCAGCATCCACACCGCTTCGGTGTTGGGAACGCCCTGCAGCACCGCCTTGGCCGGGGTCTTGCGGATTTCGGTCAGATACCAGGCCCAGATCAGGGGCGAGCCGGTGGAATCGGTATCGGGAGCCTTGTGGCCGAAGACCTGGATCATGGCGATGCCTTTCAAGCGGATGGCGGAATCGCGCGCCTTATAGGGTTGGGGGCCGTCGATGTCCATTGAAGGCAGACGGCCCGGATCAGCCGTCCGCGGGCGCCGTCTGCTGGTGCTGGATCAGCTTCCAGCCGTCGTCCTGCCGCACCCAGGTCGAAGTGCAGAACGCATCGTGCGCCGCACCATCCGCCTGCCGCGCCTGCGCCCGATAGGCCAGCACAATGCAATCCTCTCCCTCGACGGTCAGGCGGCCGGTCATGGCGACGCTGTCCCAGCGGGGTCCGGCATCCATGGCGGCAAGGATGTCCTCGCCCTGCATCAGCCCGGCGGCAAAGGCCATGACGCAGGAGGGGTGCATCCGGTGGCGTGCCTCGGCCGACCCCATCGTCCACCAGGATTCCTCAAGCCCCCACAGATTGTCCGTCATGGTCATGGCATCATCTCCGTCACGGTCCAGCCGTCCTTTTCCAGCAGCCGCAGCACCCCGTTCTGCCCCGGCAGATGCAACGCCCCGAAGGCCGCGACGACATGGCGGCCCTGTGCGGCAGCCCTGTCCGCCGCGTCGGTCAACGGCCGGGTCCAGTCGCGGTTCCGGGCGTCCATCAGTTCGGCCTGCGCCAGCGCGGTCTGGCGGTCCACCTCGGCCCGGCTCAGCCCCGACGAAGCATGGGCGTCCAGCCTTCCGAATTCCCAGATCTTCCAGATGTCGCCGGCGAAATAGGCTTCCAGCGTGGTGGTGGCGTAATCGTCCGCATGGCGCGCGGCGGGCAGGGCGGCGCGGATCATGTCCTCTTCCTCACCGGACGTCATGTCGTCGAACAGGGTGAACAGCGTGTCCCATGGCTCAAGCGCCAGCACGGGAACGCCGTCCTCTTGCGCCTGTTCGATCAGCAGATGGTCAAGCCCGCCCGTATCCCCCTGCGCCTGCACCTGTTCCAGCATGCAGGGCGAAAGCCCCAGCATCATCGCGACATACCAGGGGCGCAGGCGGCTGGCGACGACTGCAGGCACGCCGCGGTCCTCCATCGCCTGCGCGACCCGCTGCCAGTCCGCCCGACCCAGCCGCTCGGGCAGAGTCGGGCCCCTCGCATCGATCATCAGCGAGGGGTCGCTGCGCAGCCGTTCGGTCAGCTTCGCCTCCTCCTCGGGTCCCGCCTCGACCAGCAGCGCCCCGGCCGTGGCGATCAGCGGCGCCATGCGCGCCACCGTCGCTGCATGCCGGAGGTCGGGGAAATGATAGGTGCCCACGATGTCGATCCGCGCATCGCCCTTTGTCGCCCGCCAGAAGATGCCGCGCGCATGGGGAACCCCCGCAACCGCCGCATCCAGTTCGGCCCGCTGGGCGGGGGTCATCGCATGGAACAGGTCCTGTCCCGCACATTCGGCGGCGGCGGCGTTCGCGGCCATCAACGCGCACAGGATCAGCCGGATCGGCGCCAGGCAGCGGCGGAGCATTCGAAAAAGCGGCATGGTCAGGAAAGCACCCCTTTATTGCGGCCGAGGCAACGGATCGCGCAGGGGCTCCTGGCCTTTCAGGATTGCCTGCCACAGATTTTCGACCTGCCCGGCCTTGGCCTGCCAGGTGAAATCGGCCATCACCCGCGTCCGTGCCGCCGCCGCCTTCGCCGGCAGGGCCGAAGGGTCCGCCGCGATCGCCAGCAGTCGTTCGCGCAGGGCTGCCACGACCTCGGCCCGGCTGCCCATCGGGATGCGATAGCCGGTCGCGTCATCCACCAGTTCCCCCGGTCCCGCATAATCCATGACCACGGGAACGATGCCCAGGGCCATCGCTTCCAGCACCACCCCGCCGCCGAATTCACGCACCGAGGGAAACACCAGAAGCTGCGATTGCGACGCGGCCTGCTGGATCTCGCCATGTTCCAGCCAGCCGCGGAAATGCACGGCGCCAGCCACGTCCTCTCGCCTGACCAGTTCCTCCAGTTCGGCGCGCTGGGGGCCATCGCCGATGATGTCCAGGGTCAGCGCCCCATCCCGCAACAAGGGCAGCGCAGCCTGAATGGCCATGTCGGCCCCCTTGTAGGGCACGAGCCGTCCGATGAAGCACCCGCGCAGGGGCAGCGTGCCCGGTTGCGGCGCCGTCAGCGTGAACCGCCGGGGATCGACCGCGTTTTCAGGCAGCCAGACCGTTCGTGCCCGATGCCGCCGGGGGATTTCGCCCAGTGTATGCATCGAGCCGCAGATGATCGCGGATGCCGCTTTCAGCATGGCCCCCCGCCCCGGCCTCAGCTTGTAGATTCCGCGGACATAGGACAGCCACTCCTTCTCGCGCCGCCGCTCGGCGTCGAAGCCTCGGGGCCAGGGCACGCCGCCGTTCAGCGGCCCCAGAATGAACGGCACGCCGGCGTGTGCGCATCTTGCAGCCAGCGGACTGTTCGCCGTGGGCGACAGGGGCGTGACGCGGTGGACGACATCGTATTCGCCCGCGCGGATTGCCGCGCCGAACCGCTGCCAGATCTTCCGTTCGAAATAGCCGTATCCCAAGGCCGAAATCGCGGCCATGGTCGTCCAGCCGACACCCTTGCCCATGCGCAGCTTCTCGGCCAGCTTCCACAAGGGCGCGGCCACGGCCTCGCTGTCGATGGCGGTGAAATCGGCTCCCTCCGTCCGGCCCGCGCGCAGGAAGGCATCGCGGTTGCGGATCTGCGTGACGATATGGACATCGGCCACGTCGCGCAGCGCGGCCGCAAGCGACCAGCCGACCAGCGGAACCGAAACCCACTCGGGATTGGCGGCCTCGGCAATCACGAGAGCGCGGAGACGCTTGTTCACGGCGCGATCCTTTCATTGACCGGGACCGGTTAGCGGGCGCTGCGAATCTTCGTCAAGCGGTTTGGACCCGTCCTGCCTGTTGACAGGCCCCGGCCAGCCGCCTAGATCAACCTGCGTTGGCACTCACCTTGATCGAGTGCCAACAGAGTTGACACTGCAACCTGCAAACATCGGAGTGTTCACGATGGCATTCACGCCCCTTCATGACCGTGTCCTGGTCCGCCGCGTCCAGTCGGACGAAAAGACCAAGGGCGGGCTGATCATCCCCGACAGCGCCAAGGAAAAGCCCGCCGAAGGCGAGATCGTCGCCGCGGGCGAGGGCGCGCGCAAGGATTCGGGCGAGCTGATCCCGATGGCCGTGAAAGCCGGCGACCGCATCCTGTTCGGCAAGTGGTCGGGCACCGAGGTCACGCTGGACGGCGAAGAGCTGCTGATCATGAAGGAAAGCGACATCCTCGGGATCATCGCCTGATCCCTCGCAGGAACGCTTTACAACCCTTTGACAAGGAATAGATAAATGGCTGGCAAGGAAGTCAAGTTCGGCACCGATTCCCGTGATCGGATGCTGAAGGGCATCAACATCCTGGCCGACGCGGTCAAGGTGACGCTGGGCCCGAAAGGCCGCAACGTGGTCATCGACAAGTCGTTCGGCGCCCCCCGCATCACCAAGGACGGCGTCACCGTCGCCAAGGAAATCGAACTGTCCGACAAGTTCGAGAACATGGGCGCGCAGATGGTCCGCGAAGTCGCCTCGCGCACCAACGACGAGGCCGGTGACGGCACCACCACCGCGACCGTCCTGGCCCAGGCCATCGTCCGCGAGGGCATGAAGGCGGTCGCCGCCGGCATGAACCCGATGGATCTGAAGCGCGGCATCGACCTGGCAACCGCCAAGGTCGTCGAATCGATCAAGGCGGCCTCGCGCCCCGTGACCGACAGCCACGAAGTCGCCCAGGTCGGCACCATTTCCGCCAACGGCGAGGAGTTCATCGGCCAGCAGATCGCCGAGGCCATGCAACGCGTCGGCAACGAGGGTGTCATCACCGTCGAAGAAAACAAGGGCATGGAAACCGAGGTCGAAGTCGTCGAAGGCATGCAGTTCGACCGCGGCTATCTGTCGTCCTATTTCGTGACCAACCCCGAGAAGATGGTCGCGGAACTGGAAGACGCCTATATCCTGCTGCACGAGAAGAAGCTGTCGTCGCTGCAGCCGATGGTCCCGCTGCTGGAAGGCGTGATCCAGACCGGCAAGCCGCTGCTGATCGTCGCTGAAGACGTCGAAGGCGAGGCGCTGGCCACGCTGGTCGTCAACCGCCTGCGCGGCGGCCTGAAGGTCGCGGCCGTCAAGGCGCCGGGCTTCGGCGACCGCCGCAAGGCGATGCTGCAGGACATCGCGATCCTGACCGGCGGCCAGGTCATCAGCGAAGACCTGGGCATGAAACTGGAAAACGTCGGCATCGACATGCTGGGCCGTGCCAAGAAGGTCTCGATCAACAAGGACAACACCACCATCGTCGATGGCGCCGGTGAGAAGGCCGAGATCGAGGCCCGCGTCAGCCAGATCCGTCAGCAGGTCGAGGAAACCACCTCGGACTATGACAAGGAAAAGCTGCAGGAACGTGTCGCCAAGCTGGCCGGCGGCGTCGCCGTGATCCGCGTCGGCGGCATGACCGAGATCGAGGTGAAGGAGCGCAAGGACCGCGTCGATGACGCGCTGAACGCGACCCGCGCCGCGGTGCAGGAAGGCGTGGTCGTCGGCGGCGGCGTGGCGCTGCTGCAGGGCGCCAAGACGCTGGAAGGTCTGAAAGGTGCGAACGCCGACCAGAACGCCGGCATCGCGATCATCCGCCGCGCTCTGGAAGCGCCGATGCGCCAGATTGCCGAGAACGCCGGCGTGGACGGCGCTGTCGTGGCCGGCAAGATCCGCGAATCGGACGACAAGACCTTCGGCTTCAACGCCCAGACCGAAGAATATGGCGACATGTTCAAGTTCGGCGTGATCGACCCGGCCAAGGTCGTGCGCACCGCGCTGGAAGACGCGGCCTCGGTCGCGGGCCTGCTGATCACCACCGAAGCCATGATCGCCGAGAAGCCCGAGCCCAAGGGCGCGGCCGGCGGCATGGGCGGCGGCATGGGCGGCATGGGCGGCATGGACATGATGTGATTACATTGCCTTGTGGCAGAAACGAAGGCCGCCCCGAAAGGGGCGGCTTTTTTTCCATGGAGACTGCTTAGTCCCCGGAGTTCCGTTCGACTGCCAGCAGGTGACGTTCAAAGGCAAGCCGCGCCGTGTCCCGGATCTGACGTTCGTCCTTCGTGCGGAACCATTGATGGGCCAGTTGCATCCCGCCACCGGTCAGCGCTCCTCCGGCCACAAGAAACATCATTGCCGGCAAGCTGACGGGAGAGGTCAGCGCGGCACCACCGCCTGTAACTACGGCTGTAACGGCGCCATAAAGAAAACCGTCCTTGCGCAGGTTTCGGGCAACAAATCCGTCCTTTTCCTTTTCGCGTTGAAGTGTCGCGCGCCAGCGGCTGGTTAACATCTCCTGCGCTTCTCGGATTTCGTCATCGCCATCGCTTGAAAAGCAGATCTCGGACATTTCACGGCGAAAGGTGCGCCATTGCTCAAAGCTGTCCTCGTCTCGACGCAATGCGATCAGATCGGCGTCCGACAGGTTTCGGCTGGCAACCCCCATGATGGTCGAAAGATTCGCCTGCCGCGTTCGCAGCTTGCTGTCACCAAGCACACAGGAAAATCCCTTTTGCACGAGTTGCTGCGCATGCTGTATTTCTGCGGTTGAGAAGAAAAAGGGCGCTGAATGGTCATAGGCCGCGGAATCGAGAACACCCTGCGCCGCGCGAAGAACCGTATGGACTTGCGCCAGTTCGGGGTCAGGACCAATGGCCGACAGTTCCTCCTGCAGCGCTTTCAGCAGAACTTCCCGCCGTTCGATATCCGCAAACAGCCGGTGGAAATTCCAGAACCAAAGTTGCGCGCCTGATGTCAGCCGGACATAGCCGGCATGAACCAAAGGTTTTATATTCAGTGCCTCTTCCACGCAGGCGGCCCAAATCATGCGATAGTCATTGCCCTGCCAGCGGTCTCCGGCGAACAGCGTGCTGCGAAGCAGGGTTGCAGGTGGGAAGGTCATCTTGAAATAAGCCGGGTCATTTATTTCGGCCCAGCTATCACCGACTGACGACCCCATGAGCGTGACGAACGGATCGAGGACCTGGACTCCGTCGCTGAATGACAGAGCCTCTCGGGCGCGCGCATAGACTGTTTCGGTGCTGGTATTTATGAGACCCGCACGATATGATTGATCGATCGCCCAGAGCGCGTCTTCGTCGCCGATCCCTGCCAATTGGTCCAGATACAGAAATTGATAGGTATCTACATAAGGCCAGAGTTCGTGTGCTCCAACTTCGAATGATCGAGGGATGCGATACTGGTTCACGACCTCGACGGCGATGTCGCAATATTGTTCGAACGAAGGAGTCCAGACTTCGACTTCTCGATTGAAGCGATCGAGATGGACCCCGATCGTATCTGAACCGGCCTTCACGTCGATGCAGTCTTCCAGACTGCGCCCGATCTTCCGTTCGACCAGCGCAAATGTGGACATCTGAGCACCGAGCCTGATACATATGTCCAATACTCTCTGACAGGCTGCCTGTCCGTCAAGCCGCGCTCTTCATTCGTGCGATGCCCGACCTGTGCAAGGCTTTTACCCCACCACCCCCTCGGCCCCCATCGCCTTGCACAGCGCCTGGAACCGGGCCTCGGCCACCTCGCCCATCAGTGCCTGGCCGGTGGGGGTCAGAGTCAGGCGCAGTTGCCCATCCTCCAGCACCAGCAATCCCGCCTCGGCCGGATCGCGGACGGAAAACATTGCGCCGAAACGCAGGGCCTTGCCGATGATTTCGGCATCTCCCATCTGCTCATCGCTCAACAGGCTGAACAGCGGCGTCATCGACGATCCGGCGCGGCTGGACTTGTAGCGGTGCAGCAAAGCCAGCCCCAGGAACACGCGTTCCGAATGGGACAATGCCGCCAGATTGGCGCGCGTCACATTGTCGAAACAGGCTTCGGCCCGGTAATCGGGATGGGCGCGCCAGCTTGTGTCGTGCAGCAGGCAGGCGGCACGGATCAGACGCGCGCGTTCCGGCGCGACATCGGGAAACAGCGGCGACAGGAACTCATACAGCCTCTTGCCGAAGCCGGGCATCCGCGCCATCTGGCGTTCGGTGAATCGCGCGGCCTCGATCAGCGGGTCGCGCTTGCGGATGCTGTCGGACATCTGTTCGTAAAGCAGCCCCTCGCGGATGCCATAGGAACTGATGGCCAGTTCGGGCGGGCGGAAGGTCTGGACCAGCTGGCGCAACACCAGCGACGCCAGCGGGACCAGATCCATCCGGCTGGACGATATGCCGGTGCGGGCGCGCAGGTCGGACAGGCTGCTGTCGGCGATCCATTTCACCGTCGCCAGCACGTCGTCCGGCGTCATGCGGTATTCGTGCAGCACCTTCATGGGATAGGCGCGCCGTTCCATGTCCAGCCGCGCAATGGCCCGCCACGATCCGCCGACCAGATAGATGCGGTCGTGATCCGTGCCCATCCGCCCGGCCAGACCGGACATGGTTCCTTCGATGTATTTCTTCAGCCCCCTGGGTTCGACCTGCTGCAGCCGGAACGGCCCCAGCGTCGAGGTGTCGCGGCGCCCGACCTTGCCGCCCTCGACCTCGGCCAGTTCCATCGAGCTGCCGCCCATGTCGCAGACCAGCCCGCGCGCATCGGGCCATCCCAGCAGCACGCCCTGCGCGGACAGCCGGGCCTCCTCCTCGCCGTCGATGACCCACAGCTTCAGCCCGGTTTCCTGCTCGACGGCCTTGCGGAAGGCGGGGCCGTCCTCGGCCTCGCGCACCGCGGCGGTGGCGACACAGGTCAGCGCGTGGATCCCCATGCCTTCGGTCAGGACAGCAAAGCGTTTCAGCGCCGTCAGTCCGCGCCTTACCCCGTCGGGGTTCAGCCGGCCGGTGCTGGAAAGCCCCTGCCCCAGCCCGGCCATGACCTTTTCGTTATAGAAATAGGCGGGGCTGCGGGCGGCGCCGTCGAACACCACCATGCGGATCGAATTCGAGCCCACATCCACGACGCCCACGCGCGACAGTTCGCGCGCCGACAGCACTCCCAGACCCTCCTTGCCGGAAAGCGGGCCCGTCCGTCCCGCGTCGGTGGTGACGTTCATCGGCACAAGTCCCTCAGGATCGGTTGCTGGTCAACGGGTCGCGGGCTTGATGGTTCAATCGGCCGAATGGGTCAATGCCGGAACGTCGCGCGCGCCCGCGGTGCCGCGACCGGACAGCGACGGATTTTCCATGAAGAACCGATGGCAGCTGAACAGGTCGTCCCGCCCCGCCGGCAGATAGCGGATATAGCGTCCGTCGGGCTGCAACAGCCAGCTTTGCGCCTCGTCGGCCATGTTGGCGGCCATGATCTGGCTGACGATCTGGGCCTTGACGGTATCGTTCAGGCATTCGATCAGCGTTTCGACCCGGCGGTTCAGGTTGCGGTCCATCCAGTCGGCCGAACTGATGAAGACCCGCGCCTTGCGCGAAGGCAGTATACGGCCGTTGCCGAAGCACAGGATGCGGCTGTGTTCCAGAAAGCGGCCGACGATGGACTTGACGCGGATGTTGTCGGACAGACCAGCGATGCCCGGCCGCAGCCCGCAGATGCCGCGCACGACCAGGTTGATCTTCACCCCCGCGGCCGAGGCCTGATACAGCGCGTCGATCACGTCCTTTTCGATCAGGCTGTTCATCTTGGCCCAGATTTCGGCCGGGCGGCCGCGGCGAGCGAAATCGGCCTCGCGCGCAATCAGTTCCAGCAGACGCGATTTCAGGTTGATCGGGCTGATCGCCAGATTTTCCAGCCCGCCGGGCCGGACATAGCCGGACAGGAAATTGAACACCTTGGTCGCGTCGCGCCCCAGCGCCGGATCGCAGGTGAACAGCGACACATCGGTATAGATCCGCGCGGTGATCGGGTGATAGTTGCCGGTCCCGAAATGGGTATAGGTGACCAGCTGGTCGCCCTCGCGCCGGACCACGGTGCTGATCTTGGCATGGGTCTTGTATTGCATGAAGCCATAGACGACATGCGCGCCCGACCGTTCCAGGCGCCGCGACTGGCGGATGTTGGACGCCTCGTCGAACCGCGCCTTCAGTTCGATCAGCGCCACCACCGACTTGCCCGCTTCCGCCGCCTCGCACAGGGCACTGACGATGGGGCTGTCCCGGCTGGTGCGATAGAGCGTCTGCTTGATCGCCACCACATCCGGATCGCGCGCCGCCTGATTCAGGAAGCGCACCACCATGTCGAAGGTCTCATAGGGATGATGCAGCAGCATGTCCTTGTGCCGGATCGCGGCGAACATGTCGCCGTCGTGATCCTGCACCCGTTCGGGCACGCGCGGCACGAAGGACGGCCATTGCAGGTCGCGGCGGCTGTCCAGCACCAGTTCGCGCACATCGGCCATGCCCAGCAGGCCCTCGACCTCGATCACCTCGTCGGGGCCGACCTGCAGTTCCTGCATGATGACGCGGCGCAGCGTGTCAGGGGCGCCCGTGGTGATCTTCAGCCGGATGACCTGGCCCAGGCGGCGGCGCTTCAGCGCGGTTTCGAATTCACGGACCAGATCCTCGGCCTCCTCCTCGACCTCCAGATCGCTGTCGCGCAGCACACGAAAGGCGCAATGGCCGGTGTCGCGGTATCCCGGAAAAAGCTGGGCCAGATTCATCAAAAGCAGGTCCTCCAGCCGCAGGAAGCGTTCGCCCCCCGGCAGCGGCACGAACCGCGACAGCTGCGCGGGAATGGGCAGCAGCGCCTGCATCTGGCGCCCATCGGATTCGCGCGCCAGTTCAAGCGCCAGGCTGAACCCGGCGTTGGGGATGAAGGGGAAGGGATGCGCCGGGTCGATCGCCAGGGGCGTCAGCACCGGAAACACCTGTTCGATGAAATAGTCGCGCAGCCAGGCGGATTCCGCGCGGGTTACACGGCTGCGCGACAGGATCGCGATGCCCTGCGCCTCCATTTCCCGGCGCAGGCGATTCCACACATTCTGCTGCGCGCCCATCAGGCGGCGGGCGTCGACGTTGATCAGCGTCAGTTGTTCGGCCGGGGTCAGTCCGTCGTCGGATGGCGTCGTCTTGCCCTCGCGCACCAGTTCCAGCAGGCCGGCGACCCGCACGGTATAGAATTCGTCCAGATTCGTCGCCGAGATCGACAGGAACCGCAGCCGTTCCAGCAGCGGCACGCGGGGATTGCGCGCCTCGTCCAGCACGCGCCAGTTGAAGCTGAGCCAGCTGAGCTCGCGGTTGAAGAACCGTGCCGGTCCGGTGGGCGCGCCGCCGGGCATTTCCCGTGCGGGGGGAAACGGGAATTTCAGGAAATCGGCCTGCGTCATGAACGATATGTGCCGCGACTGGGGGGTATGGCTGCAACATATGGCCGGTGCGGGTATGCCTGTCAAACCGCCGTATCCGGGTTCCGATCAACGGGATCGGCGGGATCGTTTCCGTCCAGAGGCCCGACCAGATCGGCCAGCGCCGCCAAGGCCAGCGACCGGGTGACGGCACGGCCTTCGGACAGGGCCGCGCGGTCGATTTCCGCGACCAGCCGGCGGGCCAGCCCCAGGTCGCGATCCATGCGTCGGACCAGCGCCTCGACCACGCCGGGGCCAGGGGCCAGCTGGCGGTCGGCGAACAGTTTGACCAGCACTGCGGCCAGCAGCGATTCATCGGGCGTGCCCAGCCGCACCAGCGGCATCGCCGCCATGCGCGAGGCCAGATCGGGCAGCGACAGCCCCCAGTCCCGCGGCGGCGTGCGCGCCGTCATCAGCAGCAGGCAGTC
>ENA-UOUJ01001125-UOUJ01001125.1-activated-sludge-metagenome-genome-assembly--contig:-NODE-1125-length-14926-cov-8.135835_pt1 | contig 14926 bp, 15 predicted proteins | sample MGYA00249839_ERZ747224 | MGnify/ENA primary metagenome ERZ747224 (study PRJEB28782, sample SAMN03220277) | activated sludge metagenome | biome: wastewater; feature: sewage sludge; material...
GGCCCGGGCCCGTGCTCAGCCGGACACGACCTCCGACGCCGGCCGGTAGGCCGAGTCCAGGTCCAGTCCCAGCGGTCCGGCGACGGCGTCCGCCACCCCGCGGTGGGTGAGGACGCCGCCGTGGGCGTTGAGGCCCGCGGTGAAGCCCTCGTCGGAGGCCAGCGCGGCGTGCCATCCGTGGTCGGCGATCTTCAGGACGTAGGGCAGGGTGGCGTTCGTCAGGGCGGCCGTGGAGGTCTGCGGGACGGCGCCCGGGATGTTGGCCACGCAGTAGTAGACCTGCTCGCCGACGCGGTAGGTGGGGTCCTCGTGCGTGGTCGGCCGGGAGTTCTCGAAACAGCCGCCCTGGTCGATGGCGATGTCCACGAGCACCGAGCCAGGGCGCATCGCAGAGACCATGTCCGCGGTGACGAGCTTCGGCGCCGCCGCACCGGGGATGAGGACCGAGCCGATCACCAGGTCCGCGTCCGCCACGGCCTCCGCGATGCTCAGCGTCGAGGACGCCATGGTCCGCAACCGGCCCTGGTACACGGTGTCCAGCTGGGTCAGGCGGTCGAGATTGATGTCCAGCACGGTCACGTCCGCACCGAGTCCCGCCGCGATCACCGCGGCGGCCTCCCCGGCGACGCCGGCCCCGATCACCGCGACGCGGCCGCGCCGGGTCCCGGGGACCCCGCCCATCAGGATGCCTGAGCCGCCCTGGGCCTGGGTCAGGTGGTAGGCCCCGGCCATCGGGGCGATCCGGCCGGCGACCTGGCTCATCGGGGCCAGCAGCGGCAGGGCCCTGCCGCGCGTGACGGTCTCGTAGGCGATCGCCGTGACGCCGGAGTCCAGCACCGCCCGGGAGAGCGCCATGTCCGCCGCGAGGTGCAGGTAGGTGAAGAGGACCTGGCCGCGGCGCATCAGCTGCAACTCGCCGTCCACCGGCTCCTTGACCTTGAGCAGGAGCCCGGCCTGGTCCCAGACCTCCTCGGCGCTCTCGGCCAGTCGTGCGCCGGCGTCGGCGTACTGGGCGTCCGTGATGCCGGAGCCGATCCCGGCACCGGACTGGACCAGCACATCGTGGCCGTGGAGGACGAGCTCGGAGACGCCGCCGGGGGTGAGGCCGACGCGGAACTCATTGTTCTTGATCTCTGTGGGAACGCCGATGAGCATGCACCGACGCTACCGCCACCGGGTCGTCCGCGGGAGGGCTGGCGGCGGGCAGGTCCTGATCAGCGAGGGGGCGGGCGCATACTGAGGGAGTGGACTACCAGATCATCACGACCGTCATCGCCGGACTGCTGCTCGCGGTGGCCGTGCTGGGCACGGTCTTCCCCATCCTGCCCGGTTCCGTCCTGACCATCATCACGCTCATCGCCTGGGCCTGGATCCTGGGCTCGCCCGCGGCGTGGACCGCCGCGATCGTCGGGGCCGGCCTGGCCGTGGCCGGGATGAGCGCCTCGGCGGTGCTGACCGGCCGGAAGATGCGGCGCGAACAGATCCCGCACGGCCCGATCCTCGTGGGCGTGGTCTGCGGGATCGTCGGCATGTTCGTGATCCCGGTGGTGGGCCTGTTCGTCGGTTTCGCCGCGGGCCTGCTCGTGGCCGAACTGGTCCGCCGCCGTGACCTGAGGTTGGCCGTCCGCTCCTCGTGGGAGGCCCTGAAGTCGATGGGCCTGGGCATCCTCGTCGAGTTCACCTGTGCGTCCCTGGCGGCCTCGTCCTTCGCCATCGGCACGATCGTGCACTTTGCGAACCGCTGACGCGACCCCTGACGCAACCCCCCAGACGCAACCCCCTGACGCGACCCCCTGACACCGACCGACCCGCTGACACGCACCCGACGACCGGAGGGAACCATGGGCATCTACGACATCCAGCTGGAGCAGACCGGCGCCACCACGGACTGGACGCTGCTCGTGCTGTGCGCCGTGGCCGGCGTGCTCGGGCTGGTCGCCGCCGTCGTGGTGATCCCCCAGCTGGTCACCGCCGTGCGCCGGGAACGGCCCGGCGGCGCAGGCGGCCGTGCCGGGGAGGAGGGGTCCGGTGTCACCGGTGGGGGAGGGCCGGAGACCCGCCCGGATCGCGCCGCGGCGAGCAACCGGGTGGGCCTGGCGATGGCAGCACTGCTGTCCGCGATGCTCGTGGTCGGCGGGATCATCGGGTCGGTGGTGGCGCTGACGGCCACGGGCCTGCACCACGCCTCCGGGCACGTGGAGGCCACCGGCGTGGTGGACGGGCAGCGCTGGCTGAAGATCGCCGAGCTGCCCTTCGCGGTGGCCTGGGACGGGGCCGAACCGGTGGAGGGCGAACGCGTGGGGGCGGCCTGCACCGAGGGTTCGCCCGTGGCCGGGCTGGAGTGGACGTGCGCCCCGCCCGGGCGCTGACCCGCCGCCGGACCGGCGGGGGATCAGGCCGGGGTGACCGGTGACGGCGGGGCGCCGTGGTGCCCTGACATCGGCTGACATAGGCTGTCGCGCATGGTCGTGCGCAGTGGTTTCCCCATCCTGAAGACCGATGACCTGCCCCGTCTGGTCAGGTTCTACCGGGATGCCTTCGACGCCGTGCGGACCTACGGCTTCCCCGCTCCGGACGACGAGTCGCGGGACGTGTTCGTCGTGCTGCGGATGGGCGGGGCCTTCCTGGCGATCGGCCGGGAGCTGGACATCGGCGGCAACGACTCCCGGGCGGCCCTGTGGTTCTACGTGGACGACATCGACGAGGTCACCCGCCGGGCCCATGCCGCCGGCGCCACCATCGTCGCGCCCCCGCAGGAGATGCCCTGGGGGGAACGCGTGGCCCAGGTGCGCGACCCGGACGGGTTCCTGGTGTACCTGGGCGTCCGGGCCACCGACGAGGCCGCGGACGCGTCGTAGGGCACGATTCCGCGGGCCGGGCGGGAACGACGACGGGACGCCACCCACGCAAGGTGACGCCCCGTCGTCGTGGGCCGGATGGTCCCCGGGCCCCGCAGTGCCCCGGTCAGATGACCGGGCGGCCCTCCTTCTTGGCCTGGGACACGTCGCGGAAGAAGCCGCGCGCGATGAGGAAGAGGATGACGGCCACGATGACGGGCCACATCAGGACGTAGAGGGTCAGTCCGATGGTCATGTGAGTCCTTTCAGGGGACGGGGAGTTGCGATGGGTCCGGGGTCGCGGCGGGGTCAGTCCCGCCGGCTGCCCGGAGCGGTGTCACCGGCGGTCCCGGCACCACCGGCGGATGCGCCGCGGGTGGCCAGTTCGGGCTCGTCGGCACCCTGGGCGGGGGCCGGGTGCTCGGGGTCGAACTCGCCGGTGATGTCCTTGATGACGTCGAAGTCGAAGTCCTGCTTCGAACGGAAGGACATGAGGTAGCAGACCAGGAACGAGACCGCGTAGGCGACCAGCGAGGCCGAGAGCACCGTGTAGTCACGCAGGAAGAAGAACGTGAACGGAGCGGCGACCACGGTGGCCACCCCGCCGATGATCACGGCGGGCTTCAGTCCGAAGAAGCCGAAGGACATGATGCCCAGCACCACGCCGATGCCGATCGTCGCCAGCAGTTCCACGCCGAAGCCGAGGGCGCCGGTGAACGGGATCCACTCGAAGCGCACCGGCAGGAAGGCCACGAGGGCCGCCAGGACGCTGACGCTGAAGGCCGCGTTGGTGACCTTGGGCCAGTAGAACGAGGCGATCACCGGGAACACGAGGCAGCCCCAGAGCGCGCCGACGAACACCAACAGGTCCAGGATGTTGAACTGCGCGGTGGCGAAGTACAACGCGGCGGCGGTGGCGATGATCATGCTGACGCGGCCGACGAGCAGCATCGTCTTCGGCTTGACTTTGTCCTTGCCGACCGACTGGCCGTACATGTCCGACATTACGATGGAGGACAGCGCGGCGAGGTCCGAGTCGGCCGTGGAGGACAGGGCGCCGATGATCATCAGGAACGCCAGGGCCAGCAGGACCGGGCCGAGGTAGGTGCCGGCCATCTGCGGGATCAGGTTGTTGACGTCCCCGTTCATGGGCTCGACGCCCAGGTACAGGGCCATCACGCCGAGCATGCCGATGCCGATCACGGCGCCGCCGTAGCCGATGGTGGCGGTGACGAACGTGGGCTTGATGAGGTCCTCGCGCACGGAGAACAGGCGCTGGGCGATGGTCTGGTTGCCGATGGCGTAGGCCAGCACCGCGGCGATGTAGGGGGCGCCCTGGTTCATGAAGGCGTCCGAGGAGAAGAAGCTGCCCTGCTCCGGGGTCACGGTGCCCGCGGCGACGCCGGCCTCGAACATGCCGGGCCCGCCGGCCACGAAGAAGATCACCGGGATGATCACGACGGCGGCGCCCAGCATGAACATCACCTGGGCGAAGTCGGTGAGCACGGAGGCGCGGAACCCGGACCACAGGGTGTACATCAGCACGCCCCCGGCCACGATGACGATGCCCGCCCCGAAGCTGAGCGGGGACAGCATGGAGATCAGCGCGCCGCCGGCGATGAAGTTGGAGGTCAGGGAGATGAGGGAGCCCAGGACGTTGGAGCCGGCCAGCATCAGCTGGGAGGAGCGGCCGTGCCGGGCGTACATGACCTCGGCGAGCGTGTGGGCCTTCGGGGCGACCTTGCGGATGCGCTTGCCGAACGGGTAGATGAACAGGATCATCAGGGCTCCCCAGAGCCCGTAGTGGATGGGGCCGGCGACGCCGTAGGTGTACCCCGCGGTGGCGGAGGCGTACATCGAGGAGGCCCAGATCCAGGTGGCGGTCATCGATGCCGCCGAGATGCCGAATCCGATGTTGCCGCCGGCGGTCATGTACCCGTCGGCGTTCTCGTTCTTCTGGCTGATCCTCACCGACATCCACATGGTTCCGCCGTAGAAGAGGATCAGCAGCAGGACCACTGCCATGATTCCCAGTTGGTTGAATTCCTGTACGGGTGGCATCCCGTCCCTTTCTGTCGGCGACAATGACAGCGCTCCGACGACGCCTCCCTGAGCTGGCGGCGTCCCCTCTCGGATCGCACGCGTCAGTCCTCGCGGACCGGCGCGACCGGCCTGCAAGGACCGGTCCGGCTGGCCCTTGGGGGCCGCCTCCGGCGGGAGCCACGGAGCGGGTCTGCATGCGCCGAGGAGTACCTCAGGGGTACCTCGGGCACGCACCCTTGGGGGCTCGCACTCACCGGATCCGGTGCTCGACCGGACGCTGTAGCTTCTCATGTTTGCATCAGCAACTTCAAACCGGTTGACAAGCGGGTGCGTAACACTCCATGTCAGATGCCCTTTGTGCGCCGTTCACAAAGGGTGGCCACCCGGCCCTCCGGGTGATTTGGGCGCTAGCGGGCCGGTCGTCGTATGATGGTGGAGCGCGTTTCGGCCGATGCCGGCGCCGCGGGGCCTTAGCTCAGTTGGTAGAGCGTTTCGTTCGCAATGAAAAGGTCAGGGGTTCGACTCCCCTAGGCTCCACCAGACAGTTCACGACAGGGAACCGGTTCGCCGCCAGGCGGGCCGGTTCCCTGCGTTTCCGGCCCCTGTCCCGACGGCTGCCCGGAGCCGGTGCACCGCCGTGGCCGCAGGCACCGCCGCGCGGTTCCACTACGGTGGAGCACGTGACCAGTCGAACTGACGCCGGCCTCCGCTCGTTCTGGGACCGCGCCCGCGCCGCCTCGCCCGCGCTGCCGGTCGGCTTGCCGCAGGCCTGGGCCTTCGGGGCCACCCCGGTGCACGCGGACGGACTGCTCGAGCTGGTGCTGGCCGGCACGAAGACCGGGACCGCCTCCTCGCTCTGGGACCACGAGGCCACCGGGGAACCCGTCCCGCAACCGGGTGAGCTGAGCATCATCCTCGACGGCGCGGGCCGGCCGCGCGCGGTCCTGGAGACCACGGAGGTGGTCATCGTCCCGTTCGACGAGGTCGACGAGGACCACGCCCGCTCCGAGGGGGAGGGCGACCGGACGCTGCGCGCCTGGCGTGCGATCCATGAGCGCTACTGGCGGGACCACTCCGAGAACCCTCGCGGCTTCGAGCCCACCATGCCGGTGGTCTGCGAACGGTTCCGGCTGCTGCACGCCGAACCGGCAGGCCGCGCGTCGTAGGGGCCGTTCGGCACGCGCCGGCCGCCCACCGGCCGACGGCCAGAGGCGGCGTCAGGCCGCGGCCGGGCCGGCGTACTCCCTCATGCCGGCCAGCTCCGCCATCCGCGCCAGCCCCGGCCCGAGGTGCGCGCGGAAGCGGGCGGCGGCCGCCTGCACGGCGGCTTCGCCCGCCCTCTCCGGCGGGATCCGGGTCGGGTTCAGGGTGGTGCGTTCCGACCACGCCTTGATGTCCGGTTCGCAGGCGAACGACGCGGCCGCGCGGCCTCCCAGGACCTGCATGCGGGCCCAGCTCCTCGGGGTGTCCGGCAGGGGCGAGGGCAGGCAGACGCTGTTCTTCTCCTCGTCGTCGTCGCGGGTGGCCTCGACGTAGCCGGTGATGGCCGCGCCGAAGCAGGGGAAGCCCGCGCGGACCGGCTGCAGGGTGATGGCATGGCGCTGCCAGATCGGCACCACGGGGGCGTACTTCAGCCCGGAGGCGGCGCAGTGCACCACGATGCTGTCCGCGGGCACCCGGACGTCCCCGGAGTCGAAGTGCAGGATCCCGGGGTCCACGTGCCGGAGATGACCGCGCCGCACGACGTCCTCGATGGTGCGCAACCGGTCCACCTCCCACTGCCCGATGGTCGGGGTCTTCGCCATGGTCGGGGTCACCGACTCGTCGATGCGCACCATCACGCCCGCGTCCTCGAGCCGCAGGAACAGGTCGTCGGGGGAGGACGCGGCGGCCCCCGCGGCCATGATGTCCCCGGCCGAGCGGTAGAAGACCACCGGGTCCGGCTGCAGGGCGGCGCGGTTGATCATCCAGGGTTCGCGGGACCGCACCCAGCAGATCGCGCCGGGGTCCACGTCGTTGCCCAGGAGCCACATGCACGCATCCGTCGCGGTCTTCCCGGACCCGACGACGACATACCGGCCGGGTGCCTCCGTCACCTTGACGAGGTCGTTGACCGGGATGACCCGGGCCCCGGCGCCGACCCCGAAGGTCGGCGGCGTGGTGGCCGGGATGTCGGGGCCGAGGTAATCGGTGGTGACGACGCGCGCGGTGTCCGCGACCTCGAACCGGCGGCCGGAGACCCGGGAGACGAACGTGTGGTCGCCGAGGTACTCGCAGCCCGGATGGAACTCCACCTTGCCGGAGTCGAGCATCCGCTGCAGGACGCGGACGTAGTAGGCGCAGATCTCCGGTGCGGTGGCCCGTTCGTGCAGCCCGGCCTCGGGGCCGCTGTCCTGGATGCGCCCCTCGCCGAGCCGGGTCGAGGCCACCCCGTAGAAGAGCGAGGCCTGGTGGAGCCGGACGAAGGGATAGGCGTCGAGCCAGTGCCCGCCGACACCGTGCCGTCGGTCCACCATGACCACGTGGACAGTGGCGTGGTCGATCAGGGCGTCAACGAAGGCCATCCCGCTGGCGCCTGCACCGACCACCAGGTAGTCGGCGGCAATCACAGCGCCCATGGGAAAATTCTCTGCCTCCGGGACAGACCGGTCAATGTGCGGGGAGCCCCCGCGCGTGTCGATCCGAACCGGTGCGCCCTGCTCCTCAGTCGGCTCCTCAGCCGGCCTTCGCGCGCTGGCCGCGCGGGTTGAACTAGCCGCGCTGGCCGCGCGGCGGGCCGGCGAACACCTGCGCGATCGGCAGCCACTGCCGCGCCGCGGGGCCCTCGGCGACCAGCGAGGTCTCCTGGTGGTCCCGGCGCTGGGCGACGACCAGGCAGAAGTCCTCGGCGCTCCCGGTGACGCGTCCGGTGGCGTCCTCCGGCCCCCAGGTCCAGGCCTCCCCGGAGGGCGCGGTGAGCTCGATGCGGAACTCGCCGACGGGCGGTTCCAGGCCATTGATGCGGAAGGCGAAGTCGCGGGTGCGCACGCCGAGGTGGCAGACGTCCCGGAGCCGGTCGGTCGGCACGCGCCGCACCCCCAGGGCGTCGGCGACGTCCTGGCCGTGGGCCCACGTCTCCATCAGCCGGGCGGTCGCCATGGACCGCGGCCGCATGGGCGGGCCGAACCACGGCACCGTCGAGGCGGGATCGACCGCGTCCAGGGCATCGGCGACGCGCCTGCGCCCCTCACGCCAGTCGGCCAGCAACCGGGCCCGGTCCCGTGCGGCACGCTCGCTTGCCGACTCGTTGACGTGGTCGAAATTGCCCTTCACGGCTGCAGCGTGGTCGGCGAAGGCGCCGGGGTCGGTCAGGGCCAGGAGTGACATCTCGTCGGTCCAGGCCAGGTGCCCGATCTGGTGGGCGATGGTCCAGCCGGCGGCGGGCGTGTCCCGGCGCCAACCGGCCTCGTCCAGCTCGGCTACCAGGGTGTCGAGGTCCTCGGCTTCTGCGCGGAACGCCGCGGCGATAGACGTCATGTCCGCATCGTCGCACGGACGGCACCGTACCCGGCGTGCGTACGCTGGTGTGACGTGCACCATGGGACCCGGCCTCGCCCCGTTCCACCGACCTCCGTTCCACCTGCTCCCGTTCCACTGGCTCCACCGGCCCCGGGCCGCTTCGCCCTCGCCGCCGACCGCCCGACCCTCCGACGAAGGAATCCCATGACCGACTCCACGCACCGCACCCTGTCCGGCCGCACGATCCTCATGTCCGGAGGCAGCCGGGGCATCGGCCTGGCCATCGCGGTGCGCGCGGCCCAGGACGGGGCCAACGTTGCCCTGCTGGCCAAGACCGAGAGGCCGCACCCCAAGCTCGAGGGCACCATCCACACGGCGGCGGCGGCCATCGAGGCGGCCGGCGGGCAGGCACTGCCGATCGTCGGCGATGTCCGGGACGAGGCCTCGGTGACGCAGGCCGTGGCCCGCACCGTGGAACGCTTCGGCGGGATCGACGTCGTGGTGAACAACGCCAGCGCCATCGACCTGTCGAAGACCCCGGACCTGCCGATGAAGAGGTACGACCTGATGCAGGACATCAACACCCGCGGCTCGTTCCTGCTGGCGAAGACCGCGCAGCCGCACCTGGGCCGGTCCGGGGCAGCCCACATCCTCACGCTGAGCCCCCCGCTGAACCTGAACCCGCAGTGGGCCGGCCGGCACCTGGGGTACACGATCGCCAAGTACGGGATGTCCCTGGTGACCCTGGGCCTGGCCGAGGAACTCAGGGGCCAGGGGATTGCCGCCAACAGCCTCTGGCCGCGTACGACGATCGCCACCGCCGCGGTGCGCAACCTGCTCGGGGGCGAGGAGGTGGTGGCCCGCAGCCGGATCCCGGAGATCATGGCCGACGCCGCGCACGAGATCCTCACCCGGGACCCGCGCGAGTGCACGGGCCACTTCTTCATCGACGACGAGGTGCTCGCTGAGGCCGGGGTCACCGACCTCTCCCGCTACGGCGGCCCGGAGCAGACCCTCGAGCGGGACATCTTCCTGGACGAGTGACGGTGACGTCCGGGCGACCCGCCGGCCGGATGAGCGCCGCGGATAATGGCCGGATGGAGCCGTGGGAGATGCGTGAGTGGTACGCCGAGTACCTCGAGGCGTGCAACCGGCACGACCTCGAGGCCATCCGGTCGTTCATCGACCCCTCGGTGCGGCGTGCGCACCTGCCGGGCGGCGCCGATGCGTGGGTGGACGACGTGGCCGACCTCTTCCAGGCCTTTCCCGACTGGCGGTGGCGCCGCATCCAGCTCATCGTGGAGGAGGACCGCCTCGCCGTGCACCTGCGGGGGAGCGGTACGCACCGGGGTGCGTTCCGGGGCATCGCCCCGACGCGACGGCACGCCAACGTCGCCGAGTTCGCGATGTACCGCGTCGCGGACGGTCGGATCGCGGAGTACTCCGGGGTGGTCGACACGATGGAGCTGCTGACCCAGCTCGGCAGGACAGCGCCGTAACCGGTCGCTCCGCGGACGCGGCCCGAGGCGGTGCCGGCGCCGGGACCGGGTGGGTCAGCTCCGCGCCGTCTCGGTCTCCACGCGCTCCCCGGCCAGCAGTTCCATGGCCTGTTCCCGCAGGTCGACCTTGCGGACCTTGCCGGTGACGGTCATGGGGAACTCGTCGATCACCTTCACGTAGCGCGGGATCTTGTAGTGCGCGATCCGGCCCGAGCAGTACTCGCGCAGGGACTCCGCCGTGGGGGCTGCTGCCCCCTCGCGGATGCGGATCCAGGCGATGAGCTCCTCGCCGTACTTCTCGTCCGGCACGCCCACCACCTGCGCGTCGATGATGTCCGGGTGCGTGTAGAGGAACTCCTCGATCTCGCGCGGGTAGATGTTCTCCCCGCCGCGGATCACCATGTCCTTGATCCGGCCGGTGATCCGCACGTATCCCTCCTCATCCATCACGCCGAGATCCCCGGTGTGCATCCAGCCCTCGGCGTCGATCGCCTCGGCGGTCCGCTCGGGGTCGTTCCAGTACCCCTTCATCACGGCGTAGCCCTGGGTCTGCAGTTCCCCGGCCTGGCCGCGGGGCACGACCTCGCCCGTGGCCGGGTCCACGACCCGGATCCTCAGGTGGGCGCCCACCCGCCCGACGGTGCTGACGCGCCGCTCCAGGCTGTCCGACGTCGAGCTCTGGATCGAGACCGGCGAGGTCTCCGTCATGCCGTAGCAGATGGTCACGTCCGTCATGTTCATCTGCTCGATCACCTGGCGCATCACCGACTCCGGGCACGGCGAACCCGCCATGACACCGGTGCGCAGGCTGGAGAGGTCGTAGGACTCGAAGTCCGGCAGCCCCAGTTCGGCGATGAACATGGTCGGCACCCCGTACAGGGACGTGCACTTCTCGGTGGCCACGGCGTGCAGGGTCGCGGCGGGGTCGAAGCCGGGGGCGGGGATGACCATGGCCGCCCCGTGGGTGGTGGCCGCCAGGTTGCCGATGACCATCCCGAAGCAGTGGTAGAAGGGCACGGGGATGCAGATGCGGTCGGCCTCGGTGTACTCCACGCGCTCGCCGTCGAAGTACCCGTTGTTGAGGATGTTCCGGTGCGTGAGCGTCGCGCCCTTGGGGAACCCGGTGGTGCCGGAGGTGTACTGGATGTTGATCGGGTCGTCCGGGCTGAGGCCCGCCGCGACCTGCGCCAGCCGGTTCTCATCCGCGGCGGCACCGGCCAGGCCCCCCCACTCCGGGGTGCCGAGGATGACCACGTCCCGGAGCTCGGGGCAGTCGTCCCGGACGTCGGCCAGCATCCGCTCGTAGTTGGAGGTCTTGAAGGAGGATGCCGCGATCACCGTGCGGATGCCCGACGTCGTCAGCGCGTACTGCAGCTCGTCGCGCCGGTAGGCCGGGTTGATGTTGACCAGGATTGCGCCGATCTGCGCCGTGGCGTACTGCACCAGCGTCCACTCGGCCACGTTCGGCGCCCAGATCCCCACGCGGTCCCCGGTCCGGATCCCGGCCTCCAGCAGCCCGGTGGCCAGGCGCGCGACGTCGGCCGCGAACTCCGCGTAGCTCCAGCGCCGGCCGGTCTGGACCTCCACGAGCGCGTCGCGCTCGCCGAACCGCTCGACGGTGCGCGCCAGGTTCTGCCCGATGGTCTCCTCCAGCAGGGGGGTGTCGGTCGGGCCCTGGTCCTGAGAGGGTGCGGCGGTCGGCTGAGTGGTCATGGACGATCTCCTGGCGTTGCGGTGAGCTGCATCACAGTGGTGCGACGTCGGCCAGTTTAGTTACTGACCGCTAACCGGTCTAGACCCCGCCGATTCAGACCCGCCGGTCAGGCGCCCAGGACAGGACCGCAGGACAGGACCGCAGGACAGGGTGAGCCGGGGCGGGGAAGATGGATCCATGACCCCCGAACCCGTGGACGTGCTGATCATCGGCGCCGGACTCTCCGGCGTCAACGCCGCCTACCGGATCCGCGAGGCCTGCCCCGAGCTGTCCGTCCGGGTCCTCGAGGCGCGCGGGGAGACCGGCGGCACCTGGGACCTGTTCCGCTACCCGGGCGTGCGCTCGGACTCGGACGTGTACACGCTGACCTTCCCCTTCCACCCATGGACCGGCCGGGACACGATCGCCAGCGGTGAGCAGATCCGGCAGTACCTGCAGCAGGTCGTCCAGGACACGGGGCTGCGCGAGCACATCCAGCTGGACACCCGGGTCACCAGCGCGGACTTCTGCACCGACGAGGCCCGCTGGCACGTCCGTGCGGTGCGCGCCGGGCCGGCCGGTGGACGGCAGAGCGGTACACGGCCCGCTTCCTGGTCGCCTGCACGGGCTACTACGACGCCGAACACCCCCACGATCCCGGTTTCGACGGGGTCGAGGACTTCACCGGCACCGTCGTGCACCCGCAGCACTGGCCGCAGGACCTCGAACTCGCCGGCCGCCGGATCGCGGTCATCGGCTCCGGGGCCACCGCCGTGTCCCTGGTGCCCGCGCTCGTCGAGGCCGGTGCGCAGGTGGCCATGGTCCAGCGCACGCCCGGTTACGTGCTGGGCCTGCCGCGCCGGGACCCGCTGGCGGGCCTGGCCCGTCGGCTCCTGCCCCCGACGGCGGCGCACCGGGTGATGCGCGCGAGGAACGCCGCGATGCAGTGGGGCTTCTACCGCGCCTGCCGCCGGGCCCCTCGACTGATGCGCTCCGTGCTGAGGCGTCGCGCCGTCGCGGCCACCGGGTCCGAGGCCCTCGTCGACGAGCACTTCACCCCGCCCTACGACCCCTGGGAACAGCGTCTGTGCGTGGCCCCGCACGGGGACCTGTACGCGGCCATCCGGGCCGGGCGGGCCGGCGTCGTGACCGGTGAGGTCGAGCGCTTCGTACCCGAGGGGGTGAGGCTGGCCGACGGCCGGATCGTGGAGGCCGATGTCGTGGTCACCGCGACGGGGCTGCGGGTGCTGTTGCTGGGCGGGATCGAGGCGTCGGTGGACGGGGTGGGCATTGACCCGGCCGCGTCCTACGCCTACTACGGGGCGATGCTCAGCGGCGTGCCGAACCTGACGTTCTGCATCGGCTACGTCAACCAGTCCTGGACCCTGCGCTCGGACCTGACCGCCCGGTTCACCGCGCGCGTGCTGCGCCGGCTCGTGGACCGCGGACTGGACTCGGTGGTCCCGGAGGTGCCGGACGGCATTGGCCCCGGCCACCCGTTGATGGCGGACCTCCGCTCCGGGTACCTCGTCCGCGCGGCACACCTGATGCCCCGCGCCACCGACCGGTATCCCTGGGCGATGGCGCAGGACGTGGTCCGTGACGGCTGGGCCACCGGCCACGCCGACCTGGAGGTGGGGCTGTGCTGGAGCCGGACGGCCCGGGCCTCCCAACCCACTCAGGACGGGGCGGGACAGGACGGAGCGGGGCAAGGCGGGGCTGCCCAGGACGAGACTGTGCAGGACGGGGTCGTTCAGGACGGGGCGAGGCGGTCCAGGTGAGCAAGCCGGTCCTCGGCGCGGTCGAGGCGTTGGGGCACCTCGAGGTCCCACCACGCGTCACCGCGCTCACCGAGGCCCTCCTTGGCCAATTGGACCCGGTCCCGGGCGGCCCGCTTCGCGCTCTCGTCCCCGGCCGTGCGCACCGCCGAGCGCGCCCTGCCCAGGTGCGAGCGCAGGCGGGCGGCGGTCTCCTCGGGCAGCTCGGGGTCGGTGGCGCGCCACTTGCGGCCGTCCACCACGATGTACCGGCCGTCCTCGGTGCGCTCCATGATCGAAGCCTACGCGCGGACCACCGGGGCCGAACGGGCCGGGCGCACGGGGGAGGGCAACCTGGCGGGGGATCTCGCACTCCAGGCGGCCTGGTGGGAGGATGCGGAGGAACCATGACCAGAGAACCGGAGACGCTCATCGTGCCGGACGCCGCCGCCTGGCGGGCCTGGCTGGACGAGCACGAGTCGGAAGCGGACGGGGTCTGGCTGCTGCTGGCCAAGAAGGGGACCACCGCGCCGACGTCCCTGACCTATGCGCAGGCCCTCGACGAGGCACTGTGCAGCGGTTGGATCGATGGGCAGGCGAAGTCTGTCGACGCGCAGACCTACCGGCAGCGGTTCACCCCTCGGCGCAAGGCCTCGCTCTGGTCGCAGCGCAACATCGGCAAGGTGCAGGCGCTCACCGAGGCGGGCCGGATGCGACCACGCGGCCAGGCCGAGATCGAACGCGCCAGGGCCGACGGCCGGTGGGAGCGTGCCTATGCCGGCCCGGCGACCGCCGAGATGCCCGAGGACCTAGCCGTAGCCCTGGAGGAGTCGCCGCGGGCCGCGGAGACCTTTGCCACCCTGAACGGCCAGAACAGGTACGCGGTCCTGCACCGGGTCCTCACCGCGCCGAGCCCGGCCAGCCGGGCCAACAGGGTGGCGAAGCTGATCGGCATGCTGGAGCGCGGCGATACGCCGTATCCGCAACCGGGTTGATGCCTTGCCAGGGGGAGAGGATGGGGCGCCCCGTCTTCAGACGGTGATTCATTCCAGGATGGACATTTCCCCGGGTCCTCCCGGCCTGATGCGTCCATCCTGCGATGATTCCTGGTCGGCGCGATGGGTTCGGGCGGTGAGATCCGTCGAGATCCGCCGCGGTCTGCCAGTGTCGGGTTCCCGGTGGGGAGCGCCGACCCGGTCTGACATCATGAGATGGATGAGCACTCTCGACTTCGCCCGGGTGGCGTGATGAACCAGGTTTCCGACCCGTCGCCGGCGGCGGCCTCGCGCTTGACCTTCTGTGGGCTCTCCATCGCCTACGACCACCGGGTGCTCGAGCCCAGGCCGTGGACCGAGGCGCAGTCGCAGTGGGCGGCCGAACTGCTCCCCGACGCTCCCGCCGGTCCGGTGCTGGAACTGTGCGCCGGCGTCGGGCACATCGGACTGGGCGCCGTGCGCGAGGGCGACCGCGACCTGGTCATGGTCGACGTCAACCCGGTGGCCCGGGAGTTCGCGGTGGCGAATGCGGCCGCCAACGGGCTGGGTTCCCGCGTCGAGTTCCGGCTGGCCCGGATCGATGAGGCGCTCGGTGAGGACGAAC
>ENA-UOUJ01001127-UOUJ01001127.1-activated-sludge-metagenome-genome-assembly--contig:-NODE-1127-length-14922-cov-4.469765_pt1 | contig 14922 bp, 15 predicted proteins | sample MGYA00249839_ERZ747224 | MGnify/ENA primary metagenome ERZ747224 (study PRJEB28782, sample SAMN03220277) | activated sludge metagenome | biome: wastewater; feature: sewage sludge; material...
TCGGCCAGCGACTGGTTCTGGCACATCACGCAGCGCAGCTCGACGACCAGGTCGTGGAAGCGACGCGCCTCGGCCTCGTCCTGGAACTCCAGCGGCGTGGCATCGCGCGTGGCCTGGGCCTGCGCCGGCGCGGCAAGGGCCAGCGTGGCCAGCGCCAGCAGCAGCCCTGTCAGCAGCGCCTGCAGCAGGCGCGCGCTCACTTCGCCACCCCGAGGCGGTCGAGCACCGGTCCGAGGCTGTCGGCGATCACGGTGTCGTCGACCGGCCCGACGTGCTTCCAGCGCACGATGCCGTCGCCGTCGACCAGGAAGGTCTCGGGCGCGGCGTAGATGCCCCAGTCGATCGCCTTGCGGCCTTCGTAGTCGACCAGCACCAGCCAGTAGGGATTGCCGAACTGCTCCAGCCAGCGCATCGCGTCGGCGTGCTCGTCCTTCCAGTTGTAGCCGACCACGCGCACGCGCCTGGTTTCGGCGAAGCGGGTGATCACCGGGTGCTCGACCTGGCAGCCGGGGCACCAGCTGCCCCAGACGTTGAGCAGGTAGGGCTGGCCGCGCAGCTCCTGCGAGGACAGCAGGCGGCCGGGTTCGTGCAGCAGCGGCAGCTCGAACTCCGGCGCCGGCTTGCCGATCAGCGGCGAGGGCAGGGACTCGCGATCGGCGCGGTCGGACACGACCACGCCGTACAGCAGCAGCGCGACCACGGCGACGAACACGGTGCCGATCACGATCGCGGCCGCGGCCGGGCTGCTTCTCTGGGGCTGGCGCGCTCATGTCCGCTCCTTCGGGATGCGGCGGAAGCGGCGATCAGTGGCGGTGACGAAGCCGCCCAGGGCCATCAGCAGGGCGCCGGCCCAGATCCAGCGCACGAACGGCTTGACCTGCAGGCGTACCGCCCAGGCGCCGTCGCCCAGCGGCTCACCCAGGGCGACGAAGACGTCGGCGAACAGGCCGCCGTGGATGCCGGCGTCGGTCATCACCTGGCCGCCGCTGGCGTAGGCGCGCTTCTCCGGGTGCAGCAGTTCCAGCGGCTTGCCGTTGCGGAAGGTCTGCACCAGGCCGCGGTCGGCGAGATAGTTCGGACCCTGCACGCGCTCGACGCCGTCGAAGCGGAACTCGTAGCGGCCGATGGTGTCGCTGTCGCCCGGGTGCATCGGGATTTCACGCTGCACGTTCTGCGCCTCGACCAGCAGCGCGCCGGCGACGAACACGGCGACGCCCATGTGCGCCAGCACCATGCCCAGCATCTCCGGCGTGAAGGCGCGGCCATTGGCGCGGAGCCGGCTCCACACGAAGCGCAGCGTGCCGAAGCAGACCCAGGTCGCGGCGAAGACGCCGGCGGCGCTCTTCAGCGGCCCCTGCGGCGCCATGAAGTAGCCGATCACGCCGAGTACCAGCGCCAGCCCGAGCCACGGCGCCAGCATCGCCATCACCCTCGAGGCCTGGTCCTGCTGCCAGCGCGTGAGCGGGCCGAAGGGAATCAGGAACACCAGTGGCGCCATCAGCACGATGAACAGCGTGCCGAAGTAGGGCGGGCCGACCGAGACCTTGCCCAGGTCGAGCGCATCGGCCAGCAGCGGGTACAGCGTGCCCAGCAGCACCATCGCGCAGGCCGAGGCCAGCAGCAGGTTGTTGACCAGCAGCAGGGTCTCGCGCGAGACCGGGGCGAAGGCGCGGCCTTCCGGGAATTTGGGCGCGCGCAGCACGTACAGCACCAGCGCACCGCCGATCACCGCGGCCAGGAAGACCAGGATGAACAGCCCGCGCGCCGGATCCGCGGCGAAGGAGTGCACGCTGGTCAGCACGCCTGAACGCACCAGGAAGGCGCCCTGCAGCGACAGCGAGAACGCCGCGATCGCCAGCAGCACCGTCCAGCCGGCGAAGCTGCCGCGCTTCTCGGTGACCGCCTGCGAGTGGATCAGCGCGGTGCCCGCCAGCCAGGGCATGAAGCTCGCGTTCTCGACCGGGTCCCAGAACCACCAGCCGCCCCAGCCCAGCTCGTAGTAGGCCCACCACGAGCCGAGCATGATGCCGAGCGTCAGGAACGCCCAGGCGACGTTGGTCCAGGGCCGCGACCAGCGCAGCCAGCGCGCGTCGAGTTCGCCTTCGAGCAGCGCCGCGATCGCGAACGCGAACGGCACCACGAAGCCGATGTAGCCGATGTACAGCAGCGGCGGATGGATGATCATCCCCGGGTCCTGCAGCAGCGGGTTGAGGTCGTGGCCTTCGAGCGCGGCCGGCAGCAGGCGTTCGAACGGGTTCGAGGTGAAGATCATGAACGACAGGAAGCCGACCGCGACCAGGCCGATCACGCCCAGCGCGCGCGCGCGGAAGCGCCAGGGAATCCCGCCCGACAGCGCGGCCACCGCCGCGTTCCACACCGCCAGCATCAGCGCCCACAGCAGCAGCGAGCCTTCGTGTGCGCCCCAGACCGCGGTGTAGCGGTAGACCAGCGGCAGCAGCGAGTTGGAGTTGTCGGCCACGTACTTGACCGAGAAATCCTGCATCACGAAGGCCAGCGTGAGCGCGATGTAGGCGGCGAGCACCAGCACCAGCTGGGCGAGCGCCGCTGGACGCGTGACCGCGGCCAGTTCCTCGCGCCCGCGGGCGGCGCCGGCGAGGCCGGCCACGCCCTGCAGCACCGCGAACAGCAGCGCCAGCAGCAGCGCCGCCTGGCCGATCTCCGGCAGCACTAGCGCACGCCTTCTTCGGCCCGCGGCGCGGACATGTCGACGTTGTGCTTCTCGTGCGCCAGGCCCATCTTGTCCGCCACTTCCTTGGGCACGTAGGTTTCGTCGTGCTTGGCGAGCACATCGTCGGCGACGAAGGTGCCGTCGTCGCGCATGCGGCCGGTGGCGATCACCGACTGGTCCTCGCGGAACAGGTCGGGGAGGATGCCCGAGTACACCACCGGCATCAGCGCGTCGCCGTCGGTGACCATGAAGTGCGCCTCCATCGAGCCGGTCGGGCGTTCGAACGAGCCCTTGGCGACCATGCCGCCGAGGCGGAAGCGGGTTTCGCCGGAGGCGACGTCGGCGCCGGCGCGGCCGTCGAGGACTTCGGCCGGGGTGAACAGGTAGGCGACGTTGCGCTGCAGGGCCATGGTCACCAGCACCGCCACCAGGGAGGCGGCGACGACGACGGCGAGCACGAACCAGAGGCGCCTGCGGCGGGTGGGGTTCATCGACCAAGCTCCGTGGGAGTTTCGTTGCGGGTTGGGCGCGCGGCCTTGCGCGCGGCCAGCCGGCGCGCGGCGCGCAGCTCGCGCGCGATCGCCAGGCGCGGGACGACGTAGTCCCAGACCAGCATCAGGGCGAACACCGCGTAGGCGGCGATGACGTATTCGCGATAGCTCATGCCTTCGCCTCGGCGAGGCGGCGCACCCAGTCCTTGCCGGCCTCGCGGTGCAGGTTGTCGGCGCGTGCGCGCGTCAGCAGCGAGCCGGCGAACCAGAACTTGGTGCCGATCACCATCCAGATCAGCGGCGGCAGCATGCTCGCGTCCATCGAGGACTCGCCGAACACGCGGATGGTCTGGCCCTGGTGCAGCGAGTTCCACCACACCACCGAGTAGCGGATGATCGGCAGCATCACCACCCCGACCAGGGCCAGCAGGCCGGCGGCGCGCGCGGCGGTGCGGCGATCGTCGATGGCGTGGTACAGGCCGATCACGCCCAGGTACAGGAACAGCAGCACCAGCTGGCTGGTCAGGCGCGGGTCCCAGTCCCACCAGGTGCCCCACATCGGCTTGCCCCAGATCGAGCCGGTGGCCAGGGTGACGAAGGTGAAGGCGGCGCCGATCGGCGCGCAGGCCATGGCCAGGATCTCGCAGAGCTTGATCCGCCAGACCAGCGCGATCGCCGAGTACAGCGCCATCAGGCCGAACACCATCAGGCTCATCCAGGCCGCCGGCACGTGGATGTAGAGGATGCGGAAGCTGTCGCCCTGCTGGTAGTCGGCGGGCACCTGGAACAGCGCGCCGTAGGCGCCCCAGGCCATGATCAGCAGGCCCAGCCCATAGCCCCACGGTGCCCAGCGGGCCGCGAACCGGTCGAAGTAGGGCGGTGAGCCGAGCTGGTGGAACCAGCGGATCACCGGGTTCATGTCGGACATCTGTTCTTCGCTGGCAGGAGGTGGGCTGGCCGCGGCTGGGCCGCTCCAGACCCTGGCGGCCGCCGTCGGCGACCGTCAGTACATTCTTTCAGGTTTGGCCCCCCGGGCCAAGCGCGCGGGATGGCTTGCGACGGCCATCCCGCGGGAGTTTCGACCTGGAGCGCTTACGGCTTCAGGGTGATCGTGCCCTTCATCAGCGCTGCGTGGCCGGGGAAGGAGCAGAAGAACGAGTACGGGCCGCCGCTGAGCTTGGCCACCGGGAAGGTCACCGAGGTGCTCTCGCCGCCGCCGATCATCGGCGAATGGGCGATGACGCGCGCGTCGTCGGGCTTGACGTAGTTGTTGGGCAGGCCGGCCTTGATGCCGTCGGTGTCGACGCCCTTCATGTCCGAGGTCGCGGCGATGACGACGTTGTGGCCCATCGCGGCCTTGGGCAGCTTGCCGGTGTGCTTGAGGTTGATGGTGAAGTCCTTGCAGGCCTTGCTGACGTCGATGTTGGCGAGGTTGAACTTCATCTGGTCGTTGCCTTCGATGTCGACCGAGCAGGTGGCCGCCATGGCGGCGGGGGCGCCCAGCATCAGGATCGAGGCAAGGAGGAGCTTGCGAAGCATGGTGTGTCTCCGGAAGGAAAGTGTAACCGCGAGTACAGTTTATCCCCGCAAGCGCAACGCCGGCTGACCGGGGTCAGCGCGGCAGCGAGGACAGCCAAGCGGCGAGGGCCTCGACGCTGGCCGGGTCGAGGTGCTTCGCGGCCCCGATCATCACGAAGTCGGTGGACAGGCTGGTGTGCTTGCCGCCCTGGTACTCGGCGATCCGCGTCATCAGGTAGGCGTCGCGCTGGCCGCGCAGGGCCGGGTAGGCGGCGTAGGGCGTGAAGCCGGCGCGGTCGACCTTGCCGGCCTGGGGATGGCCAAGCGCGTCCCCGCCGTGGCAGGCCTGGCAGGGGGGAATGCCTGCCGCGGGGTCGCCATGCAGGTAGAGCTGCTCGCCGCGCGCCAGCAGTGCCGGGTCGCGCGGTTCTTCGGCCTCGGCGGGCTCCTCGCCCGGCGCAGGCGGCGCACCGGCATAGGGCAGGCTGGCGTAGTACTGCGCGAGGTCGCGCATGTCCTGGTCGTTGAGTTCCTCCAGCGCCACGGCCATCACCGTGCCGCCGAAGCCGGCGTCCTTGAACTTCACCATCTGCCAGTACATGTAGTCGGCGCTCTGCCCGGCGATGTCCGGGTAGATCGGCACGATCGAGATGCCGTCGTCGCCATGGCAGGCGCTGCACAGCTCGGTGCGGGTCTTGCCGCGCACGGGGTCGCCGCCGACCGGGGGAGCGCGGCGGAGGTCGAAGTAGTGCCTGCCTCCGGCCGCCTTGGCGTCCGTGGCGGACGTCCCTTCGGCGGGTGCTTCCTGGGCCGCGGTCGCGGCGACGACACCCAGCAGGGCCGTGGCGGCGAACGCCAGCAGGCCGACCTTCATGCGTGCGCTCACAGCCGCACCTCCAGCATCATGCCGACCATGTTGACCGAATAGCTCGACGGGCCGGCGTCGAGGTACACGCGGTTCGAGGTCACCAGTCCGCTCTCGAATCCGAAGTAGTGCCAGTCGGCGAGCCGCGCCGTTTCATAGGTGTCGAACAGGCGCAGGTCGATGCGACGGGTGATCGGGAACGTCCAGGACACGTTGAAGCTGTTGACCCGGTGCGTCATCGGCGAGAAGCCGTTGCCCGCGGCGGCGGCCAGCGCCGGATAGGCCAGGGCGGCGGGCGAGTTGAAGCGGTAGCCGGTTTCGCCGCGCGAATCGCTGTAGTTCCAGCCCAGTTCAAGATGGCTGCGGTCGAAGCGACGGCTGAAGTTGACGCCGGCGTAGTAGTTGCGCTGGTCGTCGTCGACCCACCAGCGGCCGGCGTCGACATAGGCATTGCCGCCGAGGTTGGGGTCGCTGCCGAAGCCCGCCATCTCGTTGATGTTGGCCATGCCCAGCTCGGAGCGGTCATAGCCGAGGAAGACGTTGGCGGTGGTGCGCTCGTCGCGCTGCCAGTCCCAGGACAGGCTGGCGCCGAGGCTGTCGTAGTCCTGGCGGCCGAAGTCGGCGTCGTAGTCGTTCCAGTCGCCGCGCACGGTGCCCGACAGGGTCTGGTTGGCCGGCAGCGCGAGGGTCGCGATCAGGGTCAGCTTGTGCTGCTTGCGGTCGCCGACGTCGTACTTGCGCAGCTGGGCGATGGTGTGCGGCGGCAGGTTGCCCGGGTCGATGAAGTCGGGCAGGTCGGTGGAGAAGGTGAAGTGGTAGGGATCGTAGTTGTAGTCGCTGCCGGAGCGGTCCAGGTAGGAGTAGTTGGCGCGCAGGGTCAGGTCGTCGATCGCGCGGCTGCTCCAGCTGAGCTTGAGCAGGGTGTCCTCCTGGCGCTCGACCTCGCGGTGGTCGCGGTCGGTGCGGGTGAAGGTCAGCGAGGCGCCCAGCGTGTTCTTGTCGTTGACGCGCCAGTCGACCGCGGCGTGGGCCTCGAGGATGTCCTTGTCCAGCGGCAGGTTGCGCACGCGGGTCAGCACGCTGGGGAACAGCACCGGATCCCACACGCCCATTTCCAGCGGCACCGAGCTGCCCTGGGCGCCGTTTTCGGCGATGTAGCCGTACTGGCCGGTCAGCGGATTGAAGGCGAAGTAGTCGCCCTTGTAGTCCTGGCGGTGGTACTTGAGGTTGCCCTGCACGGTCACGCGGTCGGCCGGCTGCAGCACCAGGCGGGCGTTGACCAGGGTGCTGTCGATCTTGAGGTCGGCGCTGGTACGCGAGAGCGAGGCGGTGCTGTTCCAGTCGGAGCAGTTGAAGGCGAACGGCGGTACGGTCAGGCCGAACTGGTTGCCGCTGGGGCAGTTCATCGGCGCCAACAGGTCGTCGTCCTGGCGCGAGCTGGAGAACGAGGCGGTGATGCTGAACTGGCCGTTGCCTTCGAGCTTGCGGGTCGCGGTGGCGCGGAGGTTGTGGTAGTCGTTCTCGGGCTCGTAGGCGAACTCGCCGAGGGTCAGCGGGAAGTTGCCGAAGCCCGGCACCAGCGCCGGGAACGCGAACGGCACTTCGTAGCTGAAGCGGCGCATGCCGTTGCGGAACATCGAGCCACTGTAGCCGACGTCGAAGTTCCAGTCGTTGCCGACGTAGCGCACGCCGCCGTTGAAATTGAAGGTGCTGTCGTCGATCGGGCGCGGGGTTTCGTACGCGCCGCCGAAGCCGGGGGCGATGAAGGCGAAGAAGAATGGACCGCCGAACGGACGCGAACCCTCACGCTGCTCGTGGCTGGCGCCGAAGTAGGCGCTGAGCCGGTGGCTGAACATGTAGCTGCCGGACAGGCCGAACTTGTCGCGCACCACCTTGAGTATCTGCGGCGGCGTCCCGCCGGAGACCGCGGCGACCTGGGCATGGGTGCTGCCGCCGGGCGTCAGGCCCGGCTTGAGCGCGAGGTAGTCGCTGCCCAGGCCGTCCCAGATCGAGCGCGCGGCGCCGCTGGTGACGTTGGGCTGGCTGCGTCCGAAGGCCTCCAGGCGGAAGTGTCCGGCGCGACCCCAGGTGGCCTTGATGTACTGGTTGTCGGAGTTGATGTGGCTGCCGCGGACCTCGACATAGCTGCCGTCGGCGGGCCGGGTATAGGCCAGCGAAAGCCGCGCGATGATGCCGTCGGACCAGTTGTTGAAGCGCAGCCAGTTGGTGTTGTTCTCGTCGTTGATGTCGATGTAGCCGATGCCCAGGCTGCCCGAGAACAGCCAGCCGCTGGCCAGTTCGCGCTGCTGCTCGAAGTCGGGCACGCAGGGATACAGATGCCCGCTGGGCGAGCGCTTGCGTTCGGCGCTGAGCCAGCTCATGCCGTCGGGATGGCAGGCGGGGGCGCCGAAGGCGTCGAAGGCGTTGCCGAGCTGCAGGTCGACGCCGACGCCGCTGTCCTGCGCCGTCGCCGGGAAGGCGAATGCGGCGAGCAGGGCCAGCATCAGCGGGTGGTGACGTGCGACCGTTCCGTTGCGAGGACTCATGTCCTGACCTCCTGAGCGTCGTTGCGCCGCTTATTTGTGCAGCCGCGGTCCCGAGGGATGGTTGGAGCCGTGTACCTGCGAGTGGCAGGTGAGGCAGCCGCGCGCCATCAGTCGCGCGTCGGCTGCGCCGCCGTCCCGCTGCGAGGTGCTCGTGAACAGGTCGTTGGGATGGCGCACGTGCGAGTGGCACTGCTGGCACAGGAAGGGCACCGGCGCCACCAGCAACGCCTGCTGGTTGGAACCGTGCGGCGAGTGGCAGTTCAGGCAGCTGTCGCGCACCGGCGCGTGCTCGAACAGCATCGGGCCGCGCTTCTCGGCATGGCACTGGTAGCAGGTCTCGTTGACCGTGTCGGTCTTGAGCAGGCTCGCGTTGATGGTGCCGTGGGGGTTGTGGCAGTCCGCGCAGCTCATCTGGCCCTCGGGCAGCGGCATGTGCGAGCGGCGGTTGAACTGGTGGCGGATGTCGCGATGGCAGCCGGCGCAGGTTTCGCTGATCGACTGCTTGGCCAGCAGGCCCTCGCCGGACAGCTTGGCCATCGGGTTGTGGCAGTCGCTGCACGACAGGTCGTTGCGCTGATGGACCGAGCCGGTCCACTGGTCGCGCTGGCCGCCGGAATGGCAGCCCAGGCAGGCACCGGCCTGGGTGGCGGTGTCGCTGCCGCCGTCCTTGGTGAAGGCGATGATCGAACCGGGCCTGCCGGGCGACTCGATGTGGACCGAACCGCCGCCGTGGCAGGCCTCGCAGGTGGCGGTGCGGGGGTCGGCCGCAAACGCCGCGCTCATGCCCAGGGCGTGGACGGTGTGGGCGAAGTTCGAGGTTTCCAGGCTGTGGCAGGACGCGCACACCTGTTCGCCGACCGTGCGGGCTTCGGGACTGCCGGGGTTGTGCGCGGCCGGGGCATGGGCGAAGCCCGGGGCACCGGCGAAGCCGTGCGCCGACACCGGCTGCTCGCTGCCGAAGTTGGTGGAGGGCAGGTTGATGCGCGACGCCTGCTGTGCGGCGACCGGCGCCAGGAACCCCGCGCCTATCAGCACGGCGACAGCGATCGCAAGCAGGCCCCCGATGAAAATCCGCATTCGCCCTCTCCCGTTTGGCTTGCCCGATCCCTGGATCGGCTGGCGTGTAATCGGCGTTACGGGATTGTTGGCGCAGGTTCAGATTTCGTCAAGCGGCACCGCCGCACGTGATGCGATGGTGGTGCGGGGCCTCGGTGGGGCCTCAGCGGGGGAGGATGCCGCGCAGGAAGGTTTCGGCGGATTCGCGGGCTTCGGCACGCACCTTGTCCAGATCGTAGATGCCGACCTTGCCGCTGGTGGTGAGGATGATCGTTTCGCCGAAGGCGGCCATGTAGAACTGGCGGGCGGCGACGTCCGGATGTTCGATCACGAGCGTTCCCGTGGCGGCGTGGCGGCTGAAGTACCCGGCAAGACGGACATGCGCAGGGTCCACGCCGTGTTCGAAGAACCAGTCGCGCAGTTCGGGGAAGGCGAGCGCTTCGCCGATGATGATGCGGTGGCTGACCGTCCGCTCGGGCGAGAGCATTTCCGCGGCGAGGCGCTCGGCGGCCGCGGGCAGGGCTTCGGCCGGCGTGAGGTCGGGATTGTCGAGGATGTCGAGGCCCTCGCCGAAATGGCGGATGCTCAGCTCCATGATCGCGTGCACCAGGCCTTCCTTGTTGCCGAAGCTGGCGTAGAGCGTGGACAGCGAGCCGCCGCTGCGGGCGACGATGTCGGTCAGCCGCGTATCGCGGTAGCCCTTCTCCAGGAAGACCTCGGTGGCGACTTCAAGGAAGCGGTCGACGCGCAGCTTGGTGCGCCCGGTCGGCTGCGTCCGGGACCGCTTGCCGCCGGGCGCAGGGGGGACGGGCCGTTTGGGTGGTTTGCGTGGTTTGGAGGGGGTGTTCACCATGGCCTGGTTCCTCCGCCAGAGCCTACGCCAGTGCGATGCGGATCGCAGCCGCCGCCGCCAGCGGCGCCAGCACCAGGGCCGCCACCAGTCCCGCGGCCAGCAGCAGCAGGCCGCCGACCGGATCGAAGCCCTGGCCGGCTGCGGTGACGCTGCCGGCGCCGAACACCAGCACCGGCACGTACAGCGGCAGCGCCAGCAGCGCGACCAGGATGCCCGAGCGGCGCATGCCCACGGTCAATGCCGCCACCACCGCGCCCAGCAGGGCCAGCAGCGGCGTGCCCAGCAGCAGCGAGCCGAACAGCACCGGCCAGTCGCTGCGCGGCAGGGCCATCAGCTCGGCCAGCACGGGCATCGCCAGCACCAGCGGCAGCGCCGTGGTCGCCCAGTGCGTGGCCACGCGCACCAGCACCAGCCAGGCCAGCGGCACCGGTGCCAACAGCCATTGTTCGAGCGAACCGTCCTCGGCGTCGCCGCGGAACAGGGTGTCGAGCGCGAGCAGGCCTGAAAGCAGCACCGCCACCCACAGCGCACCCGGGGCGACGCGCGCCAGCATCTCGCGGTCGTTGCCCAGTGCCAGCGCGAACAGCACCAGTACCAGCAGTGCGAACAGCGCCGGCTGCAGGCTGTCGCCGCGCCGGCGCCACAGCAGCTGCAGGTCGCGGACCGCCAGCGCGCGTGCGGCCGACCACATCATGCCGGTCGCTCCAGCACCAGCAGGCGCGTACGCACCGGCGGCGCGGCATAGGCGCCGTGGGTGGTGACCATGGCGCCGCCGCCTTCGCGCAGGTGCGCCTGGACCATGCGGTTGACCAGTTCGATGCCCTCGAGGTCGAGGTTGGCGTAGGGCTCGTCCATCAGCCACAGCGGTGCCGGCGACAGCCACAGCCGCGCCAGCGACAGGCGCTTTCGCTGGCCGGCCGACATCTGCCGCGCCAGTGCGTCCTCGTAGCCGGCCAGGCCGACGGTGGCCATCGCGTCCTCCAGCGACATGCCCGGGCGGCTGCCGTGCAGGCCGCAGAGGAAGCGCAGGTTCTCCAGCGCGCTGAGGTCGGCCTTCTGCGCCGGCAGGTGGCCGAGGTAGCCGACCACGCGCGCGCGCAGCGCCGGGACTACCGGCTGGCCCTGCAGGCGCACCTCGCCGTCGTCGGCGCGCAGCAGGCCGGCGAGCACCTTGAGCAGGGTGGTCTTGCCCGAACCGTTGTCGCCCTGCACCAGCAGCGCCTCGCCGGCGTCGACGGCGAAATCCAGCGGGCCGAACACGGGCTGGTCGTTGCGGGCGAAGCGGAGCCCGCGCACGGCGATCAGCGGTGCAGCGGCGGCGGGATTTGGGGACATGGCAGGCGTATCGGCCGGACCTCGGCCATCGCCGGTCATTTTAGGACCTGCCAACGCTGTTGGCATGGGCCACGCCAACAGCGTTGGCAGGCCCCAGCCAGTCGACATGCGGCGTGCCCGCGAAGCCTTCGGGCGCGGCCGCGTCCATGCGCAGGCGCACCGGCCGCCCCGGGCGCCACCACAGCGTGCCGAGCTGGCCGAAGCGCCGCGACAGCGCGTCGAAGGGCTCGACCCGCATGCCCATCACCAGCCAGCCCGGTTCGCGCCAGGTGCGGTTGCTCGCCGACGAGAAGGCGGGGAGGAAGGGAAGGCCGAGCGCGTCGAGCGCCTCGTGCAGCCTCGTGTCCTCGCGCTCGTTGTCCTCGCGGCTGCGCTCGACCGACAGCGGGTTCCAGGCCGACAGCAGGCCGAAAGAAGCGGCGTTGGGCCAGGCGAGTTCGAGCCCCGGCGTGGGCAGGCCGACGACGATGTCATGCCAGTGGCCGGCATGCTGCCACCGGTATTCGGCGGCAAGGAAGGCATGCAGGAGCTGGACGACGCGCGCGTCGCCGAGGGCGGGGGAGGGGCTCGGCATCACGGGATTTTACCGATTGGACCCGAAACGTACACTGCGCGCTACACACGCATCGACGGAACCCGGATCCAGATCATGATCCAGACCAAGCTGCCAAAGGTCGGCACCACCATCTTCACCGTGATGTCGCAGCTCGCGCAGGAGCACGGCGCGGTCAACCTCGGCCAGGGCTTCCCGGATTTCGCCGTGCCCGCGCGCCTGGTCGAGGAACTGGACGCGGCGATGCGCGCCGGCCACAACCAGTACGCGCCGATGACCGGCGTGGCCGCGCTGCGGCAGGCGATCGCGGCCAAGACCGCGCGCGTCTACGGCCATCTTCCGGACGCCGACGCCGAGGTCACCGTCACCAGCGGCGCCACCGAGGCGATCTTCAACGCGATCCATGCCGTGGTCCGCGCCGGCGACGAGGTGGTCGTGCTCGACCCCTGCTACGACTGCTACGAGCCGGCGATCGACCTGGCCGGCGCGAAGGCGGTGCACGTGCCGCTCGATCCCGCCACGTTCGCGCCCGACTGGCAGCGCGTGCGCGACGCGATCACCCCGCGCACGCGGATGCTGATGATCAACAGCCCGCACAACCCCTCCGGGGCGATGCTCTCGGCCGACGACATGCGCGAGGTCGAAGCGATCCTCGCCGGCACCGGCATCTTCCTGCTCTCGGACGAGGTCTACGAGCACATCGTCTTCGACGGCGCGCGCCATGAGTCGGCGCTGCGTTACCCGGCGTTGCGCGAACGCGCCTTCGTGGTGTCGAGCTTCGGCAAGACCTACCACTGCACCGGCTGGAAGCTCGGCTACTGCATCGCGCCGCCGGCGCTGGGCGCCGAGTTCCGCAAGGTCCACCAGTACAACGTGTTCTGCAGCTTCGCCCCGGCGCAGCACGCCTTCGCGGCGATGCTTGAGCACGAGCCGGAGCACTACGAACAGCTTGGCGCCTTCTACCAGGCCAAGCGCGACCGCTTCCGCGAACAGCTGCTGGGAACGAAGCTGCAGCCGCTGCCGGTGCCGGGCGGCTACTTCCAGCTGGTCGACTATTCCGCGGTCAGCGATCTCGACGACGCCGCGTTCTGCCGCTGGTTGACCATCGAAAAGGGCGTGGCCGCGATCCCGCTGTCGCCGTTCTACGACGTCCCGCCTGCCGGCCAGCGCCTGGCGCGGCTGTGCTTCGCCAAGAACGAGGCCACGCTCGACGCGGCCATCGAGCGCCTGCGCCTCCTGTAGGAGCGCCCCATGGGCGCGACCGTGCCGCGACCGCCCCGCAGGGATAACAGGTTGTCCACCCATCTCGCGCGTTGCGACGCGTTCATCCGGGTCGCGTCGTCCAGTGTTTCGCGGCGCGGCCCGCTCCTACCCACGTCATGTGGCTTCGTTTAGGCTGCCGGCATGGACAACCTCCGCATCTCCCTCGTCCAGGGCGCCACGCTCTGGCACGATCCGGCCGGCAACCGTGACTACTATGGCGAGCTGATCGCGCCGCTGCATGGCATCACCGACGTGGTGCTGCTGCCGGAGACCTTCACCAGCGGTTTTTCCAACGACGCCATCGGCAATGCCGAGACCATGGACGGGCCGACGGTCGAATGGATGCGCCTGCAGGCCGCGCGCCTGGACGCGGCGGTCTGCGCCAGCGTGCAGTTGCGCGTGGGCGGGGACGTGTTCAACCGGCTGCTGTGGGCCACGCCCGATGGTGGCCTGGAGAGCTACGACAAACGCCACCTGTTCCGCTACGCGCGCGAGCACGAGCGCTATGCCGCCGGTCGCGACCGGCTGACCGTCGAATGGAAGGGCTGGCGGATCTGCCCGCAGGTCTGCTACGACCTGCGCTTCCCGGTGTACTCGCGCAACCGCTACGACGTCGAGCGCCCGGGCGCGCTCGACTACGACCTGCTGCTGTATGTCGCCAACTGGCCCTCGGCGCGCGCCTACGCCTGGAAGACCCTGCTGCGCGCGCGCGCGATCGAGAACCTGTGCTACGTCGCCGGCCTCAACCGCGTCGGCAGCGACGGCAACGGCCTGCACTACGCCGGCGACAGCGCGGTGATCGACTTCCTCGGCCAGCCGGTGAGCGAATGCACCGATGCCGAAGTGGTGGTGACCACGACCCTGCTCGCCGCCGAGCTGGCGGCGCACCGCGAGCGATTTCCGGCGATGCTCGACGGGGATGCGTTCGAGCTGCGCTGAACGCAAAGCGTTCGTAGGAGCGCCCCATGGGCGCGACCTGACTTCCGAAGCGCCGTAGCCACCCGGTCGCGGGCATGGCCCGCTCCTACAAACGGTGGTGCGGCTTTCATGCGGGCTCGCCCCGCGCGTGGAAATAGATCCGCTGCGCCACCCAGCGCAGCGGCGGCGTGCCGATCAGCAGGTTGAACGGCCAGTCGCGCTGGGCGTGGTCGAAGGCTCGGCGCAGCAGGCGCTTGCCGCGGTAGCGTGGCGCGGCGCGTTCGGCGACGCCGGCCGGATCGGGGCCGCCATGCAGCAGGTGGTCGGCAATCGCGGTGCCCACCGCTTCGCCATGCCGCCACGCCGAGTGGATGCCGCCGGCGGTGACCGGCGAGACGATGCCGGCCGCGTCGCCGCTCAGGATCACCTGCGCCGCGGCCAGCCGGCGCACGGGACCGCCGCAGGGGATCAGGCCGGCGCGGGTGGCGGTCGGCGCCAGGGCGGGATCAAGGCCAAGCGCTTCGCCCGCCTTCTCGCGCAGGCGCGCGATGTCGGGGACGCCGGTGCGGTCCGGGCGATGCCGGAACGCCAGTCCGAGCTGCACGCCGCGCGGATTCTGCGTCGCCCAGCCGATGTAGCCCGGCGCCAGCTGGCGGTCGATGAAGCAGTGCAGGCGATCGGGTTCGCGCAAGCTGGCACCGTCGAACTCGTGCTCGACGCCATAGAGGAAGTCACGCACGCGGCCGAGGCCGGCGCGCATCGCCACGCGCGACTTCGCGCCGTCGGCGCCGACCAGCCAGCGGCAGCGGCCGAGGCCGGCGACCTGCCAGCCGGC